>Ga0082212_10004259_pt1 | contig 19901 bp, 16 predicted proteins | sample TergutNt197P3_FD_71548 | JGI IMG/M metagenome (GOLD analysis project Ga0082212, IMG submission 71548) | Neocapritermes taracua P3 segment gut microbial communities from Petit-Saut dam, French Guiana - Nt197 P3 | ecosystem: Host-associated > Arthropoda: Insects > Digestive system > Gut ... | reverse complement strand
AAAAATAAATATTTGAAAGTAATACTGAAATCCCCTTTATTAAATATTACAACTATGTGAAGTAGTTCATGGATAATAAAAATAACTATCAACGATATATAAATCATATTTTTATGATTTGATATATAATTTAATATTTTATAAATTGAACTTTGCATATTTATATCATAGTTTGGAGTATAACTTCTTACATATATCATAAAAATGACGAACAGCGCGAATTGTAATGAATAAACGGCGACCATAAATCTTTCTCTTAACAGTTTATATGGAATAATTGGCTTCCACATATTATTTTCATCGAACGATTTTGGAGGCAGATTTTTAAACCAATATATCATCAATAACCTTTCCTATATAATTCCGTTCCGTAGATTATATAAATTTCTCTTCGCTCTACGCTATCCACAAAAACAACGTAGAAAACGTTTATACTATACATTAATTTTTAATAAATTATTTTTGACCGTAATAAGCGTTTTTGCCGTGTTTTCTGTCGAAATGCTTGCGTAAAAGGCTCTGCGGCATGACATGTCCGCTGTGCCCGCTGAATGTCAGCATTTTTGTATTAAACGCAAGATGCGAAACGTTTTCGAGGGCTACAGAGTGTTCGACGGATTCTGCGGCTGTTTTGCCGAACGTAAACGGCCCGTGAGCTTTGACGAGAACTGCGGGCATATTCAGAGGGGATTTTTTCGCTTTTTTTAACGTCTCGATAATTAAAAGCCCTGTGTTTTTCTCGTAATCCGCGTCGATTTCTTTTTTTGACATAACTCTTGTGCACGGTATAACCCCGTTGAAATAATCGGCGTGGGTAGTGCCGTAGGGCGGGACGTTTTCCGTATTCCAGCTCGACTGCGCAAACGACGTAGCGTACAGCGAATGAGTATGGCACACGCCGCCGATTTCTTTATACGCCCTGTATAATTCCAAGTGCGTCGGGGTATCTGACGACGGTTTCAAATCCCCCTCGATTATTTCACCTTTCATATTCACGACAACCATATTTTCAGGGGTTAATTTCTCATAATCAACGCCCGACGGCTTGATTACGACATACTCATGATTCTTGTCGATTCCGCTGACGTTTCCCCACGTCATAATCACAAGATTGTTCTCCTTGAGCATCATATTTGCTTTGTAAACTTCTTCCCTTAATTCTTCAAGCATTTGTTTTTCTCTCCCTCTATATTTAAAATTTATATTTTAGTACATCTCATCAATTTCAGCAGGGTCAGCCTGTCGCGTATATACGGCGCGAGTTTCAAAGACAAAGGTTTAACTTCGTTTTCGGCGCATTTTAAATTATAAGCTTTAAGTCCGTTTAAATCATTCACGCCGTTCAGAATACCCAGTAGCTCCGCGAATTCTTCGCTTGACGGGATTTCTGAAATTATACTTTTTATTTTTTCTAAATTGCCGTAAAAAATCCCGGGCGTGACTTTTTTTACGCTGTTCGGCGCGTTTTCTTTTATTATCTCGTCATATAAATTTTTATAATATTTCTCGATTAATTCGTTTTCTGCATCATAATTTTCTATAAATTTTATATCTTCTGATTTCGCGAATTTATGATACGCGTCCGCGCACAAGACGCTGCCGAGCCCGACGTTTTCGCCGTGCAGGCAATTTGTCGAGAGTATTATCCCCATCTCGAAAAAATGCGCTATGTGATGTTCCGCTCCCGACGCGGGTCTGGAATTGCCTATATATTGCATGCACTGTCCCGAAAATACAAGGGCTTCGAGTAAATCAGCGCAGAATTTTTCATATAGATTTTTGTCGTTTTTACGGAGTTCGCGCAGGGATTTCGTCACTTTTTCAACGGCGGAGTATTCGAGTTTAACTGTAGGTTCGCAGATATATTCGCCCGTCAGTAAATTCGAAATACGCCAGTCAGCGAGGGCTATATATTTGCCGAGTATATCTCCGGCGCCTGAAGCGGCAAGCCTTTTCGGAGCGTTTGCGAGTATATCAATATCCGCGAAAAGCGCGATTGGAGCGACTGCGGGGAGCGATATTTTCATGCCGTTTTTTGTTGTAACCGGCGCAATGACAGATACAAACCCGTCAACGCTCGGAGCTGTCGGATACGATATAAACGGCACGTTTTTTCTATGCGCGATAACTCTTGTTATATCGTGAATCGTTCCCGCTCCGCACGCTATATAATAATCAAAACTTCTGCCCTCTAAAATTTTTTCGCAGTCTTCAAGCATAAATTCGTCGGCGTGGCATGATTTTATATTTAGATTAACGGCTTCGCAGAAGTCGCTCAGACTTTTAAACATATTTTCGGCGGCTGTATATGTATTGTTATCGCAGATTATACCGCCTTTTGCGTTGCTGCCGAAAGTCTGTTTTATAAAATCAACAAGATTCGGCGTTATGTTTTTTTGAATTGTTATCGTCTCCGTGACACTGACATGATTTCTACCGCAAGCGCATATTGACATAAAAATATCTCCTGTTATTTTTAACCCCCTCCCCCGATTGACAATGTTTGCGCGATAATATATAATAAATAAAATCAAGGAGGGATTATAATTTATGATTAATCGTATTAAATGGAGTAAAAGAGTTCCGCAGGAATTGATTGCACGGCTTTATAACCAAAGCATATCTGGGATTTGCGACGACGAGCTTGTTGACGAAGCGGGCTGGGCTTTATATGCGCGGTGCGAAAGTATTATCTCGGCGACTAACGGCTTTGAAAGAAAAATTTTGATATGTCCCATGTGCGGCAAAGACGTCGCGCTTACTGAAACTGAAACAGAAAGAATCTTTGACTGTGCGTGCGGCGGATTTCGCGCTACGTGGGAAGAGTTCAAAAAGTCATACAAAGGCAAACAGCTTCACGCCGCGAACGCCCTGCCGGTTTTTCTGACATATCACAAAGATTTCCCGAGAGCTAAAACATACGGCGAGAAATTAATCTGCATTGATATTTTAATACATTCTTTTCATATCAAGAATTCGTATTATAAAGATTTGGATAACTATGACATAGAAAACGAAGAAGTCGCGATAAACCGTCCGGTCGGCGCGAATTTAATCGAGGGCTCGTTAAAAGAAGTTATATTATTTCTCGATAAACTTTCGGCTTTAGATGAAAGTTCAGAGGATAAAGAGCGTTGGAGAAGTATCGCAAAAAGAGCCAACGGCGGCGAAGCGCTCAGGGATTAGCTTTGCACACTGCGATTTTAAACGCGAGCGTGACGTCAAAACCGTTTTTATCAATTAAATTGATTAACTCGTCGCGGATTTCTTCGCGTTCGTTTATATTTTGTGTCAGCGGGGTCATGTCAAATAGTGCGGGGATATGTTCAGCCGATATTTTGTGCGTGTATTTAACGCCGATTATATCGGCTATGTTCATGTTGTCCGCGAGATTTGACAAAACGTCTTTGTTTGAATATTCGTTTTTGTCGTTTTCTTTATATATAAAATGCCGAAGTTCTTTTAAGTAATCAGAATCCGGCAAAACTTTCAGCAGAACCCCGCCGGGTTTTAATATTCTGATAAACTCTTCGTAGTTCGCGGGGGACATGATATTTAATATAACGTCTAATTTATTATCTGATAACGGCAGGTTGTTTAAATTGCCGACAATCCACAGAAGATTTTCTTCGCAGAATCCGGACGCGGCAAAATCAATCCCGTCTTTGGATAAATCGACCGCGAACGTTAAATTTTTGCCTGTGTTCCTGAATATCTCCGCCGTGAGATTCCCGCAGCCGCAGCCCGCGTCAAGAATTATACCAGACGGCATGATTTCGCAGAGTTTTTCGCACAGTTTGTCATATAATCCCGCGTCGGATATTATTTTTCGGGCTGTGAATAATTTTTTGTCGTATGTTTTGACGATTTTCGTCTGCCCGTTGAAAAGGTTAATATAACCTTTTCTTGATATATCATACGTGTGATTATTCCGGCATTTGACTGAATAATTATCAAACGCGAAAGGCATTGCACACAGAGGGCATTGCAAAAAATCTATATGTTTTTGTATAGTATTTTTAGCGACGTCTATTTTTTTCTCTATCAAGATTTTATCACCCCTACATGAATTATATAACAAAACCCAAAAATATTCAAGGGGATTTATATTAAATTTTATTTCACCCAATATTCACGGCAATCGCCAGTCCTGTCCATGAAACCGTAATCCACGAGACTGCGCCTTATTGTCACGTAATCGTGATATATCTGCTGTAATATATCGTCTACTTCTTTGTTTGTATATCTTTTGCCTTTTTCGAATTGCTGTATAACAGTTTTCATAATCAAAAGTCTTTTTTCTTCTCTTTTCTTTTTAAAATCCCAAGTTCTTAAAACCAACGGCGAAAAAGACTCGAAAAGGGTTTCGAGCATTTTTTCGTTTTCGTCAACAGGCGGTTTCGCGGATTTCCAGAATTTATGTTTTTCTTCCATTTCTTCCAATAATTCAGCCAGCGCAAGTATTATTTTCGCCTGTTTTGCTTTTTCACGGAAACTATAACGCTGAAAACGTACCGTTGACGGAGAAATATTCATTTTCTCCGCGATTTCTTTGTCCGATACGTCTTTATCATAATTCATGCCGTTATAATAATTTAACAGAAATTCTTTTTGCGTATCTGTAAGCCCCGTCTGATTTTTGTCAAGCGCGAGCAGGTTATTAAAAACCTCGCCGTGTTCTTCGTGTATGTGCATTTTGACGGCTTTTTTCCCGTTTACTAAAAGTTTCTTGAATGTGTATATATCGTCGGCGTCGAATCCTGTATGGCAGAATAGGCAAGTATAGATTTGCGCTTTATCAATAAATCTTTCCGTTAATATAAATCCGTCTTTTAAATCAGTAGCTGCTGCGTTTTCAATTTTGTTTTTCATAAACAATTCTCCTTAATATTATATCTATTTATAAACATAATATCATACTGTTTATGATTTGTCAAGCATAAATTTTTAATTTACGATTCGCGACATTTCCTCAAAGCTTAATTCTCCGTAAAAAGCGCGGTTAACTGCGTAGGCTATAACTTTTGAAACTTCGTTTATTATTACGTCGCTCTCTTTCGGGGTAACAAAAAAATTACCGCCCGTTTCCTCAAGCGAGGCGTTTAATATATCGCGGGTTAATCTGTCGTCCGGCTGTACGTCAAGATATTTATACGCTTCTTCGAGGACGTCGTAACTTAACGTCGCCGCGTCCACGACCGTGGGCACGCCTATTGATATAACTTTCGTGCCGAGCAGTTCTGAATCTATCGCCTGCCTGTGATTTCCCACGCCCGACCCCGGGGATATTCCCGTGTTTGATAACTGCACCGTTGTTGCTAACCTTGAAATTTTTCTCGAGGCAAGAGAATCTATTATTATAACGAGCGACGGCTTGATTTCTTCTGTAACTGATAAAATGACTTCGGCCGTTTCCATTCCCGTCTGTCCGAGAACTCCGGGAGATATTCCCGACATTTCTATTAATCCCATGCTGTCGTATAATCCGGGTATCTGCTGTTTTAAATGCCGCGTGATTAATATTTTCGGCAAAGCTTTCGGGCCTATCGAATCCGCAGTGATATAACTGTTGCCGAGAGCCGCTATCAGAACCCGTTCTTCTGTATTACCAGCGAGCATTTTTATTTTTTTCGCGATAAGCTCAACCGCGCCCACAAATTCAGAATATTCTTTGAGCCATATTCTGCCGAACTCTATTGTTATATACTTGCCGATGCTTCGCCCCGTGACTTTCGCTCCGACTTCGTTTACTATCTCTATCTCGCTGCACAGAAAACCGTCGATTGTTTCTTCCCTGAATAAAACCCCGTCCCCTATTTCGCCTTTTTTTGCGATTTCTTCCCTTGTTTCAACGGCAAGGTCCGTTCTTATATTTGACATATTTAATTCTCCTGAAATATTTTGTTTTTTATATTATTTGTAATAATCCGAAGATTTAAACATATCTATATAAATATATATAAATCTAAAAAATACCGGGAAGATGCGTAATGATAAACGAATCTCGTTTCAGCAAACTCAAAAAAAAAATACCGCGAACCGTATTTTATCTATGTATCTTATGCGTTTCGGCTATTTTTTTTGCCGTAATTACGTTTATTACCCCTGCTTCAAATATTTTAAGCTCGCTTCTTGAAAACGATTTTAAATTCGCGTTCGCAAAAGATAAAACCGATATGCCTGACGTAAACTTCAGCCGTTTTCTTATGCGTTTGCATTTTCCCGGAATAAACGGCGTATATGATTATAATTTAAAAAATTATGACGCTTTCACGGACAATAGCCTGCAGGTTTCAGAAACTCAGACAGAAGCTGCGAAAAGATATAACCCATACGAAAATATTCCCCTGAAAGACGACGATTCTATTCTTACTATTTATGATTTGTACGAATATTATCATGCGGCAAGCGGCGCAATAATCGGGGACGCGACCCCGTCCGCTTTAGATAATTCTGAAATCCCGCCGGATTTTTACAGAATAACTGCAAAAAACTATTCAGGGCAAAACACTAAAGCGCCGAAGCTTTTAATCATACACCAGACTTCTTTTATAGTCGATTTATATGATTATATATCGAAAAAATATCCCCTCAACCCGTTTGACCCGCAAAAAAAAGAAGAACCCGTCGTCCTGATTTTAAATACGCACACAACCGAAAGCTATGTTAACGACGGCACAGAATATTATACGCCCCCGTTCACAGCCGAGCGCACGACAGACCCTGAAAAAAGCGTCGTATTAATCGCTTCCGAACTCCGCAAAAAACTCGAAGAATACGGGATTCCCGTGATTCAGAGCACAAAACTTCACGACGCAGTATCATTCAGGGATTCTTATTTACGTTCGCTTGAAACAATGCAGGACTATCTTGAAAAATATCCGTCTATACAATATATTATAGACGTTCACAGAGATTCTATTATCGCGGCGGACGGCGAAAAATTCAAGCCCGCAATAAAAATAAACGGCAGGGACTGCGCGCAGGTCATGCTTGTGATAGGCACAGACGACGGCGGAGCGGAACACCCGGACTGGCGGGATAATTTAACATTTGCGGCATATTTACAGCAAAAAATGAACGTCAAATATCCCATGCTCGCCAGACCCGTATATCTGAGAGCCGCAAGATTTAACCAGCACATGACTAAAGGGTCTGTAATTCTTGAAGTGGGTTCATGCGGCAGCAATTTCAGCGAGGCGTTATACGCCGCGGATTTATTCGGGCAGTGCCTTGCTGAACTGATACTTGAACATAATTAAATTTTTATATAAATCAGGGGCGGAAATAGATTCCGCCCCTACGTTTGTTATTTGTTATTTAGCGCGCCTTCTTTTTTTCAAAACCGTCATTCCCGAGAATGTGCCAAGAATCATCAGGCCTATAAGCGATACTATGTTTTCGCCTGTTCCGGGATTTGATTTCCTGCCTTCTTCCGGTGTTTCTCTGGCTGTTTCGGCTAAAATCCTCGCAAGTTCAGGGTTGTCGGGGTCGTCCGGCCATAAGAAAACCGCGAGCGGTATCAAATCGTCAAAATCTTCCCATTCTTCTATATCGTCGTCAAACCATATAAATCCTAACGGAACGCCGTTCTCGTCGAATATTTCCCACAAGTCGTCGTCCACTTCAATCGCGAACCAGCCGTTTGCGAGCGGAGTTGCGTTATCGGGCATTTCCTCGTAATACTCTATCTCGTCGGGGGTTATAACCCGGGCGGGAGGAGTCGTTGTAAGAGGCTGCGGGAATGTATCGGGCTGCGTTGTCGGGGGAGGATTTGTTGTAGTGGGGTCTTCTATCGTGGGTTCTGTAGGAGGTTCATAATATTCTTCCGGTTCTGTCGCAGGTTCGTCTATTGTAGGCTGTGTTGTGGATTCCGTAGTAGTCGTAGGCTCTTCGGTAGTTGTCGTGGGTTCTTCTGTTGTCGTGATTGTTGTTAATTCTTCTGTTGTTGTTTCGGTAGTAGTTTCTGTTGTCGTGATTGTCGTAGGTTCTTCTGTAGTTGTTGGTTCTTCGGTTGTCGTAGGCTCTTCTGTGGTTGTCGGGGCTTCGGTAGTTGTAGTCGTCGGGTCTGGGTCCGGGTCGGGAGTATAGCCGCCGCCTCCGCCGGAATAAGTGTTCGTGAATGTCAGAACTATGGCTGAGCCGTCGTAGTCGACTGGTTCCCAATGTCCGTCCCATTCATAATTTGCGTCCAATTTACCCCAATGCCATTCACCACCCACTATATCACAATGTTCGTCTGTTTTTATTCTGGCTATATATTTTTTATCTGAATAAGTCCAGCCCGCCGCCGAGCCTTTTACTTCTTCTATCTTAAAGTAATATACTTTATTTGCTTTTGTATCAAATTCTAAGAATATCTCTCCGGGTCCTGCTATTCCTACTGTTGCTATTCTCCCGCTGCCGCCGTCCGCAATCGGCTCAGTACCATGTTTCTTCAGCGATTCGTGCCAGTATTCTTTACCTGTACCAAATTCAGTAATCGTACCGCTCGTTACGGCGTCGTCATATTTATGCCATTTCTCTGCAACCTCGTCTACGAAAATCCCTTCTATTTTAAAGTTAAACGTCTGCTTAGGTGCGCCTGAACCCGTTACTTTTTTCTGTATTATGAATCCTTTCGCTACGCCGATAACTGTCGCTGTAAATTTAGTAGGCGCATGTATCTCAAAAGCCGCGTCGCCGATTATAACGTTTTGTATAAACCCTTGCTCCCCCGGTTTAGTTTCTCCTGTTTGCGATTGAAGAACATATCCCCTGACAGCAGGATGCCCGTTAATTGGTGATGCTTTGAGATAAGGAATATCGTCTATAAAAGTAAAGTCCACCGTACCATGCAGGTCTTTCATTATTATTTTATATGTTTTGGTCGCTCCGGGAGCAATAGTATCGTTTTCCACATAAAACTCAAGTTTGCCGTTTGTAGGGGAGAAAGTGTACTTACTTGGGTCAATGACGACTCCGTCCTCGTCAATTTCAATTTTGAGGACGTTGTTAAGAGCGTCGTGCGTCCAGGTTAATTCTACTTTGTGTTTTGGTACATATCCAGTATATGTAATCTCAACTGCTTCTTCACCAGTGACTCTCGTAAAATGAATATCTGTTTCAGTGCCGTTAATAATAGATTGGTCACGCATTTTAGTAAGAATATCTACAGCCGAATCGTACTTTGTCGCGCCGCCGACATCGCTTTTACTTTTACCGTTAGACCAAATATTAGGGGGATTAAGAGGCGGACTAAACACAAGCGGATCTTTAACATAATTTTCTTCATCTTCCCAAATAATATATTGCATTAATTTGAGACGCGCGGTATTTGAAGCAACGTCGTTGTCCGTCCAATCATATCCCAGCATATTCGCAACCTGTGAATTTTTAATCCCGGGGTCGCTCAGGGAAAAATTCGACAAAGCGTAAGCCAGACCTGAAATTCTTCCATCTCTGGGTCCCGCTGTGTATGAGCCGGTTTTGCTGCTAAACCCAGGTAGCGGATTCTTGCTCAACTCATTGCCGACTCCCTCGTAGCCTGAACTAAAATGTTCGCAGCAGTAAAAAATAAATGTTTTGCCACCCGGGTCGGTACTTTGAATTGCAAAGTTATTACCTTCAGTTACGCGGTAGGAGTTTGATAAACTGCTCCCTTGAAACGCCGTTTGATTCACCATTTTGAACAAATCGCCTGCTAAGTAGAAATCATTATAATCGGTGTGCGTTTCAAAAATTTCGCCCTCTTCGATATCACCAACGTCCGCGTTTATGTTACTCGCGAATAAACCGCCGAACAGAAGCGTCACAGTCAGAAGCAAGCTGATGAACCGTTTGGACAGCGTTATAGTTTTTTTGTATTTTTTCATAAAAATCACCTTTCTTTAAATTTATATAACTAAAATAAATTTTGCCTGCATATTTTTGAACTTCATTTTTGCCGCTTTTATCGCAATATAACAATATAACACATATTAGCGCAAATGTCAACAAATTTTTTTTGCCTTTTTCTTTATGCGTTTATATTATAAATTATGAAGTTGCTTTAATGTCAATAGATTTTAGAAAAAAATTATAAATTTTTTATTCTATTGATGCAGATATTCAAAAATTGCGCGTATTTTCATGGGTTTCGGTTACAAAAGATTTCGAAATTTTATTTTTGCGCTGAAAATACAGCCGGTATATGCTCTGGGTATTAAGATAAATCATGCTTTTTCTTTAAAGTAACTTTAAGCTTTGCCGTTCAGCTCATGCTTTTCCCTTGTTATTCTGCGTATCCATTTGCGGCTCTTTACCCTCCATGCCACGACGGGAAGCTTAAAAAGCTCGTCGCTTATGAGAAAAGCAAATACAAACCTTACGTCGAGCTTCCAGAAATACATTGCCGCAAACCCCAGAGGAATCCCGATAAGATACATGAAGCAAGCGTCGATAACCATGCCGGTTTTAGTATCCCCTCCGCCCCTGAATATCCCGACTATGCTCACGCAGTTAAACGATTTCAACAGAATAAATGCCGTTACAACAGTAAAAAGCTGAGACGTATAAATTTTTGTGGCGCCGCTTATCTCGAATATATTTATTATATATTCCCTGAAAGCAAAAGCCGCGCCTCCGGTGACAAACGCGAAAACACCCGCAAGCCCTATAAAACTTCTCGCGTATTTCGCGACTGTGTCGTTATCTTTGCCCTCGCCTATGGCTTTGCCGATTATTATGCAGCACGCAGTCGAGAATCCGATTATTGACATAAACGCGACTTGTTCAATCGTGTTTGATATAGTATAAGCGGCAAGCTGGTCTCCCTCGCCGTATTTAGGCATTCGCCCTATTATAGAATTATGCACGGTCATTCCGAAACCCCAGATAAATTCGTTTGCCACGACGGGTAAGCTGTACCTGAAAAAATCTTTTATTATAATTATATGTATCCTGAACATCTTTTTAAACGTAAATTTAACAGTGTCTTCAAAAAATATTATATATACGAGAATCACAGACGCCTCGATTAATCTTGCAATCGCCGTCGCAGCCGCCGCGCCTTTTATTCCCATAGCCGGAAATCCCCAAAGCCCGTAAATTAACAAGGCGTCCAAAAATATATTTATTAAAATCGCCGTAATATTAGCCGCGAGCGGAACTTTTATTTTTTCGACGGAGCGCAGAATCCCCGAAAATAATCCCGTAATCAGATTAAACACAAACGAAAAGAGTATAATCCTGAGATAAACCGCGGCCATTTCGACTATTGCCTCGTCGTTTGACAGCAAAGACATAAGCTGTCCGGCAAAAACAAAGCAGACAGTCATAAAAATCACGCATAAAGGCAGCAGGAACGCCATAGTCGTCCCCGCTATAGAATTGATTGTGTCAATATCTTTTTTGCCCCAGTACTGGCTGCATAAAACCGTCGCCCCGGACATTGAGCCGAACATAAGCATCGTAAAGAGAAAGAACGGACGGTTCGCAATCTGCGCGGCTGAAATAGCGTTTTCTGAAAGTTCGCCTATTCTGCCGAGCATGAATATATCGCAGAAGTTTAAAATAAGCGACATCGCGCTCATTGCCATAAGCGGCAGGACAAGCCTGAACACGCTCCTGTAAAACTGCCTGTCCGCGACGAATAGATTTTTTATTTTTTTACTCACTTTATTTTATTTACGCTTTCATAAATTTTATATAACGGCACTCCCGCGTTTTCCGCGAGTTTTTTCGCTTCCTCATATTCGGGAACTGACTTGCTCTCCCCGTCAAACTCAACCGTCTTAACTTTCAAATCCCCGTAAGCTGTCTTGATAATTTCAGCCCTGCGCTCAAGACAAACTCGAACTTCTTCGCGAATCCTGATTCCTATTGTCGTAGTTTCAAAAAAGATTATTTTAGTCATTTTTTCGATTAATTCTTTTTTGCACAGCACCGTCAGTTTCACGGCGGGCCGGTTTTTCTTCATGTAAACAGGCGTGAAAAATACGTCGTTCGCGCCCTCTTTTAAAAGTTTTTCCATAGTATAAGCCAGTATTTCAGGCGAGCAGTCGTCGATATTCGTTTCGATTATGTTTATCGTCTCACGCTTCACCGCATCATCAGTTTCACCCAACACAACCCGTAAAACGTTGGGGATTTCCAAATCCCTCGTACCCGCTCCGTATCCGGTTTTTTCGATTGACATTTCAGGCATAACGCCGAAGCTTTCTGCAATCTCAGCGATAATTGCCGCGCCTGTCGGTGTGACTAACTCTTTTGGCACGTCTGTTTGTTTAGTTTTAGCTCCGGAGTTCGCGAAAATTTCAACGGTTGCGGGTGCGGGAATCGGAATTTTCCCGTGCTGGCAATGCGTGAATCCGTGGCCGTCGTTAATCACAGAACAATATATTTTTTCGATTTTATTCCGGGACGCAAGCAAGTCTAATAAAATTGCCGCGCCGACTATATCAATTATCGAGTCAACAGCCCCGACTTCATGAAAATTCACTTTCTCTGCTTCTGTTCCGTGCACTTTCGCTTCGGCGACCGCTATGCGTTTAAATATCTTTTTAGAGAGTTCTTTTGCTCCGCCGGTTATTCCGCTGTGTTCTATTATATGCACAATGTCCGTGTAATTGCGGTGGTGATGGTGGCTGTGGTTATTATGCTCATGATTGTGATGTTCGTCCGGAAGCAGAACTTTTATGTAATTCGCGTTTATGCCGTTTTTATTCCGCCGCTCCATGTTTATGCTCCAGTTATCCCCGTCTATATGCAAAGTTTTAAGCTGCGATATAAGATAATCAAAGTTTTTTAAATCCAGTTCAAGCAAAGCCGCAAGGGTCATATCCCCGCTTATGCCTGAAAAACAATCGAAATATAATATTTTCATGTGATTTTCCCCCTCAAAACAGAACCAAATATAAAATCAAATTTGCGGGCGGATGTCTCGAACTTTGTTCGAGAAAGAATCCGCCCCTACGATATATAAATTTTACGTTAATCTATATTATTTTACGTCCACCAGAACCCCCTGAACCACAAAACGCCAGTCGCGCCATGTTTCGTTTACGCATGTTGACAGCGTTATTATTTTTGATTCTTCGTTAAGTTCGATATTCTTCTGAAAATAACTGCGCTCCTGCATTGTGTTAAGAAATTCTACGTATTCTTCGTCGTCTTCAAAATACGTCTGTATATAGCCGAACCTCGGGTCTTCGTCGCGGACTGAGAATACTTCGTAATAATAAGTCGTTCCGTTTTCTGATATAAGCTCTATTATGCCGTACTTGAAATAAGTTTCGTACCTGCCGTAATCTATCAGCGGCTGGAACATTGCACCGTCAAGCATATTATGCCCGTAGATTACAGTATTGCGGTTTTTTATAATATCTCTTTTGTTTCTGAAATCGCAGAAAATAGCTCCCGACGGGCTCCATTTGTTTTCAAAACTGTGATTTAAATAATAACTGTTGTTCTCAGTCTGTACCACGGGATAATTTATTGTTGTAAAACTCACGTTAATCCAGCCGAAAAAGTCGGGATTTTTATCCGAGAGCAGCTGCATATTGACGGCGCGTTTTTTGTCAACTTCCCCTATTTCAGCCTGTATTTCTGATTCGACGGCGCGCTGCCCCGCGTATGTCTGAATAAAGAGTATATCTTTTATGGGTCTGTTGGTTTTTGTTTTTTTCAGAGTCTGCGGGTGATCTTCTTCGGCGTTGAAAATATCGCGCAGGGCGTCGTATTCCCTTGCTGCGCTTATATAAGAATATATCTTCTGGCTTAGCTGATAACCCGTCCAGACAAAGACTGCAAGACATACAAGAAGTATAAAATACCGCAAGTAATCCACAGATTCTTTTTTTACGTCTTTTGCGGTTTCGTTTAAAATTATATCGTTCTGGGTCATAGACGCAAGAGAATCAGAAAATAAACTGTCTGCGTTATACGTATCAGCATTGCTGTTACTGCCAAACACAGAGCTTATATCTTTTATGCGCTGTTTTTTCGGCGTGTTATTTATTTTAGCGCGGCTTGATTTCCGCACGTTTATTATTTTATAGGCGTTCATAATCAAACATCCTTTGCTTAATTTGCGTTATACAATATTATTATATACAAATTATATGACGTTTTTATTATGACAATTTAAAATTTTATTTATCTTGTGACGTTCCTTATCCATTTATTGCCGCGAAGCCGTATGAACGCGATAATCCATTTGAAGCACTGGTCTATCCTCGCGCTTAAAAACACGATTTGCATGTGATATTCCGGTGCCCAGTTTATTTTCAGCGCGTTTAAATATAATAACGGCAGCACTATAAGCCACCCGCATATCATATCTACTTTAAATACAAATTTGCCGTCGCCCGAGCCCCTGTTTATACCTGTGAAACACGTAGCGTGATAAAACGTGCCGATTAAAGTAAACGCGCCGATTGATATAAAAGCCTTGGCAAGTTCCGTCACTTCTTTCGGGAATCCCCCGCTTGTTCCCCTGCTTACGATTTCGTAGAGCGACACAAGCGGCGTTCTCGCAAAAAACAGAGCCGCGCACATTATTATGCCGAAAGACGCGAATAATATTTGCAGCGTGTTTGAATACTGCCGTGTTCTTTCGTAATCTTTTTCCCCGACCGTTTTCCCGATAATCACGCACGCCGCGCTCCCTAATCCTATCGTGAATATCCCCGCGAGCGACATAACAACCTCGGCTATACCGTTCGCGGACATCATTTCCTGCCCTAACCTGCCTATTATAACCGCCTTGAAAAATCCGACAAGCCCCCACTGCGTATCTCCCGCCATTATCGGCAGACCGTATCTCGCGTAATCAAGCCACATGATTTTTTCATGCGCGAACAAATCTTTTATTTTTATAATTATTCTTTTCTGTATCTTAAACGTGAAGAGCATGACGACCGAAAACTCGGCAAATCTCGCGAACAAAGTCGCAAACGCCGCGCCTTTGATTCCCATTGCGGGTATGCGCAGCGTTTCGTTCCCGAAAATCAAAAGATAATTCCCGCCGAGATTAATAAAAAACGACACGACCGACACATAAAGCGCGACCCTGACTATTTCGACGCACCTCAGCATAGTTATAAACGTCTCTGTCAGTATATAAAAAACATACGAGAAACAGACGATTCTTATATATTGCGCGCCCGCGTTTATAACTTCGGGGTCGCTTGTCATAACCGACATCGCGCTTTTCGGGAAAACAAAAATAAGCGCGGTTATCAAAGTTGCGAGAGATAATCCTATAGTAAAGATAATAGAAAAAATCGTCTTGATTCTGTCTAAATCTTTTTTGCCCCAATACTGCGAAATCATAACGGACGCTCCGCCCGAAAGCCCTTTTATCAGAAAAGCGAACAGCGTTGTTATAGCGTTAGCCTGCGTGACTCCCGCGAATACGACTTTTGTATTGTCGGGTATATTCCCGACCATTACGTTATCAAGAAAGACAATGCTTAAAGAAATCAGACTTTGAAACGCGACGGGCAGTCCGATAAATAAAACGCTTTTATAAAAATTTTTGTCCCTGACCATGATATTTTTTATCATAATTTTATGTACCGCACTCCCCGAACAAATCATAATCCAACACTTTTTCTATCTTTACATTGACAAAATCGCCCTCCTGCGGACGAACACAGTTCGTCCCTACGGTAAAATACACCTTCCCGTCGATTTCGGGCGCGTCGGATTCGCTTCTGCCGAAATATACTTCGCCAACTTTGTCAAATCCCTCGCACAAAACTTTTATTGTTTTGCCGATTTTCTTTTGATTTAAACTATAGTTTATTCTTTCCTGCAACGCCATAACAGATTTCTGACGGCGTTCTTTTTCTTTTTCGCTCACATGATTTTCAAATCCGGCCGCGGGAGTTCCCTCTTCTGCCGAATAAGCGAACGCTCCCAGACGCTCGAATTTTGTTTCTTTTAAAAATTCGCACAGTTCCCCGAACATCTCTTTTGTTTCACCCGGGAATCCTGTTATTACCGTTGTTCTTATCGTTATGCCGGGGATATTTTCGCGCAGTCTTTTTATCGCGGACTTGATTGCTTCGCTCCCGCCTGAACGGTTCATTGATTTTAAGATTTTGTCGTTTATATGCTGTATAGGCATGTCTATATATTTTAAGATTTTCTCTTGATTTTTTATTACGTCTATAAGTTCGTCTGTGATTTTGTCGGGATAACAATACAATAATCTAATCCATTTTATCCCGTTAACTTCACATAATTTATTTAAAAGTTCAGGAAGTTTTTCATATCTTGTCGTGTCCTGCGCGACTATGCACAATTCTTTTACGCCGATGTCCGCAAGTTCGCCCACTTCTTTTATTATCTCGTCAATACTGCGCGATTTAAATTTGCCCCTGATTGACGGGATAGCGCAGTACGAACAGCAATTATCGCACCCCTCCGCGATTTTTATATACGCCGTGTACTCCGGCGTTGTTAAAATTCTCTCGCCTCCTAAAACAAAATCATCCTGCGGTTTGAGAGATATATATTTTTCTTTATTATTTTCCAAATGCCTAACTGCGTCTAAAATATCATGTATGCTGAAAACCCCGATAAGCGCGTCAACCTCCGGCAGTTCTTTCAAGATTTCTTCTCTGTATCTTTCGGCGAGACAGCCGCAGACGATTATGCTCTTGAGATTCCGGTTTTTCTTGAGCCACGCAACGTCTAAAATATTATCTATGGCTTCCTGTTTCGCGCTTTGAATAAACGCGCACGTGTTTATTATTATAATATCCGCGTGAATATCTTCAACCACTATTTCATAACCGTCGTCGGCTAAAATTTTCAGCATGATTTCCGTGTCAATCTGGTTTTTTGAACAGCCCAGAGATATAAACCCAATCTTTGATTTTATTTTGTTACTCGCCTTCATATTCTTCCTCATTTTCTGCGGCATACGCAAAATCTATATTTTCGTTATCAATCATATCAAACACAGTATTTTTCGATTCCTGATATTTATATCCGTTGCGCATAAGCATTTGTATCGCTTTCTGAACAGCGGTCCTGTCTGCTTTGTCAAGTCTGTTTAAATTCTCACCGTATTTTTTCTTTAAAAGCCCGCGCATGTTCTCAATATTTCTGTCCTCGTCGTCAAAAAATTCGTCTTCTAATGTGTCGCTTATTATATCGGACGGTATGCCTTTTAAATAAAGATATTCTTTTATTCTGTTGTTCCCGTATTTTTTATACTCTTTAAGCTGTTTCGCTTTATCGAGGGCGTAACGCCGGTCGTTAATATATCCCAACGCCTCAAATTCGTCGCAGACAAGATTGCATAAAATTTTTAACGTTTCAGGCTCAATTTCTATTTGTTTATTTCTGCGGACGGCAAAATACAGCTTCTGGAAAAGCTGTTTTTTCGGAACGTCGGTCAAAGCGACTTTGGCTATAGCCGACCTGTATATAGTATATTTTCTCGACAGCAAAATTAAAAAATTAACGCAGTCGCCGTCAAAATACCGGTTCGTCTCGCTTGATTCTATTTTACCAGAGTCTATTTTTATATTTTCAAGCAGGCTGTCGGATTTGCACTCAAAGGGCAGGTTCTCGTAATCTTTTAATAAAATCTTATATCTTTTCCCGTTGGACAACGATATATGCGCCGAATTTTCCGACGCGAATATATCCACTGTATTTACTACTATCATAATATCATAATTTTTATATTGATTCAAGGGCGGACACATCTCGAGCTTTGCTCGAGAAACCCGCCCCTGCGCCATCATGTTAAATCTCTATCTCCCTAATCCTCAAAATCTTCTACTACTATATCGAGAGGCACGTCGTCCGGGTCGATTTCTTCGCCGCTGTCATCTTCGGGGATTACTTCTTCGTCAATATCCGCTTTCGATGAATTTTCCCTCACTAATTTTTCGATTTCTTCGGCTAAATCTTTATGCTCTTTGAAATATTTGCCGACGGCTTCCTTGCCCTGTCCGATTCTTTCGCCATTATATGAGAACCATGAGCCGCTCTTTTTTATTATATCCATTCCTACCGCAAGCTCCAGTATTTCCCCGGCATGGTCTATGCCCTCGCCGAACGTCAGTATAAACTCGGCAATTTTGAACGGCGGAGCGACTTTATTCTTTGCGATTTTACATTTTACTTTGTTTGCGACGGCTTCTTTTGCTTCTGTTATCGTTTCGGTTTTTCTTATGTCTATTCTTACTGACGCGTAAAATTTAAGGGCTTTTCCTCCGGTCGTAGTCTCGGGCGCGCCGTACATTGCCATAGACGCCCTGAGCTGGTTTATAAATATAACCATACACGACGTTTTTGATATGCTTCCGGACAGTTTTCTCAATGCCTGCGACATTAATCTTGCCTGCAAAGCCATGTTTTTATCGCCCATATTCCCGTCGATTTCTTCTTTTGGCACAAGAGCCGCGACAGAATCCACGACTATAATATCAACCGCGCCCGAACGCACGAGCTTGTCTGTGATTTCAAGGGCCTGTTCTCCGTAATCCGGCTGAGAAATCAATAAATTTTCTGTGTCAACGCCGAGATTTTTAGCATAAACCGGGTCGAGCGCGTGTTCAGCGTCGATAAACGCCGCCACTCCGCCCATTTTCTGGCACTCCGCGACAGTCGAGAGCGCAAGCGTCGTTTTACCCGACGATTCCGGGCCGTAAATCTCGATTATTCTGCCTCTGGGCAGTCCGCCGATTCCCAGAGCCAAATCAAGCGTAAGCGAACCCGTGGGTATCGCGCTCACGTTCATTCTCGCGTGTTCGCCGAGTTTCATAATCGAACCCGTGCCGAAATTCTTCTGAATATCCGCCAGAGCGTCCTTTAACGCAGCCTTTTTTTGTTCTTCGTTTTCCGGCAGGTCTCTTTTTACCTGACCTAAATTTGCTTTTGCCATCTTGTTTTTCTCCTATCATCTTAATTTAATTTAAAATATTTTTATATATAAAATTATAAAAAATTTTATCATAAGTTTATATGTTTGCCAACGAAGAAAATGCTTATTTTGCAATTAACAATAGTCTCTTTATATTCTCCAAATCATTAGTATCGGGATTCGTAAACGCCAATGGTGAATTGCAAGTATTTTCAAATGTTTTCCCGAAGAAAGTTACGTTGCCACCGCCGCCGCATGTTTCCCAACCGTCATGGCAACGAGTGCATTTATTCACATTCGCCCAAACAGATTCCTTTAAATCGTTATCAACCGAATCTTCCCCGCCAAAGTCGTGATAATTAAAAAAAATCACATACGGTCTCTGAGGTTTTTCGCCGTCAATCCATATATAACCGATGTCACCGAAGTCTCCCCCGTTGTTGTCTTTGGTATCAAAAGCAAGCCGTATTTCATTCGCAGTACAGAAAGCGATAAAGTCTAATGCGTTCCTTTGTGAGTCACCCGTGAGTTTTTCGTTGATGATGTTTACAAATAATTGTTCAGACATTCTGTTTATTGCTCCGTATAAAATATAAATTTTTTATTCTTCAAGCCCCTCAACTTCTTCAAGCTCATCTGGTTCTTCGTCCGGCATATCCAAAGACTGGGCAAAAGTTTTATAATTAAAATAATACGCGAAAACGTCCTCGGCTGTGAAACCCGCCCATGTGCCGTGTCTGCCGTTCTCTATCACGACGGACATCGCAATTTCCGGGTTTGTGAACGGCGCGAAAGCGACAATCGTGGCGTTAGGGCTTTTCGCGCCTACCTGAGCCGTCCCCGTTTTGCCGCCTGTCGATAACCCCGGCATATCCCGGAACAATATCCCGGCCGTTCCGCCCGCGCCCGCGTCGAAAACATCGCGCATACCCGATTTAAGCGCGTCTAAATATTCCGGCGCAATCTCCGTTCGGTCGGCGATTACAGGCTCGGGCGCGTAATATATCTCGTCAGAGCCGTATTCTTTTACGCATAATAACAGGTGCGTTGC
>Ga0082212_10004258_pt1 | contig 19909 bp, 18 predicted proteins | sample TergutNt197P3_FD_71548 | JGI IMG/M metagenome (GOLD analysis project Ga0082212, IMG submission 71548) | Neocapritermes taracua P3 segment gut microbial communities from Petit-Saut dam, French Guiana - Nt197 P3 | ecosystem: Host-associated > Arthropoda: Insects > Digestive system > Gut ... | reverse complement strand
GTAAGTACTTCTATAACACCTATCGTCGGTGTCATAAATTAAAAAGTAAATCCATCGGTCGCCGCGGTGCATTGGGGTTAAAGTGTCGAAAGCAACCAACTCCTTTTTCTCTTCATCAAAGGAATAGCGTTGGCGTACCGTTATAATATCACCCACCTCAACATTATTGCCGCCTAACACCTCCAGTATCCGCATTTGATTATACGCTTTGGCGTTCATCACCACCTCATGCTCAAACGAGGGGTGTTCACCGTAAATGAACCCCATAGACGTTTCTTCAATAAATTCTCCGATGACTACAATTCCCCCCAGTTGATTATTATAAAAGTCATTAACCAACTCATTATAATGACTCTCACCATATCCGTTTTCCTCCACATATCCGTTTTCTTCCACATATTTTTTGATTTCATCAACGCTTTCAAACAGCTCTCTTGCCGTCTTTTCGCCGTCTACCGTTCCAAATGAGATTGTCCACTTGAGTAATTCATCCAATGAGTAAAACATGACGCGGTCTCCGATAAAGCTCGGTAAAAGCGCACTCTCGACCTCAATGCCGTTTATGCTCATCGGAACAGGCGTAACATTCCCGATTTTGTCAGCAGTAACCGTTGATTCGGTTTCGCCCGGCTGATGTTCAGGCGTTGATGTATTTGAACAAGCGGTCAGCAATGCTGTGATTGTTAAAATGCTTATAATTGTTTTTTTTAGTTTTACCATGTCAATTCCCCCATCTCTTTCTTAATAAATTTTTATCGTGCTGTGTTACATGAGAGGCAGTTGCCGCTCCCGGGAGTCCTCCGCGCATCACCGAAGACATATTTTCTAAACATACGGGATGGTCTAACTTGAGCACATGACCCACTTCATGCATAAAAGTTTTAGCAACCCGCTGCTCCACTACAGCATTCGTTTCTCCGTTGGGTTTCCAAATCTCTATATTTCTATTCATATGAATCTCAAGACGATGCCAATCAGCGTGAACACCGGATTGTCCCAGTCCGGTGTTGGGTGCCAAATCGGCAGGAACTAAATTGCCATCCGGACTGCGATGCATTAATTGTCCATAGTAAATTTTTCCCAAATAACTTTCTTTATGAACCACAATATGCCCGTTGGTGCCGCCGCCGTATTGAAATTCGGTGATTTTCACGTTGCTGCTGATGTTGTTCCACCCTGTAGTTGTACTTGCCGCCGGTGTGAAGACGCTCATTCTGAACGGGAAAGCGTCGATTCCGGCAATTTGGAATTTTAAGTTGGTGGTCGGATAACCGTTCGACCCTCCCCATGGGATACAATCGCATAGCAAATGTATTAACAACCCGCGGTTCCCCGGATTAGTCGGACTGATAATGGGGGAGGCGTTATCAAAATAATTCAATGTTGAACCCGTCTGCCACCACCCGGTAATCATGGAACTTTGCGGTCCGCCGACATTAGGATTGAAATAACGGTTGTCATGCCACCCCGTCACCATCGAACCGCCCGGATGACCGCCTTGAGCGACAGGGCGGAGATAATACCAATATGCTCCGTCTTGCAGCCACCCCGTCAACATTGAGCCGCGCGGATAACTGCCTTGGGCGGCAGGTCGGAGATAATACCAGTATGTCCCGTCTTTCAGCCACCCGGTAACCGGCGCGCCGCTTTTGCCGAAATACCAAAGTCCGCTGTGCTGATGCCAACCGTTTTGCTGGCAAACGCATACAGCACCTGCGGCAGTTGTTAACACCTCTTCCCTGATTATGCCTAATCCCATCGAAAATGCCAAAATAAGACTTAAAAACTTCTTGAACCTTTTTGAATTTCTCATAACGGACTTCCTTTCTTTTTCGTATGTTTATATTATTATACCACATAAAGGAAAAAGGTTTGTCGAATTTTGTCGAAAAATAAAATTTGTATACTTATACAAAATGGAGTGCTGTTATTTGTGCAAACTTACTATGCTAACATGAGTTCATACTCCGCAAAAAGACGCGCCGAGGAGGCACGCCTTTTTTATATCGCTTTTGTTTAACTTTATCGTCAAGTTTCGCCTCTTGTTTAACCTTACCTCTTTGAGAACTGCGGAGCTCTTCTTGCCGCTTTAAGACCGTATTTCTTACGTTCTTTCATTCTCGGGTCACGGGTCAGGAATCCTGCTTTTTTGAGTACGGGGCGAAGTTCTTCGCTGTACTGCAACAATGCGCGGGACAATCCGTGGCGAATCGCACCCGCCTGCCCGGTTACGCCGCCGCCTGAAACGGTGCAAATGATATCGAATTTTTCAACCGTACCGGTTAAGGCAAGCGGTTGACGTGCAATCAGTTTCAAGGTATCAAGCCCGAAATAATCTTCTATATCTCTGCTGTTAATGGTGATTGCGCCGCTTCCGGGATAAACCCTGACCCGCGCTACAGAATGTTTCCTTCTTCCGGTTCCGTAATAGTACGGTTTTGAATTATATGTTACTGCCATCAGTTATCCCCCTTCCATGCTTCCGGCTTTTGAGCCGCGTTCTTGTGTTCTCCGCCCCTGTAAGTGCGAAGACGAGTGAGTGCTTTCCTGCCGAGTGTGGTATTAGGCAACATTCCGTTGACAGCGAGCGTCATGGCTTTTTCGGGTTTGTCCGCCATGAGTTTATCATAACGAATTTCCTTTAAGTTGCCTATCCAACCGGTGTGCCAACGGTAATACTTCTTTTGAAGTTTGTCTCCGGTGAGTACCGCTTTTTCACAGTTCAGAATGATTACATGGTCGCCGCAATCACAATGAGGCGCGAATATCGGCTTATGCTTACCCCTCAGAATTGCCGCTGCCTGAGTTGCAACCCGCCCTAACGGCTTATCGGCAGCATCGAGAATATACCATTTACGCACGATTTCCTGCGCTTTAGGCATAAAAGTTGACATATTAAATTTTCCTCCTTTGTTTATTTCACAAACGCCATTATATCGCTATTAAATCCGCTTGTCAATGTTTTTTCAAGAAATAAATCTAATATATATTGAAATATCTTTGATTATCTTATTTATACTCATTTTATCTCTTGTATACTCATTCGAAATTTCAAAAAAAGAGGAACGATAACAATCGCTCCCCTTTTTTCAGGATTCATTAACCGAAATCGCTGTCGCCCCAATCATCGTCTCCCCAATCGTCCCAGTCATCATAATCGCCGTAATCGCCATAATTACCGTAGTCGCCGTAATCTTCATAATTATCTTCATATCCCGAATAAACGCCCAATCTTATATCCATGAATAACCGCTTAAATCTGTTGCCGCCCCCGCTCCTGTAAGCATCAAAGTAGCCGTCGTTCACATCAAGATAATAGAACGCATTGTTATTAAGCACATCAACACGCGATACATCTGTCACGATTTTGTGCCTTCTTGTACCGGTTGTCGATAACAAATCCCCGTCTTGATTGATGAAGAATATCGTCCCTTTGCCGGATACAGAAAGGCTGTCTGTAATAATAAACTCTGCAACCCATGTCCCCTCGGGATTGTTACGCGCATTTCTCACGTTTTGACGCCGCAGTTCATTGTTCCCGTTTACATAGTATACACGCCCGCCCGAAGTAACCGCAAAGCTGACCGCATCCTCGGCGAGAACGGTTTTATATCCGCCCGGGTCTGATAACGAAGCGGCTTTGAGTTCACTCCCCATCATATAAAAGACTTGTTTGCCGTTTTTCCGCATGACAACTTGACTGCTGTAGCGGGAGATTCTTTCTTTTTCAAGCTTTTTATTCAGCAGAAAAAGCCCGCTGTCTGTATCAAACACTTTACCCTTGAAATTAGAGAATCCGTAAACTATAATCGGGAGATTGTCTATCGACCTTCCTGTTTCGGGAATAACGAAACCCTTAATTTGACTGTCAGAGATTTTCTTTCTCTTTCCACCGTTGATACTGATAAATGCGTTCATTTCACCTGTTGCGGACGTTTCGTTGAACACAACCTGTGAATAATTTTTATTGAAGTAAGCAAAGCCTATATTTTCAACTCCGATTTCCCTCGGTTCACCGCTAATTCCCTGCCGCACATTAAAAGTGAACCCGTTTTCGGTGTTGATATAATAAATATATTTCGCGTCATCGGCGATTGCGACCGGCAGCAAATCCTTTCCGTCATTGAACACCGTACCGGTTTTACCGTCTTTGCTGATATAAGCGGGATTTCCGAAACCGTTTTCCTGCGATTCGTTTACGGCTCCTTTAAGATAAAACACCGTCTTCCCGTTAGGGGAAATTACTGCATTGAATGTTCCGGGATTAAGTTCAAAACAGGCTTCATTATCAATGACCGAAGCGGCGGAACCGTCATAGAGATTTAAAGTCGCCGTTTGATTGTTTTGGTCAACATTGGTGTAATAAGCAACCGCATTGCCCGAACTCGATAAAGTATATCCGCTTACGCCGTCGCTGAGTTTTTTCGGGGTGCCTTTCCCGCTGATATAATAGAGGACTCCTGTATTGTTGTCGGAATCCCAATCCGTTATAAACGCGCCTTTTCCCCCGTCTAAACTGATTTGCTTATCGTAGACAGACGATTCGACCACCGCGTGTTCGCCGTTATTATAGGCAATAAAAGTTTTGTTATCACCATCGAAAAAAACCAAGTCTTTTTTTACGCCGTATGGTGAAAAACCGTCAAATAAGATAAAATAAACCGCAGCGGCTATCACCAATAACGCGATTATAAAAGCAAAGGTACGCCCCCTTTTTCGCTTAGGCGGATGCATTTCCTCTTCTTCCGGATTTACTTCGGAAATCACTTCTTCTTCAATATTTTCAACATTTTCGTTTTGTGAATCTACAGTTAACATTAAAAACCCTCCTGAATGTATTTTTTAAAGACATAGCCTATTATAAACCAATTCTTAAAAAAATACAAGGCTTTTCCTGAAATATTTTATCAAGGGTCTGCACGGTGAACCCCATATAGACTTTATGCGGGTTTGACTAAATATAAATTATCGCCGTAGTTTAAATCAAAATTGGTTTTCATTCTCTTCAGCGTCTTGTCGGAACTGCAGTCCATAATGCTAATTTGAATCGTTTTGCCCGGTCTGATAATTACCGCCGGCAGTTGTAATTTAAATAAGGATTTGTCGTCTTCATAAGCGTTTGAAAGAAACAATCCTTTGGTGAAAACAAATGTTTTCGTGGGGTTGGTGATTTCGATAATACCGTCTTCTCCGATTGTAACCGCGCTGATAATCAGGTTGCCGAGCGGATTACAGTCACTGCAGGTCACTTTTTCACAAATGTAGATTTGAATACAATTCGGGTGGGCGCACTCTTCACCGCATAACCCGTAGCAGGAGGGGCAGGGGTTGCAGTCTTTGCAAATGATGAGCCCGCAATCGCCGCATATGCTTATTTCTACAATAGTCATACCGTAAAATTGCGAAACACTTTGATATTCCGCTTTGGCGTCTTTCGGTACATAGATGGTGGATAAATTATCACAAAGCCCAAACGCACCGGTTCCGAAACTCGGCGGCGTATTTGACATGAATGTGACCGATTCAAGGGCGGAGCAATCCATAAACGCAGACCCTCCGACAGAAGTAACGCCTTCACCGATTGTTACCGTTTCAAGGGCGGAGCAATTCAGAAACGTACCGTTTTCGATAGTTGTAACGCTGTCGGGGATTATAACCGATTTAAGGGAGGCGCAATAAATAAATGCAGCCATTCCGATAGAAGTAACGCTGTTGGGAATTGTGACCGACTCAAGAGCGGAGCAACCCCCAAACGCACTCTCTCCTATCGTTTTAACGCCATCGGGGATTGTAACCGATTCAAGAGCAGTGCACTGATAAAATGCTCTTCTGCCGATAGAAGTGACGCTGCCGGGGATTGTAACCGTTTCGAGTTTGCAGCCATAAAAAGCAATATTCCCGATAGTTGTAACGCCGGGATTAATGATAACAGCTTTTATTTGAGTCCTGTAGACAAACCAAGGTGCGTCTCCTGATGCCATAGATGATGTATAATCGGTCATCTCCCCTGTTCCGGATATCGTCAACACGTTGGTATCTGTATCAAATTCCCAGGTTAAGTTATCACCGCAGGTTCCGCTATAAGTAGCCGCACTCACGGTGTCAACCGGTATCAGAACCAGTCCGACCGTCACAATGGTCGCCAACACGACCGATATTGCTTTATTTATTCTTTTCATTTTCACTCCCTAAAAACCCCTTCAAAATTTATCAGTCCACAGTATAGCACAAATTTTGACAAAAGTCAACAAATAAAAAAGACCGCTTATTGATTTTGATAAACGGTCTTATTAATTATAAAAATTTTTCGAAGTATTGTATTGTTGAGAACAGACATAAGGAGCATAATCATTATAAAACCGCTGTGTTAGAAATATGAATTTCATTGCAAACTCCTTAATATAACTGATAGCCCCCGAAGGGGCTATCAAATTCTCAGTGAACTTTTTTTGTTTATCCTGCTCACGTTCTATGAGCAGATAGACTCAGTGAACTTTTTTTATATTCGCGTCCTACGAATTATATATAGCATATCACACAGAATAAAAAAAGTCAACACTTTTTAACTAAATTTTTAAATTATCAATTTATCAATACATTCCGCCCTTACAAATTTTAAGTATTCTATTGTTTGATATTGTTGTGTAAAGCCCTTTATAATGCGAGTTTTTTCGCTTGCGTATTTTCTGACATATCGTAAATATAGGTAGGATAATATAACTTTTGGCATACAAATTGGCATACAAGAAGCCGCCCGAATGTGGACGGCTTTTCTTATGAGATTAATGCTTGACCTTCGCTGTCATTGTTGAATATGTCGGCGAGGTTTTCCATTGCTTTACGTTCGAGGTCTTCAAAAGAATGTGCATAGATTTTCGTAACCATTTCAACGGTATCACCGAGCAGAGCGGCAACCGCCACAACATTAACACCTTTTGCAATTAGTAGAGAGCAGAACGAGTGCCGTAAGCTGTGAGTATGTAAATCGGGGGGAAGTTCGGGGTTGCGTTCCCGAATCTGTTTCATGTAGTGGGTGAGTGCCGACAGTTGCATGATGTTTCCTGTTGAATTTGTCGCTACAAGGTTAAAGCGATTATTATAAGCCGTTCCACGTTCGGCGACAATCTGCTCTTGAAGTGTTTTATGTTCCATAAGCCGAGCGGATAAAGACGGCGATAGCGGCAATTGACGGCGTGAGCGTTTTGTTTTGGTAAGCCCGATAACTTCTTTTCCCTGTCTGTCTTTGGTGATTGAGTTCCTTATATTGATTGCACGATTTGAAAAGTCGATATTTTCCCACATCAATGACCGAGCCTCGCCATTCCGCAACCCACATTCAAGGCATAGAATGAGCAGTATTTGAATATCAGCATTGTCAATTGTTGCGAGTGCCTTTTGAAAAATCGGTACAGTTATGTTGTCGAGATATGCCCCTCGCTCAATTTCGCCGACTTCCGGCTTTTCTGCCTTAGTTACTGGATTATAGCTGATAACATCATTATTGATTAGCTTTGTGTAAATCGTGCTTATACTGTTTGCGATATGGTCTACCGTCTTTGCTGAAAGCGGAGCGGTTGTCGTTTCGATAGTAAACGCTTTGTTTACTGAAGTTTTATAGTGCAGAGCGACAAGTTCGGCTGTTTTTCGTTCGACTTCCCTGCCATTCCGTAAATGCTGAAAGCGTTTCGTACCTATACCGAGAACGGCGGCAGTTTCGGCGATTTTCCCTGTTGAAACCGCTTTGATAATTTTCACAAAGTCGGGTGTCGGAGTGTAGGTGGATTTTCGTGAACCGTTGGCGTGTAAGTCTGCAAACAGCTTTGAGAGCATAGCAGGGGTGATTTTCTTTACTTGAATGTTGCCGAGTTCGGGCATGACATATTTATTCAAGGTGCGTTCACGATTGAGTTTAGTGCTGTCACGGTTTTGTGATATGCTCAAATACCATTCGACAGCCTGTGAAAATGTGTGCTTATCGGTGATGTCGCCTCGAACTGTTCCACGTTCACATTTTTCACGAAGTTCATCAACCGCCTTTTGTAGTATACTGTTACGTGATTTGACAGGAGTGTTTTCGGGAAGTGAATAGTATTCCGAGTGACGTTTATTGAATACCATAACTCGTAGCTGATACAATCCCGGACGGTTCTTGACTTCGGTTACTCCGATAGGTAGTTTAGATTTTTTAGACATTGTTATCATTCTCCTTTGATTTTATAGCGATTTTTCTTAAATCATCTATTTCTTTTACAAGTTTACTTCGATGTATATCATTTATCTCTTTAGCTTTTAATTTGAAATACGTTTCTCCGTTATCATAAGTTACTGGTATTGAAACATCTTTTACTGGAACATTACCCTCTGATGCCTCTGCGCTAAAAAACTCATAATTAAGAATCACATATTGATAAAACAGATTTAAAAAATTCTCTCCGTGAATAATAATAAATTCAAGAGCCTTTTTTTGTTCATCACTAAAAGGAGTATTATTTTTGTTCTTGATGTCTAATTTTTCACAGGCTTTTTTGGAAAGTCCGATTTCTTTATGAATATCTGTTGTTGATTTTGTTCTACAATTGAATTCGGGATAGCATAAAAGCCATTCTAAATCACACTCGAAGATTTCACACATATTTACCAAATCTTCAATTTGAGGGAAACAATGTCCGTTCTCCCAATTAGATAAGGCTTTACACGATACACCCAAAATTCTAACGAATTCTCCCTGTGCTTTATATTTTTTAGGTATTTTCTTCATGTTAGATAAGGCTTTACATGATACACCCATTATATCCGCGATTTTTTTCAATGCTTTCTGTTTTTTAGGTATTTTCATGTCCTTGCGTTCTTCTGCGATTTTTCTTCCGATATCCTTTTTATTGAGTTCCATAGGTTATATTTTTTCACTTTCTAAATTTTTATGAGCTGTTTTGGGTATTTTATTACTTATTATAACATGATATACTATGAAGTGTCAACAGAGATTTGGCAAAAAATTAAATATTTTTAAAGGAGGGTTGTAATCATGAGTGAAATACCTTTGATGATGACAATCAACGAGCTTTCAAGGAAAAGCGGCTTACCCACGCATTTTATTCGCAGAATGTGTAATGAGGATAAAATAGTCTTTGTCCGGTCGGGAAAGAAAATCCTCATAAACTATAACAAGTTTTGCGAATACCTTAACTTGGGCGACAACGAGGAAATAACTATTACAGTAGAAACAGGAGGGCGAAGATGAAGTTATGAACAAAAAGCAAAAAGAAGCCGAACTAAAAAGCAAGCTATATTATCTTGAATTGTATTTGACTAATCTTGATGATAAATTCATGGATAATTTAGAGCGTGTAATCCGGTATCGCCACAAGAAATATTATCCCTTTGCGAGTTGGTTCGTGGCGAGGAGCGAAACAAAAAGCACCACGGCAAAAAGAAAGTCTATACCAACAGGAAGACCCGGTAGACCTAAAACAGTCATTAAGGGAGCAAAAGTCCCTAAACATACGCATATGGCTTTTATCGGAGATGAACATAGGTCGGCATGGGGATTCGCAAACACAATCAAGAAATCGTTGAATAAAAACGCAGGGCGAAAAGTAACAAAGATTGAAAAGGGAGATACAGGGTTTATAAGCTATTGTTACAGACAGGCATACCGCTTTCATAAAGGGGGAAATTTCAACTGGTTTGCCTATGTTGAATGAAATAATTATTTTAACAAAATGCAAAGAGAAAGAAATCTTAAAAAGCCCTATTGTTATCGGTGTTTAAGGTATGCTGTTAAAAAATAGAACTCCACATTTATTTATATACTTATATTCTGATGATGTGTGCCTATTAAAATAATATCTTAACACTGATGACAGGGGTAATCAAACAAAGGAGATTAAAATTATGAACATGAATAAATATACCGACACGGGATATGACGATGAAACAGATTGGGAAAAACCAACGCCGTTTGATGAAATTGATTCGCCGCCCGACTTTCCCATAGAAACGCTCCCCCCTACTTTTAGAAATTTTTCAAAAGCTATAACAGAGGAAATGCAGACGGATATTGCTATGCCCGCAGTTAATATTTTAGGAGCGGTAGCGACAGCCATGCAAGGAAAGTTAAAAATTCATGTTAAAGGGACTTGGTATGAACCGTTGAATGTTTTTCTGATTATATGTGCCGAATCGGCAGAGCGGAAATCGCCAGTTAATAAAGCAGTAACAAGAGTTTTATATGAATACGAAAAAAAGAAAAAGTCGAAACGTATTATTGCTGATGATACAACGCTTGCGGCTCTTTCGGGTTTATTATGGGAAAACAACGGGAAAATATCTGTTATATCTACAGAGGGTAACTTCTTCACCACGATTGCAGGGCAATATAAAAATGGAACAAGCATACACGCTGTATTGAAAGCCCACGATGATGAATGTATAAAATCAGACCGCAAAAACAGAAAATGCGAAGATATTGAGAATCCTCACCTTACCTTGCTTATATCGTTACAGCAAAGCGAACTGATAAAACTTTTTTCTAATGCTGACTTTAGGGGGAGCGGATTGGTTGCGAGAATGTTGGTTTGCAAACCTAAATCCAAACTCGGTAATCGGGAATATGATACAGAACCAATACCAAAACAAGTATATCGCAGTTATGAGAAATCTATGTATCGTTTATTAAATTACAATGAAATTGGTGACGGAATATTAGAGCTTTCAGATAAAGCACATTCCGTCATGGCTGACTGGTTCGATTATATAGAATCTAAACTCAAAGATGAATTAGCACATATGACAGATTGGGCGGGTAAGCTCCACGGTGCGACTATGCGAATCGCAGGAATTTTACAAAGCATGAAATATTATAAAGATTTAGAAAACAATTTAACCGTAAGCGAAGATACCCTCATTAAGGCTAAGACAATCGCCGAATACTTCCTTGACCATGCGAAGTGGGCGTTTGCCCTCACCGAAAAAAACGAGCGTGTTAAAGCTGTAGAATATGTATTGGAAAAAATAATAGATTATACATCAGAGCATGATACATCTGAAATCTCTCGCCGTGAAATACAACGTCTATGCAGGGACAAGCGTTACGAAAAAATCAATGTGATAAAATACTGCTTTAATATCTTAGAGAAACACGGATATATAAAAAGAACAGAGGGGACTGCCTATGAAGTCAACCCTTATATATTCGATGTATTCGATTGGTGACAAGGATTGTCACGTTTGTCACGCAGTAAAAATAATCACTATTTAGAAGCGGGAGTTTTTCACCCGCTTTTATTCATTATAGACATATGGTAATAATTAGGTAATTTAAACCCGTCACGAAAAATCAACGACAACGCTTTTTGTGCTAAAAGCAAGGTAAAACCCCTATGTTATAGCGAAAGCCTTAAAAAAGGGCTGTTTTCGCTGTGAAAATGGCTGTATTTGGTGGGGGTTGCAATTTGTCAAGGTTTATGTTATAATAGTAAGTGTGGTAATTCCGGTGAATTATTCACAGGGGTTAAAAAGCATATCCTCATGGTAAGGTTTTAAATCAACAGAAAGCTATGAACCGATTGCGGGAGAATCATTAGAAATTAACCCCTCGAAGAAATCTGAAATTTCCACATTGAAAACGATTGCTAAAAGTAACAGGTCGCTAATACGAATATTGCGAACGCCTGTTTCAATCTTTGAATATGTATCAACAGACATTTTGCTCCCTAAGAGTTGCATTTTTACCGCAACCGATTCTTGGGTGAGCTGATTTTGTTTTCGGAACTTTAATAAATTGTGACCGATACTCACGTCCTGTAATAACCACTGCATAGATATAACCCTCAATTCCGACTAATTAGTCTACCTCTATTGACTATATCAGAAAAATATGTTATACTACTGGACTAATGGGTCGGATTTTGTGAAACATTAAATAATTCCGAAATCCCTGCCTTATGGTGGGGATAACAGTTGGGTTGGTGACCTGCTGTCTGATGAGGATAACCAAAAATAAAATACTAAAGGAGTAAGTAAAATGAAAAGAGCAGTATGTATAGTGATTAGTTTAATATTAATCGTGACAATGGTAGGCTGTAACGGTGTACAAGAACAAACACAGGGCGGACAAGTTCAAAGGGTGCAATCACAAACCACAGGACACCCGCTAATTGACGACATCAATATATTTGTGGACAATCAAATTTACGAATGGGGGGAACGATATATCGCATTTTGTTTTGAGAATAACTCGTCTTACACGATAACCTATTTTGAGTTAATATCAAAAATCAATGAAGGTGTAACAAAAGAAGAACTCGATGAAAAGTTTAACTGGTGGACGGGCAATGAATCGGATTATAATTATGATAATGATGTGGAATTGAAAGATGTTCATGCGTATTATCAATTAGGTGAATATATTATAAATGGGTTGGATTCAAATGGTGTTAATAGTATTCGTGTTGAGCCCGGTCAAATATCGGAAATGCAAAGTGTTAAACGTGGACCTTCATGGTATGATTTAGAAAATATTGAAGAATTAGACATGATGTACAATGACTTCGCTATTATCGGCTTTATAAACGACGACGGCAAACTACAGGAAGTACGCTATGACTATAAGAACAAAAACTATACGTTAGGAGATAAAACTTATGATTAAAACCCCATTCAGCTATCAAACCTCGGAATATGATTGTGTTCCAACGACAATTATAAACGCATTAAGATACTTATTTTGTCGTGAAGAAATTCCACCAATAGTTATTAGAACAATTTGGCAATACTCACTTAATATAGATACTGGAACGAGTGGTAGTGCAGTTCAAGTGATTGTAGATTATCTCAACGAATATCAAAAAGGAAAATTTGTAAAATGTGAATATTTACATTCTCTTTACTTGCCAAATGAACAAGTTCATCTTAGGCGAGGTAATAAGATTATGTCCTGCATTAATAGAGGCGGGGGTGCTCTAATGCACGTATTCACAGATGAAGATATAAACCACACTCATTATGTTTTAGGATTAGGGGCAGACCCTAAATACAGTAGCCGTATTCTTATTTTCGACCCATATTATAATACGGAGAAGTTTAGCAGAAAAGATTCTAAACATATTGAATATAATCCCGAATTTAAGCCAAACGAACAAGGTGCGAATGTACGAGTTAGTCGGGAACGCTTAGATTCATATGAACGCTTGTGGTACAGCATTGGCGATATTGAAAACCGTGAGTGCTGTTTAATTGAGCGTATTTAGTTGTATTATAAAAAACGGTAATTAAATGTAACGGCTGTAATCACCTTGAATGTATAGAAAGATGTGGTAAAAACTTTACAAAAACTTTTATAGAAAACTATTTACAAATACCCTACCGTATGTTATAATAGTAGTATAGCATTAGTAAAAATATGTAAAAAGGGGTGTTTATAATGAAATTTGGCTATGGTAGGGTATCTACGGACAAACAATGCTTAGACAGGCAAACGGACTTATTCTGTCGGCATGGGTTGATAATCGGCGTGTATTCATGGAAAAAATGACAGGAACAAAGGCAGACCGCCCACAGTTGGAGCGGCTAAAAGAGGAAGTCCGCGAGGGCGATACGGTTTATATTGAAAGCCTGTCACGGCTCGGACGGTCAACAAAAGACTTACTGACGCTTATTGACTGGTTTCAAAACAAAGGGGTTACGGTTATATCGGACAAGGAAAACATAGATACAAGTACACCGACAGGAAAGCTGTTGACAACGCTTATGTGTGCTTTGGCAGAGTTTGAACGTGATTTGACGGTCGAGCGTACAAGAGAGGGCTTAAAATCAGCAAGGGCAAGAGGGCGTAAGGGTGGCAGACCCACAGCAAATAAAAAGGATATTGCGATTGCGTTAAGCCTATATGACAGTAAAGACTATTCTATATCAGAAATATGTAAACGGTGCGGAATCTCACAAGGAACACTTTATAAGTCGGTAAATGCAAGGAAAGCAGAAGTCCCTCAAACTTAATGTTCAAGGGACTTTTCTTGTATCGTTTTATACTCTCTTGTGTTGCCTTATCGAATAACTTTTGGCATACAAAATGGCATACATTTTCGACATAACATCAATTAAATGGCTTTGTTATGCGATTCGGTTGAATATCTTAATACATTCCGCCCATGCCGCCCATACCGCCGCCGCCCGGCATAGCGGGAGGATTTTCTTCCGGTAAATCGGCGACAAGGCTTTCGGTTGTTATCACCATTGAAGCGACGCTCGCGGCGTTCTGCAACGCTGAACGCGTCACCTTTGCCGGGTCAACAATACCGGATTTTATCATATCGTCGTATTTATCGGTCGAAACATCGTATCCGTATCCCGTCTTACCCGAACGCTTAATCGTGTCGATAATCACCGAACCTTCCGCACCCGCGTTTTCGGCGATTTGGCGAATGGGTTCTTCAAGGGAACGGAGTATGATTTCCGCACCTGTTTTTTCATCGCCCGAAAGGCTCTTGATAACTTTATCCACAGAATCGGCTGTGTTGACCAATGCAACGCCGCCGCCCGCAACGATTCCTTCTTCGACTGCCGCTTTGGTAGCTGCTAACGCGTCTTCAATACGCAGTTTCTTTTCTTTCATTTCGACTTCGGTAGCCGCGCCGACTTTGATGACAGCCACACCGCCTGAGAGTTTTGCCAGACGTTCCTGCAGTTTTTCCTTATCGAAATCGCTGGTTGTTTCTTCAATCGCGGTACGAATCTGCCCGATTCTTTCTTTAATCGCGGCTTTTTTACCCGCGCCGTCAACGATAATGGTATTTTCTTTTGTGACTTTAACCTGTTTCGCGGTTCCGAGGTCTTCGACAGTGACATCTTTTAAATCAAGACCCAACTCGTCGGTAATGACCTGACCGCCCGTTAAAATCGCGATATCCTGAAGCATTTCCTTACGCCTGTCACCGAATCCCGGTGCTTTCACCGCTACGCAGTTGAATGTTCCGCGGAGTTTGTTCAGAATCAATGTCGTCAGTGCTTCGCCTTCAATATCTTCCGATATAATGAGAAGTTTTTTTCCGGTCTGAACAATCTGTTCAAGCAACGGAAGCAAGTCCTGAATCACGGTAATTTTCTTGTCGGTGATTAAAATACAAGCATCGTCTAATTCGGCAATCATTTTCTCACCGTCGGTCGAGAAATAAGGCGATACATATCCTCGGTCAAACTGCATTCCCTCAACAACGTCACTGTACGTTTCGGCTGTTTTGCTTTCTTCGATGGTGATAACACCGTCGGAGGTGACTTTATCCATCGCCTCGGCAATCAGCTTGCCGATTTCCTCATCACCGGAAGATACCGTCGCGATTCTCGCAATATCTTCACTGCCTTTTACTTTCTTGGACTGTTTCGCCAACTGCTCAACGCTCGCGTCAACCGCTTTAGCGATTCCGCGCTTTACCGCCATGGGATTCGCACCCGCCGCTATGTTTTTCATACCTTCGCGGATAATTGCCTGTGCTAATAAAGTTGCAGTCGTTGTTCCGTCACCGGCGATATCGTTGGTTTTGGTCGCGACTTCCTTAACTAATTGCGCCCCCATGTTTTCATAAGCGTCTTCCAACTCGATTTCTTTTGCGATGGTAACACCGTCATTCGTAATCAGCGGCGCGCCGAATTTCTTATCAAGAACCACATTTCTGCCTTTTGGGCCTAATGTGATTTTCACGGTATCAGCGAGTTGGTTGATACCGCTCTGTAACGCTTTGCGGGCGTCTTCTCCGTATATAATTTGTTTTGCCATTTTTTCTTCCTTTCTTCAAATAAAATTAGATTTTTTGTTACTTAAATACCGCTTAGAGAACTTTCGCTAAAATATCCGACTGACGTAAAATCGTATACTCAACGCCGTCAAGTTTCACTTCGGTTCCCGCGTATTTGCTAATCATGACTTTGTCGCCGACTTTGACTTCCATCACCACGTCTTTGCCGTCTACGACTCCGCCGGGCCCTGCTGCCACGATTTCAGCAATCTGAGGCTTTTCTTTCGCTGAACCCGCGAGAATAATCCCGCCTTTTGTGGTTTCCTCAGCCTCTAACATCTTGATAACGACTCTGTCCGCCAATGGTTTGATTTTCATTTTCATTTTTTCTCTCCTCCTTTTTTTATGATTGTTTTGCTAAAGATTATTTTCATATATTAGCACTCTGTCTTAAAGAGTGCTAATATATATTTTATCTATTTATTTCCAAAAATCAAGTGTTTTATCTTAATTTTTTGAAATTTGTGAAAGTTGCACAAAATATTCTGTCGATTTTTGGTTACTTTGCAACACTGAAAAAGAACCCCGGAATTAAATAGGAAAGAATCGACATAATAATACCCGCAGACAATACCCCCACCGCGATTACCGGGAATGTCTTTTTGATTGGCAGTTCCATTAATACCGAAATCAGCGCACCCATCCACGCGCCGGTTCCGGGCAGGGGAATCGCGGTAAACATAAACAATCCGAGCAATTGATACTTTCGGATTTTATCGGATTTTCCGTGGGCGATGCTTTTGACCTTCTTTACTATTTTTCCGGTGAATTTGAACTTTTCCATAATCTCAAACACTTTACGGATAAAGAACAAAATAAACGGAACCGGAATGATGTTCCCTAAATAACAGACCGCAAACGCGGCAACAAACGGAATCCCCCTCGCCGCCGCGAAAATAATTCCGCCTCGCAGTTCAACAATCGGGAGCATTGAAATAAAAAACGCTAACAGTAAATCTATTTTATTTTCCATATCATTATCCTTTTCATTTAAAATCTGAACTATTTTTCGCTCTTGTTTAACATCGTCAAGCTATCGAACCGGCAAAGCCGGTTCTTCCGCTCTTGTTTACCTCTCAGAATCTCTTCTTAATCAAATCAAACCAAACCTGGCTAGCGCTTCCCGTAACGAAAGATAACACGAAAATCAACGGGTGAATGGAGTCTAACCCGAATGCCGAATTAAAATAAGGCAGATAGACCAAAAGCAACAAGAAGATAATCAGCCCGACCGTGATGAACAGTTCCGCCGATATCGTCTGCAATAAACCGTTTCGGTTGTTTCGCGCGGATTTTCCCCGACCTGAAACAAACGATTCGGCGAACACTTTGTAAAAAGGTTTCTTCCGCGACGCGTTAACCCATGCCGTCGCAATTCCGCCCGAGGTGAATACAGTCAAGAAAATTGAACGCAGCATATCGCCGCCGAACCCCTGCGCGCCTTCTTTGAACTCTTCGCTGTTCCCGCCGATTGAACGGAAAATCAAAAACATAATTAAAAGCGTTAAAAAAAGCGACGCTCCCTGAATGGCTGATTTTAAAAGCAAACGAGGGTTAATCCCGCCCTCATCATTAAAAGAAGGGGTGTCCGCGCCGGCACTCAGTTCCTGCTCATTTTTGATATAGAACATCGTCAGAACGGGAATAATGACTACCGCTAATGTAGACACAAATACCGCGTCGGGAATATATATACTCCCTATAAACAGATTCAGCAACCCAAATAAAAACACAGCCGCGAAAGTCGAAATCACGATTGAAAAAGCACGATTGATATTACGGTGGATTTGCCGCGATTCGGTAAAAGCACCGACAAATCTCTGAAAAGCATCTTCCTCGGCGGTTTCGCCTCCTTTTTCCAAAAAAAGGTCGCAGGACTCGCAAGCGGAACCGGTTGTAAATTGTGACTGTGTATCTATGCCGGAATCCCACTCGCTGCCTGTCGTATGTTTGGATAAAGCAATTCCGATATCGGCGGTTTCGAGGGATTTAATGTCGGAACTTCCCTTGCCGAACACCGCTACCGTTTCGCCCGAAACTTTCAGTGATTCTACAAGTTCGGCTTTTTTGCCGGAAAGAACCCCCTCTTCTCTGATTCCGGCTTTCCGCGCGACTGCGAGTGCCGTTTCAATCCCGCCGGCACGGTCGGCGTCGGGCGACATCATGACGACATTGATTCCGGCGCGGTAACAGTTTTTGACCGCCTCGGGGATATTCTCCCTTATTGACGTCGAAAAAGCAAGCAAACCCAAGAAAGTATAACCGACATCAAAAAGCGATTTCGGGATTTCGCTTACACCCGACCGGGTTTCCTCTTCCTCCTCATCGGTTTCGGTATCGTCAATTTTCGCGAACGCCACCGCCAATACATGATGCCCCTGTTTGGTATATTCAGATTGTTTTTGCTGAATGGGGAAAAGCTGTTCCGGGGGAAGATTACAGAACGATAAAATCACTTCCGGCGCGCCTTTAACACAAAGAAGTTTTACCCCGTTTACCACCCACAGGTTTCCGTTGATTTTGTTATAATCATCAACTTGTTCGGGGATATAACTTTGTAACAGATTATTTTGGTGCAGCTCTTTTATATTCATATGCTTAAATGCGGCACTAATATAAATCGCTTTTTCGTATGAATTCGCGGCTGCCGACCCGTCAACTTTGCAGGAAAGTGCCGCGATTCTTGTAAGCATATCTTTATTTTTTGAATGTTCATTCACAATCGGGGTACTGTCGGAAACGATGACCGAGTCTATATCAATACAGGCGACTGTCACCCCGTTGAGGATTTCAACGGTGCGTAAAGACTTTACCCTGCCGTAATCGGAGGACAGTTTCGCCGTTCCCTTAACGTAATAAAGCCGGATGATGGTTCCGAATGATACCGGAATCGCACATAATGCGAAAGAAACGGCAGGCAGTGAAATTCCCGCTAAATAGTTCAGCACCGTAATGCCCTCATCGGGTTTGGTTGCCCCCGCCATGATGAAATGTGCGACCGCTGTAATCACCAGAATAATGGCCGCGCCATACGTAAACAGCACCGACATTTTTCCTAAAGCCGATTCAAACCGTGTGCGGTGGATTTCTTTCGCGGTGCGGATTTCCGGACGAATCTTCACGTCTTGTCCGGTCGCAAATACACGCGCAATCAATAGCCCTGACACCACTTTTGTTCCTTTATAAACACAACTCTGCTTTAATTCGTGCCTGTCGTCCGTTCCGGCGTGTTTCTTAGCGGGAGAAGACGACCGCCCGAACGCGCTCTCGTCCACGGTAACATTCGACGATTCAAGAATATGAGCATCTGCGGGGACGTTTTCCCCTCCCTGAAGTATGATTAAATCGTCTTGAACGATTTCTTCGCTTTTAATCAACGTGATTTTACCATCGCGAACCGCACGGATTATCACAGCGGTTTCTCCCGAATCGGTAAGTTCATGTAATTTTTGCGTACAGTAATTCTCCGCAACGATTTCAAAAAAGCAATACCCGAGCGTCAAGAATAAAAGCAATCCGCCCTCCAATATTTTTTCACCTGCAAAATAAAGCACAACGGCGACTAACATCAGGTATATTCTGAGCGACTTAAACACACTGTAGAATTTAATCTTATGCTTTTCCTCAAACTTTACCTCGGAATTAAACCCGTAAATCTTCAGGTTCGCATCAGCCGTCTGACTGTCGAGACCTTTGTAATCGCCTTTAAAATTTAGAATTTTGTTCATTTTTAACTATTCCTTTTAATCTTTACCGTAAAAAATATTATTCTTTCTTTCGCGATTTGCGTGAACACTCAACACCAATCCCACGGCAATGTACAGCGAAAGCGTTGAACTTCCTCCCGAACTTATCAGCGGTAACGGAACGCCTACTACCGGTGAAACGGCAGTCACCATGCCCACGTTGATGATTGTGTGAAAAAAAATCATGGCAAACACACCCGTACAAATCGCTTTACCCAACAAGTCTTTCGCGCTGCCCATCACCGTCAAAAGTTTTATACAAATCGCTAAAATCAAAAGCAGCGTAAGCATACAACCGATTAACCCCAACGTCATTCCGATATAAGCGAACATAAAGTCGTTATGAATCGCAAACATCGAAATGTAATGTTC
>Ga0082212_10004257_pt1 | contig 19910 bp, 28 predicted proteins | sample TergutNt197P3_FD_71548 | JGI IMG/M metagenome (GOLD analysis project Ga0082212, IMG submission 71548) | Neocapritermes taracua P3 segment gut microbial communities from Petit-Saut dam, French Guiana - Nt197 P3 | ecosystem: Host-associated > Arthropoda: Insects > Digestive system > Gut ... | reverse complement strand
TATCTAACCGCAGAGCGTCTTGTGATTTCATATTATCTATAAAAATTGATACGAATAACAATAGCATAAATGCTGTTATTCCAAATATTATGTTCTTTATTTTATGATGCATATTTTGTTTATTCATAATTTTTTACTATTTTTGTGTAAATAAATTTTTAAGGACTCCAAAAATGGATACCAATACTATTATTATTTTAATATCTACACAATTATTAACTACAGTAACTATTATTCTTGCTGTTATTAATCAATCAAACAATCTTAATAAAAAAATTGACGACAAATTTGATAGTTTATCAACCCGATTATCCAAAATAGAATCCAAACTTGATATATCCGATGTTAGATATAACACTCATTCAGAAGATATTAAAGAACTAAAAACCGATATAAAAAATATCTACACCAATAAATTTAATATTGTAAAAGATACGCCTGAACAAGTCCCAATATTTTAATTTTTTCATACTCATTACTCTAAATAATTTTCAATAGCATTCTTAAATGTGTCAAAGTTTCTAATGAGCCAGTAGGCATATCCTTGGTTATGCATTGCTATTTGTATTTCTTTTTGCGGCTCGCTTTGCACTCCCGTTGTGCTTTTAAACTCTATTCCTACGCCGTGCAGTGTATTTTTAGCATCAGGTGCTAATAGCACCATATCTGGCGCTCCTGCGAGCATTCCTTCTTCTTTATACCATCTGCCGCTCCGTGGATTACGCTTCGCACCGTTCGGAATTGCGAATAAAACATTGCTATATTTCGGATACTGCAGCCGAAACCACTTCACACAAGCCGATTGCAATTTATGTTCTTTATTTTCCATTTTCTAATATACTTTTAATGTTTCCCAAATAACTTTTTTTGTAATCATTTAATACCTTGTTTACCTTTTCCAGTATCTGCGTCTGCCAATAATCTACTTCGGATGCATGAAACTTTATTACCTGTTTATATGTTTCAGTTGGCAAATCATTAGCTGCCTGGACGTGCTGTTCTAATCCGTCTAATAACTTCTGGACGGCATCTTCCATATTGTTATTGCAATATCTAAAATGCTCGTTAGTTATATTAGTTATATCTTTATACGTGTCGTGTCGTTTTTTATATTTTTCAAAAGTTTTCATAATTTTTTTATATTTTTTTATATATTTTTCGTTATCTATTTCGTTGGGCATCGGTCGGGATGGCATCCTCTCTGTCATCATAACCTATCGGTGTAAAAGCATCGCTGCAGTCGTTTTGCTTGTTGCAGTGACCACACAGCCGTTCCTCGCACATCGCTTCTTGTTCTTTCTTGAAGCAGTCACGGCATTTAATATCTTTTATAGGGCAATACCCTTCGCAGAACTCTTGGTGGTTCGCATAATCTTTTTTGCGGTCTTGGTATTGCTCCCGCATAAACTCAGAAATATCGTCCACAGCATCAAAGAATGCTCGGATAAACTTCTGGAAGATGGTGTCGTTATATTTATGCATAATCTATATTTTATTAATTATTTTGTTTTCTCGTTTTTTTTATTTATTTTTGTGTAAGTTTAATTCTAATTGGACTAAAATTATGGACTCGTTTAATCAAATAACTTTAATAACAATGTTTGTTACTATTATAGCAGGTTTCTTTGCTATTGTTAAATTTCTTTCCGATTTGAAAAAAGATATTACTAATCAAAACAAAAGGATTGCTAATATTGAAATAAAATTAGAAACTGGTTTTGAAAAACTTAATTCCAAATTTGACCGATTAGATGAACGTCTTAATTCTACAAATACAAGGGTAGATTATACTATTCCACGAGTAGAACGAATGGAAAATATAATGTTCTCTAACGGCGCTTACTTCAAATCCAAAGAACAAGAATTAGAATATCAATAATAATTCTTTTTCTAACACCTTCATTTTTCTATACTTACACTTCATTTTCAAATAACATTTTGTTTTTCTCATTTTTTTTATTTATTTTTGTATAAGTTTATTTTTATAAACTACATTACATCGCATTTGTTAAATCCAAACACAAAATTAACGCCTTTGAAAAACGGACTTTTAATGCGGATGTAATGTATATTATCTTATTATGTGACTATTTTTTATTTCCGTTGGGTTGCGTTAGACCTTGTGTTTGGTAAGAAATCAGTCACATATTATTTTTAAAGAACTCAATTTTGAGTATATATTTTTTTATAATTTATTTGTATTGATATGAAATCAACAACAAAATCGACAGCAGGTTCGACTCCTGCCTCCACTAATTCTAATGAATTATTAATTATCAGCCAGCAACAAGTTTTAAACAAAAACTTCACTGTATATGGAACTTTTGAAAATCCACTATTTCTTGCTAAAGATGTAGCAGAGTGGATTGAGCATTCAAATCATAGAAAATGCTATTAAGCATTGACGATGATGAAAAGGTAGTAACTAATGGTTACACCCCTAGCGGAAACCAAAAGCAGTGGTTTCTCACCGAAGACGGCTTATACGAGGTTTTGATGCAGAGCCGTAAGCCCATCGCAAAATCCTTTAAGAAAGAAGTTAAGAAAATTCTTAAAGAACTGCGTGTTAAGGGCTACCTACCTTCGCCTGAAGCAACTGAAACAGTATCCATCAGTCGTAGGGAATTGGAAATATTGCAACTTATTGCCGATATTTCAAACTATCATTTATGTTCTTTACCTTACAAATTTCCAAGAATCAAAAAATTATTAACTACTCAAAATGAAGTAATTTTATTTGATTTGCTGGTTCAAAAACTCAAGGATTACCACACTTAATCCATTTTGCAAAGAACTTTTAACAAGGGGATTCATCCCCTTGTTTATATCTACTTTTCCTTCGGCGAATGCTTTTTTTAGATTTTCAGCAATTTCTTTTACTTTGTCCGATTCTAAAGTCGGAATAATTTTAGCCATATTTTTTTTATAATTTTACTCTGATTAATTCGCCACCTACTGGATCTGTATCTAAATTAAAAATATTTTGAAATGCAATAGAAGAATATCCTGCCTTACCATCAAATGAGCTTCTAACTTCATTTCCGTTAATATTTATTGTCCCACCTATCTCTACTGTTGCTATTCCATATGTTATTAAAGTTGCTTCTTCACCTTGCAAATATGCCTGTTCTGTTACGCCAAGAATCTTCTGTCCCGTTTGACATAATCTGCCATTAAAATTGATAAATCTATGTGCAGGTAAATCTTCCAATGCTATAATTTTATGATATAATTTTGTCATCTGCAAATCTGAAACATCAGGAATATCTATGTTTGATATTGCATTATTTATGCTATCATCTACATATTGCTTTCTTGTTAATTGGTTAGCAGTTGTAGGATTAGATGCAGGTGCTATCGGAATACTACTAAATGTTTTTACACCTTGTATTGTTTGGGCGGTAGTTAATTTTACAAAATGTTTTTCTGCAGTTCTATAATTTAATATCTGCATATCATTACTTACTGTTGTTGCTGTTACAGGACTCAACGGCAAGTTAGAAAATGTTTTTACACCGTCTATTGTTTGCTCACTCGTTTTATCTACAAAATTAGAAGGATCTATTGCTTCAGGAATTTCAATATTAGAAAAATTATTTTCTAATTCTGTAATTTGATTTTGCAGAATTGTATCAGCGTTTTCTCTCGCACTAATTTCAGTTTGTAAATTAGCATTTGTATTTGCTAATTCATCTTCTAAAATTGTAATTGCACCTTGTCTGTTTGTAGTTTCAATATCAATATTTGTCTGCAAATTATTATTCGCGTTATCCACTTCAGTTTTAGAAACATAGTCCTTCACATACAAATTTATTCCTGCCAATCCGATAGTAACATTATCGGGAGCGAGTATGCTACCGCTACCACCACCGCCACCAGCGAGTATCAGTGATTTATGTTCATCTAATCTATCTGATACTTCTTTAAATAATTTTGCTATTTTCTTCATCGGGTCAATAGAATTTTCAGAATATTTTGTTAGTTTTGCCATCGCTAACCTCCGATATTCACATTATCTAAATTGCCGAATACATCTAAAGCATCGTTGATGCTACCACTTCCTGCACCACTAGTTCCTGCACCAACACTTATCGGTGGAGTTGCGGAGTCACCTTCGGTATCTTCGTCTTCTGATGTTTCACCTCTTATGAAGGATTCTTCAACAAGTCCTTCGGCATCAATACAAAAATTACAATTTTTACAATCGGTAGAACTTTCCATATTGTCGCAATTTTCTAATAGTGACGAGTTTTCGCAATTAGAACAATTATTAAGTTCTTCCGAATTAGTGCATTCCACACAATAATTACATTTAATTAAATCGGTGGAATTAGTGCATTCCACACACTTGGTGCAATTAGTAGAATCCACCATATTAAAGCAACTTGTGTTGCCAGTGTTTGCGGCTTCATAATCTTGCAATGAGCCGTCATAAACAACATCAAGACAATCCTGCGTTACGCCGTTATCTTCCATAACTTCGCGCTTTTCGAACGCTGCTTGATTTTCAAAAATAATAGTAGCCATGCTACTCTCCTGTATAATAATTAGTAATCTTTTTCTATTTATTGGCCGTCATTTTTCTTACGAAAAATGTCAGTTTTTAATTTACTCTGTCATTTGCTAAAGCAAATGTCAGTTTTTAACCACCCCGTCTGTGCGTTGCACAGCCACCCCTCCACGGAGGGGAACTGGGGCAGAGTTCCCCTCTGTGGAGGGGAAGCATCGCACCAGCGATGCGGGGTGGTTCTATTTTTTCATTTGATTTATCAAATGAAAAATCTTTTTCTAGTGGTTTTTTTATTTTTTATTCTTTTTCTATATCTTTAAATTTTACTTCTGGTTTGTCATTTTTATTTACAAGTTCTAATGTTGTGATGCCGTCATTATAATTAACTAAATAATTTATTACAATCCAGTCGTCAGTCGGCAGTTCTAATCCTAATTTATTTTGTATATTTATATTATATTTATAAAATTGCCATCCTTCTGTTAGTTGTTGGTTGTTTGCATTTGTTAGTTCTTTTTCTAACATTAACATCGGGATTTCTAATTTTATAATGTAATAAGATTTTGTTGGGTTGTTGAACCAGGTCTTTTTCAAATGCTCGCTTGTCATGATGTGCATTGATGCTCGGTCTTGAATTTCTTTGCATATTTCTGTTGGTCGTCTGCCATTTTCATTGTTAAAATTTTTTGCTGCTGGAGAAGGAAAATTTTGTATTATCGGGCCGCCTTCATATTGTTGTGTTACTAAATATGGCATATCTCTATCAAAAGCATCATTATGCGGAAACTTATCAAAATACCATAATGTATAATTGCCACTCGCACCTGGTTTATTTAGCCATTGAACTTGACTATTCGGCTCGTGCCAACCCCAGTATCCCCAAGAATAATTATCGCCGCTAATTAAACGCATACTGCCACTTATTTGTTGCCAATAATCAGCATTGTTAGGTATCTGATTATTATATAAATATTGTATTGTTAATGATTTTTCTGTTGTAACATTTACTTCGTTTTTTAGATTATATCGGACATCTCGTATCTCGTCAGGGGTTGTTGCGAAATACACAATGTTTATATTATTCAGCGGATTTTCGTTATTTATTTCTAATTCTATATTAACAGGTGACGAATCTCTTATAGTTATTTCTCTACCTGTTGCTTCATTTTCTGGTGCTGAAATAAATACACTATTGTTTCTAAAATGCATCCGTACTAAAAAACTATTGCATAAAATATTTAGATAATCAATTAAAGAAGTTATTCGCAATTCTGATGTCATTCTTACAAAATCAAATAAAGATAAAGTTTCTGTAGTGCTATTATCTTTCGCAGTTATAACACTTCTTTTAATAAATAAATCTTTATTATTTAATAAAATTTCGCTACTCCAATTCATTGTTTTGCCGTCAGCATTTGGTGTATTATAATTTTGTTTGTAAAATTTATATGGACTATTCGCAACTATATTTCCGAATTTTAAATCATTATCAGCAAAATCTACCCATTGTTGTATATTCTTTTTTACTTCAGAACCTATAACTATACCTATAGCATTCAATAAATCATAAAGATTTATATATTGTATATTATTTCTATTATTTGCATATACAATTTCTTGTTGATAAAAACCAGTTTTTGGTACATTTGTAATATCAACTAATAATCTTTTTTTATTATTTAGAACCATCTGCATCCAATAACCGAATGGTCTGTTTTCTTTTCTTATTGTTATCCCCATCATATCAGCAATACCGATTATGTTTTCTAAAATACACCAATTATTACCTGTTCCCACAAACATCGGCGTAGTGCGTAAAGTATACATAATAAATTGCTCGGCTTTGAAATCAAATTGGGTCTGAGCTATGCTGATTTTGTCGCTGATTCCTTTTTCTATTATGCCGATAAAAATATCATCCCAATCATTATTTATAAATTCTCTTATAACTATAACGGGCTTTTTTTCATTTTTATTCGGATTAGCGAACCAACTTATAAAGGTTTTATGTTCTGCATTTTCAGTATCTAAACCACTTATATTCAAAGTAAATTCAGCGAAAATTGTTTCAGGAATTCCATATACTTCTGCACCATATTCTGCATAATTTATGTTATTTAATCGCAATACGCTACTCGGTAAATCAACATAATTATCTGCATTTTTATTTGGCAACTCATCTGTGCCATCAGGTAAAAACACTGATATTACATACTTTCTATTTACCTTTTTATTTACATAATTTACTCTATAAATTTTACTCATTGCCATTTACATACTCTTTCTATTAATTTTTAATTATTAATTATTAATTGTTAATATATTCCCTGATTCTAATTTTAATAAGATTTCTAAAAATTATATCACCTACAATTATTACTCTGTTATAATCTTGCCACGCAGTTAAAATATCTATACTTACATTATTTTCTGAATCGTCACCGACCACTAATTGTTGTCCTTCAAAACCTTCAAAATCATCTTTTAAATCATTGTAATTTACCGTTCCACTATGTTGCACTTGCACCATTTCGTCTTCTTCTGCTTCATTCAAAGCGATGCCCAAAGTAGTGTAATAATCAGTGTTGGGTGCTATGTTCGGTGTTTGGTTGTAACATAAATTAGTTGCATTTTCTCCATCCACTTCTTCTTTTACATAGACCGCATTTCCGCTGTAAATATGTTCTCCTGCCGTAACTTCTATCACATTTGGATTAGCAACATTCCCGCCGCCACCAGCACTTATAATAGATGCTGAAGCACCTTGTCCAAAGTATCCTGGTGCTTGTGTTCTGTCTATATTTCTATAATTTCTGCTACTCATATTCTTATAATTGTTATTTGTTAATTATAAATTGTTAATGGTTAATTGTGGTAAAAATTATTAATCATTAATAATTAACAATTAACATTTTTTCTATAACTTCTTCTGCTTCGGCATCAGTTAAGCCGAGAAAATCCCTGTTCCTTTCTATATTCCAGTATGCTATTTGTTCTGCTTCGGCATCCGAAAAACCTACTGTAATCATTGCTTCGGGGATAGCAATTTCTAACTCACCTGTTATGTTGCTATCATATTGAGACAACTCAAACTTAAATGTTTCTTTAATTATTTGTCCGTTAGCAAATAATTTGCTTAACATATTGCCCGATAATTTAAGATTAACGGGGTCAACCTGCTTTCCGATTAAGCCCTTGTATTGCGTGTAACCGCCGAGCCATACTACCCATAATATCTTTTTTCTATTGCCGGTGCCTCTGAATACTTTTGCTTCACCTCGTTTCTGTGCGTCTTTTATTAGTGTTCTGGGTTGCACTGCAACATATGGCATCGCAAATGGACGCGTGGAATAAGGTTTAAATTTCGCACCATATTTATCTATCCCTTGTGAAACATTGTCTAAAATCCGCTCTTTTATTTGATTTGCGAGTGCTTGTATATCCATCACCATCTCCTTATATTATTTACACCTAACGGATTATATATGCCGTGCAAACTTATATTAAAACCTTCGCCATCGCCACTTTTTTTTAGTAAATTATCGCAAAGATTATAATACAATCCGCCTTCTTTAAATTCTGTTAGCAGTTGCAAATAGTCCCTTTCTATTCTGCTTTTTGTTTCGTTCTGTTCTGCATTCGCATTTTTATAAACATTATAAACCAAAATTATACCGATATGACTCAATGCAAGGTTCTTATATTTTTCTAAAAAATCATTTCTGCATAAACAAGGAACATATAAATTATATTGCTCCACTGCCGATTCTATTGCTGTTTTAACCTGTTCCTTGCTAAATTGTTTCGCATCTGTCAACGTATCATAAATTCCACTATTGCCGATAAATATTTTCAAGTCATCTAATTTTATATTGTTAATCCAAGTCATAATTTTCTCCTATATTTTGATTAGTTATATCTTCATTTTGCTTTCCGCCTATTTCTAAAACGGGTGTGTTTCCATAAAATGCTGGGTCGTAAGGGATACCTAATTTTTTACAAAAATCGGCAGGTGTTATTTTGTAACTTATATTGATGTTCATATTACTTATATCATTAAATATTTTAAGATTAGCAGACGCATCTTCATTAGATTCCACGCCGTATCTGAACCTTAACGGACAACGATTATTATTGCCTTTCCAAACTGCCCAATAATGATTTAATATTTGGTTCATTATTTTTGTTGCGACTCGCCTGTCTGTTTGTTCTTTATTTTGCGTATTGGATTGCAATGCTTTTAAACCACTGCCGCTGTAACTTTGTGCATTCGCAACTAAACTGCGACCTGCCTGACCGATATAAGTGTTCTCATAAAGTTGTTTGCATAAAAAATCATATTCTTTAAATGAGCCGTAACCCTGCGTCCCGACTACATCAAACTGCTTCACTTCTATGGAATTAGGAACAACGGTGACTCTATTCTTGCCTGCATTTTTTATATCATCCATTACCATTTCCAATGTATCATTAAATTGTTGTGTTAATTCTTTTGCTTTTTTTGATTTGCCGAATAGTTGTTTTTGATGTTCCTGCATTTGATTTAACTGGTCATATAATTTATTAAAATCATATTGTGCAGCGAGGATTCCTTTCAATTTTGTATTAAAATTTGCCCACTCGTTATTGTTATGCAAATGAAATAAAGATAATAAGAGTAGTGTTTTTAGCACGCCGCCAGTAAATAATTCGTTGTCCTGTTTGTAAATGTAACCATATTTATCAGCGGGAATAAATGTATCTCGCCCGATTATTTTTACTTGTTCTAATACATTTTTATCATTATAAACCCGCGCAAAACCATCTTTATATCTTTGGAACATCGTCTGGTTTAGCAACTCACCTTCAATATAACTCGGCATCTGATTTTCATACCTACCATTTTCTATATGAACTCGCATCATCGCTTGACCGTAAGATATAATGTCTGTCGGCATCTCCGCAACTTTGTAAACTATATCTTCAAATAAATCGTTTATATAATTCAAATCTTCGGCATCTACTATTTCATTATTATCGTATATTTCCCAGTCATTTATTGTCTTATCATAACTTAACAACAACTCTTTTCGCAAATCAATATTACTTCTCAAATCGGTATTATTTTTTGCGATATATTCTAATAAAAATTGCAAATCACGATAATCATTTGAAGCAAAAGTATTATCAAACATTTCAGTCGTAGTAATAATATTATTGATATTTGATAACAAAATATCAATATTATCATTACCTGTATCAGTGCTATTTCCGATATAACCACGCAATAATTTTATTAAAGTATTGTTGTAATATTTCATATTTTTTTATATATATTATAAAATGTTTTTAAATAATTTGCCATGTTCCCATAAAGTGCATATTCCAGTATCTATTTATAGAACTTGCATTTATCATCCAAGTAAATATAATATCTGATGAGCTACTTGTAGTTCCCATATTGTTTGGCTTGAATATTAAAGTTCGTCCTGCAGAAACATTGTGTATAAATATTTTTTGCGACCTTACATATCCACGATAATTAGGGTTGACTAATGTTGAACCATTTACTATTGCGTTTCCTTCTGTAGTTACCGTTGTTGTTTGTAATGTTAGCGGATTAGTTTGCATAGTTCTCCAATTTTGTCCATTTATATTTGATTTTGGGCTACCTATTATATCGAATGAATTTAGGATTCCATTACCTGTTGAGTCCCATAATATCGTATCAATATCTATAATTATAGATTTTCCGACAGGGATTTCAATATCTGTTGAGCTATAAAAAGATGAATTTGGAATAAAACCATTAGAAGTATTTGTTGAAAAATATAGAGTATTATTAAAAGACGATTCAAAGAACCCACTCTGCGGAATATTTAACGAACTAAACATATTGCCAACCGTATTAGTTATTACATTTGTATTAGAAGTTACGCTCGATATTCTTGCTAATATTCCATTGTTTGTAGATAATACTAAATCACCTATTTTCGCATTTCTGCCACTCGGAACATTTGGGTTGACATTTGTTGTAAATGATCCAAATCCTGTTTCTAATGGTGCAGATACATAATATATATTCAATCCTTCAAGACCATCAGCACCATTGATTCCATTGAGACCATCAGCACCTGTTTGACCTGCGGGACCTCTCAAACTTCCTCTTGTAGTAATGTCTACTATGTCTGACACTCTAATATTTGTTATACTTCCGAACACACCATTACCTGTTGATACTACCAAATCACCTAATTTTGCTTTTCGTCCTGATGGAATAACTATAATAACTGATGTGGTTACACCTCCAATAGTACTTGATATTGTGTTATTTGTATAAAAGAAATTTAATCCTTCTAAACCTTGCTGTCCTGCTGGACCGACTGGACCTTGTAATGATGCCGCACTTATTGTGATTTCATTTGTAGCATCATTACTTGATAATGTTATATTTTCACCTGATTTTATAATCGTTTTATTCTGTGCATAAACACCCGGCTTATTTAATTCTATTGTGCGAGCAAAACCACTACCACCGATAGTTGTAGAGTTGCTTGTTATGTTTGTTGCAGTATCGGTGTTCGTATTGGTAGCACTGATTATAGGTTGTTTGGGATTAGTTTTATTTATCTGAACATTACTTCCTGCAACTAAATCCATCTCTATCGTTCTATTAAAATTACTGCCTCCAACTGTTAAACTATTACTTGTAATATTCGTTGGTGTATCTGTGTTCTGCGGTATAACAGCAGGATTTACTTTTACATCTGCATTGAAACTATTTTGAATTACTTGTATAGAATTGTCAGAACTTGTTATATTTGTTGCTGTGTTAGTATTAGTGTCAGTAGCAGAAATAGTTATTTGTCCTGCGGTATTGCGAGCAATTTGGATATTACTACCAGCGATTATTTTATTAAAATCAAAATCAGCTGTCCGAGCAAAACCTGAACCACCGAAAATTATTGTCGCAAGAGGTGATGTAATATTCGTTGCTGTATCAGTGTTTGTAAATGAAGAACTTATTGTAATTTGCCCTGCTACATTTCTATTTATTGTTATATTTTGTCCTGGCAATATCTTCTGTAACACTGCATTTATTATTGATTCAACATCTACATCATCGTTGTTTTCTACTCTAAAAATAACTTTTGAACCATCTGAATTTTTTTCTATAATTACATTTTCGCCTTCTGTCCAATCAAGCATTTTTTCTATCGGAGATGCTAAAATATTATCTATCCTGTTACTATTTTCTTGCGTTGTTAATTTTGATAAAATAAGTTTTTCCATTGTGTTTTTAAAATTAATCTAATTACTAAAGCAATTTTCAAAAAATGTTTTTTTTATTGTTATATTTATTACTAAAAACAATTTTCAAAAAATGTTTTTTTATTGTTATATTTATTACTAAAGCAATCGCAAAAAGCGATTGCATCTAAACATACCGCCGTCTGTATGCTTGTGTTATCGTTTTGTTATTTTCGTGTTGAAAGCAATTAAACTGCTTCCACACTATCTCCTGATAACATCGCAGTTCCATCAGTGCGAAAGGTATACTGATTCAGGATGCCCTGAACCAGTTCCACATCTTGTATTTCCCAGTTTTCTTTGTTCTGAATAAATTTTAAATTATTGATGCCATTTTCTTCATTTAGAATTCTTTGCTTATCTAAACACAATAAACAAAATTCCACTGCCTTATTAAAATCAAGTTTAGTTAATTCTTCTAATGGCTGGTTTCTCATAGTTGTAAGCATAGCATCTTTGAAGCCAATCATATCCGCTGCTTTTAAACCTGCACTATTAAAATCTATACCTTGCGACTTCATCATATTTCTAAAATCGGCATCAGACAAATTAGATAGCACTTGCTTTTCAAGTGCGGGTTCAAAATATTTGTTTAGTGAATATTGGATTTTCGCTGTGATATATGGTGCAGTAAAAAGTTTGATTGTGTTTTCCTGCATATCTTTTTTAAAGTTCCACTCGGTTTGTTTTATTTCGTTTTGCATATTAGAATCCTTGTTCTGTCCTTGTGCTTACTTCTAAAATAAAATCTTGTAATCCTACTTTTGCTTCTAATGTAAGTGCGTCAAGTGTTTCAGTATATTCTGGATCATCTGGGTCTCTTGTATCTAAAATATTCAAAATGTTTATTCCAATATCAGGATTAGAATCATTGCCCTCAGGTGCTGTTGCACCATTAAAAATTCCTTGCAAATAAGATAATGAAATATCAATATCGTTATTAGCAGTTTGTCCGTTTAGCGTCCAGTTGCGTCTGCCATATGTATTAGCGGCGTGAGTGACTGATGCTGTTTCATTGCCGAGTGATACCAATGCGATATGTATTGGAATATACCAAGTTTTAATACCACCAGAATTTTCTGACATAGAATTTAAGAACTCGCCGCCGAATTGTATAGCAATAAGTTGCTCGTTTATCGGCACAGAACCACCTGCGGATGATGTTTCATCTGTGCTACCTGTTTCGTCTGTTAATGTTTCCATTCCAGCCATTTGCGCTGCTTGTCCTGGTCGCGTTTTCATAGATAAATATTTATCTACGAACCTTTTTGTTATTGGTCCCCAATTTGTTGTTTCCAAATTTCCAGTCACCGTGCCTTCAGCGGCAACAGTGAATCCTGAAGTTATTTGTACAATTTTATTTGGATACACTCTGCCCGTATAAAAACCATTTGCTGGATTATCTGGGTCTGGAACTACTTGATTATATGTTGGCGAATTTTTATCTGTATCTAATTTTACTGATAAAAAAGCACAACATCCGTGACCGCTTCTAACTGCGGCATCTTGTGTTAATATAGCCATAATTAGCCCTTATATTTTTGTAAATAATTTTCTAAAAAAAACAGCAAGAACTTATTACTAAGAGTTTCTTATATTTTATAAATAAGGAGCATATAAATAAGTGGTACAAAATCTACGGCTGCTTGCTGTTATAAAACAATAATAAATAAAATGATTTTATAATTTTCGTTTAATATTTAATTTTTTTATTTTATATTTTTTCATATAATTTTGTTATATTTGTATAAATTAAATTTTACGGAATCCAATTATGAATACCATTTTAGATGAATTATACAAATATGTTAGTTTTATTATTTTTATTCTTCCTGTTCTTGCATTTTTAATTAGTATAAAAAAAGATATGAAAAAACAAAATCAAGAACTAACAAAACTTAATAAAGAAATTGTTGACACTAAAACTGAGTTAACTAATAAGATAACTGATGTTAAAATTGAGTTAACTAATAAGATAACTGATAATGCTATTGAAACTAATAAGCAAATAACAGACCTACAAAATGCAGTTACAAATCTTGCATCTAAACTTGAAGTTGAAATTGCTAATCAAAACAAAGATTTTACTAAAGAATTAACTAATCTAAAAACTGATTTTACTAAAGAATTAACTAATCTAAAAACTGATTTAACTGAAGAAATAACTAATCAAAAACTTGTAAATAAGGATATTAATACCAATCTTATTTTATTAAATAATGCTGTTAATAAGTTAGATAAATCTTTTTCTATTTCCTCCAATGGCAATATTAATGGTCATTCTAATGGTTCGCTTGATAAAGATATTTTTGCAGGCGAACAATCTATTAACAATTAACCATTAATCATTATTCTACTTCTTCAATTTCCAATTCTTCATTTCTGTTGCGTCTTTGCTTTGGTGCATCTATAATTTCTATAATATTTCCTCGCTGTAAATGATAATTGAGCATCCGTTTATCATTAAATTTATCTTCGGGAAATATGTCACCAACCTTGTAATTTCTACTTACAAGGTTACTTTTTATTTGATACTTTTTCATTTTTTTCCTCTACATTTTCTATTTCTTCTTCATCGTTTAATAATGATTTTTGTTTGGTTTTTGAAGATGCGGATTCCTCTGCTCCTTCTTTTACTTTTGATATTTTGCCCACTTTTTCCCAATCAAAAATCATTGCTTTAGGGATAGGAAACTTGGATGCATCAAAAACTTTATTATATTTTATAAATTTGAAGGGCAATGTTAATCCTTCTTTTGCTATTACTTTGTATAACATTTTTTCTCCTGTTATGAATTTTGTTTATGTCATCGTAGGACACGGCATGCCGTGTCCCTACAATGTTTTTATTATTTGGATTGCTTCGGTTTCTACGAAACCTCGCAATGACAACCTATTAATTTTTAATTCTTAATTATTAATTATTTTATTGCGTATCTAAAATTACGAGTGCGTGTTCGTTTAATAGAACGGGTGAATATGTAGATTCGCAGAAGAAATCTCGTTTCTTTTTTGAACTATCAACATTACCGAAATATGCAACTGACTCTTCTTTCGTAACAGAAATAATCCCTGAAACTTCATCTTCATAAAATAGTTCTCTGTGGACTGCAAGGAAGTTTTTATTTAACAACATATCATTAAATGCTACAAAAGAAACCGCATTGGTATCAAATGTTTCAATTAGAACCGTCTTATGGTCTGGCATTGGAACTTCTACTTCTTTGGAAATCATATAAATTGGAATGCCTCGATAACTTGCTATTTCTTGGTAGCCAGCGTAAGGGTCAAACTGCGTTTTTCTTGCAATATCTATATCCACTTCAGGTGACTGAACGACAACGGAAGAACCGACTAAACTCACCTTCGTATCAATAATTTCTTTCTTATTTCGAAGGAAATTTCGCGCTGCATCTCTGCCCATAAATATTGCACCGATTTGCATCATATTATCTTTGTAAATATCTAATACTTCTTCTAAATCGGATAGCGGAGTGGCATTTTCTAAATCGCTCCAAGTAGATTTAGCACTTACTTTTTTATGCTTGAATTTTAAATTTACTGGCGATAATGTTGCATCGGTATAAGTATATTCACCTGTGGAAATCAAAGAATTTTCCATCGCTACTTTCTGATTATCAAAACGTTGTGCGAATTGCAAACCGATTTGCGAAATGTGATTTTTCTTAAATAATTCTAATGCATCGTAGCCCTCACGAGGTAGTGCCATCTGCCAATTATTTGCTGCCATCTGTTGCACTGCTCGGTAGTAAATATTCTGGCTATTCAAATATGGTTCTATGTCATAAACTGATATTGAATATTTTTCAAAGAACCGATATACTTTCACTGGAATTGGGTCTGGTGGTGTTATCGGAATAACATTTTTCGCGCCCGATTGCCAGTCCACCATCTGTGCAACATGTTGAGTTTTCATTATATATTGGAGCATAAAATATTCTTCTGTATATTTTATAAACTCTCTATTATTGAACACTTTTGTCCGTATCGGACTCGGCTTTAATAACTTACTTGATAATTCATTTAGTAATGAATTGTGTTCTGCTTTTAATTGATTCATATTAAGTTCCCACCTCCAAAATGATTGTGTTATTAAGTGTTTGCGAGTATGGACTACTCAAACTTTTTGCTGTTGCTTGTGCTTTTAACCAATTTTGCGTTGCAACATTTTGTAAATCAAAAATGATTGAACCCATAAACCATCCTGCAACATAGACATCTACTTGACGCTCCATATTCGCTGTGGCTGTGTATTCTATATCATTTACTAATATTCCAACGAGTTCTGCATCTGTTGAAAAAGTGTTAGAAAAAGTGCCATCTTTTCTAAAAATTAACTGACCTCTTTTCCAATTAATACTTTCATCTGCATCCATCGGAATTTTTATGCCGACCTCTGAGGGTGACGTGCTTCTGCTAAAAATATTCGGCTGAATATTATAGACATCTACTTTATTATTGTTAGCCATCACTAACTCCTATTATATTATATTCTAAAATAAAATCTTATTTTTGTAATAACCATTCTCCATTTTTTTAATGGAGATGGACTCCTTATTATTTAACACATTGCTGGTGGTAGGGCAGTGTGTTTTTTTTTGTTTTTACCATCCTGTCATTTGCTAAAGCAAATGCCGTTTTAATTTACTTCGTCATTAGCTAAAGCAAATGCCGTTTTTAACCACCCCGTCTGTGCTGTCGCACATCCACCCCTCCACAGAGGGGAACTCTTACACCCAGTTCCCCTCCGGGGAGGGGTGGCATTTACGAAGTAAATGACGGGGTGGTTCTTTTTTAACAAGTAGATTAATCCACTTGTTGTATATTGTTTTTTTAACAAGAGGATTCATCCCCTTGCTATCAATTTTTAATCTTTGCATCAAAAACTTCACTATCACCAGTAAAATATTTTGCCGCCATCTGATTACCAATATCTTTTATTGATTGCTGGGGCGGTGGTGTTATCGCACCGTTCTGCGAATTACCAGCATTCAATTTTTCTAATTCAATCGCAACAATTTTATCTGTTGTATCATAATTTGATTCATACAAAGTTGTCCAATGTTTAATAGATTCGGTATCACCTGACGCTATTGCACCTTTTTCTATCATCAAATCCACTCGGGATTTTATGTCAGCAGTGCGTTTTTCTTGCTGTAATTTTTCGTCTGCCATACGATTGATTTCTGCATCTTTTTTATACTTATCGTTCTCTTGTTGCAACTTTGCAACTTCATTTTCATATTGCTTTTTTAATACTTCAAGTTCTTCATATATCTTTTTATTTTCACTCGGCTTCATTTTTGTTCTTGTTGCTTTTTCCAAATCAAGAATCTTATTATAAATATTTTGCATCGCTTGTTGCAAAACATTATTCGGTTTTGGTTCGCCGTTCTGTGTCGGTGGTGGTGCGGGATTCCCCGCATTTTGCTGACCACTATTTTTTCGCTTCGGTCTTCTAATTTGTGGTTTCATTTCTATTTATTTTATATTATTTTCTATATTTTTTACTATATTTTCTACAAATTCTTTCGGATTAAATAAATATTTTAATCGCTGTATGAATGTGCTGTTCGTTGTTAAATCTATACAAAATCGCTTATGTTTGATAGATAAATCTTGATTTTTATTATATGAAAGTTTATTATCTAATTCTAATTTTTCTATTTTGTTTTTTGCATCATCTAATTCAGTTTTTAATCTGGTTTTTGTATTATTTAATTCTTCAATTACATTTTTCAATACAACATTTTTATCATTCAATGCTATAATTTCGTTCTTATATTTATATGATTCTTCTTCTAAAACAACATTCTTATTCCCTAATTGTGCTTGCATTGTTTCTGCACTTGTGACTTGTTGCTTGAGTGATTCATTTTCTTTTTCTAATTCATTACACTTTTTTTCTAAAGCCAATTTACCTTCACACAACTCACACTGCTTGGTGTTTTGTGTAATTCTGTTAGAACTTCTTAGTTTTGATAAACATTCTTTGCTACAGGTTTTTTTATTACTTTTTGATTCAAACTCTGCATCGCAAACTGCACATTTTAATTGCTTCATAATATTTTTGTATTATAATTTTTCTTTTTAATTTTTAATTACAAAAGCGTATCTTGTTTGATACCACTCTGCGAACCTTTGGTCGCTATTTTATTCCTATATGCTTGCTTCTTGTCTTCTTTAAACTTATTTTGATTCGCTATCCAATCCTCGCAATACAAATTATAAAAATCATTAAACTCTAACTCCGACATTCCTATCTCCTGCTCTAAAAAAGAACACCAAACTTCTTTATTGCCATATACATAACAATTTTCATTAGGAACCCACTGAGGACTAACTGGCGCTGATACATTTAAACCCTGCTCCCTGTTTATTATATCACCAATCTCCTTCTGTAATGAATATAATTTTTGTAATTCCGACTGACGATTATTATAATTATCGTATATATTTATTGCCATTTTATTTCTAATTTATTATGTTCGTTTTTATTATCTTTTTCTTTTATTTGCTTATCTGTTACCCGTGATTTGCTATGAATACGCTCTTTTTTAAATTTTGCAGTATCTATAAATTCTAACTTTAATACATTATTCGGTTGAGACGACTCCTCTGTTTTATTGCTCTTAACATAGTCCATTATAAACTTCGCCTTGTGTTTAGAACTTATATTTGGATCTCCTAAAAGCACTACAAATATCCATACACCTATCTGTAAATTTTTCCTCATCTTATCATTATCTTTAATAAAATTTATGTCATCTATTGTTAATTCTAATAAAGATTGTATCCTGTCATTTATATCATTTGCGGAATTTATATGTTTTAATAATTTATCTATCCTGTTTGCCATTTTAGAAAATACAAAATTAAGTATATTGCAAATATGGTGGTGGAAAAGTGTAACGATTCGTTAATATGTGTTACGATTCGTTAATATGTACTTTTTAAAAAGTGTTACGATTCTCTAATATGTGCCGTGTTTATCTGTGTTTCAGGAGATTTCTATGTTTTGAGATTGAAGAGGACAAGTTCCCCTCCGGGGAGGGGTGGCATTTACGAAGTAAATGACGGGGTGGTTCTAAAAAAACACGCAAAAAAACAAAAAAAAACACGCAAAAAAATATTTCGCTTTTTTTTCAAAAAAATCTATATTTTATACGGGTTTTCAGTATCAAAAGAGACGAGAAAAGGACGAAAAAAGTATCAAAAGAGACGAGAAAAGGACGAAAAAAGTATCAAATTAACAAGGGGATTTATCCCCTTGTTGTATATTATTTTTTCTCCTTTTTCTATATGATTTTACACGGCATTTAATAGAACAATAAATATGTTTTTGATTAGTTGGTTTAAATTCTTTATTGCAAAACGAACATTTCCTACTCTGTAAATTCCTTTTTTTTTTGATTTCTATCTGCTCATTATTTGATACTACAGCACAATAAGGTGTGCAGAATAATCTGTTCACATTACTCGTTTCAAAATCCGTCCCACAATACAAACATTTTCTTAACATAAATTTTTAATTCTATTTTTAAAGTTCCCTTCCGTGGAGGGGAGCATCGCTAAAGCGATGCGGGGTGGTCTATTTTTCATTTGATTTATCAAATGAAAAATCTTTTTCTATTTATTTTAAACCACCCCGTCTGTGCGTTGCACAGCCACCCCTCCACAGAGGGGAACTCTTGCACCCAGTTCCCCTCCGGGGAGGGGTGGCATTTACGAAGTAAATGACGGGGTGGTTCTTTTATTTTTTCATTTGATTTATCAAATGAAAAATCTTTTTCTATTTATTTTAAACCACCCCGTCTGTGCTGTCGCACAGCCACCCCTCCACAGAGGGGAACTCTTGCACCCAGTTCCCCTCCGGGGAGGGGTGGCATTTACGAAGTAAATGACGGGGTGGTTCTAAAAAAACACGCAAAAAAACAAAAAAAACACGCAAAAAAAATATTTCCACTTTTTTTCAAAAAAATCTATATTTTATACGGGTTTTCAGTATCAAAAGAGACGAGAAAAGGACGAAAAAAGTATCAAAAGAGACGAGAAAAGGACGAAAAAAGTATCAAATTAACAAGGGGAT
>Ga0082212_10004256_pt1 | contig 19911 bp, 12 predicted proteins | sample TergutNt197P3_FD_71548 | JGI IMG/M metagenome (GOLD analysis project Ga0082212, IMG submission 71548) | Neocapritermes taracua P3 segment gut microbial communities from Petit-Saut dam, French Guiana - Nt197 P3 | ecosystem: Host-associated > Arthropoda: Insects > Digestive system > Gut ... | reverse complement strand
TGACCCCGGCGTAAACTTATTGTTTTCATCAACCGTGCCCCAATGGACGTGGCGATACTTCTTCTTGCCTGTATCTGGGTCGATATAAGGGGGCTGTGTGCTTGCGTATGTATACCCGCCATTAATATGCTTTTTTACACGGTACTGGGTATCCGGGTCAACGTGCCTTGCCAAAATGGTCACCTCCTAATATTATTAGTATAATTGTACAGAGAATATTGAAGGATGTCAATAGCAATATCGATAATTCCCCTTATTTTGCAGTGTTTTCAAGCTGTGCCCAAATTCTTAGTACAGAAAAAAGGAAAACTCACGATGCCATCGTGTTGAGGGGAGGAAGCGCGCCAAGACCCGCGCCGGCCAGCGCCGCCGCGGCGACGCTAAACCACTGCTATTGTATAGTCAGCTTTTCTTTCAATGTTTCCATCGGCAGTTTTGTGTTGCGAGCGATCTTTTCAAGGCTGTCGCCGTCCACAAACATTGCCCGCGCAATTTCCAGAAGCCGTTCCGCGTTTTCCAAACGTCCTTCCTCGCGTCCTTCCTCAAACCATACTTCTTTTGCTTCATCCAGGTTAAATTCGGTGAAAAGCATATTGTGTACCTCTGAACGGAACAGTTTGTCGCCGATTGTGAACGATACGTCGTTTAGCTGCCCCATGAACAGGGCGTTTTCGAGCGTCGTGAAACACAGTCCGTCGTCAATCGTGAAGCGTCTGCCCGTCAGCGCGTTGTACAGATCAAGGGCGGCCGCCTCGTCGCTGAACAAGTCTTTGAGCACGCTGTCTTTGTATTCCCAGTTGGGCTGGCTCATCATTCGTTTTCCTTACGCGAAATAGAAATTTTACATCACTCTTAAAGGGTTTTGCAGGGGTACTCGTTTTTGTCTATGGCGTAAAGCAACTGTTCAATTTGTATTATCACGTAGTCTTGAAATTGCTGTGGCAGAGTCTCAAATGATATTCGTTCGTGATTGAGGACGCCTTCATTCAGCCCAAAGGCGCGTGGATACGCGCGCCGGTTTGCGTATGTTGACCACAGGCGAGCGGAATACTACAATATCTCCGCGCTGAAAAAGCGCACGGGTTTTGCGACCCGAACCAAATGGCGGACAACCGCTGATAAGGCGGTTTGTCCGTTACTGGTCTCCTTTTATGGGTGGCCACGCAGGGAGCCTAACGGCTCGCCGGGTCCATTTGGCCGGTTCGCAAACCTGCGTGGTCGCTCGCCCTTTTTGACGGGGTGAGCGGAAAACAAACCAGCCAAAAGGAGCCAGTCATGAAAACAATCAGATTTATAATAACAACTACATTTTTATTATTTTTCATCGGCTGCGCAGGCGACGGCGACGTTTTTTACAACAGAAATCCCGGAAGCAACCCCGGCGGCAATAATGCTACTCCGCCAAATCCCGGCGGCAGCAACACCCCGTCGAATCCAGGCAACGGCAACAATAACAACCCACAAAATCCCGGCGGCAATAATCCCGTCAGCAATATAAACATTACGGTTTCAACAGAGTTCCCTGACGGCAACACAACCAACAATGCGATAGATGTTGTATACGAAGCCACGCCCGGCGACGGAACTACCGTTACCGAGGTTTCCTATTCAATAAACGGTGGGGCGGAGGAATATATTTATCTATCGGGCGACGATGGTATCAGTCCTAAGGGAACATTAGGTAGCGCGCGCGTCATGCTCGTCCCCGGCGAAAACAGTATTGCATTTTCAGCCAAAGACTCTGCGGGAGGAATAGCTGGTTTTACCGTCAGGAATAGGCCGCATTATGATTTTGGGTCGCTGCCGGAGTATGACGACGATTATATAGACGATTTATCTGACGGATCCGGCACGTATGTAACCAATAGAGTTGTCGCGTTTGCGAAAACTGGCGTAACAGCTTCACAAGTTGAAACAGCTATTGCCGCAATCAATGGAACAATTATTGGTCAAATAAATGCGGTGGGAATGTATGCGATTCAGGTTCCGTCGGCACAGACGGAATCCGGATTGCGAAATTTATGCGAAAGTTTAATGAGCGCACACCCAAATTTATTTGAAAATGTTCTCATTGATATAATTGAGGATATAGATATTGAAACCATTTATTATACAAATGAAAGAAACCAGTTTTGGAATAATGATGATTACCATTGGGGCTTAACTGCAATAAACGCACCCGAAGTCTGGAGTACATATGGAAGCATGCTCCATGATATTAAAATCGGCGTTGTTGATAACGGGTTTCGCACAACACACGAGGATCTACAGATTCCAGAAAATAATGTAAGCAACCTTAATATTGCTGACAAAGATCATGGAACCCATGTAATGTGTACGATTGGAGCGATTCATAACAACGGCAAAGGCTTGGCCGGTGTTATGAATATAAATAGAAATTCTCTATACGGTTTTGATGCTTTTGGAAAAAAAGACCCATTTAAATCAGCAAAAGCACCTTATTATTTTGTAATAGCTGGATTAACTTGGAATGTAACAAAGGGGGCAAAAGTTATTAATTTCAGCTTGGCTAGTAGTTCAGATCCTGATCCGGATATGAGAGTAGCGTATACTAATGCTATGCGCAGTTTGTTGGCATTTGGATATGATTTTGTCGTAATAAAAGGTGCTGGAAACGAAGGGGAGGACGCCGCCCGCGGTGGAAATTTTTCTTTTATCCCTATGGGTGATCCATTGCGTAAAAGAATAATTACGGTAGGCGCAGTTAATAAAAACGTACGAATGGTGAACTTCTCTAATTGGGGCACAATGGTCGATGTTGTAGCCCCAGGAGTCGGCATTTACAGTTGTGGCGCGTCAAACAATTCGCAATACACTTCAAAAGATGGAACCTCTATGGCTACGCCTCATGTAACAGGTGTGGCAGGTTTAGTCTGGGCAATAAATCCGGGGCTTTCCGGCGAACAGGTAAAGCAAATTATTGTTGATTCCGCAAAAACGGAAGTTACTAATTCCAGGGGAACATACTACATGGTGGATGCCAAAGCCGCCGTTGATATGGCTGTAGATTGGAACTTGCATGCCTTGATTCCGTCAGGCGTGAAGGCGGTGGCTTCATCCACGAACTCCCAAATCACCATATCCTGGAACGCAGCATCCGGCGATGTGGCAAGTTATAACATTTATCGTGATGGGACGCTGTTATCCTCAACATCGGCAACGACGCCGTTGCCATTTTTTTTATTCAATGACACAAGGGCTCAGCCGAACACGCGGCACTGCTATCAGGTGAGCGCGACAGACGCGGCGACTGGTAAGGAATCCCACAAAAGCACACAGGTTTGCGCAACCACAATACCTTACCAACCCCCTTACGGGTGGACGGCGGAAATAGTATCATCCACACAAATCAACCTTAACTGGAACGCGCCGGACGGCGGCGCGGCAGGTTATAATATTTATCGTAACGGGGAATTATTAACATCGGTAACGGCGCGGTCATTTATTAACACAGGTCTGCAACCGAATACCCAATACTGCTATCAGATATCGGCCTTTAACGCGGAGGGAAATGAGTCAGGAAAAAGCATGCGCTGCGCAACCACGACTCCAGGTGTACCGCCGGGTTTGACAGCCACAACAACATCATCCACACAAATCAACCTCAACTGGAACACGCCATCCGGCGGTGCGGCAGGTTATAACATTTATCGTAACGGGACATGGTTAACATGGATTACACTGGGAACGACGCTGTCTTTTAACAGCACAGGTTTGCAACCGAATACCCAATACTGCTATCAGATATCGGCCCTCAATGCGGATGCAAAGGATTCTGAAAAAAGCGCGCAAGTCTGCGCAACCACACAGACCACACAGACCACTATACCGTCTGGCTTGACGGCGGCAACGGCTTCTTCCACGCAAATCAACGTTAACTGGAATGCGCTGTCCGGCGGTGCGGCAGGTTATAAGATTTATCGTGATGGAACATTGCTGACATCGGGAACAACGATATCCTTAAATGACACGGGACTACAGCCAAATACCCAATACTGCTATCAGGTGTCTGCCTTTAACGCGGCGGATAACGAATCGGAAAAGAGTGCGCAAGTTTGCGCAACCACGCTATCGCTGCCGGATGTCCCGCCAAATGTAGCGGCGGAAGCGGTTACGTCAATAATGATACACGTCAACTGGAATGCGGCTTCCGGAGATGTAACAGGCTATAACGTTCATCGCGACGGAGCATTGTTGAAATCAGTAACGGCGTTGTCTTTAAGCGACACAGGCTTGCAACCGGATACTCAATACTGCTATCAGGTATCAGCTTTTAACACGTCAGGGTATGAATCGGAAAAGAGCGCGCAAATCTGCGCTACTACGCCGCAGGTTCTGGATACGGTTCCGCCGACGGTTCCGGAAAATCTGACAGCGGAGGCGGTTTCATATACGGAGATCAATCTCACATGGACGGAATCAACGGATAATGTCGGCGTAGCCGGTTACTTTATTTATCGTGACGACATGGCGTCGCCTGTCGATGTTACATCAAATTCATACTCAGACGCCGGATTGGCCGATTCTACTCAATACTGCTATCAGGTATCGGCATTCGATGCGTCAGGGAATGAATCGGAAAAAAGTGCGCAAGTTTGCGCTACTACATGGTCTGTTGTTTATAAAACAATTTCGGCGGGGCAAAATCACACGATAGCATTGAAAACGGATGGAAGTCTATGGGCTTGGGGAGATAATAATTATGGCCAGCTTGGCGATGGTACAAATACAAGCAGCAGCACTCCTATACAAATTGGAGTAGAGACGGGCTGGTTAGCAATTTCGGCAGGGGTCGATTACACAATAGGGCTAAAAACAGACGGAAGCCTATGGGCTTGGGGACAAAATGGTTACGGCCGGCTTGGCGACGGTACGAATACAAGCCGCAACACTCCAGTACAAATTGGAATAGAGACGGACTGGGCAGAGATTTCGGCAGACTTGGTTCACACGATAGCGCTGAAAACGGACGGTAGCCTATGGGCTTGGGGAAATAATAGTTCCGGTCAACTTGGTGACGGTACGAATACAAACCGCAACACTCCAGTGCAAATTGGAGTAGAAACAGACTGGTTAACGATTTCGGTGTGTTTCGATCACACAATAGGGCTAAAAACAGACGGAAGCCTATGGGCTTGGGGAAATAATGGTTACGGCCAGCTTGGCGACGGTACGAATACAAGCCGCAACACTCCAGTACAAATTGGAATAGAAACAGACTGGTCAGCTATTTCGGCAGGTACTTATTACACGATGGCGCTAAAAGCGGACGGAAGCCTATGGGCTTGGGGACAAAATGGTTCCGGCGAGCTTGGCGACGGTACGAATACAGACCGCAACACTCCAGTACAAATTGGAATAGAAACCGACTGGTCTGCAATTTCGACTGGCTGGTTTCACACAATAGCGCTAAAAACGGACGGCAGCCTCTGGGCTTGGGGTGATAATGGTTCCGGTCAACTTGGCGACGGTACGAATACAAACCGCAACACTCCAGTGCAAATTGGAGTAGAAACCGACTGGTCGGCAATTTCAGGGAATTTTTCCACGATAGCACTGAAAACGAACGGCAGCCTCTGGGCTTGGGGTGAAAATGGTTCTGGTCAGCTTGGCGACGGTACGAATACAAACCGCCGCTCTCCGGTACAAATAACGGGCGGCCAGTAATATCACCATTCACGAACCGCGCCGGTACCGGCGCGGTTCGTGAATGGCCGCAATAATGAAATATCCAGGTTATATGCCTGTAGCGGCCAGCCCGCTGATCCACAAAAAAACGCAGACAAAAATCAAGGCGGGCAAAAGATTCAAAATACGGAACTTTTTGATGTTTAAGATATCCAGCGCCAATCCTGTCAAGAGGATTCCGCCCACGACCGTTATTTCGTTAATATAACTCTCCGGTATATCTTTCCCGATTAAACGGACAATAAGCGTAATGCCGCCCTGATAAATTATTAACGGAATGACCGAAAACAAAACGCCGATTCCAAGCGCCGACGCCAGCAAAAGAGAAGAAAAGCCGTCCATTAACGATTTCGTTTTTAACAACTCGGAAACATTTCCGGTAAGCCCTTCTTCCACCGGCCCCAGTATTGCCATCGTTCCCATGCAGAACAAAAGAAACGCCGTTGCCATGCCTTCGGTAAAATTCGCGCCGCCGATTTTCAACCGCGCTTTCAAAAGATCGCCTAAACGGTTCATGCGGTCCTGCAATCCGCAAAATTCACCAAATAATCCGCCCGTTATCAGGCTAAGGACTACGGCAAGCGGGGCGCTTATTTTCAACGACATCCGTATGCCCAGGATGAGCGTAAACAAACCGACCGCCTGAAAATATATGGCCGTGTATTTTTCCGGCAGAGCTTTTTTCAAAGCCAGGCCGATGCCGCTTCCCGCGATTACCGTCGCCGCGTTGAGAATCGTCCCCAGCACAATCAGTCAATTCCCCGCGATTTTACAGGCAAAGTACAGATCAGCAGGAAAGCCAGCAGCATCGTTACGGCGCTTATCCAGAAAACGCCGCGCACGCCGGCGGCAAGCGAATCGCGAATCGCGTTTACAGTCTGCGGAAATAGCCGTGACTGCCCTTTCGCGGCGAAATCCGCTTCCAGGGCGTCCATGTCTCTCTGGCTCAGAAGCACCCTCGGATTGCCCGCCGTTTCCAGAAAGCCGCCGGTTTTCAGTTCTTCAGGCATGGAAGCCGCCAGCGCGGTTTTATACGTGGAATTCATCGTCGATCCAAGCACGGCAGGCGAAATGGCGCCGCCCATCAGCAGGCAGAAAAAGAACGCGCCCATCGAAACTCCCAGCAGTTTTTGAGGAACCGCCGTCTGCACAACCATCGTGTTGAGGGGAGGAAGCGCGCCAAGACCCGCGCCGGCCAACGCCGCCGCCGCGACGCTAAACCACTGCGAGCTTTCCGCGCCAAGAAAAATGACGCCGAACATTACGGTCGTAAGGATTGCGTATCCCGCTATGTACATCCATTTGAAATTCTTCGATCTGCCCATGATAAAGCCGACCGGAACGCTTATAAAAGCCATAATCGCGCTCATCGGCGTTATGATGATTCCGCTTATCGTGGTATGTCCGACGCTGAATCCAAAGAATCGTCCCACAGGTTCAATAAAACGCTCAAAGTCGCTGCTCAACTGTACGCCCTGCAGGAACATTGTGAAATACATCAGCATGCCCATCTGGCCGAAACCGACAAGGAGGCTGCACGCCGACACCGTCAAAAACGAGCGGTTGCGGAACACCCTGGGATCAAGAATCGGCTCTTCCGCGTGGTTTTCGGAACGGACGAAAAGCACCCAGAAGATCAGCGCCACAAGGAGAAGGCTGATAATCTGCCATGAACCCCAGTTGTAACGATCGCCGGCAAACGAAAGCCCTATAATGGTCGCGGCGGCGGCGACGGCGACCAGGGCGCAGCCCTTCACGTCGATTTTTCCGCGCGTCGCGCTCCTGACCGACGGCACGCCTATCGGCGTCGTCAACAGGCAGATCACCAAAAGCGGCAGCGAAACCCAGTAAAGCCAGCGCCAGCCAAGCGCGGGATTGTCGACAAACCAGCCGCCCATGGTGGGGCCGATGAGAGAAAAAATACCTACGGGGACGTTGAGCAGGCCGATCCATTTGCCGCGCTTTTCCGGCGGAAACAGATCGCCGACTACGGAAAACGTCAGCGGCATCATCGCGCCGCTGCCGATTGCGGTAATGGCGCTGGCGACAATCAGGAAAGTAAAACTCGGACTGGACGCACATAAAATCGTCCCAATAAAGGAAATCGCAAGCGTAATCATCAGCATGACGCGCCGGCCGTACATGTCCGAAAATTTGCCGAAGATGAGCGTGGCGAACGCGCTGAACAACGCCGGGATGGAAACCGCCCAATGATAAATGGACATGCCGTCGAGTTCCGCGGCCACTTTCGGGCGCGCGATGCCGAGTGATTGCACGGCGTAAGACATGCTGCTGTATACCGCAAAAATACTGATTATTCCAAACAGCATCTGCTTTCTGGAATAATTGAATTCCGTGGATTGCGGACCGGTTTCAGCCATTTGCAAGCCCCCTTCCTCTGTCGCGGGTGCGCGTTCCTAATGTAAATGTAGGGGCGTAGCGCGCTACGCCCCAGCGATCTGTTTAAACCTGTCTTTGACCTTCATGAACACATCTACCAGGACGGGGTCGAAATGGTTTCCGGCGCAGTCCTGGATAATCACGCAAGCTTCGTCGTGCGTAAGCGCTTTCTTGTACGGACGCGCCGAAATCAACGCATCGTACACGTCCGCGATTGCCATCAAACGTCCTTCCAGCGGTATAGCATTGCCTTTAAGTCCAATAGGGTAGCCTGAGCCATCCCACTTCTCATGGTGGGTTCCGGCAACGAGCAGTGCGTGATCCCAAAAAATATGCTTCTTTGTTTTGCTCACGATTTGCTCTATCGCGTCTACTCCGACCGTTACATGAGTTTTTATGATCTCAAACTCTCCGGGCGTGAGCTTTGACGGCTTATTCAGGATTTGGTCGGGTATGGCAATTTTGCCAAGATCGTGAAGCTGCGCCGCGGGCAGGAAAAAATCCATATTCCATTTTGATATTTCGTTCGCGTATATCCCTTCCGTGATAATCCCGTCGACGATCGCCTGCAAATAACTCTGCGTGCGTGTTATATGCCCTTCCGTAAGTTTGTCGCGCGACTCCACAAGGTTTGATACGGTTGAAATTATGGCGTTTTTAAGGTCGAACACCTCGTCGGCCTTTTCTTTTACCATAATTTCCAGCTCGTCCGAATGGTTCTTCATGACGGCCTGGTTTTTCAGCAAGTCATGTTTTTGCCGCTCGATCAGCAACTGATTTGAGATGCGTTTGAGAAGCAGCGGCCCGGAAAAAGGCTTGGTTACATAATCCACCGCGCCTAAATCAAAGCCTTCTATTTCGCTGTCGGCGTCGTCTTTTGCCGTTAGGAAGATAACCGGAATATCCGCGAAACGCTGTTCGGATTTCAGCTTTTTTATTGTTTCATAGCCATCCATTTCGGGCATCGCTATATCCAGCAATATCAGGTCGGGTATGACGTTTTCAAGGAGTTCAAAAAGCCTGGCCGCCGAAGGCATTGGGTAGACTTCATAAAATGTTTTCAACAGGTCTCTGCCCATCGTCAGGTTTGCCTTGACGTCGTCAACTAAAAAAATTTTGTTTCGGGTGATCGTCATTACAAATTGCTCCGCTATTTACCAGGCAACCTCCGAAAACCCCGAACTCTGCGTTACGCTTCCTCGACAAAATGCTCATTTACCTTGGGTAGGGGCGAATAATTATTCGCCCCTACAGCTTTTGTCTCGGTCGCAAGCCTTGATTTCGGGGTTTTCGGAGGTTGCCGCTCGTTATTTATCTGAATCCAGCTTTTCAATAATCCGCGTAAAATCCGCTTCGTCCACATTCCCGCGCAGCCAGGCGACCAAATCGCCGGACGACTCATATTCATATTGCTCAAGTTCCAGCATAACCGCTTCCGCTCCATCCATATCATAGTTTTTACAGGCGGCGAGAAGCTTTGCCAGCGCTTCTTTGTCCGGTTCGCTCTTAATGGGCTTCGGGTTTTCCGCGTCTATTTTACTGAATATGCTCCCAAGATCCGCCAATAACTTTTCGACGATTTCGATGAACCCGGGGTTGGTATCGTTGATAAATTCGAAATCACCGAAATTTGCCGCTTTTTCGAGCGCTTCCGCCTTTGCCCCGATCGCCTCCGCGAAAATGCCGAGGCTCGCCCCCTTTAGACCATGCATAGTAATTGCGTAATCGGCCAAATTTCCCGTGTATTCCACCTTCGCTTTTTCAAGCAGCGGCCTGGTATTGACGGCGAAAGAACGAAGTACGCCCAGATATACTTCCTTGTCGCCGCCAAAGCGTTCAAGCCCTTTGTTGACGTTAAGTTCGTTATACAACCTGCCAAACCTGCGCCGGTCAAACCCGCTGCGTCTGTTTGACGCGTTGCGCCTGTCACGGCCGCTGCGGGTATCAGGGATGATATTTCCGTCCACATTGATTTCCCGGTCAAAATATAATTTTTCCTGCTCTTTGTCCCGTATCCATTGACGGATAACGGTGTCAAGCCGGGCTAATTCTATAGGTTTGGATATAAAAGCCTGAAACCCGTTTTCTAAAAACATTTCCTCGTTCCCCGCGATCGCGTTGGCCGTAAGCGCGATGATGGGGAGTTTTTCGGCGTATTCCGTGCCGATTTCCCGTATGAGGCGCGTGGCTTCGATACCGTCCATGCCGGGCATCATGTGATCCATAAACACGGCGTTATAGCGGTTTTCTTCTTCACGGATGACGTCGATTGCTTCCTGACCGCTTGTCACAGAGTCGATTTGCATGCCATACGGCTTCATCAAACCCTTGGCGACGTCAATGTTGGTGTCTACATCGTCCACTATCAGCACGCGCGCGTAGGGCAGTTTGATCCGTATCCGGCCGGCGTTCTGCCTGCGTTTTTGTTCATAGTAATTAAAGTTTTTTAGACTGTTCGCCATTTCCGTGCCGATCACCGCGTCGCTTACGAATTTCTGCGGGAGCCTCAGCGTAAAAACGCTGCCATCGCCGTATTCGCTTTCGACTGTAATTGTGCCGTTCATCAACCCGGCCAATCTTTTGGCGATGGAAAGCCCAAGCCCGGTTCCCTCGATATCGCGGTTGGCATGCATATCCGTCTGCGCGTAGTCGTCGAAAATGCCGTCCACGCTTTCAGGGCGTATTCCTATGCCGGTATCCCGGACGCGCGCGGTCACCCAAACCGTCTCGCCTTCCCGCTCGCAGCTTACGCCCAGTTCGATCGTGCCTTCCCTTGTATATTTGAAAGCGTTGGATAAAAGATTGTTGAGGATTTGCTTGATCCTTAACTCGTCTCCAAAAAGCTGCGACGGAAGATTGCCGTCAATGTCCAGGAGAAATTCAATCGGCTTGTCACCTCTATATATGATGCTTTGGGTTACGGTGTCGTTGATAAGGCTTGGCATATCGTAGGCGACGGGAACAATCTCGAATTTGTCCGCCTCGATTTTAGAAATGTCCAGCAGGTCGTTGACAATGTTGAGCAGTATCATGCCGGCGTTATTTATCTTCTCAAGGTTGGAAAAGCTCTCTTCGTCCAATCCTTCGTTTTCCAGCGCCAGGTCGGTCAAACCGATAATGGCGTTAAGCGGCGTGCGCATTTCGTGACTCATATTGGCAAGGAAGCTGCTTTTTGCGTTGCTGGCTTTTGTGGCCTCGTTTAACGCCGCCTCCAGTCTTACCGAATAGTCGCGAATATTCAGCATCATTTCGTTACGTTTGGAAGCGCTGGCCATCATAAGGCTTATGGAGCGCAGTATGTTTATTTCGTCCTCAGTAAAAACGCGTTCCCGCCGGCAATCGTCAATGCTGAAAAATCCCCAGAATTCATCCTGTAAAAAAATGGGAATGATTACTATCGTTTTAATGTCGTAAGCGTCAAGAAAAGCCCTGTCGGCAGCCGGCAATTCTGAAACAGGCCCGTTTATGTACTCGCCTCGCATAAACATGCTATCCCACTCGGGTGTGGCGCTGTACGGAAATTTCAACCCGATGGGAACAGGCGTTTTCAGCTTCCCCGTATCGCTGAGCCATTCATACGCGTGAACAAAGTGGAGTCCGCCGTCTATCGTTTCATTTCGCCATATCTGTACGCGGTCAACATCCACGGAGTGCCCGGTAAGCGCCATGCTCTCCACAAGCGAGGACTCAATGCCCGCCTTATCATCGTTTGAAAGCAGTATTACAGCGGCGCTTTTTCCGGTAGTCAGCAGCTTGTCGCGCTGTTCGATCTCCTCCATCATCGTTTTATGTTCGCTCAGGTCGCGCACATACCCGGCGACGACATAATCGCCGTCACGGGCGATGCGGACAAGCGTAACCTCGGCGGGGACAGGCGTGCCGTCATTTTTTTGGTGTATCCATTCAAAGACGCATTTGCCTTCTTCAAAGGCTTTCTTTATATATATGGCGGCCGCTTCGCTGGAAAGCTGCCCGTCGGGCTGGTATTCCGGCGAAAAATCATCGAAATGCTCCTGGTAGTCCAGCTTGTTTTCAAGCCCCAGCAATCTTGCCGTTCCATCGTTGCAGCGAAAAATCTTTCTATCCTTATCCCACAAACTGCAGGACATAGGCATCGCGTCCAGCAAAAGCGAGGTTTGTTTGTAATCCTCCTGGATTTGAGCCGCCTGTGAATGAATGGTTTTAAATGGTTTTATGGCGGCGCCGGAAACAAAAACGGAAACCAGGACGCCCGCGGCAAGGAAAAATGACGCGGCAAGCAAAAGCCCTTTCTGTACGTTTTTCAAGGGGCTTTCGTTCAACGGCGCCGCAACGCCGATGTACCAACCCGACGCCCGGGAACCCGAAACGAGCTTATAAACGCAGAGGCGCTCCATGCCTTCAAATATGTATCTGCCGGAACCATGATCGCTGGAGATCATTGTTTTGTAAAATTCGCCCGCCGTCTCAAACGCGGGGTCCGTTTTTGCGGCCTCAATGAAATTGCGCTGTTCTGAAACCAGATAAGGGCGATAATTGGCGACAAACGTGCCTTCCGCGTCAACCATGAAAATACTGCCGGTCTGCCACAAGCGGTATCCCGAGACAATGTCGGAAAAAAACATCCCTGGTATCGTAGCCGATAAAACCTTGTCCGATCCCATCGGAACGAATACATGGATGACAAGATTGCCGTCCATATCGTTGTAGTGTACGGAGGATAAAAGACTTTTTCCGCTTAAAGCCGCTTCTATATACTCGCGTTCGAGATTGAACACATCATGGCTGACCGGCGCGCCGTAATTGGCCGCAATGCCCTTTCTGTCATATACCGTAAGCGAAATAAAATCAATGAACTCATCAATCTGGGCCGCCATATATTCCGTCATTTCCGCGTTTGAAACGGCATTGAGCCTTGCGGCAATAGTTTCGGCGTTTGACTTCAAAAGGCTGATTTTGGTAGTGACGACGGTATCGGCAATGTCAAGAGCCAGGGACAGTTCCTGCCCCATGGTGTCGGTCATATACCGTTTGGTAAATGAGATACTTAAAAAGAAGCTCGCCGCCGTAAAAGCGAAAACAATCGCCATGATTACCAGCGCGGCCTTAATTCGCATTGACATAATGCCAACCTCCGGAGGAACGATATTACCTCAGTTTATCAGCGCTTTACTGGAAGATTCATAAACCGGTTGGCACATCAATAAACTCTGTTTCCATTCCAAGCTGTTTGCCGCATTCTTCCATGAGCCGCCTTGCGCCCCAGACCTCGGTGGAATAATGTCCCCCGGCGATAATATTCATTCGGTTTTCCAAGGCGTGATGATACACCGTATGGGAACTTTCCCCGGTAACGTAGAGGTCAACCCTTTCCTCCAGCGCCTGAAAAGTTTCCATCGCGGCTCCGCCGGATATAACCGCGCAGCTAATGCTTTCGCTCTTGCCAAAAGGAAAAACTCCCAGCGGCGGACGGTCCATAAAGCTTATTCTCTTTACCGCTTCTTCTATCGTAAGAGCTTTAGCCAGATTTCCCTTGCACCCGATTTTGTGTCCATGATACCAGCCAAAGGGTTCGGGTTTTTCAATGCCCAGAAGTTCAGCCAGAACCGCGTTATTTCCCAACCTGGGGTGTTGATCCAGAGGCAGGTGAACAGCATAGAGGGCCAGATTATTGTCAAGGAGGAATTTTATCCGCTCACGGTGGTTTCTTTCCAGCCTTTTGTCAAACCCCCAAAAAAGCCCGTGGTGAACAAAAAGCATCCCCGCCCCCGCTTTTGCGGCTTGCCTGAAAACTTCAAGGCCCGCGTCCACGGCGAAGGCGATTTTTTTTATTTCCGCACCGTCGTTATCCACCTGTAGGCCATTGAGGGACGAATCGGCCTGCTTAAATCCGTCAATATCCAGGAGACCGCGAAAAAAAACATCCATTGTGTGTGTTGTATGCGCCATATCGAAGGAGTATATACCCTGAATAAAGAAATTTCCAGACATGGGAGGATATGATTGGCAACCTCCGCAAACCCCGAACTCTGCGTTACGCTCTCTCGACAAAATGTTCATTTACCTTTGGTTGGGCGCGATAAATCGCCGCCCCTACACAGCTTTTGTCTCGGTCGCAAGCCTTGATTTCGGGGTTTGCGGAGGTTGCCAATTGCCTGGTTGTGTGGTTGTGCGATTGTCTGTTAAAATACCGTCTGATTTTGACACGGCTAACGCGAGCCGTCGAATTTTTGAGTCCGATGATGAACAAAAACACCCAATTGAATTTGATGGAAATTAAAATACCTGACGAAGTGCGGTATATTATAAATACCCTTGAAAATAACGGTTGTGAAGCCTATGCGGTAGGAGGCTGCGTCAGAGACTGCCTTTTAGGAAAAGAACCGAAAGATTGGGATATATGTACTCCGGCGCAGCCGGAACATACCATGAAATATTTCGCGGGACATCATATTATAAAAACAGGATTAAAGCACGGAACAATTACGCTAAGAATAAATCACAACTCATTTGAAGTTACAACGTATCGTATAGACGGCGCTTATACCGACAACCGGCATCCTGATAAAGTTGAATTCGCGAATGATTTGAAAGAAGATTTATCCCGCAGGGATTTCACAATAAACGCAATGGCTTATAATCCGAAAACCGGCGTTGTGGATTTCTTCGGCGGCGCGAAAGATCTGGATTACGGTATTATAAAATGCGTGGGCGATGCCGGTAAACGGTTTCAGGAAGACGCTTTGCGGATTATGAGAGCTTTAAGGCTGGCTTCCGTGCTTGGTTTTTCAATCAACAGCGATACGTCAAACGCGATACTCGATAATAAAAACCTGTTAAAAAATATAGCAGTGGAACGCGTCGCGGCCGAGTTGAATCAGCTTATTGTCGGGAATGGAGCCAGGAGTATATTATTAAAATACATCTCGGTAATTACCGAGATAATCCCGGAACTGTCGTCGACAATCGGATTTGAACAAAATAATCCTTATCACTGTTATGATGTGTTGAATCACATATTATATAGTGTGGAAAATGCTCGTAAAGATGTTTGTATTCGCCTTATAATGTTATTCCACGATATCGCCAAACCCGAATGTTATTCAGAAGCTGATGGGATAGGACATACCTACGGACATCCGCAAATAGGTTCGGATATGGCAAAAAAAATCCTTTTAAGATTAAAATACGATAATAATACCATTGAAACGGTTACGCAGCTAATCCTGCACCACGACGCCGATATTCAGCCGCACAGGAAACATATCAGACGATGGCTGAATAAGGTCGGAGAGAAAAAGCTGCGGCAGTTGATTGAAGTGAAAAGAGCCGACGCGATGGCTCATTCTCCCCATAGCCGTCAGAGTAAGATAGATACTTTGACTGGGATACTGATTTTAATAGACGATGTTATCAAACAGCAGCAATGTTTCTCATTGAAAGATCTGGCCGTGAACGGCGGGGATTTGATGAATTTGGGAATGACGGAAGGCGTTATGGTCGGCGCGGTATTAAATAAATTAATGGATAACGTCATAGATGGGCATATTGAAAATGATAAAATAAAACTGCTTGAAACAGCGGACAGATTGTACAAGGAACAACATGGAATATAGAAAGGCTTGGTAGTATACTTATGTGCTTTCCAGCATGAAACCGGCTGAGATAAAGGGCAATTAAAAATGAAGACACTGTACACCGGAAAAACAAAAAACGTGTTGATCGACGAGGCTACGGGAGATCACTGCCTTCTCTTCAAGGACGACGCGACGGGCGAGAATGGCGTATTCGACCCGGGTTTTAACACCGTGGGTGGAAGCGTACTTGGCAAGGGCAGGGTAGGGCTTGAGGTATCGTCTTACTTTTTCGAGTTAATGGAGAAAAACGGCATTCCCACGCATTATCTCGGCGCCGATCTGGGCGCATGCCTGATGCGCGTAAAGAATGTTACCGTCCCCAAGCTTGAGTTTGTCCTCCGCTATTTTACGGCGGGTTCAATGTGCCGCCGGTTTACGCTCGAAAAAGGCATCCCCTTCGACCCGCCGTACATAGAGGTTACCCTGAAGGACGACGAGCAGGGCGACCCTCTCATTTCGGAGCGCCTCTGTATTATGAAGGGACTTCTTAAACCGGGCCAGTATGACGCCGCTGTCGGCTTGCTTGCGCGCGTTGGCGAGGTGTTGCGCGACGAACTCGCCGGGATGAATCTGACTCTCATAGACTTCAAAATCGAGCTTGGATACGACGAAAACGGCGATGTCATGATCGCCGACGAGATCACTCCCGATATCTGGCGCGTAAAGGATGAGAATGGAAAGATTCCAAACCAGATCGATTGCGCCAGAATGATACTTGAGCGGATGCGCGGCAAACTGTAGTAACCGCTCTCGATACGGATTGAATACGAGGGACTGTATTTTTCGACGAATTGCCTGAGGCTCTTCGCCTGAACATTATCCGCTGACATGAGGTGATAAAGTAATGATAACCGAGGAAGAAGCGAAAATCCTGGAATTGCGAGAAAAATTTTTTCAGATTTTTCTTGATCAATTCTCAAAAATAAGCATAGCCAAAGAATGTACGGACGTTTTTATCCAGGCGTTTGAAAATCAAACAGATAAAAAGAAATCCTTCAATGAAAAGATTGAACTCTCTATTTTCACCGCAATGCTGCGGGGCGGGGTTTTATCCGGCGAACTCCCGTACAAAGGAAATCTACAGGAGCCCGATACGCTTGAAATCGAAGATGACGATATAACAAAATTTCTTAGAAGGAAATATTACGCGAACATACTAAAACAAGCGACTCAGGATTCGCACAAGGGAGCGTAGGCGACCTCCGAAAACCCCGAAAGGGGCGGGTTTGAAACCCGCCCCTACATGAGCGTTTTGTCGAGGGAGCGTAACGCAGAGTTCGGGGTTTGCGGAGGCTACCTAATGATCCCGTCTGATATTTTCACCGTAAATCATTGCCCTCTCAGCACGTGTATGCCGAATATACTCACAATCAAAATAATTATGTCGATCGACAACAGCAATATTATGATTGTTTTGTTTGAAAAACTCGCATTGCCATAAAATTTCAGCTTGAAATAACCGACCGCATTTATAACCAGAATCAACGTGAAAATTTTTAAAATGTCATTCATATATTTCGACTTTTCCTGTGCCCGGGCTTTCAATAAGGATGGGATTATCTCCGTCCATAACTATATCCAGCGTTGAAAAATCCTCCGCGGGCGAGTCCTTTAATATTTCCTTCATGAAGTCAATCCAGATCGGCAGCGCGGCTACGCCGCCGCTTTGATTGTTTCCAAGCGTCCTTCTTTCGTCGTAGCCTATCCAGACCGCCGCGGTAATTGACGGCGTAAAGCCGACAAACCAGGCGTCGGTAAAATCATTCGTCGTTCCCGTTTTTCCGCCCAATGGGCGTCCGAGCGATTTTGCCGCCGTTGCCGTGCCGTTTTCTACGACATCCCGCAAAAGGTCGAGCATTGCGGCCGCCTTGTCCGGGTCGAGCACTCGGCGGATTTCAGGAATATGCTCTTCCTTTTTTATTCGATCATAATCTTCGATCCGGCGGAGAAAATATGGCCTGGCCGCAAAGCCGAGGTTTGGAAATACCGTGAACGAGGACGCCATTTCGAGCGGCGTTGCTTCACATGCTCCGAGCGCCAGCGGAAGATACGGGTCGAGCCTTCCGCCGAGTCCGAATCGGCGCGCCATGACGACGACTTCGTTGATTCCGATTAAATCGGCGATTTTGACCGCCGGCACGTTGCGCGATTCGATGAGCGCCTGGCGTATGGTGATTTCACCCTTAAACCGCTGATCGTAGTTGCCGGGGCTCCATTTGCGCCCAAGTCCGTCGATATAACTTACCGGCGTGTCCAGCACCGTGCTTGCCTCGTCAAAACCCTGTTCAATGGCGGCGGAATAAAGGATCGGCTTGAATGTCGAACCAACCTGGCGCATCGCCTGCGTAGCGCGGTTGAATTCGCTCGACGCAAAATCGTATCCGCCGGTCATCGCCTTTATTTCGCCCGTGCTGTTTTCAAGAATGATTATCGCTCCTTCAACGCGGGGGCGTTGTTCAAGAAGAAGCTCCGCAAAATGGCGCTCATTGTCGAGCGAAACGACGCGGAACCAGGCGAGGTCGCCGGTTTTCAATATTCTTGAAGGAACGGATGCCTTTGTCCACGCGATTTCTTTTGCCCCGATACGCCCGCGCCAGTCTCCGACGCGTACCACGGCTTCTTTTCCGGAAACATTCTCGACGAGACCGACCGCGATGTCGCCCGCCTGGATGTAGTTGCGCCAGCTCGGATGCGCGTATGAGCCGGGATTTTCCGGCGACGATTCAAGGATGTTGCCGATAGGCCCGCGCCATCCCAGTTTTTTGTCGAAATCGCGCAACCCTTCCTGCAGCGCTCGCCGCGCCGCGTTTTGCATGGAGATATTGAGCGTGGTGTGTACGCGCATTCCTTTGCGCCAGATTTCATCCGTGGAATACCGCGTTGAAAGCGACCGTCTCACCCATTCCACGAAATGCGGGGCTATGGAGCGTTCATCGCGTGAAACCGGCTTCAGAATGATGGGGCGTCGTTTTGCAGCCTCCGCTTCCGCGTGTGAAATCATGTTTTCGGACGCCATGCGGTCTATGACGAAATTTCGCCGCGCCCGTGACGCGGTAGGGTTTGTTCTGGGGGAATAGCGCCTTGGACTGCTTGGGAGGCCCGCTATAAGGGCGCATTCCTCAAGAGCAAGTTCTTCCGGCGTTTTCCCGAAATAGTAATCCGCGGCCGCCGCAACGCCGTAGATGCCGGGTCCCATAATGTGAAGATTGGCGTAAAGCGTGAAAATCTGTTGTTTGGAGTACATGTTTTCCATCTTACGGGCGACCCATATCTCCCTGACCTTGCGGTCCCAGGTTTTTTCGTATGTCTCCAGAAGCATGCGCGAAAGCTGCATGGTAATGGTGCTCGCGCCTTTGCCGACAGGGTAGCTGCGCCGTATAATATCTTTTACAACGGCCCGCGTTATGGCGTAGTAGTTGACGCCCGAGTGATGGTAAAAACGGGAGTCTTCGACTGCGATTATGGCATTGCGCAAATTTTGCGGAATTTCATCATACGAAACGATAATTCTTCTTTCGATCGCGAATTCGCCGATACTTCCGCCGTTGTCGGCGTAAATCGTCGTAATGACGTCGGGGCGGTAATCCTCAAGGCTTCTTATAGGCGGCAGGTTGTATTCGTATCCCAGCAGGATGCCGGCAGCCGCCCCCGTGCCTGTGATTATGACGGCAAGGATTCCAAAGAATATCCACAACCAGGGAGAAAACCGGAATTTTCCCGCGCCGTCTTTTATTTTGCGTTCGTTTCGTGATGCCATAATCAAGGTTCTTGCAAAACCTTCAGTTTTGCCGGGAGCACGGGCGTCATACGTTTAAAAATCAGACAGCATTCTAACATACAAAACGCTGATAACCCATTTTCAGGCTTTCGGGATCATGGATCGTTCATCAGAAAATCCACAATATTAATCTGTTTAATGCGTGTCTTTGATGGGTGCTGTATGATAGTACTGGTGAATTTCCAGTAGAGCCTGACGCCGGAGAAAATAATGTCAGAACGGAAACCCAAATGGCGTAAACGGAGGAAATTGGTTATGGCGGCTCAAATAAACCGTAATTCCCGGAATTAATTCCTACCACAAAGGGGAATACATGTATGCGAATTAACCTTCAGTTTTTTATATATCTGGTTCATTTTTTTGTTTATTTCCTTAGGTAGGACGCGGTCGTCGAATACTTTGCATTTT
>Ga0082212_10004255_pt1 | contig 19914 bp, 14 predicted proteins | sample TergutNt197P3_FD_71548 | JGI IMG/M metagenome (GOLD analysis project Ga0082212, IMG submission 71548) | Neocapritermes taracua P3 segment gut microbial communities from Petit-Saut dam, French Guiana - Nt197 P3 | ecosystem: Host-associated > Arthropoda: Insects > Digestive system > Gut ... | reverse complement strand
GATTGTTGAAAGCGAGATTAGATGCAGTGAAAGAATCCTGCCAAGAGCCGCAAGAGTAGCGCAGCGCAACCATCGGACAAAACCGCTGATATTACCCGCACAATCGTTAATGAAGCCGTCATCAGAAGATGACGCACCTATGGCATAACCACCGATATGATTTCCTATCTTATGCGACTAACAGAGCGGATATTGCCCGGTATGTTGAAGGAAAAACCGCAACGGCGAACAGAACTCCGAACATACTATCTTGCCTTCCTCGATCAAAACGGCGGATTTTGCGGACGAAAAGGAAGCGGAGACATCTACTATTCCGCTTTCGCACTCCGCGGACTCTTTCTGCTCGGCATGCTCGACGATGAAAAACTCTTGCACCACATCGCCGATTTTCTCGAAACACAATTTCGTCGGCACGATTTAACTCCCGCTGAAATACTCTCCTGGACTTTCTCCGCATCTCTCGTTTATACAGTACAGAGCAAAGAACTTGTACCAGAACAGATTGCCGATATTCTCGAACGTTGGAAACGTTTTCGCTGTTCCGACGGCTGTTTTGCCGCTTCTGAAAAATCCACTCTTTCCAGTACCTACACGACGTTTCTGACTGCCATCTTGTATGAACTTTTAGGAGAATCGGAACGTAGCCGGACAATTCCTATTGAGCCGATTTTGGAACGGCAACGACCTGACGGCGGTTTTGTTGAGTTACCACCGCTTCAATACAGCGGCACAAATCCGACGGCGGCGGCAGTTGGTCTGTTGACGCTTCTTGAAATTCCTCTGCTGGAAAAATCGAAAACGGTCGATTTTCTCTGCCGATGTCAGCAATCTACCGGCGGCTTTCAAGCCCACGCAAGGATTCCAATGCCTGACTTGTTGAGCAGTTTTTCCGCCGTGATGACACTGCATGACCTCGATGCCACCGATCATGTGAATCGTGTTGCTCTACGGAGTTTCGTATCGAGTTTACGCTCTCCCGATGGCGGCTTTTTCGGAATGACACTCGATCAGCAGAGCGATGTAGAATACACATTCTACGGTATGGCATTGGAAGCAATGTTACTGTAAAACTATTTTCCGCAGATTATGACAGACTCCATTCCGTCGGGGCAGTCTTGTTTTAATCGAGGCGTTCTCGCAACAGCGATTGCAGTTCCGCAATAGACCGAACGATTTTATCCGGTTGCAATGCTTCCAGTTTCGGCAACTCGACGGTCTCTGCCCAAGCAGCGGAATAGATGGGAATCGTAACTTCCCGACACGCCGTAATGTCGCTCGGCATGTCGCCGATATAGACCGATTCTTTCGGCAAATGACCGAACGTGCGCAAAATGTTCCGCAGACACTCCGGCTTGTTGGCACGAATCGGCGAACCGGTTGCTATCGCATCGAAAAAATGTTCCAAACCGAGTTCTTCCAATGTAATAGCAAGCGATTTCGGTCCCTTGGTGAAACCTTATTTCTACCTTATTTTTCTTACAGAACAACCTTAGTAGCACCGATGTTCAAAAACATCCAACCTTATTACCTAATTCTCGTTCTGTTAATAAGGTAATAAGGTTGAAATTTGGGGGGAATTTCTTGGCTACTGAGGTTGTTTTGTTTGAGGAAATCAGGTAAAAATAAGGTTTGAACGAACCGCCCATTGCGCTGTCGTGTCACCGGGCTACCCTACCGCTCCATTTCCATAATCCCCAAATCGAACGCCGCTCCCAATGCGTCTGGACGGAACATGTGAAACTGTTTACTCGTTGATTCTCGGAACCAACTGCCCGACCGGCTCGTCCTACCGCCGGAAGTGTTGCTCCGTTCACCGGTTCCTCTTTTGAAGCAAAGCGAAACAGAATCGCCGACTCCATCAAACACGGGAACCTTGAAACTGCCCCGCCCTTCGGCATCAGTACGGAACCAAAGTTGGGGAGTGAAATGTCCGAAATAATCCGTGTAGTCGCCGTTGCGTTCCTTCTTCATGATCCGCATCAACACCGAAACATCTTGTTCCGCAACAGGACGTTGCGACTCATCGACAATCGTAACATTTCCCTCAATCGTCGGACGAAGCGTCAGCGTCAATTCTTTGCCCATCAAGTCCGGTTCGAGTTGGCGGACGATGCCGAATTCGTTGTCTTCGGTCATCACGGAAACATAATTTTCTTCACGGCAAAGATGTACCGCTATCGGTCGTTCCGGCGTAACAAAGGGACGATCATCTTGCCAGTGCCGGGCATCGTAAAGTTTCATGAACGCGACTTCGGGAATCATTTTTCCTGTCTTGTTCCACAAAAGGCGATAAACCACAAGATGGCACAGTCGGAAATTTCCTGCCGGTGAACCATCCGGCATCAAGACGTTGACTCGCAACGGTGTCGGAATCGTCATTTCGACTTCGACAGGCTTGTCATGTTCGACGTAAATTGTTTTCGTAACAGGTTCCACCCAGGGCATTCCACCGGCGGAGAGGGTGAACTCGCCTGACCAAAGCGGAAAATCAAACGTGCCGGTTTCATCCACGTACATTCCGCCGCTGGCAACGGAATTGTTTCGCACGGTGGGAATATCCGCTCCCCGTGCTGCCGGTACAAACTGGGTGACACCGATTCCCATCCCGACTGCCGGTTCGCCATTGGCATAACGCAATGTCCCTGTAACCGGTATTCCCTTTTCGAGTTGCACCACGATGTCGGTGATGTCTTTGTCCGCAAAGAAGGTTTGGGGGCGGGCAACGAAAACTTCCCTTTCATCTTTTCGGCTTGGGCGAGCGGATAAACCTTCCTGAAATCGCCACGATGTTCCCGCCTTTACAAGCACATGCGAACCGAAAGGAACGTCAAATTCAAACGTATTACTCTCTTCAAGAAAGGCACCATTGCCGCCGCGACTACCACCGGTTGCTCGTTTGCCAAATAAAAAAACGAGGTCTCTTTCACTGCGGTAAGTGTAACTGTGTTGCTCTAATTGAACATGGCAATACTTGGGCAGTGCGCCGCCATCGGGCATGAGAACTTTTCCGCTAATTTTGACTTTCTTGCCAGAGTCTTCATAATCCGTAGCAATGGCACCGAGTCGCCGGGCTTCGCTCGGTCGTTGTGCCGCCATCACACCGAGAAAAATGATTGCCATAAAAACGAGAACAAGTCCGAACATCATCACGCGTCCCAATGCCCGGCGGTTGACGGCGGGATTCGTCACCGACGCAATCCTTTTGGCAACGGCATTGAATCGAGCAATCGGAGCGGCGCAAGCGAGAAGTTTGCGTTCAAAGAGTTTCAGATTTTTCGCCGTCGCCAGTTCGAGGAGCATGGAAGCATACTGTTTGGCATCGCCGCCGCTTTGGAGAACCATATCGTCGCAGGCGGTTTCCTGTTCGAGCCGCATCCGCCATCGGGCATACCAAAAGAGGGGGTGAATCCAATACAGCACCGCCGCCCACTGAGTTACGAGTTGCCAAAACAGATCGCCCCGCTTGATGTGGGCGAGTTCGTGCGTCAAAACGGTCTCCAATTCTTCGCGGGAACGTTCGCCGAAACCAACCGGCAGAATCACCGTCGGCTGCCGAATGGAAATGACCAGCGGAACCTCCGCCGACGGATGTTGCTTGACCTGTACGGTACGCCGAATACGGAATTTTTTTTCGATTTCTTGGGAAAGTGCTAAAATGTTCGCACCATAGATCGGCTTGGCTTCTCGAATCCATCGAGCGGCAGAGCGATGCGAAATGATGATACCGATGATGCGCAGCAAGCCGACGATGAGGAGGGTGTAGAGCAAGACGATGGCAGAGAGGTAGGCAACCGACCGCTGGGCGGTTGCGTCGGCGGAAGCCGACTGGTTATTTTCGGTGCGGAGTACCGCACGTTGCCGCCCGGCGGTCGGCAACCTACCTACGCCTTCGCGGGAATGACGAATGGACTCCCGCACATCATTTACGTTTGTTGCAATCGGCGGCACGATGTGACTCCACGCAACATCTACTACGGAGGCATCGCTTGTGCCGAACTGCATGAGCGGCGGCAAACAGGGTTGCACGAACGGCAGAAGGAGCAGTCCGAACATGGTTGCCGACCAGAGACCGTGCCGAAGGGCGGCGGAGCGTTTGCGAAGGGCTAAATCCAAAAGGGCGACGAGCGAAAACAAAATCGTCGCCGCTATCAATGTTTGTGTCAGGTCAAGGTGGTATTGCATGGTTATGAAAGGAGTTAGGAGTTAGGAGTTAGGAGACAGGAGTTAGGAGCGGTGGGCGTAGCCCTCCGATAGGTTGCAGACCTTTTCTGCTGCCGTCTGCCGTCTGCAATCTGCTGTCTTCATCGTGCATTTTCAATCAACTTTCGCAATTCGTGATACTCGTTTTCATCCAATTTCGCACCGTCGAGCAGAGCAGCGACCGCTTCGGTCGTGCGCCCGCCGAAAAAATTGTCGAGGACGTTCCGCAACATCGTCTTGCGCGTTCGCTTTTTCGACTTTGCCGGTCGGTACAGATACTTGTTCTTCACTGCCCGATAATCGAGGTATCCTTTTTCGACAAGGATATTGAGCATCGCCCTGACGGCACTGTAACTGGGCGGATCGGCAAGTTCCGCCAGCACATCGCCGACGGAGCCTTCTTCGAGCCGATAGATTGCCTCGACGATTTGGCGTTCCCTTGCACCGAGTTGTTCAAAGTTTGACATGAAAATTTTCTCCAAAAACTGCTTGTTCATTAGCACTGCTAATAGAATAGCATATTTTTGAAGAATTGTCAAGAGGATTCCCGTAATTTTTTCGCCCTACGCAGACTCGCATGATCGGAAAGCCACAACCGGAAGTCCGTCGACAAGATTGCCGCAATCTTGCACATCTACTCGGGGGGACTTCCCCTTTTCTTTCGGTTTATGGTATAGTGAACTCCATCGAGTTTCGTTTTTCTCTTTCACTTTTCAGGAGCCTTTCAATGAAAAAACAACCGTCTCGTCGTGATTTTTTGAAAACCGCCGCCGTGACCAGCGTCGGATACTGGGCACTTGCCGGGCAAACGCCCAAAGTCAGTGCCGCCGCTAACGAACGCCTCGCCTTCGCCGGTATCGGAGTCGGCGGGAAAGGAGGCGGTGATATTGCCAATGCTGCCAAATTCGCCGACATCGTTGCCGTCTGCGATGTCGATAAAGGTCGCCTTGCCAATGCCGTAAGACAATACCCCAACGCAAAACCTTACACCGATTTCCGCAAACTGTTCGAAGAGCAGGAAAAGACCATCGATGCCGCCACGATCAGCACCGCCGACCACATGCACGCTCCCGCCGGTCTGATGGCAATGCGGATGAAGAAACACGTTTACGTCCAAAAGCCGCTCGCCCGAACAATGTACGAGTGCCGACTGATGGCAAAGGTTGCCAAAGAGATGGGCGTGTGTACGCAGATGGGCAATCAGGGCAGTGCCAGCGACGGTCTCCGCCGTGAAGCCGCCGAAATGAAGGCGGGGGTCTATGGCGACATCAAAGAGATTCACGTCTGGACAGACCGACCGATCAACTGGTGGCCCCAGGGACCGGAAACGATCCGAACCATGAAGGATTACGAAGAAAAAGTCCGAAAAGAAAAGCCGGATGAAGCGGACAAACTGATCGCAGACATGAAGAAAAGAACGGAAGACCAACTCCGCAACGTGGAGTGGGATCTTTGGCTTGGCGTTGCGAAGGATCGGGAATATTTCCCCGGAGAAACCAAGAGAATTTATCATGACTTCGGTTGGCGTGGGTGGTGGGACTTCGGCACCGGTGCCCTCGGCGATATTGCGTGCCATGCGCTCAACAAGTTCATGAAAGCACTCGATTTGAGCGCACCGATCTCCGTCGTTGCCCGAACGACGGGTCATGACTTCGATATTTTCCCGACTTCGTCCGAAATCGTGTTCGAATATCCCGACACGCCGACTCGCAAGGGTTTCAAGTTCGTTTGGTACGACGGCGATTGGAATCCGAGCCGCGAGTTCGTCAACGAACATGGTTTCCGCTATCCCGAAACGATGCCGACTAGCGGTGAAATCATCATCGGTAGCGAAGGAGTCAAAGGACAAGGACGCAACACTCGCAAGCAGGGCGTTACGGTGCCGGAAGTGCAGTACGCTCCGAAGTATCCCGATGCGGACGGCAATCCGACGGGAACCGATGATGATCCGCGTAACATGTTCGAATTGATTACGGCAATCAAAGAGAACAAGCCTGAACTGTGTTTTTCGAATTTTCCGAATCAGGCGGGTCCGCTCACCGAAGCGATGCTCTTGGGCAACCTTGCGGTGTGGACAGCATCGAAGCCGAACGAGTGGGGGGAGAAAGTTTTGTGGGATCGGGAGAACATGAAAATCACGAATCTTGCCGACCTGAAAACTCCGGGCGTTGCCGATTTGATTAAACCGGTCTATCGGGAAGGTTACGTGTTAGATTAACATTTCGCCGGTACTCTGAGAAAGGAGTAAGGAATGGTCCTAACTCCTTTCTTCTACTCCTAACACATCTCCATGTCCCGACCATTAAGCCGTAGTTTAGCCGAATCGAGAAATTTAGAAGTCAAATGTATGCTCTTCTTCATCATTGCGCTGACGTTGGCATTGGGCGTGAGTTTTCTGCTCTATCTTATGGCAACACGGGAGTTGGTGCGTGAACAACGTCCTATCATCGCTAATACTTGGGCGCAACAACATCTCATGGAGACACACGGAACAGCATTTAACAAAACGGCAGTGAAGACTCCGCCAGCGGGTGCCGCCGCTGCCCCCTACGAAGTAGATTTTCAGAACATTGTCGAGCAAATCAGCAAACGTTTCCGGCACCGTGGAATGGACATCGGTTTCAGTACGAATCCCGAAAAAATTGCTGACTTCTCCCTCTTTACCAATGCCGAACAATTGGAAGAACGAGAAAGACAAACGAAAAAGATACGTGCCGAGCATGCCGCTGACATTTCCCATTTTCCCGAACGCCCTGCCACCTTCGATCCAAAACATCCCGCCGAATACATTGATCACTTCGACGACAATGGAACGTACCATTATTTCGAAGAGGTCAGAATGGATGCAACAAGCCGGTGTTACAACTGTCACGGGTCTTTTGACGACGGTCAACTGATGGGAGTCATTTACCTGGCGATTCCGAAGTCGTCGCTACGTCAGACAACGCAAAAGTTTTTTGCCTATATGTTAGCCGCCGCCTTCGTTTCGATTGTGTTAGCGTTGGTTGCCGTCAATGTCGTGATTCGTTGGCTTGTCATTAAACCGCTCCGTAATTTGCGGTCAGTGGCAGAGTCGATCTCTCGCGGCGAAATCAAAAAACGTGCCGATTTGCGGACAGGAGACGAATTTGAAACGCTTGCAGGGGCACTCAACCGAATGTTAGGACACATAGAGGACACGCAGGAAAAACTGCGCAACGCCAACATCGAGCTGGAAAGCAAAGTCAATGAACTTGCCCATCAAACGGTCAGACTCTACGAAACGAACCGAATCAAAAGCGATTTTATGGCAACGATGTCGCACGAACTGCGGACACCGCTTAACAGCATTTTGGGATTCAGCGACGTACTTGGTTCCATTACAACATTGACGGATAAACAAAAAAAGTATGTCGAAAACATTAACACTTCCGGCAGGTCATTGTTAACGATGATTAACGACATCCTCGACATGGCAAAAATTGAGTCGGGTCGGGTCGATGTACAACCGACTTCTTTCAGTATTGCGTCCATCGTTTCTGCACAGACCGATATGGCAAAACCGTTGGTGGATAAAAAAAATATCAATTTGGTTTTGGAAGTCGAGTCGAATCTTCCGCCAATGAAACAAGAAGAGTCACGCATTCAACAGATATTGAACAATTTGCTGTCGAACGCCATTAAGTTTACGCCGGAAGGAGGACGGATCACGATTTCGGTTCGCCGTCTTGTGGCGATGCCGACTCCGGCTCCGAATGTTCCGCCGCCGATTGCAGGGGCAGCGATGCCGAAACCACTTAAACGGGATATGTTGGAACTCAAAGTGACGGATACTGGAGTCGGGATTTCCGAAGCGGATCAACTGATTATTTTTGAAAAATTCCGACAGGGAGCAAGCATGATGTCAGAAGGCGACACGATGAAGCGTGAACATTCCGGTAGCGGATTGGGGTTGTCGATTGTCCGTGAAATCTGCAAAATGCTGGGGGGGGAAATCGGTGTAACGAGTCAATTCGGCGTGGGCAGTACCTTTATGGTTTCGTTGCCGTGGGTGTTGGAATCAAGGACGCGTACCGGTTCGGACATTTCCGCCGACATTCAGCAATTTGCTCAACAACGAGTCAACACGTTGCGCGGTCAGCAGGATGCGCCCTAACTTACGGTACCGTCTAGCCTACTGTGCCGATTGAAGGAGCGAGGCGTTTACCATGAACACTCGATCATGGATGATCAGCGTATCGGGATCATCCACCTCAAAGGTAATTCCGCAGTATTCGATTCCCTTAGAGTACGAAATGTTGTAACTTTCACCGAGAATCACCGACGGAGTCGTGATATTGCTTACCATCCAGGGTGTATTGAACAATTTCGTTTTGAGTCCGCCCGCAATGATGTTCGTGATTTCTCCCACGCCATCGACCACTTGGGCGTTGATTGTCTTATGTTCTTCCATCGACAGTCCCGAAACGGCGAGGGTCGCTACTCGTTCTGGCATTGTCAACGAAATGAATCCGGTACATTTTCCGCTCAAACCGATGAGACCGGTAATCGGCGCACTCGGCAACTGGATCGGGATTTTCGTAATGCCTGCGACCCGAACCTTTAGATCACACATTTGCAAACAACTCTCGACGGATGCAATCAGCGAATTGGCGATCAGCGAATTCAGCGATAGTCCTTTAATTTCCGACGTAACAGCACCTTCAGACATAGCCGACAACAGACAAGGGGAGAACAATATTCAATTTGCCGTATTATACCGGAATTGTGCCGCAATAGCAAGGCACTGGACGCTTTTGGGTTCTCCGTTATAATCGGAGCATCAATTTCGACTCTTAAAACATTTCCTTTGCCGAATATGCCGAATACGAGTAATCTAGTCAGTCCCAAACTTCCGAAAACCAACATCAAGAAAGTGGGCATCCTCTTTTCCGGCGGTCCCGCCCCGACAGCCAACGCCGTTATCGGCAGTGCCGCCATGTGCTTTGCCAGAGCAGGCATCGAAGTTTACGGCTTCAGAAACGGGTACACATCTCTCGTCAATTATCAAGACGGGCAGGAATGGGAAGAAGGCACGCATTTTTTACGTCTGGACAAAATGGTTTTCGATGGTCGCGGCGAAGGACTGCGGACTGCCAGGGGAATCATTATCGGCACCGCTAGGGTTAATCCGGGTAAAAGTCTGAAAGTCCCTATGGACATCAATGATGCCGAAAAGACCGCCCCGCTCAAGACTGTCTATAAGGCACTCCGCTCACTGGACATTGATGCCCTCATTTCCATCGGCGGAGACGACACGCTCACCACCGCTGCGAAATTCAAAATGGTCATGGACGCACTGCCCGACGGCGAAAAACGGCTCAAAGTCATCCATCTTCCCAAAACCATTGACAACGATTACAGAGGAATCGACTTTACGTTCGGTTACTTCACCGCCGTCGAATTGCTTGCCACCCAAATACGGAATCTTTTGGCGGACTCCGAAGCGTCCGGCGGCGGTTACATTTGCCAACTGATGGGTCGGAAAGCCGCCTGGCTCGCTTATGGTGCCGCCATTGCCGGAGAGGGAAGTCTCGTCATCGGTCTCGAAGATATTCACCAGAATTGGTACAATACCGAGCCGACGATTGATCCTGAAACCGGTAGCGAAGTTATGGGACAAGACGGCAAACCTCTGATGCGGCAGGTGTTCGATGTCCAAAAAGTGGTGGATCGCTGCGTCGATGTGTTGCAAGCACGTGATGCGGAAGGCAAAACCTCATTCGTTGCCGTGATGTCGGAAGGCTTGGCAGAGTATCTTCCGCTTTCCGAAATCAAAATGTGTTGTTCTGACGACGAATACCGGTCATTGAAACCGGACACGTTCGGGCATTTTCCGGTATCGCAACTCAAATACAGCAGCCGATTGGGTCGTTTGATTGCTGAAGAATACAAACGTCGCACCGGTAAATCTCGCAAGATGGTAGGTTTGCAACTCGGCTACGAGGTGCGATGCCATCAGGCGACGGCGTTCGACGTGATTCTCGGCAGTCAGATTGGAGTGGGAGCGTACAAAGCGTTGGTGGAACAAGAGAAGAATGGCATCATGGTTTCTGTGGGGGGCATGATGGACATTTCCTATCCGGCGTTTGAGGAGTTGATCGTGATGAGTCGTCTTCGGGCGCATGAACGTCCGATAGCGGTCAACAGCGACATGCACCAACTCGCCAGATATCTCGAAGGCTGGGTCAAGGAATAGCCAAAGAGCGACAGACGCAAGTCCGCCGCTCTTTGTTTTGCAATTTATCTCTTATTATATCGGAATAACCAATGAATGCTAAAGAAATCAAACGGGGAGAAGTCGTTGTTTATAATGGTGCACCATGCATCATCGAAGGAATTAACGTTCAGTCCCCCTCCGCACGGGGTGCTGCCACGCTCTATAAGTTCCGGGCAAGAAATCTTGTAACGAAAAACAAAGTCGATATTACGCTCAAAGGCACCGAGTCGCTCGATTCTGCCGATTTTCAACGCCGCGAAGTCAAATATCTGTACAGCGATGCCGACGAGTGCATCTTCATGGATAATCTGGATTACAACCAGTACAACATGAAAAAAGAGGAAATTGCCGAGGAGATGCAGTACATCACAGAAGCCCTCGAAGGTGTTCGGGCATTGATTTACAACGACGAATGTGTCGGAATCGAAGTGCCGACGGCGGTTTCTTTGAGAGTTACGAAGTGTGATCCGGCGGCGCGGGGCAATTCGGCAACGTCTCGTGCAAAACCGGCAACGTTGGAGACCGGCTTGGAAATTCAGGTACCGGAGTACCTCGAAGAGGGGGAACTCGTGCGGATCGACACTCGTACCGGCGATTTTTTAGGACGAGCGTAATTCACAAAACGAAATAGGGACGTGACGCTCGCATTTTAGCCATAGAACAAGTGTGAGCAAATTTTGTAGGTATCATGTTTGCGAATTTCCAGTAATCGTTCCATTGGTCGGCGTACAATGCCAGTCCGACTGCATTTTTTTTAGTATCCCAGCATTCACAGGTAATTGAGTGGTTGCTGTGCGACTTGCATTGCCCACATCGGCATCGTCTTTCTCTTCTCTCCAACAGAGCGCAACAGCGATAACGCTAAATCCGTTAACGCTGACCAAATATCGCCCAATCCGTATGATTGGGAGCAAGATTGTCTTGGATGGACTGACTACGACGCATGGTTCTTCCGTGATACCAAAGGGGAAAGGGGAAGTATAACATAAAATCCCGTTTTCAAAAATACCAATTTGGCGACTTTATTGGGGGACTGTTCCTTTGTTGAGTGTGTGTCGAAAGATTTCCCAATCGATCAATGTATTGGGTACGGCAACACGCAAGTCGGTTGCTTCACGCTGATGCCATGTCCCGTCGGAGTTAGCCGCCCCGTTTCGGAATCAATGCGGAATGTCGTAATTCGATCATCGTTCATTGCTGCAACGATCAGCCACTTTCCGTCCGGCGAAAGGTCGAACGAACGCGGATGCTTGCCGCAAGGCACCGTCTCGACGAATTCAAGCAATGACTCGTGTAAAGGATATTCGGGACCATTACCCCCCCATACGCTTTCATTATATCGTTTCTGCACATCGAAATGAAACAATGCAATGGAATCGTCGCCACGATTAGACGCATAGAGAAATCGTCCATTCGGGTGCAGGAAAATCTCCGCCGTGGTATTCCCTTCCCCCGACTTGCCTTCGGGTAAAGTCGAAAGTGTTTGTCTGATTTCCAAAGGATTTTGTCCGGCACGCGTCCTGATAGGAGTGGCAACGGTGAGCGTCGAGTTGAGTTCGTTGAGAATAAATATCGTTGAACCTGATCTCATTGCAAAAGCCGCATGACGTGGTCCGCTTCCCGGCGGTAAGTCAAATTTGCCTTCGTTCATGCTATCGGGTAACAGTTTTCCATCCGGTTGTGTCCAGTAGAAAAACAATTTATCTGCACCGAGGTCGGGTACGGCAACCCTTAACCCTCGCGGCGCAGCCGGATGTACGGCATGAGCATGTGGCTGTTGTTGCCGCTGCGTGGGACCGCTACCGGTGTGCTTATGAATGGAAGCGTAAGGGGCAAGTTTTCCGTCATCCGCCAGCGGCAATGAAGCGATCCCGCCATCACTGTACGAAGCGACGACGACCGCATATTTTCCATTGAATTCATATCGTTGCGGCACACCGAAATTCGACGGCAGTGCAAAGACGGCAAGATGACACAGACCGGATAAGGGAACGGATTGTTCGTTGAGTTTCGTCAGTGCGGACGTTGCCGGGTCGATGGTAAATGCGTGGACGTTGCCGCTGGTGCTCGGTCCGCCTTCGCTTATGGAGTAAAGCCGGGGCTGCGTCGGATGTTTTGCCAAAAAAGCGGGGTTCGGTACTTCGGCAACGAGTTTCGGTTCGCTCAAACTGCCGTCTTGCGAATTGAGTTGCGTGAGGTAAATGCCTTGCGAGCCGTCAGCCCGCGTGTAGGTGCCGAGGTAAATCGGAATAGTGTCATCGGCTGCCCAAGCGGGTGCGCTGGCGAGTGTCATGGTAACGAGCACACAGAGGGAAAAAATGGGTTTCATGGCGATTTCTTGCTAGTGTGACGAACTCCTTGTACCGAATGGCACTGTATTTTTTTTCGTAGCCGTTCACGGCAATTCTGGATTTTACCCTAAAATTGGTCTTCCGTCAACCGACAAAAAAATAAAATTCCTCCTATGGATTGGAAAGATAAACGCATTGCCGAACTCGAAGCACAGCTCAAAGCTGTGTTCTCGAAGAAATTGCTCGACTGAAAAAGAACTCCAACAATTCCTCCAAACCACCCTCCTCCGATATCGTTAAACAAAGAACACAAAGGAATCACACCATTTTTTTCTCATCACGTAAAACACCAGGGACGTTTTCGCTCAATGCCCGACTCCAAAATGTCCATACAGATATTCACATCGTCCACAACTTGGAAATCGTACATTCCGACACAGATAAAATCCGCTCCCGACTCAAAGGCATAACGGAAACCATCGTGCGGACGAATTGCCCCCGCCGCAAGCACCTTGAAACCTATCCACGGCTGTTTGAGCGTTTCCATAAACGCAATCGTCTCCTCCGGGGTTCGGTCAAACACGTTGTCATGTTCCGGCTTGTCCGCATGACGAGACCAGTAGTTGCCGTGATGCACCGTCTTCATCCAGAAGTCCGGCTCAAAACCTTCCTTGACGCATGCTGTAATCGTTTCGAGCCGATGTCCGCCGATTCCAACGACGGCTTTCTCCTTACGCAACCGCTCAAGAAATTCGCCGATGACATCGAGTTTGCCCTCACGAACCAATTTATCGCTGACTTCTCCTTGCAGATAGACGATGGATGCTCCTCGGTCGAGACAATCGAGAGCGTCTTCCCAAGTCAAACTTTGAACGATGAAACGCATTTCGCCGCCAGCGTTTTCCCAGTAGTCGGTCATAATTCCGATGTTGGAAGGTCCGCTGGAATAGGCGTTGATGCCGCATGCTTCCGCCATCTTGAACGTGGCAAAGATTTTGTCCCGCGTGTGATAGGCTTTGACCAAATCGGAAGCGTAAATCAGATCACGGGCATGCGCCCAACCGCTGATGAGATTGCCCCCTAATATCATTCGACTGAAATCGAGTCCTTTTATGGTCGCTTTCGACATCGGCTTTTTCAGATCGGCGTACTTTGCCCAGTTGGTATGCGTTCGGGAAGCACCGGAGAGGGCATCCAGTTCGACATCCTTGACATCGGGTTTGGCAAGTTGTTGGGCAAGGATTTTTTCTTCGTGGCTTGCGAAAGTTGCACCTGCGGCAAAGGCGGCACTGCCGGTAACGATTTGCTTTAATGCCTCACGGCGATCAGGATTGTTCGGTGTTGTCATAGTTTTACTTCTCGGCGAAAGATGACCATGTCCATTGTAACATATTAGCCGAAGTAAAGGGTACTAGTATCAGTAAATTTTAGTTTTTTGTCTTGGCTCTCCACCGGCTCCGGGACTTTAACCTTGCGGCATGGGATTACACCGAAGTCGGTAAACTCAATGCGTAGATCAATGTTGCAAAATGGCACAATCTTTGAGTGTTATTTGCGAAAAATGTGTTAAAAAACCGCATTGCGATTTACGCTTGATTCATCGGTACGGCTACACATAACTGGATGGCGTACCGCCAAAAATCAGGGAGCGGGTTGCCCGACTCATGGGGAGGAGCGGGAATAGGAATTAACGGTATAATTTCCAAAATTAACGCCCCCAAGAATTCTTTTGTTTTGCTCTTGCCTCGTTTGAAGGAAAATTGTTACTATTCCCGCCATGTTACCGAGACAACGCATTTACCCCTCTTCTTCCCCTTTTAACATATTGGGAACGGTTTCCGTGGTTGCGCCGGTCTTCAACGAAGCCGATGGAATCCGTACCTTCGTCGATGCCGTCGTGTCCGAATTGGAGGCACTTCCCTACGCTTGGGAAATCGTTCTCGTGGACGACGGCAGTACCGACCATACTTGGGAAACTCTGCAAGCCTTGCATGCCGAGGACTCACGCATCAAGATTTTGCGGTTTTCCCGTAATTTCGGACATCAACTTGCAATTACAGCAGGAATGCAACATGCAAAAGGAGATGCCGTGATCGTGATGGACTCGGATTTGCAACATCCGCCAGCATTGATCCCGAAAATGATTGCCCAATGGAAAGAAGGATTCGAGGTCGTTTATACCGTTCGGAGTTACGGCGAAGAAATTGGCTGGTTCAAGCGGACGAGTTCGCATCTGTTTTATCAAACGCTCAATTTTCTTTCGGAAACCCGACTGGAGCCCGGCGTTTCCGACTTTCGTCTGCTGGATCGTGCCGTCCTCGACAAATTCAATGCGATGCCGGAGAATGTTCGATTTATTCGTGGGATGATTCGCTGGCTCGGCTTTCGGCAAACGAGTATTCCCTTTACTGCTGCTCCGCGATTTACCGGTCAATCAAAATACTCGCTCGCAAAAATGTGCCGCTTTGCGTTGGAGGGCATTACGAGTTTTTCGGTGATGCCGTTGCGTTGGATTACGGCTTGCGGACTTGCAGTGGCGGCAATGAGCCTTTGTTATGCGGCTTATGTTTTAGGGGAAGTGTGGATGACCGGCATTACGTCGCCCGGCTGGCCCACGTTGATCGTAGCGGTCTTGTTTCTCGGCGGAATGCAGTTGACCGCTCTCGGCATTGTCGGCGAGTACGTCGGTCGAATTTACATGGAAACCAAGCGTCGTCCGCTATATGTGGTGCAAGAGCAACGCGGTTTCAATGCTGAAATGACAGTGATTGCAGAAAAAGAAGAGGCGGCGTAACTGTCTTGTTTTTCACAAAACTTTAGGGTAGAATGGGAACGAATTGTTATTAGGATGGCATTTTTGTTAAGCGTAAAGGAGAAACACAATGAGCGATCTCATTCAGGTAGTAGGGGCAGACGATTTTGATACAGTAACGAACTCCGGGGTGGTGCTGGTGGATTTCTTTGCGGCTTGGTGCCGCCCATGCCGAATGCAACTGTCTATTCTCGAACAACTCGCCCCCGACTTCGAAGGACGTGCAAAAATCATTAAAGTCGATACCGATCAAGCCCAAAACATCGCCGTTCGTTTTGGGATTCAAAACATTCCAACGCTCATCATCTTGAAAAATGGAAAAACGGTTGCCCAATTTGTTGGAATACAGCAAGCGGAAGCACTCCGAGATGCACTGGAAAAAGCAATCGGATAATGCACTATCATGTCCAATCCGTAAGCAGATCTCTGATGGCTTGACGTAACGTTTGGGACGCAATCGTACCGAAGCCGCAATAGTCCATCTCCAACATGATTCGATGGATGATCGCCTCATCGATTTTCGGTTTTGCGGTGCCGTCTTCCGAATAAAACGACAGCAACGACCGCAATACCGAGATCGCCTCCGCAGAAATCGGTTGCCAGCCGGGAAAACGATGATGCCATAACAATTCCCAAGCCCGAACGACACCATCCGCACAGCCGGTAACAAGCCGTCGTCCCGATATTTCCATTCTCATCGCCGTTACTGCTGCCGGATGCCCCTCAATCACTACCGATGCCGCCGCCGGTTCTGCCACATTCCAAACCCTTACTGTCCCATCCTTCGCCGACGAGAGGAGAAATCGGGCATCCGCCAAAGGTTCCAATCCCGATATTTCGCCGATATGCCCCTGCAAAACATTTTCCTGATTGTTTGTCAGCAAATTCCGAACGATAATGTTTCCGCTTCGATCCGCCGAAAAACATCGACGCATATCCACCGTCAATGCCGTTGCCGTAATCGGCGATTGGTGATCTCGAAATGTATGGATCGGCGTGCCTGTTCGGACATTCCAAATCATGACGGAGCCGTCGCCACCGCCGACCGCAAGGGAATGTCCATCGCGGCTAAATCGAATGGCATTGACTCCATTGTTCTGACACGTAAGCCGGGCAAGCACCGCATTGTCCAGCACATCCCAAAGGAGAACCGTGCCCGTACCGTCTGCAATTGCCACCGTTCGCCCTTGCGGATTAAGAGCAATTTTTGTGATCGTCATCACTCTTTCGCCGAACGTTCGAATTCGTTGTCCCGTGGCGATGTTCCAAATCCGCACGCTGCCGTCCCGACTGCCGGAAATTAAAAATTTTGCATCCGTCGTCAAGGCAATGCTTCGTACTTGATCCTGATGTCCCGCAATGTCGGCAATGCGTTTCTGTTCGGCGATGTTCCAAACTTGAATAACCGCATCTTCTCCCGCCGACGCGATGATATTGGCATCGAGCGAAACCGCCACACACGTTACCGAATCCTGATGTCCGCGAAGTGTATGGGTACACAGAGCGGAGTCGAAGGATTGCCGAACCGTATGTCTTCGGACATTATCGCCGATTCCTTCGTTTTCCAGCATTGATCTTGCTGATTCCCAGCCCTGAATTGTTCTTGCTTGGTCTCGCCATTCGAGAGCGGCGGCGTAGTCCTTTCGCTTGACGGCTTGCCTGATTTCGTTGCACATCCGCTCCATTTCGGATTGTTGCCGTCCTATTTCTTCCGCACTGGTGACGTGCGAGAGTTGGAGCGGCGCGCGAAATGCGTTTGGTCGGCACAAAACCGCTATCGACCAAAGCCGCAACAATCCGCTGGGCGTTACCGAAAGCGCAAAAAGATTGCTTGGATCGAAATAAACCGCATCAATTGTGGATTTCGGTGCCGTAAATGTCCGTAAGCATCGGCACGAAGGAAGTTCCCAGAGCCGCACCGTCGAATCATCTCCGGCAGTAAACGCAAATTGTCCGTCGGGACTGAATGCCAGTGCCGTTACGTCGTCTTCGTGTCCCAAAAGAGAGCCGTATTTTTGTTTCGTTTCCAGATTGGAAATATCGACACGGTTTTGCGTGATTTTTCCGATCAACGCTTTGTCCAGCAGGACAACTTGTTTTTCGGCTTTTTCGTCTGTTCGTCGTCCCCAGTTGATTTTGCGAAACGTATAAGTTGCCGAATCCGCTCCCATGCGGCGCATGGAAAACCCGCCCGGCTCTGCATAAAGTTCCCAAAGGAGATCATTGCTCAAAGCGAATCGCTCTCCTGACGGCGGGGGAACATCCGGTACCTTGAACGTTCGGCGTTGTTGACCGGTAATCGTCGAATGCAGACACAATGTTTGGTGTCCGCCGTAAAAGAGAATAAATTCCCCTTCGCTTTCCGTATAGACTTTTCGTTCCGGCAGGTCGGTCAGGGTGGAATTATCCAAACACCGTGCTTCGTCCGACAGTTGAGATTCTATCGTGGACACTGCCCGGCGGACATCTGCTCTGTCTTTCATTGCCAAGGCATCGTTGAAGCCATCCAGTGCCGCCGCCAAATTTCCCCGTTCTCGCTGCGCTAAACCGAGGGCATAGACCGCTCCTGATTCCTGCGGACGCATCTTGATCAATGTCTCCAACTGTTCGATGGTGGCAAGGTCGGTCAGTTGCGCCAGCCGCCATGACAAAACCGTGCGGTTGTACGTCACCGCCGGATGCCACGGTTGCATCGCAATTGCCTGATTGAACAGTTTCATCGCATCGGCTGGTTTGTTCAAGTCGAGCATGGAGGCTGCCCGATTGTTGATGCTCTCCGGTGTCCAAGTCGCATTAACCGGCTTGGGACGCGGAAAGTCTGTCCCCGCAACATTTCGATAAACGTCGATCAACGTGTCAGCAACCTGCTCCATTGATACCGGACGTTCTTCCGGGTCTTCTTGGAAACAATCCAACAGGAGTTCGGCAACAGCAGGCGGCATTGCCGGTCGCTTCTCGGAAGGGGGACGCTTCAAAAATTCCTGACAGACCGACCGGGCATTTTGTCCCCCTTGTTTATTACAGGCAGGACCGCCAAAAAACATGCTCAAAACGCTGACTGCCCAAGACCACATGTCGGTTCGTACCGTCATCTTGGGAATGTCATCGAATTCCTGTTGTTTGATTAACTCCACGGCACGAAATTGTTCAGGCGAACAATAACCGGGAGTCATCCCGATGGTCACATAATTTTCATCCTCGTCTTCGTCTTGTTGTTCTTCGTTGCCGCTGGCACTCATTGCGGTCTGCGAAAGTCCGAAGTCGGAAACTTTTGCGGTTTCACCGGACATCATCACGTTGGCAGGTTTTACGTCGAGATGCAGGAGCGTTTGCCGATGGGCATGTTCGAGTCCCCAAGCAAATTGGATCGCAACATTGAGGATACGGAGCAAAGCGGCTTCGTTTCCGCCGCGATAGAGTCTGCCGTCAAGAATCCAATCGCGCAGGCTACCGTCGGGAACGAATTCGGCAAAAAGCCGGGGAATTCCGCCGATTCGCCGAACGAGATAGCAGGTAACGATATTCGGATGGAGACCCAGTTCCACCCACGTTTGTGCCTCTTGTTCGTAACTTTTTTTCCCGTGTTCCGTTTGAAAGAATTGCGGTTTGGGACTTTTGACGGCGAGGTCCATATCCCATTCACGGTGATAGATACGGTGAACCACTCCGACACCTCCTTCGGCATGGGGGACTCCTTCGGCGATGGGTTTGACTTCGTACACGCCGAAAATAATATCGCCGACATTCCAGAGACCCGATTCGGCGGAAAAGGGTTCTGTCTTGGGTTTGGGAGGCGGCGAAGAATTTTTTTTCTTTTCTGGTGTCCGTAGTTGAACAGCGAAGCCGGTATCGACATGTGCGGTCTGTACAGTTGTGTCCCGCATCTCGCTGGAATCCGCAAGAATAAAGACGTTTCGGCACTGTTTGCACGTCGCCCGCTTGCCGATGAGAGAATCGTCAAGTTTATACAAGTGGGAACAGTGAGGACAAACCGCAGAGAACATGAATTCTGTAATCTGTGTAATAATCAGTGGACTTTTATTTTACCAGATATTACCAACAGCGCAGGGGGCTAGCATTCATCAGACGGAGCGGATACTAAGGAATCGATTTATTTCTTGAACCAATTTCCGATTTTGCCCTTGACCGAATTGTTGTATTCCTTGCGCATCGGGGTCGATTCAAGGATCGGTACGAACGTCTGCGTGTCAATCAGTTCGAGCGTCAGTTTGTAATCTCGTTGCATATCCCGATTGTCCTCCGTCGTTCCCGACGTGATCTTCGCAAAGAGCAGATATTCGACTGGTGTGCCTCCCTGCCCCATCACGCTGACGAACATTCGCCGGTTTTCCGGTAAAAAGAGGTCATCGGAC
>Ga0082212_10004254_pt1 | contig 19924 bp, 17 predicted proteins | sample TergutNt197P3_FD_71548 | JGI IMG/M metagenome (GOLD analysis project Ga0082212, IMG submission 71548) | Neocapritermes taracua P3 segment gut microbial communities from Petit-Saut dam, French Guiana - Nt197 P3 | ecosystem: Host-associated > Arthropoda: Insects > Digestive system > Gut ... | reverse complement strand
CAGGACGATCGTAGCGGCGATAAACAGCATCATCGCGTACTCAATGACACGAACGGGTATATGCTGTGTAAAAGCAAAATCGCGGTCGAATGCAATATAAACAAGCGTTCTTTTCCCGAAGACATATATAAAGACAAGGCTTATTGAGAGGATCGCCATCCAGAGCAGATCGCTTTTTGTTACGGTAAGTATGTTCCCGAAGAGGTAAGCCGAAAGGTTGGGCGCGTAACCGGGCGTCAGGAAGATAAATACGACACCGACAGCCATGCCGAGCGACCATACGGTCGCAATGACGGAATCTTCGCGCAGTTGGCGGTAATTGTCGGAGCGACACAAATATTCAATCCCGAAAGCCGATGCGCAGGCAAAGAGCAGCGCCGATAACAGCGGGTTAATACCAAAGTAAAAGCCCAGTCCCAAACCGCCGAATGAGGCGTGCGTGATGCCGCCGCTGATGAAGACGATCCGGCGGGAAACGATGTAAGTCCCTACGATACCGCAGGCGACAGATAACAACAGGCTTGCCCAGAGAGCATGCTGAAAAAATGTATAGCGCAGGATATCCATAAGTTATGATTTATCGTGTTCATATTGTTCTTCAACAATCATAAAAGCCTCATCCGCCAACTGGTCGGGCAGGTTGATATGGCGAAGTTGCAAGCTGGTCAGCCATGCTGACACTTCCTTAGCCTGCATGGTATAGAGTACTTCCCGAAAAGCTTCCAATGCGCTTTCGTTATGTTGATCGGAATCAATACCGCTGTATGCGTCCAATTCTTCATCGTCATAATACACAATCTTTTGACGTATGGTTTCCGGGATACGTTCACATACTTCGTGTTGTCCGCAACATTCAGTTGAAATATTGAACATAAGTGTTAGATTTCGGTGATTACAAAGTTTGCCTTTTCCAAGTCTGTCCAGAATGACGGATAACTTTTCGAGATGACATGCGGGTCGTCGATGCGAATACCGTTGTCCATACACAGCGATACCGGAGTGAATGCCATGGCCATCCGATGGTCTTTGTAAGTTGCGATGACAGGTGAGGTTTCGGCTTCACATCTGCCGCCGTTCCATACAAGTGCGTCTTCATCTTTTATATCAAGCAGATAGCCGAGTTTTCGCAATTCGGTTTTAAGTGCAAGAAGGCGGTCGGTTTCCTTAATTCTCAGGCTCTGTAAACCCGTGAAGTGAAAGGGGATATGGAGAGCGGCACAGGTTACGGCAACTGTTTGAGCCATATCGGGCATCGCCTTAAAATCGAAGTTCAGCGGGTAATCGACGGTTCGTTGTTTTTTCATCAGCGTTATACCGGATGGATTGAAGGATGTTTTAACGCCCAGCCTGTCGAACAGGTCTGATATGGCAGCATCGCCTTGCTGACTGTCGGGCCACAATCCTTTCAATTCAATGATAACATTCCTGTTTTTGCATAACGCGACCATTTCGTACCAATAGGATGCCGCACTCCAATCGGATTCCACAATAAAGTCATTATCCGACTCATACCTTTGTGGCAGGACGGAAAAAGTATTGCCAACTTTAAAAACAAGCACGCCGAACTGAGCCATCAGTTGGATTGTCAGGTTGATATAGGGCATTGAGATGATTGTTCCGGTCAGATGCAGGCACAACCCGTTTGTCATCGTTGGAGCCATCATCAGTAAAGCGGAAATATACTGGGAGCTGATGCTCCCGTCGAGTTCTATTTCTCCTCCTTTCAGTGATTGACCGGTGATATGAAGCGGAGGGTATCCCTCTTTTTCGAGATATTCAATGTTTGCTCCTATGGTGCGGAGTGAATCGACAAGAATTTTGACAGGTCTGTTTTTCATCCGTTCCGTTCCCGTGAGCAGGTAATTGCCCGGTCGTCCGGCGAGAAAAGCAGTCAGAAAGCGCATGGCAGTACCGGCGGCGCCTACGTCAATGGTACATTTGTTATCACGAAGCGCCTTGACAACAACTTTCGTATCATCACAGTCGGAGAGGTTGGTAATAGATTTTGGAAAGTCACATAAAGCATTAAGTATAAGCGCTCTGTTGCTTATACTTTTGGATGGGGGAAGGACAATTACGGCATTTAACCCGGATGGGGCTTGAACATGAAACATCATTATTTTTTTAATTTTGTGTGCAAAAATAATATTTTCTAAATAATTTTCTTGTTTTTTTATAATCGAATGAATTTTTTTTTTAATTTTGCAGGCTGTCAATTCAGATAGTAGCGTTCGGATATCAACGTTTAGCTATCAGAGTCAGGCATTTTAAAGTTAAAAATTTAATAAAAAATAAGTACTATAAACAATTTTAAATTTTTCTATTATGATTAAAAAGTTTTTTTTACCTTTTCTTGCATTAACTGCAACTATTATGTTTTCGGCATGTTCCGGTAAATTAACGCCTTTATCGGATCAATACATTAAAGCCGATCCACAGCCTCTGGAGGCAATTGGCGGCGAAGTACCGGTAACAATAAGCGCCACATTTCCTGCGAAATGGTTTAATAAAAATGCCGTCATTACCGTTACCCCGGTTCTCCGTTATGCTACAGGCGAGTCTTGGGGTACCTCTTATTCTTTTCAAGGCGAGAAAGTGAAAGCCAACAATCAGGTTGTGTCGTATGCTGCCGGTGGTAATGCCACCATGCGTTCCAGGTTCGAGTACAAACCGGCAATGAAAAAATCGGAGTTATTTCTTACTTTTGACGCCAAGATCAAGAACAAGAGCATTAAGTTGCCGGAGATCAAGATTGCCGACGGAGTGATAGCCACAGCCATGCTTGCTGACGCTTCCACTGCCAATCCCGCAATTGGCGCCGATAAATTTCAGCGCATCATCAAAGAAGCCTACGATGCCAATATCATGTTTTTGATCCAGCAGGCCGAATTGCGTTCGCAAGAACTCAGAAAAGGCGATCTCACCGACTGGAAGAACCTGGTTGAAAATGCCAATCAGGCGCCAAATCAAAACGTAGCGGTTGAAATTTCCGCATACGCTTCTCCCGATGGAGGTGTGAAGTTGAACGATGCTTTGGCTGAACGGCGTGAAGTCAATACGCGGAATTATTTGAATACCGAACTGAAAAAACGTAAAATTGACGTTCCGGTAGACGCGCGTTATACCGCTCAGGACTGGGAAGGATTCCGCGATTTGGTGTCGAAATCGAATCTCCAGGATAAAGATTTGGTTCTCCGCGTATTGTCAATGTACACCGACCCGGAAGAAAGAGAACGCGAGATCAAAAATATTTCTACTGTTTTCAAATCGTTGGCAGATGAGATACTTCCGCAATTACGCCGTTCCCGTTTGACTGCCAATATCGAGATTATCGGCAAATCGGACGACGAAATCACGGCACTGGCAAAGAGCAATGCAGGATTACTCACGATAGAGGAATTGTTATATGCCGCTACCTTAACGGATAATGCTACCGAGAAAGAAACGATCTACACGAAAGCAAGCAGTATTTTCCCGACTGATTACCGTCCATGGAATAATATCGGTATGCAACGTTTCCGCGCCGGCGATTTTGTGAAAGCGGAAGAGATGTTTAGCAAATCCAATTCAGTAAAGAATAACAGCGAAGCAAATATTAACTTCGGATTGTTGGCGTTGCTTAAAGGAGATAAGGTAAAAGCACAACAAATGTTCGGTAGCGCTTCGGATGTTCCCGAACTGGGCGAAGCATTAGGTTTGCTATATATCATGCAGGGCGACTACGCGAGAGCGGTCAGTTCGTTTGCCGGTGTAAAGAGTAACAATGCGGCGCTTGCCCAGTTACTGACAAAAGATTACAGTACTGCCGCCCAGACGTTGAATGCAGTGAAACAGCCCGACGCCATCACCGATTATCTGAAAGCAGTCGTTGCCGCCCGTACGAATGACGCTTCCGGCGTGGTATCCAACATGAAAGCTGCTATCGGCAAAGATCGCTCTCTGGCAAGAGAAGCAGCTGCAGACTTGGAATTTGTAAAATATCTGACTAATCCTTCGTTTACCGAATTGCTTAGATAGTTTTCTTTTGGCAACTGTTTAGCACACAGATAACACAGATTCTGACAGATTAACGCAGATTATAACATATCTGTAAAAATCAGTTTTGTCTATGTCATCTGTGTGCTTTTTTTGAATAGCCTCAGTCCGCGTTCCATGACCGGGTACAGTTTTTTACATTTGCAGTTTTTTCAGAACTTTTCATGCGATGACTTCATTCAAAATCCGATCGTTCAAATATCTTGTTTTTCAACGAATAGGCGTAATAGGCGGTGTATTATTGTTGACAATGCTTCCGTTAGCCGCCGAAAAAAGTTTTTGTTTTCGTGTTTATCTGAAAGATAAAGGCGAATCATCTTTTAAAGTCTACTCGCCTGAAAGTTTTTTATCTCCCGAAGCGATTGAAAAACGCATGTTGCGGGAAGTCTTTATTGACGAGACGGATTTTCCGGTATCGAACCGGTATATTGATGAACTGACGGCAGATGGTGTTCAGTTTATTGTACAGAGCAAATGGATGAAAACCGTTGTAGTTGAGAGTCTCGACAGTTTAGTAGTCGAACGTCTGGCGGCCATGCCATTTGTCGATTCCATCAAGTGTGTCTGGCGCGGCGAGGGGAGAATGGATACGCAGCCTTGCCCCGGCGATACTTCCCGTTTCATTGCGATGGATAATCCCGATACATCTGTTTACGGGAGCGGAGAGGAGCAAATCCGGATGTTGAACGGGATACGTTTACATGAAGCCGGTTATCGTGGAAAAGGGATGCGGATTGCCGTTATTGATGCAGGTTTCATGAATGTGGACAGGATCGATGCCTTTGCTTCGATGAACCTGCTGGGGACGCATAATGTTACATTTCCGGAGCGAAGCGTATTTTGTGAAGATAACCATGGCGCCAAAGTGTTATCCTGTATAGCTGCTAACCTGAAAGGGGTGATGGTCGGGACAGCGCCGGAAGCCTCCTTCCTGTTGATAAAAAGTGAAGACATACGTGGCGAATACCCGATAGAAGAAGATTTTTATGCGGCAGCGGTAGAATATGCCGATAGCGTCGGTGTAGACATCATTACCTGCTCTTTGGGTTATTACCGGTTTGACAGTATCCCCGATTACTATTCAAAAGAGGACCTGGACGGACAAACCGCTTTTGTAAGCCGCGTGGCTACGATTGCCGTTCAAAAAGGCATATTGATGGTCAACAGTGCGGGAAATGAAGGAAATAACGAATGGGAACGGATTACCTTCCCCGCTGATGTGCAGGAGGTATTAACGGTTGGCAGTATTACATCAGATAAAGAAAGAAGTTCCTTCAGTTCGGTCGGCTTGACGGCCGACTACCGGATCAAACCGGATGTTGTCGCATTAGGAAATAATGTTTGCGTGATCAATGACACCGGACAAGTGCAATATAACAATGGGACTTCCTTTTCTGCCCCTATGGTAGCCGGACTGGCGGTTTGCCTGTGGCAGGCTTTTCCTTTATTGAAAAATACCGAATTGATTCAACTCATAAAAGAGACCTCCAGTCAGGGTAAAAACCCCGATGTCCAGTTAGGATACGGTATCCCTGATATATATAACGCCTATATAAAAGCACGCAATGATGCCTTATCAAGATAATAAATCCGTTGAGATGCGTTCTCGTGAAGTCATGTCGCTGTTGGAATTGAATACGATTATCAAAGAAGCGGTTTATGATGCCCTGCCTGATACCTGTTGGGTGCGGGCTGAGATGAGCGACGTGCGCGTGAACAGTTCTTCCGGTCATTGCTATCTTGAATTTATCGAGAAAGACGGGAAAACCGGGCAGATCATTGCCAAAGCACGAGGCGCCATCTGGGCACGTACCTTCCATACGCTTAAACCATATTTTGAAAAAGAAACGGGACAACCGTTTACTTCCGGCTTGAAAGTGCTGGTGAACGTGTCGGTCGAGTTCCACGAGTTATATGGATGCAGTCTTACCGTATATGACATAGACCCTTCCTATACCTTGGGCGATATGGTAAAAAAGCGGAAAGAAATTATCCGCCGTTTGCAGGTGGAGGGAATTTTTGACCTTAACAAAGCATTGTCTTTCCCTGTTTTGCCGCATCGAATAGCGGTGATCACCTCGCCAACGGCCGCCGGATATGAAGATTTTCTCCATCAACTGACAGATAACGAGTATGGCATTCCCTTTTATATCAAACTTTTTCCGGCGGTTATGCAGGGAGAAAAAACGGAAGACAGTATAATAGCCGCTCTTGACAGGGTATTCCCTCATGCAGACCTTTTTAACGTAGTCGTTATTATTCGTGGAGGCGGCTCAACCTCCGAATTGAGCAGTTTCGATTCCTATCCGTTAGCGGCTCACTGCGCCCAGTTCCCTTTGCCGGTAATAACCGGCATCGGTCATGAGCGGGATGAAACGGTTGTTGATATGGTAGCGCATACGCGTCTGAAGACACCTACGGCTGTGGCTACTTTTATAATAGAATGTATGAAGCGCGAAGCGGCTCAGTTGCGGGAGTTGGAACAGACGATATGCGATGAGGTGTCAGCCTATATCCTGTTGAAAAAAAATGTCTTTCAAGCATTTACGTCCAAATTCCCTGTAACGGTTATCAGCCATGTCGAACGTCATCGCAAGCAACTTCTTGCGATGACGACATTCATGTCGGCGCTACCGCAATGGATTCGTCATCGCGTTGAAAAATTGGACGAACTCCCGTCGCGTCTGCAACGCGATACGGATACGGTGCTTTTACGTCATTCGACATTGATAGCCGGGATTCCGGCGCGATTGCATCGCGCTTTTGAAATGTTGATCGCCGAACGCCGGCAGGCCATCGAAATGAACGAACAATACATCAAAATGGTATCTCCGGAATTTATACTGCAACGCGGCTATTCAATGACCTATAAAAACGGAAAAATCGTAAAACACGCTGGAGAGTTAGAGGCACTCGATGAAATTACCGTTCGATTTGCCGACGGCCAAAAACAAGCGATCATATCTTAATCAAGCAAAATATTTTAATTTCATAATTCATAATTGACAAGCCCTATGGAAAAGATAGAAACATATAATGAAGCGATAGAGAAATTGCGAGCCATCGTCGATGACATCGAACGTGGCGAGTTGGATGTGGATGTGCTTTCAGAAAAAGTAAAAGAGGCAACACGACTGATCAAACTGTGCAAGGAGAAACTTTTCAAGGCGGACGAAGAGGTAAAGAAAATCCTTGATGAACTGAATTAGATTCGTAATGAAAAAGACAGTTATCATCGTTGGCGGTGGAAAAGGAACGCGCATGGGAGGCGACTTGCCGAAACAATTTATCCCTTTGCAGGGGAAACCGATCCTGATGCACACACTGGATGTTTTTTACAAATGGGACGCAAAAGCCGACCTGTTATTAGTCATACCCGAAGAATATGTCGATTACTGGAACATGTTATGCAGGGAGCTGAACTTTACCATTCCCTATCGGACGGCTTTTGGCGGGGCGACGCGTTACCATTCTGTTTTCAATGGCTTACATGAGGTAGAGGGCGACGGCTTGATTGCGGTTCACGACGGTGTGCGACCGTTTGTTACGCCGGAGATTATCTCTGCCTGTTTTAAAATGGCTGAAGCGTATGGCGCAGCCATTCCAGTTGTCCCAATGATTGAATCCGTACGCGAAATTACCGGGGACATCAGTCTTGCGTCAGACCGGCACGACGTACCGCCAATCTATGGCAACGCCAGTTTGTTTCGAACGAAAAGCCAGGCATTCGACCGTCGACGACTTTTTATTGTACAAACGCCTCAGGCGTTCCGCGCCGATATATTACGCGAAGCATACGAACAGCCCTACGATGAGCGTTTTACGGAAGAGGCCTCACTGGTAGAAGCCTTAGGTTATACCATTCGTCTCGTTGAAGGCAGTTACGAGAATATCAAAATAACGACGCCGAACGATTTACGGTCGTTAATTGAGAACTGAAAAAAGAGATTAAATGATTTCCGGGCGTTCCGTCAAGTATTTGTCGGGAGTAGGAACCAAGCGGGCTGAACTCCTTCTAAAGGAAGCAAACATTGCTTCCTTTGAAGACATGCTGTACTATTTTCCGTATAAATACGTGGATCGCAGCAGGTTTTACAAGATAAGTGAAATCAGTGACGAAATGCCTTATATACAATTGAAGGGGCGTATCCTGTGGTTTGAAACGGCAGGCGAGGGTAGGACGCGGCGTTTGATCGGCAAGTTTACGGACGGTTCGGATACTATTGACTTAGTATGGTTTAAGGGACTGAAGTTTATTACGGACAGGTATAGGGTAGGGCAGGAGTATATTGTTTTCGGGAAACCGACATTTTTTGCGCACGACTATAACATCCCGCATCCCGACATCGATCCGGTTGAAAACGCTTCGCAGGTGGCTAACGGACTGACGCCGTTTTACAATACGACCGACAGGATGAAGAAATCCTTCCTCAATTCACGTGCTATACAAAACATGCAGTATAATTTGCTTACAGCCATTGAATGGAACATTCCTGAAACACTTACTCCCTTTATCCTTAAGAAGATACAAATGACGACAGTTTCGGAAGCGATGAAAAACATACATTTTCCAGAATCAACAGTAAAATTGCAACAGGCGCAAACGCGGTTGAAGTTCGATGAACTGTTTTACATTCAGTTAAATATCCTTCGTACCGCTAAAATGCGGCATAATAAGTTGAAAGGGCTCGTTTTTCCTGTCGTCGGCGACATATTCAATACCTTTTATAAAAGTTATCTGCCTTTCGAGTTGACGAATGCCCAAAAACGTGTAATTCGCGAAATGCGTGCGGATATGGGTAGCGGACGTCAGATGAATCGCCTGTTACAGGGCGACGTTGGAAGCGGGAAAACGCTTGTTGCATTGATGACGATGCTGTTAGCCATTGATAACGGCTTTCAGGCTTGCATGATGGCGCCCACAGAAATACTCGCCAACCAGCATTACGCGTCCATCAGGGAGTTTCTGCAGGATATGGACGTCCGCGTTGAAATCCTCACGGGTTCCACCACAAAAAAGAGTCGTGAAACCATCTTGCCCGCTTTGGCATCAGGGAAAATAAATATCCTTGTCGGAACCCATGCGCTGATAGAAAACACGGTTACCTTTCAGTCGCTCGGCATGGCGGTCATCGACGAACAGCACCGTTTTGGCGTTGAACAACGCTCAAAGTTATGGGTGAAAAGCCGGACGCTGCCCCATGTGTTGATCATGACGGCAACCCCAATACCCCGTACACTTGCCATGACGCTGTACGGCGATCTGGATGTATCGGTCATCGACGAATTGCCGCCGGGACGTAAACCGATAAAAACGGTTCACCGTTACGACGAAAAAAAAACGGTCGTATTTCAATTCGTAAGAGAGGAAATACAAAAAGGACGCCAGGTATACGTCGTCTATCCGATGATTAAAGAAAATGAAAAGTTTGATTATAAAAATCTGTTGGAAGGGTTCGAGACTTTCAAACAGGTCTTTCCCGAATATGAAGTATGTATGGTACATGGCAAAATGAAGCCAAAGGAAAAAGATGCCCATATGCAACGTTTCGTTTCAGGAAAGGCAAATATTCTGGTTGCCACGACAGTGATAGAAGTAGGCGTCAATGTGCCGAACGCATCCGTGATGGTTATTGAAAGCGCCGAACGTTTCGGACTGTCACAGTTGCATCAGTTACGCGGTAGGGTAGGGCGCGGCGCCGAACAATCGTATTGCATCCTGGTATCGTCCTATAAATTAAACAATGAAACACGCAAACGCATTGAGATCATGGTGCGGAGTAACGACGGCTTCGAGATCGCCGAAGAAGACCTGAAACTGCGTGGCGCCGGCGACCTCGAAGGAACGCAGCAGAGCGGCGACAACCTCAACCTGAAAATAGCCAACCTGGCATACGACGGACAGTTGTTGCAATATGCCCGGAATATCGCGCAGGAAATCCTCGATGATGACCCCGACCTTGAAAAACCCGAAAACAAGTTGTTACAAACACGCCTTGTCACGCTGTTCAAACGTAAATTCAACTGGGGATTCATTTCATGAATACAATGCAAATTATGGTCAGGCATTTTTTTATTTTGTGTTGCTATCAAGTTGTATTATCTTTGCCGTCGATAATTCATCATTCATAATTATTTCATGAAATCATTCATCACAGGCATCATTACCTTTTTACTTGCTACGTTCTTTGTAAGCGCCCAGCAATCGCTACCGGCAGAAGTAATCTTTAAAATCAAACGGGAAGCATTTCAAAATTCAAAAGTTGAATCTTTAGCCTTTTACATGACCGATTATACAGGTCCCCGCCTTGCCGCTTCCAAGTTGGGGGAACGGGGCGAACAACTGGTGAAAGAAAAATTTGAGGAGTTGGGCTTTTCAAACGTCCGTATTGAGCACGCCGCCGATTTTCCCAGAGGCGGCTGGGATAATCTCAAGACCTATGCTGCCATGACAGCGCCCTATTATTGCAGTTTTTCAGCAACGCCGAAAGCATGGTCAGGCAGTACCGACGGGCTGGTAACAGGCGAGTTGATCCTGTTGAAAATTGATAAGCCTGAAGACATTGAGAACTACAAAGGGAAGCTCCATGACAAAATCGTCATAATGCCTGCAACAGCGGGATATACCATGCAGTTTACGCCGCTTGCTTCGCGAGAGACCGACGAACGGCTACAGCAAATGGCGAGCGACCCGCGTTTTCAGGCTTCCGGTACTTCGCGCGTTCAGGCGCAGTTGCGCGGCTCGATGGACGACACATTCGGGTTGCAACAACGGATCAGGAGGTTACTGGAAGAAGAAAAACCGGCAGTTGTCGTCAGTGGTGGTGGCGTCTTTAATGTTCCCCGTTCATTGAGCGTTCAATACCGGTACGGCAAACCGGAGCCTGTTGCGGAACTTGTCCTGCCGGTAGAAGCGCATGGACGTATGGTGCGTATGATTGATAATAATGTCGCAGTTTCCATGGAAATTGAAATCAAAAATGAGTTTTATGAAAACCCGTTTATAAACAATGTGATTGCAGAGATACCCGGTACCGATCCTCAACTGAAAGATGAGATCGTGTTGATTGGCGGACACCTGGATTCCTGGCATGGAGGTACTGGCGCAGCCGACAATGCGTCGGGTTGCATTGTGATGACGGAAGCACTTCGCATCCTCAAAGAGATTGGTGTCAAACCCCGTCGCACAATCCGTATCGCGCTCTGGGGAGGTGAGGAGCAGGGGCTTATAGGTTCGAGGGGATATATGGAAAACAACCTCTATGATGTGAATGAAAATAAACCCCGGAAAGGCTACGGGCAGTTTGCACTTTATCTCAATATGGACAACGGATCGGGTAAGTTCAGGGGCATTTACTTGGAAGAAAACGACATGGCGTTCCCTTTCTTCCGGCAATGGACGAGTACGATGGAGTCCATGGATTTCGGTGTGTTGTCGCCACGCAGGACAGGTGGAACCGACCACATTTCGTTCGACCGGATCGGGTTGCCCGCATTTCAATTTATTCAGGACAATCTGGAATACAGTCGAGGCTATCACACGCTGATGGACACCTATGAACGGTTAATCATAACCGACCTGCAATACAACGCTGCCGTCATAGCCTGTATGGCGCTATCGGCCGCCATGGACAACAGTAAAATACCACCCAAGCCCCTACCTGCCAACTTCTCCCTCCAGCAGCGTCGACTATAAAATATAAACCCGCCACTCATACAGAACAACAAAAAGCAGCTACAAACATCATTGAAAAGAAATCGTAAAATTACACATATATAATATAGTATAAAATATACCAATCATGTCACAATTATTTCCAAATGGTCTGCCGTATAAAGTAGCAGACATCCAGCTGGCGGAGTTCGGTCGTAAAGAGATCGAAATCGCCGAACACGAAATGCCGGGGCTTATGTCCCTCAGAAAGAAGTATGACGGTCAGCAGCCTTTAAGAGGCGCTCGCATCACGGGTTCGTTACACATGACGATACAGACTGCCGTTCTCATCGAAACTTTGGTTAAATTAGGCGCGGAAGTACGCTGGGCAAGTTGTAATATTTTCTCGACGCAGGATCATGCTGCGGCAGCCATTGCCGCGACCGGTGTTCCTGTCTTTGCATGGAAAGGCGAGACACTGGCAGAATACTGGTGGTGTACCGACCAGGCTTTACGCTTTGTCGGCGGGAAAGGTCCGAACCTGATTGTGGACGACGGCGGCGACGCTTCCCTGCTGTTTCATTGGGGATATAATGCCGAAAACGACCCCTCTACGATTGAACGTAACGGAGAGAATCCGGAAGAACAGACGATCCTTGATACGCTGAAAAGAATTTTAGAAGAAGACCCGCGACGCTGGCACCGTATGCTGGTTGAGATGAAAGGTATCTCGGAAGAGACGACGACAGGCGTTCATCGTTTATATCAGATGATGGAACGCGGAGAACTGCTTGTCCCGGCTATCAATGTCAACGATTCGGTCACCAAATCCAAATTTGACAACCTGTATGGATGTCGTGAGTCGCTGGCTGACGGGATCAAACGAGCGACAGATGTGATGATTGCCGGAAAAGTAGTTGTAGTCGCCGGTTATGGCGATGTCGGTAAGGGTTGCGCTCATTCGATGCGGACGTATGGCGCCCGTGTGCTTGTTACAGAGATCGACCCGATCTGCGCATTACAGGCGGCGATGGAAGGCTTTGAAGTGACGACGATGGAAGAGGCAGTCAGGGAAGGTAATATTTTTGTGACGACTACCGGCAACCGCGACATCATAACAATCGGGCACATGCAAATCATGCAGGATCAGGCGATCGTCTGCAACATCGGGCATTTCGATAATGAAATACAGGTGAATCAGTTAACCGGCTTTCCGGGTATCCGCCATACAAACATCAAACCGCAGGTCGACAAATATACTTTCCCTGATGGGCGTTCCGTTTTTCTCCTTGCCGAGGGCAGGTTAGTAAATCTCGGTTGCGCAACGGGGCATCCGTCGTTTGTGATGAGTAACTCGTTCACCAATCAGACGTTGGCGCAAATCGACTTGTGGCAAAAGGAATACCAGATTGGTGTTTACTGTTTACCGAAATATTTGGATGAAGAGGTTGCCCGACTGCATCTGGCGCATATCGGCGTCAAACTGACCAGGTTGACCCAAGCGCAAGCCGATTATATCGGCGTTCCTGTCGAGGGCCCCTTTAAAGCAGATTATTATCGATACTAATGATGCGTATATTGTTAACCAGAATTGGCTTTTGGATACAAAGGGCGATTGATTTCACCTATCCGCTGTTTCGCCGAATCATACCTGTCGAGCTGTACCGGTATGGCTTATGTGGCGGCGCTAACATCATGTTCGACTGGGTGTTATATTTTTCGGTCTATAACCTGATTTTCAAAGACAAACTTTTCGATTTGGGTATTGTAGTATTAAGTCCGCATATTGCTACTCTCGTTGTCACATTTCCAATTATAACCTTTTCCGGGTTTCTGCTTCAGAAATATGTCACCTTTACGGAGTCTGATTTGCGCGGTCGCGTGCAATTAATCCGTTATCTGATGATCGTAGGCGCCAATCTGCTTATTAACTATGCCGGATTAAAGTTGTTTGTTGACGGACTGAACTTTTTCCCTACTCCGTCGAAGATGATCATTACCATTTTCACGGTGATATGCAGTTACATTGGTCAGAAGAAATATACCTTTAAAATTTCGTCGTCAAAAACAAATAGAAGGGAGTAAAAAAAACGTACCTGTCATTAGGAGCATAATTATTCTCTATTGTGTCAAAGTATTACATGTTGCTAATTGCGATTTGTGTGCAAAATGTTTATTCTTTGACAATTTGAAAAATGTTAATATGTTTACTCTTGCTCCCTTCTGACAGGTACTTTATCGGTAAGAATTGCCATAAAATCGGTTACAAAAGAACAATGAAAACCTGGATTTTTAAACTCCTTTTAAGTGTATAACGAAGCGATAAATGTGCAAAAAAAATGTAAATACAGTTTAATATAAAATATAAATCACATCATGAGCTATTAAAAGGAATAAAATTGCATAATGGGATTATTAAATATAAGTATGAGACAGAAAACGCTTCAAAAGAAATATTCAAAGCGAAAAAATGTTTATAATGTTATTTTCACCGTAAAAAAGTGTAGTAAAACGCAAAAATTTTATGTGGTAATAAATTTATAATTACGTACTTTTGCACCCCTGAAATCAAACATAGTTTTTTAGAATATGGTAAATAGTTGGTATGATTATTTTATGGAGGCACTTTTCAAAAAGTACCCAAAAAGGCTTCAATTGGCACACGCATTAATGGATTTACTTTTTATTGAACGGGAGGCGGCATACAGAAGATTGCGCAGGGATGTAATGTTTCCAATTAATGAAATTATTAAAATTTCTCAAGTATGGAACATTTCATTAGATGAAATCATCGGAGTAAATTCAAGTCAGGTATCTTTTCAAATGCGACAGGTTAACTATCTTAATCCTTCAACTGAAGAATTGAAATACCTGAAAGATGTCATTCAAACCATTGATAATCTTAAGAAACATCCGAATACGGAATTTATGTGCATATGTAATAAATTACCCCGTAATTTACTCGCAGGGTACAAACACTTGAATCAATTTTATTTATTCAAATGGATGTACCAGTATGGCAATGAGCAGGTGATTATTCCCTTTTCAAAAATAATTGCCTCTGAGGAGAAAGGTCAATTGGATCAAGCGTATTATCAGGCTATCAAACAGGTACCGAACACAAGTTTTATATGGGATAACAGAATTTTTGAATATTTAGTATCTAATATAAAGTATTTTCATTCCATTCGGATGATAACCGACCAGGAAAAAGACCTTATTAAGGAAGATTTGAATGCGTTATTGTCGTACATGTTGCTAATTGCAAATAACGGGTGTTATCCCGAAACAAAAAATAAAGTAAATCTTTATATCTCGCAACTTAGCGTGGATACAAATTATAGTTATACGTTTTCACCGGAAACCAAAATATGTTTTGTTCATGTATTCGAAAAATATGATATTTACACGCTAAACGTGGAGATGGTGCATAGATTCAAGATATGGATGCAACAAAAGAAAAGATCATCCATTCAAATTACAGAAGTTGACGAAAGAAGCCGCATGGAGTTCTTTACAAAACAACAGCAGGTGATTGATAATTTATAGGATATTACCGGATTGTATCTGTTTTGTTCTGTCGTCGAAGTACGATCCTGGCATTTTTTAGTTTTCAGGCGCTTTGTAAACGCCTATTCCGTTTAGTACGGGGCAAGCCAGCGATGTTTCAATATGAATCATAAGTTTGGACGCCATTACCGTCGGAAACCGCAGGATGCGTTTGTATCCGACAGTTGTTTGCCGGTCAAGCATTTGCCATGTGTTTCCGTCCCAATACTCTACACGGAACGATTTAACGCGTTGTCCTAACGGAATATATTCCTGAAGCATTAAGCGGTTGAACGGTTGTTTTTTGCCGAAGTCGATTTCTATTGCAGCTGTAAGTATGTCGTCGTCAGTAGCCCAGTAAGTATCAAAATTCCCGTCGATAAGGTTTTTCGTCATGTATTTGGATGAGTGTCCGCGCGTCTTGTCGGCAGTAATCGTAGCATCTATGGCAAGGTTTACGGCAAATGTCCCGTCGATGATTTGGCGAAACTCCATCAACCGTGCAGAATCATTGGGATGAATCAATCCGCGCCGGTCGGGTGGAACGTTCAGTAACAGATTGCTGTTACGCCCAATGGAAGTATAATAAATGTCGACTAATTTGTCGAGCGATTTCACCTGATTGTCGGTCGATGGACTGTAAAACCATCCGGGACGGATGGATACGTCGGTTTCGGCTGGAACCCAAGACTTTCCGCCAATCTCGCCTTCGTGTAATATGTTGGTAGCAGGCGCTTCCCGACCAGGTGCAAATCCTTCAATATTCATGGTTGACCAGTTTGTTTCGCCTGCAACGCCACGTTCGTTCCCCATCCAGCGGCAGCCGGGTCCTACATCGCTGAAAATTATCGCATGAGGTTGATTGCGGAAAACTGTCTGATGAAATAAATTCCAATCGTAAACCTGCCGCTTCCCGTCAGGCCCTTCTCCGTTAGCGCCATCGAACCATTGTTCAAAAACGGTACTGTAATTACCGAGTACTTCTTCCAGGGTATTTGCAAACACCTGATTATATCCCGGCGAACCATACTGCGGATGATTTTGATCCCAGGGAGAAAGATAAACCCCGAATTTTAATCCATACTCCCTGCAAGCATCCGACAGTTCTTTCAACACATCACCTTTTCCGTCTTTCCAGACGCTTTCACGGACAGTGTGTGAACTGTATTTACTGGGCCAGAGACAAAATCCGTCGTGATGCTTGGCTGTAATGATGATCGCTTTCATTCCGGCGGCTTTGGCAGTTGCCGCCCATTGACGGCAATCCAACCGGGTAGGGTTAAACACTTTCGGGTTTTCTTTCCCGTCGCCCCATTCAACGTCTGTGAATGTATTAGGCCCGAAATGGACAAACATATAATACTCCATCTTCTGCCATTCAATCTGGTCATGAGTTGGAACAGCGCCAAAAGGAGGCGGAGGTTCGTGCGCGACACAACCCGTAAAAACGGCCAATATCGTGAAAATCGACAAAATTATTTTTGACATGCCTTAAAATTTTAAAATCATTACAGGACCTTAATGCTTGGGATTGATGATTGAATAGGGAGTGTATTTATACTTGTCGCGCCCCGTTTGGCCAATTCGTATCGTACTTTTGCCAAAGGTTCGTCATTATTTACGGCGTCAATTTGAACATTATATACCGTAAATGCTTTGCCTACACTGACGGTCGGCTCGTCGGCAAACAGGTTTTTTTCGCGTAAATAACTGTCAATTGCATTCACCTTATCGTTGGAAACATTGAACAGTAACATCATTTTGTTTTCGGCGTTTATCGAACCGTACAGATTCAGCAAAAACATGTTTAAGAGTTCAAGTTTATCGGCATCTTTTTTCACATCCGGATGAATCCAGATGCTTGTCTGCGAAGACATGACTGTATCAATAACATGTAAGCCGTAATTTTTAATGGCGCTACCCGATTGTGTAATTTCCAAACCGATATCGGCGCCGCCGTTTTTGATTTTGGCTTCAGTTTTACCCCATGTTTCGTAAATGACGATGCCTGATTCTATTTTAGAAGGCGTCTTGTATTTTTGTACCGAAAACGTTTGAAATTTGTCCAGTAATCCTATCGCATCCAATTTCGTACGTAACCAGTCCAAAGTCAGATAGGGCATTTCGGATACAACCGTGATTAATTTCTTTTGTGAGCAAAGATTTTTCAAAAAATCCTCGGTCGTATCAAACGTGTCGCCATCGATGATCCCGACTAATTTTACGCCGCCACGGTTTAATTCCAGCACCCGTTCGAGATTGACTCCTGTTCCGTATTCCAGTTTCATTTCCAGAACGCGTTCCCTGATCCAGTCGTCGCCAGCAATCGCCACGTCTATCTCGTTGATTTCAAGTTGAGAACCAAATTCCTGTGGTCGTCCGTCCCAACCGAACAAAAAATTAACCGAAGTAAATTTTGTAGGACCTCCCTGTGCATATCCTGACACGTTAAATCCGCTATTAATTAATAGATTGACTAAGTTTCCACCTCTGTTTGGGTCTGCAAGCGAACCAGCAGGCATTCCTATTTTCAATACTGTATCCATACCTTTATTTTTCGTTTATTTCCAATGTATTATCCTGATTTATTCTACGGTAATAACAAGATGAATAAGGTGCTCCATTCTCTTTTTTTGCATGACATGCGCCTTTTCCCTGCGGCGTTACCAGATATAACAGCGAATTTTGTTCGCAATTAATTCGGATTTCAGTGATTTTCAGCATGTCACCCGATGTCAACCCTTTCTTCCACAACTCGTTGCGACTACGGCTCCAGTAAGTGGCATAACCGCTACGGCGCGTTTCATCGAATGCCTCTTTATTCGCAAAAGCTAAAATCAACACTTCTTTTGTTTCGGCGTCTTGTGTTACCACAGGCACCAGTTTTTGCCCGTCGTCGCCAAAATCAATCATTAGTTTTTTTGTATGTTCCTTGCCCATGACTGTAAAAAATAGGAAGCAAAGATAACGCTTTTAACCGAATAATCGGATATAATAGTTATATTGGCTTAATTCCCTGTTCGGTTAATAACTTCAAACTTAATTCTCTTAACTTGAATTTCTGTATCTTGCCGCTGCCGGTCATCGGAAAATCACTGACAAAAAAGATATATTTAGGAATCTTGTGGCGGGCGATTTGACCGCGACAGAAATCATTTACAATTTCTTCCGTAATCGTTGCTCCCTCTTTAGGGATGATAAATGCGGCTACTTCTTCGCCGTATTTTGGAGACGGTACAGCGACTACCTGCACGTCTTTCAACCCCTCCAGATGATATAAAAATTCTTCAATCTCACGTGGATATATGTTTTCGCCACCCCGAATAATCATATCTTTTATGCGTCCTGTAATACGATAATAACCGTGTTCGTTCTTAACGCCAAGGTCACCGGAATGAAGCCAGCCGTCTTTGTCGATCACTTCGGCCGTCGCTTCCGGATTCCTGTAATACCCCTTCATGACGAGATAACCCCGACAGCATATTTCGCCTTGCACGCCCGGCGGACATTCCTCGCCTGTTTCCGGGTTGACAATGATTGCTTCGGTAAGCGGATATTCGCGTCCTACTGTCGTACAACGGTCTTCAAACGAATCTTCCAGAACCGAGTGGGTTATTCCAGGCGAACTCTCGGTCAGTCCATAGACACTTGTTATGTGTGTGATGTGCATTTTTTCGGTTACGGCTCGCATCACTTCTATCGGACAAAGTGAGCCGGCCATGATGCCTGTCCGTAACGATGTAAGGTCGAAAATGTTAAACATCGGATGATTCATTTCAGCAATGAACATGGTAGGTACGCCATGCAGAACCGTGCACCGCTCTTTATGAACGGATGCAAGCGTCACTAACGGGTCGAATTTTTCGACCATTACCTGCGTACATCCGTGCGTTAGCACGCTCATTGTCGCCAACACTACGCCAAAGCAATGAAAAAGCGGTACGCAACAGCAAAGCTTATCGTCGGCAGTGAAACCCATCCCTTCGCCGGTGAAAAATCCATTATTAACAATGTTATGATGGGTAAGCATCACTCCTTTCGGAAAACCTGTCGTGCCGGAAGTGTACTGCATGTTGACAACATCATCGCACATTACCCGACTTTTGGCATCCTGAAAGTCTTCGTCGTCTACATTATCGCCGAGCAGCAATATTTCTGCCGTATTATACATGCCGCGGTATTTTTCCTGGCCGATGAAAACGACATTGCGCAATTCGGGAAAACGGCTGCTATGCAAATAGCCGCGCTGACATTCTTTCAATTCGGGCGCCAGTGTATAAGCCATATCGACATAATTACTGTCGAACACTCCATCCGTTATACACAGCGTTTGTATATCCGAATCCTTAACAAGAAAATCCAATTCATTTTGTTTATAACTGGTATTGACCGTGACTAGTACAGCTCCGATTTTTGCGCCGGCGTAGAGAAAAGTAAGCCAGTCAGGAACGTTTGTCGCCCAGATGCCGATATGCATACCGCGTTTTACGCCGATAGCCATCAGCCCTTTAGCCATATTATCCACACGTTGATTAAACTCTTTCCATGTGAATCGCAACTCCCGGTCTGAATAAACCAGATATTCTTTATCAGGAGTCGTCTCAGCCCAATGTTCAAGCCATTCACCTATGGTTCTGTTGCTTAATTCATAATTCATGATTCATGATTTTTTTAATACGGCGTATA
>Ga0082212_10004253_pt1 | contig 19925 bp, 21 predicted proteins | sample TergutNt197P3_FD_71548 | JGI IMG/M metagenome (GOLD analysis project Ga0082212, IMG submission 71548) | Neocapritermes taracua P3 segment gut microbial communities from Petit-Saut dam, French Guiana - Nt197 P3 | ecosystem: Host-associated > Arthropoda: Insects > Digestive system > Gut ... | reverse complement strand
TCGACCTCGACGGCGACTGCTTCACCTCCAACGACGTCCGCCGCTCCCTCTTCCCCCTGCCGGGGGACTGGGCCTTCCCGCTCAGCGGCACGCAGCGCCATGCGTACCTCTACTTCAACTTCGCCCTGCCCGGCCACACCACCCTCTCGCTGGAGGGGCCGGACAACGCCTTCCGCGCGTGGACGCTCTACGAGGGCGAGCCCATCCTCCCCGGCAACGTCAGGACGAACCCCTACCCCTACTACGCCGACATCGAGGCCCTCGCCCCCGGCACGGGAACCCTCACCTTCTCCTTCCACGGCACCAGCGTCGCCTCCAACTTCAACTGCTCACACACCCTGAACATCACGGCGTATGAAATAAAAATCATAGGTGATGTCAATGATGACCGCGTGTGCGACATAAAAGACGAGCAAGAAAAAAGAACGCTTCCGCTCATTGTCGCGCTCAACGAGGATTCGCAGGAGGTAGTCATTAAAAAAACAGGGGTCGCGCCAGCAACGGGAAGAACGCTTACGATTCGGAAAACAGGGAGCGGGACAGGGAAAGTCCTGCTGAAAGACGGCAATACCGTCATCCTTGCCGAAAACGAGGCAGAGAGCATAGACCTATTGTCAAGGGCTGAAAACGCCGACCTCACATTAACGCTGGAGGGTAAGGCTGTGGGTGAATGCGCGCTTGAACTGGCGCTTGCGATAAATAGCGCGGTCGCTGACACCGACCAAATCAAAGTCAAGGTCGTGAAGAGCGATGTGGTTATCCGCAAGGGCGACGGCGTGATCGCATGGTTAATCGATGAGGACGCGACCCATTCGGGCATCGACTGGGGGCCGCTGGTGACAGACATTTATAATCCGGGGATTGAGCGGATAACGCTTGACGCATTTGAAAGCCTCGCGACCGACAAGGCAAAGGGTGTCAGGTTAAGGCTAAAGAAAGAACTGTTCATGGCGCGGCGCGTCTGGGCGAAAGTCTATGACAACATGAGCGCACAGTCCTACGCGCTTCCGTCCGACCCGAAACCGTGGAACCTGTTCACCACCGCCTTGGACTACCGGACCGCAAACTGCAATGAGTTCGCGTGCGAGCAGTTCCGCAAGGCAATTGACGAAGTGCACGGGGAGTTGTCCTCGGCAGTTCACAAATCCGCTTTCAGCGCGGCATATTACGAAGCGGGTGAATTGACCCCGCTGGTTGAGCCGCGCCACCTGACGCTTTTCCTCGGGCCGCCGGAAGTCACGGTAGGATTGATCAACGGGATGGTGATGGCGGAAGAGGCGTATTCCTTGCTACACGGCGTGAGCAACCTGTTTCAGCACGCCTATGAAGGGGAGTGCGTCGATTTCTGGTATAGCGCCCTGACTGGCAACCGCTATGACGCGGGCAGCGGGCGCGGGTGCGCCGTCTGCGGCAGTTATCCGGCATTGCCGTGGTATCTTGTCCCGCTTGCGGACCTTATGGCTGAGGCGCACCACAGCACCGTCACGCCGGACGCTTTTATCAATTCACCCTATTTTGAAACCATTCCTTACGGAGGAGAGTAAACCATGAAAAAGGAGAGTAACATGAACAATCGTCAAGAGGTCTTCATGCGCTATGCGGTTGCGGGCATAATGGGTATCACGCTCTTAGGGGGAGCGTTCCCTGCAAAGGGAGACACCGTCACGAACGCCGTCCACACGGTTATCAAAGCCGCCTTCATGGGGAAGGCGGCCTCGAATGAATTAGTCCGCATTTCGCAGGACGGCGGCATAGACGCGGCCGTCCGGCAATCCGCCGCAGATGCCATCCAAAACCATGACCGCGCCGGGACAAACACCTATACTGAAATCTCGGCGTTCCTGACCAACTGGACGATAGCCGCCGAACCGCCGATGACGGCCGACACAATCGCGGTGATGAAAAAATCGCTGGAACTGGGGGTGTCGGCCTTGGGGCAGTTACAGTCTCATGTGTCCGACACCAACACCCCGCCGCATCTCAAGGCTGTCGCGGAGCGGATGCTCACCAACATTGTCCATGGCGCGGGCAACTGAAATGAAGAAGAGGCGAGCAAAACGTGTCGTATGGGTTTTCGCGGTGTCATTCGCCTTGATGAATGCCGTTGCGTTTTTCCATGCCTACACGTTCACTCATTTCTCAGGCAGCCAGTCAGCACGGACACAAGACCCGGGAACCCTGACGGCCGGGCAAAAAATCAGGGCGCTGGCTTTCGGGGTCAGCAACCCGCGGCCCCAGACGAAAACGCTTCCGGCGTGCGATTACCAGACGGTCCGGATTAAAGGCAAGCATGAGATCGAGTGCTGGAGCATCACGGCCGCGAACCCCAAGGGGACGGTGATCCTGTTCCACGGCTTTAGCGACGAGAAGTCCTCGCTGCTTGACCGTTCGGTCGTGCTCAGGGGGCTTGGCTACAACACGCTCCTTGCCGACTTCATGGGGTCGGGCGGTTCGGGGGGCAACCGGACAACCGTCGGGTTCAGGGAGGCCGGGCAGGTGAAAGCGTGCTTTGACTATGTGACGGGAAGCGGCGAGGGGAACGTCTATCTGTTCGGCACTTCGATGGGGGCGGCCGCGATCATGAAAGCAATCAGCGACTATGCGATCAGCCCCGAGGGGGTTATCCTCGAATGCCCGTTCGGCACGATGTATCAGGCAGTCCGCGCAAGGTTCAGGATGATGCGCGTGCCGGCGTTCCCCATGGCGGGACTGCTGACTTTCTGGGGCGGGGCGCAAAACGGTTTCTGGGCATTCGCCCACAACCCGGCTGACTACGCAAAGAAAATCGATTGCCCCGCCCTCCTGCTCTACGGGGCGAAAGACGAAAAAGTGAGCAGGGCGGAAATTGACGCGATTTACAACAACCTGCCCGGACGGAAAAAACTGGCCGTCTATCCGGAAGCAGGGCACGGAAACCACTTGACCGCGTCAAGGGAAGAATGGGCGCGGGACATACGGCAGTTATTGTCAACAGCATTAGAGGAATAAGATGCGCACACAACACGCTTGCCATCACGCCGGGATGCAATCTTTTTTTTCGGAATTGCCTGCAGGGCCGATCTTCTTCGACACGTTGAAAAACATTTCAAAGATAGAACCCTCAGGGAATTGAAAAGGTGAGCACATGAGGGTTTAACCAATGAAACGGCTCTTGTCATTCTTTGCCATTGTTAGCGTAGTCTTCGTGATTTTACCGTTGTTTGTATTTTTTGACGTATTGTCGTGCCTGTTTCTGGGAAAAGATGCTTGGGCTTCAAGTGTGCCTTTTTTCCTCGCACTATCGTTCCTGCTCATGCTAAACCTTGTCACGGCAAAGGCATCTCTGGGTTCAAAGGTCGGCACCTTTATTGCCGTTTCCGTCATCGCGATTATCGGGGTTATGGTAATAGGAGTAGTAAGAATGCTTGTCTTTGCTTTTTCACAATAACACAAGGTCATAGACAGCCTGCGAGGAATTAAGACATGGTAGTCATGGAAGGCATACGCAACATTCTCTGTTTATTTCTGCTCCCGATTGTAATCGGCCCTGCAATTCTGGGATACTGCCTTGGGCGATGGACGCCACTCTACATCCGTATCATTCCGTTACCTTTCATCCTGCGGTTAAGTATGCTATGGATCAGCACTCCAGGTCATCTGCTTGAAATTTACGCCACCGGAAGCTGGGTTTACGCATACTTCTGTTACCGTGGTCTGAAAAGGAGGGCAGAGGATAGAGATGTCGGCTTCTGGAAAGTATCCCCTTTCGATTGGCTCGCCGTGGTGATTGCGATTATCCTAACGCTGGTGGTTGCAATGTGTCAGGAGTCTCCGTGGAGCGCTAGACCGAAAGCCCTAAACAATCGCCAGATGATGGATTACCGCCACGCGATGAACCAGTACCATGACAGCTACGGGCGGTTCCCGATGCACTGCACGAACGTCACGGAGCTCGTGCGCGTATTGGGCGGGGAGAACATCAACGCTGACAACCCAGACAACATCAGGTTCTTCGCCAGCGAGATGCCGCTGAAGAAGCGCGTGCTGGACGGGTATGGTTACCCGTTTGATTTGCTTGTGGACACAGTCAACACCAATTTCATCCTCCAGTCATACGGGTCAAAGCAGTCTCGCAAACTCGGGTTGAAAACTTCAAACCCTTTGTTGCGATACCCTATCTCAACCCTGTACACCCAGACGCTCGCCGAAGCCGAAGCCGAGGCGCGGGCGTGGGTTCAATGTGTCCATGTTTCAGGAACAAACCAGTTAAACCAAGCCAAGGAGACAAACCATGTCGATTCAATCAGCCAGTAAGAAATGCCTGACCATCTCCGCGCTCGCGCTGTCCGCCGTCAGGGGCTTGTGCGGCACCGTGGAGATTTACCCGCATGAGCCTGTGGCAATCCCCGTCCCGCACCAGCCCGCCCATCTGGAGGCGGGGTACGCGTCGATGGTGGTCATCACGCGCCCCGACACGGAGACGTTGACGAATCAGGTCTCCAGCGCCCACATAATCGGGGTGACGAACGGGTGCAGTCTGTTCCTCCTCTCCGCGTTGGATGCGGGCGAGTTTGCGGCACAAGGCAATTACACCGTCGTGCTGGAGGACACGACCAACACGGTGTCGGTGCTGGCGCCCGCCGCGCCGGACAACGCCATCGTCCCGCTGCTGGAGCGCACGACCCTTGCCAAGGTCGTCATCAACTGCGGCAGGGCGGATTTGGACGATGGTCTGAAAGCTGTGTGCCAGCAAATCATAGCCTTGTCCCCGAACGGGAGGTACGCGCCGTATGCGAACGCCTACCTCGCCATAGACGAGTTTCACGCCTCCCTCGAAAATCTGGCGGAAGACGGCTTCGCGCCCAACTTCAACGCGCTTGGCGCAAACCTCGCCCTGATGCCCCTGCCCGCCAACCTGACCCGATGGGCGGTCCTGTACAACAAGGGATGTGTCTACACCACACGGCTCGACCAGCCGAACACGCTCGCCACCTTCACCGCCCTGACGAACAACATCCAGCACAGCATCTGGACGCGCAACGCGACAATGATCCTGAACGACCTGCCGTGACTAACCCACCCCGCTACATCTGGGCCGAGGCCCCCGGCGGCGGCACCGCCACCCTCACCTACACCTTCACAGGCTCGGGCGCGGCCTCCAATTTCTCCCACACGACCTCCATCAAAATCACGGGGTGCGGCATCGAGATAGACGTCACGTCGCCACAGGCCGGCGTGTCCGCAAACCCGCCGCCGTTTGAAGGGGGGAAAGCCCATGCGTTCGATGTCACGCACAGCCCCAACCCTGACAAGCACTTCGTCGTGTTCTACAAGGACGTGGTTGACGCCAACTTCAACGTGCAGGATTTCAGCATCGCGCTCAAAGCCAACACAGTCCCAGAAGTCTCGCCCAGCTTTATAAGCGACCGTAACCCGCGCTGGACGAAGCTGAGCGGGCCGAATTCAGGGGCGTTGAGTTCCACGGCGGGAGTTGAGGTGGATTATGTGAACCCAAAGGAAGGCGGTGTGTACCAATTTGCATTCGACTTGGACGACTACCCGCGCACCGAGTTCCCCGTTGTTCTCCCCCTCGGCGGTCCCGATGTGACAGACTATTTTCTCAGCGAAACCCAACGCTATGAGGAATGGCTGTCAGCACTGAGGGAACGACTCTTTGATGCTTCAGCCAGTGAGTTCGCACGTGGCGTATTGGTCTTATCCTATTTCGGGAGGACTGTCGCAAACATGAACCACAAACACGGCACGTATGAATCGGCGAGCTCGCCATGCAAACAATATTGCAATGGCACTGTGACTATTGCGGGGCATGTCTTTGGGAAAGACCACATCGGCAATTTTCTTTATGCGTACATGGCGGCAAGAATTGACATAACTTTACGCCAGACAAGATGGTGTGCAGATTTTATTGATGTGTTGCATAAGAGGAGGGATGCTCCAGATGACCAAGCGGCTTATGCGGCAGGTCATGCGCTCGGACTCGATCCCACAGGAGATTTCAAGACAATCCTTGAGGCACTCGACATCCCTCCCATGCAAAACGAAGCGGCAAGGCGCGGATGGCCTTCGGAGGATGTTGCAACAGGGGTACTGTATCCGACATGGGGCGCAACCCCCGGCCTTTACACCCCCGATTAAAGCATTGCATGAAGTTTGTGTATGTCGTATGATTAGAATAAAAACTGAAAAGGAGAAACGGTATGAAAACGGTTAAAGTGATTGTCATTATTTGTTGCGCGAGGTTTGGTGCTTTTGCTGGTGACACTAATTTTGTCGCGTCGTTCAAAACGATATGGCAGACGCACAATGCGTCAAACATTCTGGTGTTTGCCGAACAGAGCGTTGCCACGAACGCATCGCCTGAAACGTTTTTCGCGCGGGGTATTGTCGCAATCATGTTGCAAGAGTGGGGGCAAGGCGCGACAAATTATTTTGAGCAGGCGACGCAAATGGTATCCACCAATAACGCATATTCCGAAGTCGGGAGGACGAACACAATCAAGGAGATTCAGTTTGTCCAATTCATCGCCGTGAAAATGACGGACAAACCTCTGCCGTCATGGAACCCCGGCGACCATGCCACGTTTTTTGCGGAGCTGGCAACCGAGCCGATCTTTTTCGACACGTTGAAAAACATTTCAAAGATAGAACCCTCAGGGAATTGAAAAGGTGAGCATATGAGGATTTAGCCAATGAAACGGCTCTTGTCATTCTTTGCCATTGTTAGCGTAGTCTTCGTAATCTTGCCGTTGTTTGTGTTTTTTGACGTATTGTCGTGCCTGTTTCTGGGAAAAGATGCTTGGGTTTCAAGTGTACCTTTTTTCCTCGCATTATCGTTCCTGCTCATGCTAAACCTTGTCACGGCAAAGGTATCTCTGGGTTCAAAGGTTGGTACCTTTATTGCCGTTTCCGTTATCGCGATTATTGGGGTTATGGTAATAGGAGTAGTAAGAATGCTTGTCCTTGCTTTTTCACAATAACACAAGGCCATAGACAGCCTGCGAGGAATTAAGACATGGTAGAAGAGGGGGGCTAAATATGAATACATTAGAGTATATCATCGCCTGGATCACAAAGTGGTTAATATTCTTCTATGTGTTCACGGCTGGAATCGGTCCTGCAATCCCCGGCAGCCTCACGCGGGCGGTGTGGCTGGAGACGTTCGGCGTGGCGTGGGACGGGGACAAGGAAACGCTCGGGGCAAACGCATTGCAGGGCTGGCTGTTCAATTTGCTGAACGGGAAACCGCTCGCCAAGCGGCATCCCAAAAGCCTCTCGGGGTTTCCGACAAGCGAGGTGACAATCACAAACATCGGCGACATCACGCTCGACAACGCGCGGGACAACCTGCGCTTCTACGACCCCGGGCTGTTCCCGGGGGTCTTCGGGGAAAAACCGAAAAACGTGTTCAACATGGAGGATTAAGTATGAATAACAAGAAAAGGACGGCGGCGGTTGCAAGCATCATCGGGATTGCGCTTGCGGGGTATTCGGAGCGGGTTGACATCCTCAAGTCCGAACTGCAAGCAAAAGAGCTGGCGGTCAAACGATTTGTTGAGTCGTTTGAGAAGGCGAACATCGAGTACGAAGTCAAAACAGTAAAGTATAAATGCCCTGTCAATAAAATGGGGACAATGTGGACAGAGCTTGACGGATATGTCGTCACGCTTTCCGAAGATATTCAAAGACAAGTTGATGCGCTAGACAGGCAAATCCTGCATGATGTGTTCCTTGATTATATCGATGATGAGCGGTATTCGTTTGCGGTGGCGGTCTTGATGATGGCGGAAACAACAGATTTTCGCCAAGCCCACGGTAATTCTCCTTGGGTCCCCCAAGATGTCATGGAGAATGAGGGCGAGCTGTGGATCCAAGGTTTTTCAAAAGACCGTGAGTTTTTCCTGGAGTCTTATTCCCGGTCGTTCCAAAGGGAAAATGAAAACTCAATAGGGCTGAGGAAAAGGCCGCTGTATGAAAATTTTCAGCGTATGAACTACAAGTTTTCCCTGCTAAAGGAATCGATACCTGTTTCATATACTAACGAGCTTTTTTCTGTCACACGCTGCCCTGCCTTCATGACATACTCATCTGGCGCCAAAAAATCGTTGCAGCATATTTATTACATGCGTCGTTTCTTAGATAGGTATCCCGCTTTTCTGTTTTCAGATTCAAGGATATACACCTCCCCCCCCGATTTCGTTAACGGGGAAAAAATGCGCCAGACCGACACACGTAAATTCATTGATGCTTGCCGAGAAAACGTACCCGCCGCCAAACCCCACCTCCCCGCGCTGATGATGGGCCTGTTCACCGTGGACGGCTACGCCTTCAACGATGAGAGCGGCGTTTACACCATGAACGAGCGCGGCCGAATGCTGATGGACTTCATCGTGGAGTTCCCCATCCCCGAGAACGCAACACGGTTGCAAGCCGTCATGGGCGGCGGCAACAAAGAGGAGATCGAGGGCATGATGAAAAAGCACGGCACGGAGGCGAAATGGCGGGAATTATGGGCAAAGCCCATGAACCCAACCTTTGAAAAGCACTTATCCCGCCCATTCAACTTAGAACGGCATTTGGCGGAATCAAAGATTTCAAGGTTGCGTGAAGACCTTGAAAGCCACCGCGATATAGGGCGGGTCAATGCGGCATACATCATGAAATACTATGCCGCCGAGGAACATATTTTTGACAAAGGCGGCGGCATTCTCAACGAGTATGGGAAAGTGGTGCTTGATTTCATTGTTGAGCATCCTGTGCCCGAAAACGCCCCGCGCCTCCACGCCCTTATGGTCGGCGGCAACAAAAATGAGATTGAAGCGATGATGGCGGAGCATGGCACGAGGGAGAAATGGGAAGAGCTTCCCAAAACCCTTATTGATTTGGAAAAATACAAAGAAAATGAACGCATTGAAAGGGTTTTGGCAAAGATTGAGTCTTTCCGAAAACGTATCTCCGCTAATGATGCTGAGATTCAAAATCTTCTTTCTGAGGCAAGAAGGATGTTCAGGGATTGGGATTTATTCAAAGAGGAGAATGATATCTGTATCATAAATGGATGTGGCATAATTGTGATGGATTTCATTGTGGAGTTCCCGCACCCCGCCAGTGTTCCACACCTGCAAAAATTTATTAATGGCGGCAACAAGGATGAGATTGAGGGCATGATGAAAAAGTACGGCACGGAGGAAAAATGGAAAGAGCTCCTCAAAAACCCCGCCCACCCCGAGTTCGCCAAATACCCGCAGGACTGACCGCGGGCAAAGGCAACCGCAAAGCACGCAGGGGCATCCGGAAAATCGAGGCTTCCGGGAGCGCAGGGCTTCCGCCCTGCATTTGCCATTCGGCAAGGCGGAAGCCTTGCGCTCCCAGCACCATGCAAGGCGGAAGCCTTGTTGCGCTCCCGGCGCCATGACCGCGTGCCGTTTGAGCCTGACTATTCAAGATGACTGGTGGCATGACGGGGACGCGCTTCTCGGGCACGGTTTCGCTTATTTCCAGTATGAGGGACCTGACCTCGGCAATGCGCTTTCCACCGCCTGCTCCGCAGTGGCTGCAACAGGGACGAGATCGAGGGCATGATGAAAAAACACGGCACGGAGGGCAGATGGCAAGAGCTCCTCAAGACCCCGCCCACCCCGCGTTCGCCAAATACCTGCAGGACTGACCTCGTGGACAAGGGCGACCGCAAGGGCCGCAAAGGCGAAACCCCGCCCAGGCCACGCCCTTCCGGGGGCGGTTCATTTGTTGGAATTCCCAATCACAAAGTTTTTCATTTTCCCTCTAGACGCGGCGGCGGGGTTTTGATATTATATTAAATTCCATTCCTGAAAAGGGATGATGCGATGTTCCTGTATGGGCTTTCATGGCTGGCTGCCCTGCGGGTTCAGGTTTCAGAAAAAGGATAACGTTATGCCTAAGATGAAGACCAAGAAAAGCGCTGCAAAGCGCCTGAAAATGTCGGCCACGGGAAAGGTGATGCGCACGCAGGCGGGCAAGTCCCACCTCAACGGCTACAAGCCGCGCGGGCGCAAGCGCAATCTCCGTGGGACCACGCTCGCAGATGCGACGTTCACGAAAACCGCGGCGCGTATGCTGCAAGACAACTAAGGGAGATTGACCGATGTCACGAGCTACAAATGCACCCGCATCACGGGAACGCCGGCGCCGGCGCCTAGAGCTTGCGAAAGGTTTTCGCGGCTCGCGCAGCAAGCTGTTCCGCCAGGCCACCGAGGCCGTTGACCGCGCGCAGCGGCTGGCCACGGAGCACCGCAAACTCCGCAAGCGCGACTTCCGCCGCCTGTGGATCACGCGCATCAACTTGGCGGTCCGCGCCGAGGGGATGACCTACTGCCGCTTCATCGAGGGGTTGACGAAGGCGGGCGTCGAGATTAACCGCAAGATGCTCTCCGAGATCGCGATCCACGACCCCGAGGGGTTCAAGGGCATCATCGCCCAGGCGCGCAGCAAGCTTGCGTAGCCGGTGGTCGCAACCTCATCAAGAAACCGTCCCCGCCAAGGGGGCGGCTTCTTGTTTGACAGGGCGGTGCGGGCACTCTTGCCTGCGGTCAATGCGGGCAGGGATCGCGGCCGTATCGCCTTTTGCGCCGTTGCGTTTTATTTCTAATGTTTAACCTGAATTTAGCGGATTGATTTCTGTTTTGCTTCCATTTTAAAAACTTTATTTCAGTTTTCCCTCTAATTCCCTTTGACATTTTCCCGGATTCTGATATTCTATTACCATTTAAACAGGTAAATCAGGAATGTGTAGCTCGATACATCTGTTGGCAATCGCGACATTCGCGGCGCGTCGCGCGGGAGAATATGTGTTGGCGAATCTGCATCGCCGCACGGATGCCAACGCTGTCCACAGGCTCGATGTCAAGCACAAGCTTGATGTCGAGGCTCAGGAGGTTGCGACTGGCATCATCCGCCAAGCGTTTCCCGACCACGTGATTTTCGGCGAGGAGTCGGAGACGGGCATCCCGTCTGCGGACGGGTACGTGTGGATCATCGACCCGATTGACGGGACGGTCAACTTCTTCCACGGGATGCACTGGTGGTGCAGCTCGGTCGCGGTCCGCCACAACGGCAAGGCCCTTGCGGGCGCGGTGTTCCTGCCGCAGGTGAACGAGCTGTTCCAGGCGACGGCCGACGGCCCGGCGCTCTGCAACGGGATGCCGATACGCGTGTCCGGCACGGCAAGCCCGGAGCTGGCCGCGTTCGCGACGGGCATGGGCAAATGGCGCTCCGAAGAGCTGGCGTACCGCCTGCTCAGGGCCATCTCGGATTTCGCCCAGCGCCCGCGGATGTTCGGCTCTGCGGCCGCGGACATGTGCATGGTGGCGGCCGGGCGGATGGACGGTTTCTTTGAGTCAGGGATTCATGTGTGGGACATGGCGGCGGCGGGGCTGATCGTGGAACGGGCCGGCGGGACGGCCGAGGTTCTGCGGGCGTTCCCGGACGGTTGCCTCGCGGTGCTTGCGACGAACGGGAAGCTGCACGCGGCCAGCCGTGACGTGCTGCTCCCGATTCTCTGCGAATTTGGTTGATTGACTGGAGGTTCTGTTTATGCGTGGTTTTTTTACTTTCCCAGACGCGACATCGATTGCGCTTCACACGTGCGTGTTCCTGTCGATGCAGCCGCAGGGCGAGTATTACAAAACGAAGGCGATTGCAGATGCATTTCAGTTCTCGGCGCATCATGTCGCCAAGGTGGTGCGGACGCTGGTCAAGGCCGATATCATCGCCACGACGCGCGGCGGGCAGGGCGGCCTCCGCCTGAAGCGGCCCCCAGAGTTGATTACGGTTTACGAGATCTATTCCGCGATTGAAGGCGAGTATGAAGGCGAATATTGCGGCGCGTGCCTGCTTCGCGTCTGGGACTGTAACGGGCACGACTGTCTCATCGGCAAGTGGATGAAAAAGACGCACGACGAGACCATCACCCTCCTGAAGAACACCAACCTCCCCACCCTCATCGCCTCCATCGAGCGCTTCCAGAAGGAGTGAAGCAGCAGATGCGCCACAGAGCCATCGCGTTGGGGGCAGACACCTCAACGGCCCCGTCCTCAAGCCTTGGCCGCGTTTGCGGCTCGCGGGGACGCTCGTCCTCATTTTAGCCGTGGCGGCACAATCATCTGTGTTATTTTTGGGAACTCAAAAGGAGGAACGCATGATGAACAGGACAACCCTGAAAGCGCTCATACCCCGTGACGATGGAATGAGGACGGGGCGAGTTGCAAGCACACCGCGTTCCCGATGCCGCCGCCCCAGTAATCGCCCTCTAAGGCCAGCGGCCATCCGAAGAAGTCAACGAGAGAAGCCCGGTGTTGGCTGGCGCTGACGCAAAGGCGGAACCCTTAATACCGACCCTACTTGCAGGGTGTTGCCATCAACCCCGTTTAAATCACGCAACACGCTCGGCGGAACGCCCATTTTCACGGCGATGTCATACACGTCTTCCCCTGCCAGCACAATCCCCGAACCCATCCACACAACTTCGCACAGGCTCTCCAGCGTGGGAAACTGCCTCGGCACTGCGTCTTCCTTCCTGCAACCTGAAAGAGCGGACACTACACACAAAAATAACCATCTTTTTTTCACCGTTAATCCTCCGTTGTCTCCAGTAACCTCAACTCCCTGCTGACGTTGTAAGCGTAATTTGTCCCGTTGTCCAAAAATGCCAGGACAGTGAACCTCTAAAAGGCGGTCACCATTCCCAAGCGGTATCCTGATAAGGCAGGTCATTTGTCGGGGAGGCGGGGGAAATTTTCCTCATGGGAATACGAGTATGCTCATTGAAGATTGCATCAAAAATGCTATTCCCTATACCCGAGCCACCGTCCCCAGAGTAAATTTCCAACGGGGGCGCGACTTTCCATTTGCCATCTCCAATATCATAATACAAATAACTTATATGCCCTGAAGTTCCCGACATATACCAAAAAGTCCATATTCTCTTATTCCCGTACTCATCGTCCTCCACGGCAAGAGTCCATCCGCCTATTTCTGCGACAGGGCCCCGATATTGATTCGGGCCCACGCAAAGATAAACGTTCCATGTAATTCCACCTCTCCCCCCCGTGTGCAAGGCATCTGAAATGATGATGTCTTTCCAACCGTTAGACGTTAACCCTAGTTCCGTGTAAAGACGGCTTCCATCAAATTCTCTCCCGTCATCCAATAAGAATGACGGGGCTAATTTTATGATGTCCGAACGTGCTAAAATAGGCGAGGGCATCTGTGATGTTGTTTCATCCATACCTTCAAGAGCAGGACGAGGCGTAGCCACGTCCTGCGTATACCAGCAACCAGTTGTAACCCAAGCCATAATGACCAAATTCAATAACACGCGTTTTTTCATCGCCTACTTTTCACCTTCCTTTGTATGCGTAATTTGTCCCGTTGTCCAAAAATGTCAGGACAGTTAATCTCTAAAAGGAATTGTCCACTCCCAAGCGGTATCCTGATAAGGCAGGTCATTTGTCGGGGAGGCGGGGGAAAGAAGCCTTAGCGGCAGAAGGCTGCCTTTAAAGATGGCTGTGTAAATCGCGTTCCCTATCCCGCTGCCCCCGTCGCCCGGGTGAATCTCCAGCAAAGGGCTCCGTTTGCACTCCCCCTCGTCGAAATATAAATACCACACAGAGCCACAACTGCCGCTGGTGCGCCAATATCCCCACACCCGCACGCCATCCCAGTAATCGTCCTCTAAGGCCAGCGGCCACCCGAAGAAGTCAACGGGAGAAGCCCGGTATTGGTTCGTGCTGACGCAAAGATAAACATCCCACATCTTCCCCCCTGTCCCGCTTGCGGCTTGCGATCCTTCAATAATAATGTCTTTCCGCCCGTTCCCCGTCAAGTCAACTTCGGCATAAAGGCGGCTTCGGTTATGGTTCGGGAAATCAGGCTCTATTGCCTCTGGCCGTAAAACCTCGTCCCGCGTTAGACAGGGCGTATCTTCCTCGGATTCATTCTCAAAGCCTTTCGGGTGGAAGGTCTCGACTTGGACGGGCTCGAGCTTGTCGTTCGGGGATTTGAGCTTGATGCGGGGGAATGGTCCTAAAGAGGGTTCTTCACTGTCGTCATCAACATCCATCAACGTAAACTCTGGTATCGGGATTGTCTTAAGGGAACCCTCGTCGTCAATGGTAATGTAAAATGCCTCTTGGCACGTAGCCATCCCCGTCGGCACATCAGCGTAACGCTGCCACACATGGATGGCGACAAGTTGCGGCTTCTGCCCCTTTTCCGTCAGCATATAGAATCCGTCGGAGTTGCAATCAAAGTAACCACTGGGGTCAGGGCGCCAACCATCAATTAACCTTATCGGTCTCTTTTGCCAACGCCCGTCTTTGAAGTCAAAACTATCCCAGTAACCCTGATCGCGGAAATCATCCAATTTCGCAATCACCCTCGGGATGCCGTCCCAGCCTGTCTCCAGGAAGAGGAAATACATTTCGGGGTTTTCGAAATCGCTCGATTTAGTTCGCCGTACTTCATCGTACAGGCCTTCGATAGAGGGGCGCAGAGGCACGGTATCCCTTTTTGTCCCGCAACCGCTTGTCACCGCGATCACAGCAAAACACAATAACACGCATTTTTTCATTGTATCACTCCTTTATGATGATGTGCCCGTCATCTATCAGGTTCAGGTCTTTCGTTATCCTGAGGATGTACTTCAGACTGTTGTCATGAAGCGTCCAATCCCCCGTTTTCCAGTCAAAAGCCCACGGGCTTTCACTCCTAGTTGTCGAAGTATATGCATCAACGCTCATCAGTCGTCTTGGCCAGCGTCCTCATATAGCAGAAGCCCTCTTTTTTTCAGGTCTTGGAACTCCAGAAAGTCGAAAGGTTCCAGAGTGACAGCGCCTTTCTCCCTGTCGAAAATGACCGCTGACGCAGAATCCACCCGTTTCCCCGACTTCTTGTAAAATAGCCGGGGAATAGTCATGTCGTCGTCACCTCGAAAATAAAAATCCCAGTAACTTGCGCACATGAAAGGGGTGTCGGATGCTTTGTGCCATATCCCGTCTTTGTAGTAAAACAGCCACCATTTTCCTCCACTCGAGCAGCCGTACGACACATAGGCGAGTATCTCCTTGCAGCCGTCACCGTCAAGGTCAAAAGCCCAGACACCCCTTGTGAACTCCGCATCAGTAACCTCGCCAAAAACACCCTTCCCGCTGCGTAGTTCTGCCCAAATGATGTCACACTGCTTGTTCACGAAACCTTCATATCGTGTCTCCCTTTCTGCCCTGTGACAACTTGCAGCCAAAACCACAATAAACAGACTCAATAACACGCATTTTTTCATGGCTTGCTTTTTACTTTCCTTTCTCAAAGCCTTTCGGGTAGAAGGTCTCGACTTGGACGGGCTCGAGCTTGTCGTTCGGCGATTTGAGTTTGACGCGGGGGAATGGTCCTAAAGAGGGTTCTTCATTGTCGGCATCAACATCCGTCAACGCAAACTCTGGTATCGGGATTGTCTTAAGATAACCCTCGTCGTCAATGGTAATGTAAAATGCCTCTTGGCATGTAGTGTAGATATCCTCTGGGATACCAAAACCAAAGTAACGCCGCCACACATGGATGGCAACAAGTTTCGGTTTCTGCCCCTTTTCCGTCAGCATATAGAATCCGTCGGAGGCGCACCAAAAATAACCACTGGGGTCAGGGCGCCAATCATCAATTAACCTTATCGGTCCCTTTTGCCAGCGCCCGTCTTTGAAGTCAAAACTATCCCAAGAGCCTTGATCGCGGTAATCATCCAATTTCGCAATCACCCTCGGGATGCCGTCCCGGCCTGTCTCCAGGAAGAGGAAATACATTTCGGGGTTTTCGAAGGAACACGATATAGTTCGCCGTACTTCATCGTATAGGCCTTCGATAGAGGGGCGCAGGGACACGGTATCCCTTTTTGTCCCACAACCGCTTGTCACCGCGATCATAGCAAAACTCAATAACACGCATTTTTTCATAATCAGTCCCACGGTGTATCCACATAAGGCAGGTCGTTTGTCGGGGAGGCGGGGGAAATCTTCCGCCTTTTTAGGGAGTCATGCTCGTTGAAAATCGCATCAAAAATACCCTGCCCGATGTCACTGCCACCATCTCCCGGATGGATTGTTAAATCAGCACTCAACTTCCAACCCTCGTCCCTGTCAAAGTACAAGTGTTGCACAGTCCCCCAGTTTCCAGCCGTACTCCAATATGTCCACAATTTCTTGCCCATCCTCGTGTTCTCTTCTACGGCAAGAAATTTCCCTGCCAGCCCGCTAATCCTCCGGTACCGGTTGGTGTCCTCGCAAAGATAAACGGACCACCCGATCCCACCTGTCCCCATCATATGCAAGTCATCCGAAATGATGATATCCATTAGCCCGTTGTCGGTCAAGTCCGCCTCGGCATAAAGGCGGCTCCGATCCCAACCTGGCGAGTCAGGGTCAGGCGAATTCAAACGCAGGACTTCCGCCCGCGTTAAAAGCGGCCCGCCTTGACGGGGACTGTTCCCGTGGATTGCGGATTCTCTCTTCTTACAGCCACCTGTGGCGAGAAACGCAAGCAAATAACACAATGCTAGTTTTTTCATCATTAATCCTCCGTTGGCACTAACCCTCGTAATTCGTCGGCAACAAGTTTTTCATAATTATTTTTGTTGGTGTGAAATTTCCACTCACCCGTTTTCGGATTAAACTCCCATGGAGCACAAAACTTATGCGGGTATCCAGGAATTGATATTGCTGGCATACCGGCATCCGTGCTTGCTCCATTGTAATAAATCATCACACCCCACGCCTCGGCGGGAAGCTGAACGCCGTGCATCTCTTTCAGTGCAGGTGGTTCCTGCCAGTTTGTTTGGGCACCGTATGCCCTTTCGAAACGGGCGACATGGTTTGTATGAGTGTCCCGTTTACCTGTGAGTATATTATTCATGTAAACGATGTTAACATTCCAGTCCCAGACCACTGCAGTTGGAACAAATCCACTTGTAAAAGAAGTGACAGTTATTTGGCCAATTCCCCAACCGTCATCTATCGGCCTTTGTCCGGCTGTCTTGTTCGGTGTTCCTGCCTTTGCCGCCACGGTTTTCTTGCCGTTCTGAGGGTTAAACTGGTTGAATACCCACGCCGTCCCTGGGTGCCGTGATTCGTGTTGCGCGATTGCCCATGCGTAACCGGAAAACTCAGGCAGGATGGCTTGGTTCATGAAATTCGTGACATTCGCATCCTTGGGGTTCTTGCCGCGGATGAGGAAAGAGGCGTTTGCGTGGGAGTATGTGGCGTTCGCGTACGCATACTCCACCCTGCACGTCAGCGTGCATTTCCCGCCGACGATTTCATTGTTCATGGCCGCCTTGATGTTCCACATGGCATCACCGGCAAGCGTCGCGGCAGGGATGTCGCGGTTGTCAAGCGTGTTCCGCTCTGTCCGCTCCGAGCGGATGGTCATGCTCCACGTGACATTGATGTGGTCGGGCGCGTCTTTGAGATAGGCGTAGAGCTGGGGCGGCTCGGGGTCGCCCGTGATGTAGGCGACGGCGTTCGTGCCGAAGCCAATCTCCGCAAGCCTCCTCTGCCCCATGTCGGTCGAGTTGAACTGCCCTTTCAGGTTCGGCATGTTCCCCTGCACGAGCTTGAGCGGCCACAGGCCCACGATGACGGTGCTGGGCAGGGTGCCGTCCGCCACGTTGACCGCTGTGAGCTTGACCGTGATGTCCGTCTCGGTCGGTGGCGGCACCCCCGACGGGGTCTTTTCAAACGGCGCGGTGATGACGCGGATATCCTCCAGGTGCGCGGGAAAGAAGCCCTGGGCGGAGACGCCGTTCGCCTCGGCCGTCTCCCACGCGCCGTGGCGGTTGTTGACGAGGATTTGCCCTATGGTCACTAGGTCAACGGCGTGGTCAACCCGCCATGTGAGGAAGTCGTTGAACCGGGAGGCGTCCTGCGTCCAATCGGGGTATTCCTCGCTGTGCACGTACACAGCCAGAACGTACACCTGCCCGGGCTTCACCGTGAGGTTCGTCGTGAGCGTCTTGGTGATGCCCATGTCCAGGTCTCCCGTCAGGGTGACCCACTGCGCGGGTCCCGTGTCGATGCCGTCGTCGAAGTCCGGCGGCGGGGACTCCCACTCCTCCTCATCCTCGCCGCCGCCCCACCAGCCACCACCCGCGATAGCAACCTTGAAAAAGCCCGCCGGGCATTGCCCCTCGGTGACGGGGCAGGAGCAGGTGACGTTGGTGTAGGTCACGCCGGGGTCGAGGGGCGAGACCACGAGATTGGTTATGGGGGTGCAGTTCGGGTCGTGCTCGGTCATGTCCGTCCAAGCCCACGTCGCATCCTCAAACAGGATGTCGAAGCTGATTGCGTCGGCCGTGCCGCCCTGAATATCCTCGACCGTATGCACGATGCACCAATCGGGATCCGTCAGGCTCTCGGTGTACCACACGTTGATGAGGCCGAGCGGGAATTCCATCAGGCCGTTCCACTCCACGGTGAAATGGAACGCGTTCGTGCCGACGCTGAACGCCGCCGTCCGCAGATCGGGCTCGGTCTCGGAGAGTCGGCGCGTCGGCTCAACGCGGCGGATGCGTTGCGCCCGCAGTTCCGCGTCCCGCGCGTCCCGGTACGGCGCCATGTCCTGCCCATCGACGAACACCCACCGCGCCTCCACGTGCGAGGGGAGCAGCAGCGCCTCCGTCAGCGGCGGGTACGGTGGCTCCCCGCCCAGCCGCAGCCGGCAGATCCAGTCGGGGCTGTATTCCCCCATCGGCGGCACCGCCCAGAAGTCCTCGCCCTCCGCGTTGCGGAACAGGGTCTCGCCCGAAACGTCGTCAACGTGCGCCGTCACGGGATAGACCATCACGCCGTGCTCCTCCACGCCCGTAAGGCCGGTCAGGAAATCCAGCGGGAACCCCGCAGGGTCCGGCTCCGGCAGCTGCAGAGCGCCGTGGTCGCGCATGAGGGGCGTGTACAGGTCCGGCATCATGACCCCCTCGCCCGTGGACTGCCCGCGCTCCAACGCGGCCGCCATCTCAAACGGCGACTGCGGGGACGCGGCATCCGCCATCGCGCCCGACGCGCAAAACAAATAAAACAAACTGTAAACTAATTTTCTCATCTCTCAACCCCTGCCTTCCCATGCCCGGTCTGGTTTTACGGCTAGTCTTCCTCGGGCGTGGAAAGACGCACCTCTGATTCTTACAATGCCCAGTTGAAGCACAGCCAAATGCCTACCCAAAACACTGTATTTCAGAGATACGCCCAAAAAAGGACGTACCTCATACTCTACACTTCAAGTAAAACTCTTGCGGACAAGTGTGCTTCACATTGCCGGCAAGTTTGGCTGTTTTCAACTGAATGCTTTGCACAAGCGTACAAAACAAACCTGCGAAGGAAGTGTACCCTTCGCGCAGGGTGCCGCGGGCCCTCCCCGCGGCGGTCAAAGAACCAGTCCCTGAGGCAGCACCCGCCGCCCCGTAAAAGACGCAATAAACGTTACCCTTTCCGAACCCCTTTTGCAAGCGCAAAAAGCAGGGCGCTGATTTTTTTGGGGGGTCGAGGGTTCGGGGCAGGGAGTAAATGAGGGGAGAGGTTTGATGGTAGAGACGGATGATTATCCGTCTCCCCGTGTCATTGCCTTCAGGAGACGGATAATCATCCGTCTCTACGTGTCATTGCCTTCAGGAGACGGATAATCATCCGTCTCTACGTGTCATTGCCTTCAGGAGACGGATAATCATCCGTCTCTACGACGCTTGCCATTGAGGCGCTTAACGGTGTCAATGTTGTTGATAGTGTCCTGTAAAATACAGGTTTCGCGATGGAGGGCGAGACAGGGGACCCCATTGGCCGCACGCCGCGCCAATGGGGTCCCCTGTCTCGCCCTCCAGAATCTGTAACAGGCCTAATGTTGGAATTTCCATTGCA
>Ga0082212_10004252_pt1 | contig 19926 bp, 10 predicted proteins | sample TergutNt197P3_FD_71548 | JGI IMG/M metagenome (GOLD analysis project Ga0082212, IMG submission 71548) | Neocapritermes taracua P3 segment gut microbial communities from Petit-Saut dam, French Guiana - Nt197 P3 | ecosystem: Host-associated > Arthropoda: Insects > Digestive system > Gut ... | reverse complement strand
ATAATAAACGCGCGCCAACGGCGCGCTTCAAATGTAGGGGGCGCGTTTTTGCGCCCCATTTTATTTATTACACGACCGGCGAGGACGCCAGCGCTCCCATGTCAACTCCACAATATAATAATATACCACATAAACACAACAATATCAATCATTTAACGAATATATCATTTTTCTTTTTTATCCTGAAAATTGTTGGTGCAGTTTGCGAACAGCCCTCTATGAAATTTCTATTTTTTTGCAAAGCATTTGTGCTGCGCGAACGATTGTCAAAAAAAACGTCCGATGAATAAAACGAAAAATAAAAAAAATAAATTCGCGAATATTTTTTTTCACTTTTTTCGCATTTTTTACTTGACTCTCGTGTCGCACAAGGGATTAACGTTGAGATGTGTACAAGTAAATAATAATCGTGAGGTGAATAAATGGATAATAAAGGAACATTGGCGTAACAGAACCGTAACAAGTAAAAGCTATGATTATTGTTTCAGGCGTAAATTTAAAAATAAAAAGGCGGACAGGGAATACTTTCCTTTAGACTATTGTGGATTATTTCATGTCTAATAAAAACGTATATCAGATCAATCGCCGTGAAAAATGAAAATTTCAGCCGATTATCACAAATCGAGGTGTTATGAAAAATAAAATTACCAGGGTTGCCCTTGTTTTTGCGCTATTTGCCGCGATTTTTCTTCCCGTTCTATTCGCGCAGCAATCCGCCGAAGATGCCCGCCTGATAGATGTACGCCGGCAGCAGGTAAACCTTAACGACGCGCGCGCCGCGCTTGCGCGGGTGCAGGAACTTGTCGAACAGGGACTTACGGCGCGCACCGAGCTTGACACCGCGCGTATCAGGCTTGAACGTGCGCAGCTTGATTATCAGAGCGCCGTTCTTTCGCTTTTGGCCTTGCAGCCGCGCCTGAGCATACAGGAGGCTGTGAAGCGGCAGGACAGCGAGGGACGTAAATTCGTCGAGATCACGCTGAAAAATCTGACGCCGTCGTTTGACGATACGCGTTTCCAGTTGCTAAACAATTTTGAAGGGGCCGACCCGATTCCGCCGGAATTGCGTACGCGGGATGTTACCGATATTTTTGTTTCGCTGCAGTCGGCGGGCGGCGCGGATTCCGCGCGTTCAACTATCATCGGCATTCCATACGAAACGCATATCGACCGGCTGCTGTACGGCGAGACGCGCACGATGGAGTTTCAGTTACTGCGGGATGTTGACAGTCTTATAGTGGCGACGAACTACAAAGGGCAGACGCAGGAAAGTGTGGTTCAGTTACAGCAGGCTGAAACGGAAAACGTGCTAATGATGAGTTCGCTTCAGGTATCGCAGGAAGCCGATCTTGGTTCGGATGTGACATTTGATCTCAGGCTTGAGCGTTCATCTGTTGACGTGCGCCGTTTTCGAATAAGGGCGATAAATCTTCCGCGTCAGATATCGCATAATTTTCTGGATACGGGACGCGCGCGTTTGCAGCAGATAAATTTTCAATCGGGCGTAACTCAGCAGAGTCTAAGCCTCCAGATGCATCTTCCGGACAGGACGGACGGCCAGATAAAAATGGACGAGGCGCTGGAATTCTGGGTGCTTGCGATGGACGACGATACCGCGCAGCAATTCGCCGAAGATCGAATATACACGGATGAGGAAATCGAGCGGAGCCGCGCCGGTCGTGTTCGCCTGCATCTGTTACCTCGCGGAGTCGGCAAAATCGAAGTAGCCGCGCCGAGTCTGTTTTCGGAGATACTGACGGGCGAAACGGTTGAAGCGCGTATGACGCTGCGCAACACGGGAACGCGGCGTTTGGACAACATAAAAATCCGGGCGGATGTACCTCTGAACTGGCGGATAGAAATAACGCCCGACCTTGTGGAAACACTGGATGTGAATCGCGAGGCTGAGGTGAAATTCCACATGATACCTCCCGCGGATGCGGTAGTGGGTGATTACGAAGTGCGCGTCAAGACTGAAAGCTATTCGTTTGACCGCGCGATTCCAACCGAAGACAAGTTGTATAGGGTAAGTATAAAGTCTAAGCCCAACGTCTGGGCTACGGCGGGGTTGTTGGGCGGGCTTCTGATAATACTGGCGGGAGTCGCCATTTTCCTGGTAAGGCTGACAAGGCGGTAATGACATGGGAGACATGGGAGCGCAGACGTCCCGTCTGCGTATAAAAATAAACGCGGGTAGTAGAGACAAGGCATGCCTTGTCTCTACATTTATGGCGCGATTTATCGCGCCCCACTTAATTATTTATACACCGGCGGGGACGCCTGTGCTCCCAGGGCAAAGGCGCAACGCGCCGCCGCCCTGGAAGTGGTACGTGGTACAATGATTATTTCGCTATATCTCCATTCGGCGAAGCCGAAGGGCGTTGCTGATTACCGAAATTGAACTGAAAGTCATGGCGGCGCTCGCGATCATGGGGTTTAGCGTAAGGCCGGTCAAAGGGTATAGCGCGCCTGCAGCAATCGCCACGCCCGCAGCGTTATAAACAAAAGCGAAGAAAAGATTCTGCCGGATATTTTTAATAACGCCCCGGCTGAGACGGCAGGCGCGTACAACGCCGCCCAAATCTCCCTTTGCAAGAATGATTCCCGCGCTTTGAATCGCTATGTCGGTTCCGGTTCCCATGGCGATGCCGACATGCGCCGCGGCCAGAGCCGGAGCGTCGTTGACGCCGTCCCCGGCCATTACTACTATCTTTCCGCCTGTCTGTAATTGCCGGACGATGCCGCTCTTTCTTTCCGGCGAGACTTCAGCTTCCACCGCGTCGATTTTTAGACGCCGTGCTGCCGCCGCCGCCGCAATCATGCCGTCTCCCGTGAGCATGACAATCCGCATCCCATCTTTGTGAAGAGCGTCAATCGCGGGCAGCGCCGATTCCTTTATCGGGTCCGCGGCTCCCAGCAGGCCGCTCGTCTTGCCATCTATCGAAACAAACATCACGGTTTGTCCATCGCCTTGCAGTTTTTCCGCTTCAGCTAAAAGAGCGTCCGCTTCGTGAAGATTTACGCCTATATGATCAAATAATTTCTTGTTTCCTATCGATATTGCGTGGCCATCTACAACGCCCGTAATCCCCTTTCCGGTAATGGATTGAAATTTCGTCACGCCGGAAAGCGCAAGTCCGCGCTGCCGCGCTTCGGCTGTTACAGCGAAAGCCAGCGCGTGTTCGCTGCCATGTTCAAGGCTTGCCGACAGCCGGAGTAATTCGTCTTCCGTTATTTTTCCCGTTGTTTTTATGGAAATAAGCGCGGGCTTGCCTTCCGTAAGCGTTCCCGTTTTATCAATGACCAACGTATCCGCTTTTCTGAGCAGCTCAAGCGCTTCGGCGTTTTTAATAAGCACTCCGGCGCGCGCTCCGCGTCCCACACCTACCATTATTGACATCGGCGTCGCAAGGCCAAGGGCGCAGGGACATGCTATGATCAATACCGCCACCGCGTTTGTAAGGGCGCGTGACATGCCCGGTTCCGATCCAGTCATCGACCAGACGGCAAATGTAATCACCGCCGCTAAAATCACCGCAGGCACAAAAAAGGAAGAAACTTTGTCGGCAAGACGCTGAATAGGCGCGCGGCTTCGCTGCGCTTCGGCGACAAGCCTGACGATTTGCGCAAGCAGAGTGTCGCGCCCGACTTTTTCCGCGACCATAATAAATCCGCCCGTTCCGTTGAGCGTTCCACCGGTAACGCGGCTTGCGCGTTTTTTTTCAACCGGCATTGATTCGCCCGTCACCATTGATTCGTCAACAAAGCTTTCTCCTTCGATAACGGTTCCGTCCACTGGAATTTTTTCGCCGGGACGTACGCGCAGGCGGTCGCCCGGCCGGATATTCTCAAGCGGCGCGTCTTTTTCGTCTCCATCGCCGCCGATAACGCGCGCTGTTTTCGGCGCAAGATCGAGCAGGGAACGGATGGCGGCGCTTGACCGGGCGCGCGCGCCAAGTTCCAGAATCTGACCAAGCATTGTAAGCGTTATGATGACGGCCGCCGCTTCGAAATAAACCGGAGGCGCGTTGCTTCCGATATTCCCGCCGTTTCCATCGTTTATATGACCCGCGTGGAACGCCTGGGGCAAAATGCCGGGCAGCGCGGCGGCGATTACGCTATACGTATAGGCGACGCCCGTACCGAGACCGATCAGGGTAAACATGTTCAGACTGCGGTTGCGCGCGGAATTCCATGCGCGCTGAAAGAAAGGCTTGCCGCCCCATAAAACCACGGGAGTCGCAAGAACAAGCTGAATCCATGCGCTCCACGGAATACGATTGCCCGCGGCCATTTCACCCATCGACAGCAAAAAAACGGGAATCGTCAGAATGAGGCTGATCCTGAAACGCCTTTTCATATCAATCAGTTCAGGATTTTCAACATCCTGCCATTGCGCGCTGATGGCGTCCGGTTCCAAAGCCATACCGCAGACAGGGCAGGGACCGGGATTTTTTTGCCGGACTTCGGGACACATCGGACAAATAAATTCGATGCAGGTTTCGTCAGCGACAGAAGAACACGCGGTTGCTTTTGCAAATGTTAAGTCAGGTTGTGCGGGATTCAGATACTTTTCAGGATCCGAGCGGAATTTTTCCAGGCAGACGGGATTGCAGAAATACCAGGTTTCGCCGTTGTATTCCATGCGTCCTGCAGCCTTTTCAGGCGCGAACTTCATCCCGCATACGGGATCCGTTACCGTATCCATAGTAAAAGTATCCTCTGGACAGCCTTTATATTTCAAACAGATTTTTTTATATTACATTCTTATTTTATTGACAAAGGGTATGTTTTTGTTTCAAATTGAACACTGCCCGCTTGTTGCGGGAAAGTCCGCTGTCTGTAACAGCATGGCAACAACGGACGTAAATGACTAATAACCGAAAGGTGAGGACTTAAAGAAAAGTTGTTTTAGCGGCCTGATCCGTGAACGACATTTATTAATATTCAGCGAAGGAGTAACGCTATGCTTGGAGGCAAGAAAGCAGACAGCGACGAAGCTGCCGCCAAAAAGAAATATTCACGGCGTGATTTTCTGGCTAAGGGAGGAGTGGCGGTAGCCGCTCCAGCCATAATAGCGACGGCGACAACAGCCGTTGTTGCGCAGAACGCCGGCGCCGCGATTCCAAGATCGCAAGGCTATATAGTATTTGACAGCAGGAAGTGTATAGGGTGTACGACGTGTATGTTAAGTTGTTCACTGACTCATTACGGGGAGCAAAATCTTTCGCTCTCGCGCATACAGATCATCCAGGATTCATTCGGCAAATTCCCGAATGATCTTTCAGTTAATCCCTGCCGGCAGTGCGTTGAGCCGCCCTGTGTGCGGAACTGCCCGGTTGGAGCGGCGCACGCGGATACGGCGAACGGCAACGTCCGTGTAATAGATGAAAGCAAATGCATTGGGTGCAGGATGTGTCTCCAGATGTGTCCGCAGCAGCCGCGGCGTACAGTCTGGAACAGCAAGGCGAATAAGTCATCGAAATGTGATTTATGTATAAACACTCCTCACTGGAAAGAAAAGGGCGGTCCCGGCGGCAAGCAGGCATGCGTGGAAGTATGTCCCGTACGCGCCCTCAAGTTCGTTTCGGAAGCGCCGAACCAGGAAGAGACCAACGGCTACCAGGTAAACCTACGGAACGATCACTGGTGGCGACTTGGGCTTGTGGATGATAGTCGACAGACTCCTCCTCCGCCGCTTGGAGGAGCGAAACCGAAAGCTGGCGGAGGCGCTCCGTCAGGTGGCCCGGGCGCGAAACCAGGCGCGAAACCGAAAGCATAAAGGGAGGAGATATAAATTATGCCAGGTGGATATACAGGAAAAATATTAAGAGTCAATTTGACGACAAAAGAGGTCAGCACTCTGCCAACGGAAAAATATATGGATTTCGGCGGCGGACACGGCATGGGATCCGCGATCTTCTTCGAATTGGTCGGCGATCAGCTCCCATTTGAAGCTTTCGATCCGCGCAACCTTATCATTATGATGGCGTCTCCGTTTTCCGGCACATTCATGCCTGGATCCGGACGTTGCGATGTGCAGGGACTGGCGCCCATGCTTCACCCAATCGAATGGTTCGGTCACAGCAACTTCGGAGGGCGATTTACCGCCCAGTTGAAGTTCGCGGGCTGGGACGGCGTAGTGGTAGAAGGCGCCTCGTCAGACCAGGTTTACATAAGCATCATCGACGATAAGGTTAATATTGAAAGCGCCCAGGGCGTCTGGGGCATGGATTCATGGGACGCGCAGCAGGAAATATCACGGCGTGTCGTCCCCAGCCTTAAATACGGCGAATGGGCCGAACTGGCGCAGAATTGTTACACGACGCAGATTCCTGCGGTTGTTGCCTGCGGCCCCGCCGGTGAAAACAAGGTGCGTTACGCGGCTCTGCTTCACGGCCCCGGTTCCCAGGCTGCCATGTGCGGATACGGCGGCGTATTCGGATCTAAAAACCTCAAGGCTATCAGCGTAATCGGCACCGGCGGCGCGCCTATCGCCGATCCGCAGGCGCTTATGGACGCCCGTATATGGTTCCGTCAGTTCCAGTGGGATGTTGACAATCCGCGCGACGCCGAGATGTTTTCAAACGGCTACAGCCTGATTAACGGCGCGCCCAGCGGCGGCAACGTATCAAACGGCGACCGCGTTCCGGCACGTGCCGCGGCATGCGCTTCCTGCCCTCGCGGCTGCAAACAGAGGCTTGCGACAGCGGACAGCAACGAATCCGTTTGCGCCGGATCCATGTTTGCCAGCATCGGCGGAGGAGGAATGTTCGGCGGCGGGCCGCCTAAAGCCAAGCCCGGCGATGCCGCAGCAAAACCGGCCTCTATCGCCATGCAGCGTGCCATGAGCGCGAAATTTACCCGCCAGGCCAACGATCTGATGCATCGTTACGGACTGGGTCACTGGCCGCTTATGGCAATGCGTGGCTACATAACCACCGCAATAAGCCAGGGCCGCGTTAAGGCTGAACTCCCTCCGCAGGGTTCGCTCGCATATTACGAAGCTCTCTACCGGATGATTTCGTTACGAGAAGGCGAACTTGGCGAAATGGCCGCTGAAGGTCCGGCCCGTATGGCGGAAAAGCTTGGCAGGTACAAGGAAGACGTTCATGGCGGCAGCCTGCGCCTTACCTATTGGGGTACGCAGGAACACTACGATACCATGACCCAGTTGGAATGGGGTTATGGATCACTGTTCGGCGAACGCGACCTGATGCTGCACCAGATGCACAATTATCCGGTACATTGGATGGCACAGTCCGGAAATCCATATCTGACCGCTGAAGAAGTGTCCAAGCTGTACGGGGAAGCGATGGTTCCGTATCAGGACGAACGTTACCTTTTGGACTACGGCGTCGGCGAGACCGGAATTTACCACGATTCCAAGGTCAAGATGACGGCCTGGGTCAAACACTATGAAAAGGTTTGGATAGGGATGGGCTTCTGCGGATGGCGCTGGCCTCAGTGCATCACCAACAACACTGCCGACCGCCGTGGAGCGACGCCGAATGCCGAGCCGCGGTTCTGGAACGCGGTCACCGGACAGAACAAAACCTTTGCCGATATGATGGAAATGGGTCACAAAATCTTCACGCTCGACCGCGCTATCTGGAATCTTCAGGGGCGTACCAAGGCTATGGAGGTTTTCCCGGATTACATCTACGAACGGGAATCAGGCGGAAGCATTCAGCCTATGATTGTCGATGGCAAGTGGGTTTACGATCAGGGCCGCGGTCGGAAACATGACCGCGCCAAGGTCGAAGATTTTAAGGAACGGTTCTATAAATTTGAAGGCTGGAACCCGGACAATAGCTATCCCACACGCCCGACGCTTGAAAAAATGGGCATGAGGAACGTCGCCGACGTGCTTCAGAAACACGGCAAGCTCGGGTAGTTCATCTCTTCTCTTCTCTGATCATGTAATTGCAAAACCTACGGTTTTGCAATTACATGATCGTGTTTTATCAAAGAGGCCGCGAATCAACCGATTCGCGGCCTCTTTTTCTTTACGATTATTAGGACTTCGCTTTTTTACTTGACAATGCAAGGCAATGCACTTGTATTATTATGTTTTATTGTGCAGTTTGGAGGATATTATGCCGTCTTCGACCAATGTTACAATCCGCATGGACGAACAGCTGAAAAAACAGGCAGAGGCGTTATTCGCCGATATGGGCATGAATATGACGACCGCTTTTAACATATTTACCCGGGCGGCGGTGCTGCAGGGAAGAATACCTTTCGACGTAATCGGAGACCCGTTCAACAACCCGGTTAATCAGGCGCATTTGCTTGCCGCCGCCGAACGTATGAGAAAAACGGGAGGAATAGTGCGGGAATTGATTGACGTGGATGAAGATTGTGATGATTAAATCATGGGATGATGAAGCGTGGGATGATTATATTTACTGATAAGATGGATAGTCTAAAAGTTATTTTTCTGGTACAGACCGCGGAAATTTGTTAAGATTGATTCTTTATCTGTATTAAAAAGAGGTTGATAATGAAAGAAGGAATACATCCGAAGTATAACGCCGTTACGGTCGGCTGCGCATGCGGCAACAAATTTGAAACCCGTTCTACAAAGGCTGATATCCGCCTGGAACTCTGTTCCGCCTGTCATCCGTTTTTCACCGGCAAACAGAAGCTGGTTGACACCGCCGGTCGCATTGAGCGTTTCCAGAAACGCTACGGACTCAATAAAGAAAACCAAAAGGCCGAATAAAGGCTTCATGAAACAGCTCAGGAAAATAATTTAAACAGGTAAAAGCCTGTTTAAATTATTTTCCTGAGTTGTTTCTTCCCTCAAAATGGCCGAAAAAAAATCCTCGACATCTCCGGAAGATATCCTTGTAGGCGGGCAGGCGGTTATTGAAGGCGTCATGATGCGCACGCCCCGCGCTTACGCGGTGGCTGTGCGCCGTCTGGATGGAACAATTGAAATTAAAAAAGAGTCGGTAAAGCGTCTTTCCGAACGCTGCATGATTTTTTCCTGGCTGGTCGTTCGCGGATTTGCCGTGCTGGTTCAGTCGCTTGCCCTCGGAATCAAAACACTGAATTACTCCGTTAACGTTTCCATACAGGATTTGGAAGCGCAGGAGGCAGCCGAAGCCGAGGCAAAAGCCGAGAAAAACGACGTACAGGATAAACCCAAAACCGAAAAGAAAAAATCCGGCAGCAATACTCTTCCTGTGGTTTCATCCATGATTTTTGGCATGGCGGCGGCCATACTGCTTTTTATCCTGCTTCCGCTTGGCCTGACTAATCTGTTAAAAGGTTATTTCGCGGTTATTGAAAACTGGGTTGTTTTTAACCTGGTGGATGGCGTAATCCGCGTTTTGATTTTCTTCGCATATCTTTTGGCGATAAGCAGACTTAAAGACATTCAGCGCGTATTTGAATATCACGGGGCGGAACACAAGGTTGTGCATACGTGGGAAGACGGCGTGGAAATCACTGTAGCGAACGCCAGACAGCGTTCAACACAGCATCCACGCTGCGGCACGAGTTTTCTAATGTTTGTGATGGTTGTCAGCATACTGGTTTTTTCTATTTTTAAATTTCACGCTTTCTGGGCTATTTTCCTGTCACGGGTGATACTGATTCCCGTGGTTTCCGGATTGTCATACGAACTGATCCGCCTTTCCGCTCCCCGCTGCAAAAAAGGATTTTTCCGGTTGCTGGTGCTTCCCGGACTTACGCTCCAGCGTATTACCTCCAAGGAACCATCGGACGATCAGCTGGAAGTCGCTATCCGCGCGCTTAACGAATCTCTTATGCTCGAGGCGAGTGAATCCGCGTCCGCGGCTTAGCGGTTGTAATCTATTCTTTTAGTCTTTCCGATATAATTCAAATCGGGTGAATCGTTATGATTGATAAACTTACGGCTATTGAAAAAAAATTCGAGGAACTCAGCGCTCTGCTTGCCGATCCAAACATTATTGCGGACCAGGCCGTTTATCAGAAGCACGCCAAAAACTACAGCGACCTCGGCGTTGTCGTGGAAAAGTTTCGCGAGTACAAAAACATCCTGAAAGGAATTGAAGACGCCCGTACGCTATCCGCTTCTGAAACCGATCAGGAAATGCGCGCTCTAGCCGGCGATGAGGTCGTTGAACTCGAAGCGAAGGAAAAAGAATGCGAAGCGGAATTGAAACTGCTTCTTATGCCCAAAGACCCCAACGACGAGCGGAACGTGCTGCTGGAGATTCGAGCGGGAACCGGCGGCAATGAATCCACTCTGTTTGCCGCAGAACTGTTTAGAATGTATTCCCGCTATGCCGAACGATGCGGCTGGCGGGTGGAAATCATGGACGCGCACGAATCGGAAGTCGGCGGGTTCAAGGAAGTCATTGCCATGATTGAAGGCGGCCGGGTGTATAGCAAGCTTAAATATGAAAGCGGCGTACATCGAGTGCAGCGCGTGCCTGAAACGGAAGCCAACGGCCGGGTGCATACCTCCGCCGTGACGGTGGCGGTGCTGCCGGAAGCGGACGACGTAGAAATCGACATAGACCAGAAGGACATACGGATAGACACATTTTGTTCTTCCGGCCCCGGCGGTCAGTCTGTCAACACGACATATTCCGCCGTGCGAATAACGCATATTCCCACTGGCATTGTGGTTTCATGTCAGGACGAAAAATCTCAAATCAAAAACCGGGCGAAGGCAATGCGCGTTCTGCGTTCGCGCCTTTACGATATCGCGCTCCAGGAGCAGCAGAAATCCATCGCGGAAAACCGTAAAAACCAGGTCGGTTCAGGCGACAGGAGCGAGAAAATCCGAACTTACAACTACCCGCAAAACCGTGTTACCGACCATCGCATCGGCCTGACGATTTATAATCTTTCCGAGTTCATGGACGGCAGCGTCACGTCGATTATTGACGCGCTTTTCACGCACTACCAGGCAGAACGCCTCAAGGAGGGGGTTTAGATATAAAACAGTTGAAACAAGTTTATGCTTGATTACAATAAACAGTATAATCTCCAGAAATATCCAGGGTGATCAGCGGTTCCCCGGGTTTATATTTTGCCGAGGGCCTTCAACACTCTGTCCGGAGTCGTTGGATAATCCAGTATCCACTTGCCGGTAGCATTGTAGATTGCCGAAACCGTAATCCCCGACATGCTGGCTCCGATGTTCTCAGCGATGCCGGAAGCGCCATAAGCGGCGTATCCCAGATGGCTCTCCGTGATCATACATTGCACGGTCGGATAGTCGTTCATGGTGCCAATGTGGTAATCAATCAAATCGTAGTTCAGGGCAACCCCCGTGCGCGGACAGAAAATGTGTTCCTCGGTACCACTCCGACCCAATCCCATAAACACGCCGCCGTATTGTTGCGCGGCAGCGCCTTGAGGATTAAACAGATGCCCTACATCGTTAACACAGACTATATTCTTAAACTCCACAATACCCGTTTCCGTGTCCACCTCCACTTCAACGAAATGTGCCTGACGCACCATGGCATACAACGTCGAATCGGGTTTGCCGTCTGACGTCAATCCATAAACGTTGCCAGCCGGCGGATGAAAAATCGGGGGATCCTGCGCCCACCAGGAATCCGCCACCTCTCGCACCGTTCTGCGATTGCCGGGATTCGCTTTCTCGAACACCATGCTGTCTTTAACATCCAGATCCTCAGGCTTTTTATCTGGAAATAGGGGCTGACGCGCCGACGACACTCTCATAAACCCGGAAGGCGGTGTTTTTACGGCGTATTCCAGAATTTTCTGTTTTAACTCACGGGCGGCCACTATGAGCTGTGTATTGATGTAACAAGTTCCAAAAGCGCCGCCCGGTTGCCAGAGATGATAGTTGTTATTGTCGGAGCGTCGTTCAAGGATCACAGTATCCTCATATTTTAGTCCCGCTTCGGTTGCAACGGCAAGGCGCGCGCCCGATTCGGTGTCGGACCCTATATCGCTTCGCGTACCGATAATGGATGCCTTGCCATCGCGCAGGGTCAGGCATGCAAAGGTAATGCCTGGAGTAGGAGCATACCAGTGCCACCCGTTCATGCTCATGAAACCCAATCCATGCATTTTCCCATTCGGAAGCTTTCTGGTTCCGGGCTGGTGCCATTTTTGATCCCATCCGATCGCATTTTTGCCTTTGTCAATGACTTCCTTGAGACTCCATCGCTGAGGGAATTCATTATCCTTCTGGTAACGGGCCATCCATTCCAGGTCTTTGCCGTTACAGCCGTCATTTTTCAGCGCTACTTCCGTCGGGTCCAATCCCAATTCGGCGGAAACCCGCTCGAACATCACATTTTGCGGAACTGCCGAGTTTGATCCATGGCGGTAACACATGTAATGTCCGGTGTTGACCAGCGCCCATTCCTGCGTACCGAGGATGTTGGGAATTTTGGTACAGGAGCGAGTTTTATCCGGTGCCGAATTTCTCATCCCAATTACATGCCAATGATAAGCCGTGATATCGCCGTCATTTTTAATTCCTACCTTGCACCGATATGTCCCTGCTTCGTCGCCGCCACAGTAATAGCCGCTCTCGTCATATATCAGCTTTATTGGTCTTCCCGCTGCTCTTTTGGCCAAAATCGCGGTGAGCCGGACAAAAGCGTAAGAATAGGAAAGCCAAGCCAAACCGCCGAACCATGCGCCCTGATAAGGCATTGTAAGCGAAACCTTGCTCCACGCGGTCATGGGTTCGCGAGGCTTTTCGCGAATGTTATTCGTAGTGGTAACGGTAGTTATGGGACGATCCTGGTGGCGAACCCACAGGTCCAGAAAATCTCCTCGCCACTGGGCCACGCATGCGATAGCTTCAACCCCCGCAGGCGTATTCTTGGGCCGCGTGATGGTGTATTCTAGGGTCTTATCCGCTTCCGCAAAGCCTTTTTCCACATTGCCGAATTCAGAACGATCGGTCAAAATCGTGTTAGGTTCTTTGGCCGTGGAATTCGTAAATCTTACCTCAGGCATAATTTTGGGGGCGTCGGGCTTGAGTGATTCTTCCATGTCGAGAATGAAGGGGCGTTCTTCCCATTCGATTTTCAGCAGCCGCAACGCACGATCGCAGGTTTCTTCCGTATCTGCTACTACAACTACCCCCATTGGATGCTGGAAGAACTCGGAGGTTCGGGGCAGGGTAAGTAGATTGTAGTTCCGGGAGGCTTCAAAGCCCGGTAAAGTTTCGTTGTCGAACTCAATATCCGGATCGTCATACCGGAGTACGTCCCTCACGCCATCAAGCGCTGCCGCCTCGCTCGTGTCAACGCGCGTTATTCTCGCATGGGCGTAAGGCGAAAGTAGGATCTTGGCATAGAGCATACCGGGGAGACTTACATCACGTGTAAAAACCGCCTGCCCGCTGACTTTTTCAAATGCATCCTGCCGAACGATTTGGGTGCCCATCTCCGAAGTGTTTTCTGGAATTTCCCAAGTCCATGGTCGATATTCCATCATCAAATACCTCTCAAAAATGTTACATTTTAAAAATTACGGGCAAAATCAAACTTTCAAGCGTCGGAACCGGCATCATCCGGGCGGTTCCAAGCTTCAAAACCTGCATAACACATATTATCAGAAATTGAAATATCGGGTTGCAAAAAATGCAACAAATTTGTCCTGTTCATGCTTGATAGATGACAGAAATATGGAAAATTGAAATTCCACATCCAAATGTAAAGACATGCCAGACATAAAAAATGGGCGCTCATGCAGAGAGCGCCCATTGGTGTGATTTTATTGACCCAAGCCGAAACTAGAACCTGAGAGCAAGTTTCGCCTGGAATGTCCGGTGGCCGGATTTTGTGTTTAAACGAGCGAATTCGGCAGTGTTGTTAATAGCGAAGCTCGGGCTGCTGACTGACATAAAACGCCCGCCGTTTGCGGATGATGTTCCGTTTGTCGGGGTCGCATGATTGAGTACGTTCTGGACATCGACGCGAATTTCAAGCCGCTTGCCTTCCATGAACTCAATTGATTTTGACGCGGCCATGTCAAAGGTGAAACGTCCCTGACCGGTCAAGCGGTTGGATTTGTAATTACCCTTGGCGTTGGCGCCTTCACGCTGATCCGCGTTGCGGAATACAACAATTGAGGGCATCTGAAGGTTATTGTTAGTGTCCATTTCCATCACGGCGTAGGGGTCGTACCGTAACGCTTCTTCCAGTGAACTATACCTCTGCGGAATCGCATTACCCATTGAGTCGGTCGTGCCAGTTGAAAGCGCCAGAGCGCGAGGAGCTCCGGATCTTACTACTCTCTGGTTAAATGTAACACTGTTCGGCTGCGAATCAATACCTATGCAGTTTGCTTCGTAAAGATCAGTTGCCATTCTGTTATAGTCGCAGATGTTGGCATCTACAACTTTCGTGTACTTGTTGCCAAAATACGAACCGTCGATATCGGTCGGATTGTCCCATCTCGCCTTGCCGGACTTTTCATCCCACAAGTCTGGACGCACAAGATTGGGATAGTTGTTGCCCCACAGCGAAGTTGCGCCCGTTACTGAAGCCGGCTGACCGGTTGACATTGTGGTAATCCAGCTTAATTGCCAGTTTTCGACAAATTTCTTCAAAGCGCCCGAGGCATCGCGCAGGAAGAATCCGTTCGAGCCGAAAGGCAATTCATAACTTCCGAAGGTGTTCAGCGCGTGGGAACGATGCTGGCTGCTCAGGGTGTAGTCACGACCGTCGAAACGATCTTCAAGGTAGTTCGTCCACCCGGAGTTGACCAGATTGCGGCTCCATGTGTAGGTAGCCTGGAAGTTTAATCCGTGAGTTGGACGCAAGGTCAATTGTGTCTGCATTGAATGATAGTTCGCCAGCGCCCCGTTGTAGTACAGGGTCGCGCTGTTAAACTGTGGGTTGGTGTAGAAGTAATTCCACGGCGTACCTTTCAGACACGGGTAAAGGCTCATGTCAATAGCAGCCTTGTCCGCGTCGGTTTGAGCGACATTGAAAGCGGCTTCGTAGCCGGGACGATCGGAAGGCAGGCATCCCGAGCGGGAAACCAGCCCCGCGATATTGGAAGACGTCGTATTCAACCCGCCGTTGGTGGTTGACATCGTAGTGACGACGCCCTGGAAATTCCCAAGCGCAAGATTAGCGGATCCGCCGTACGGGTTATAGGTATTCCTTAACTGATTCGAACCGGTTCCAGCCACCTCAACTCCATCCGGAATAAGGCTGTTGATTAAAGCGCTCTGTGCGGTGTTGCTGCTACGGATTATCTCCAGCTCGGAATACAGGCCGGTCTGGATGTAGTTAGACTGATTCAGGTTGGTATTTGAGAGCTGATTACGAGCCATAGTTCCAATATACCGCACATCAACCGTCAGAGCGCGTCCGATGTTGCGGGTCAGCGACACGTTGAAACTGTGTATATACGGGTTGCGGATATTCTGGTCGATCACGGTGGCGCCGCTGTTCAACTGGCCCACCTCCTTTGTTGCCAGTGGAAGGATATCCGTCGACGCGGCCAGGAATCCACCGTTGGGCAGAACTTTGGTCGGATGGTTGAGGTCGGTAAGGTCCATATAGTAACGGCTGGCTTCCATTTCATTAGCGATTCCGAAGCCACCGAAGGATTCCATACGGGTTGTGCCGGCGGCGGCGACATCGCCAACGTAAACGCCGTACTGGTTAAAATTGTCGACCGGAGCGTAGCTGACCGACCAGCCGCCTCGCAACGTAGTCTTGCCTTTGCCGAACCACGGCAATTGCCATGCAAAGCCGAGATGCGGTCCGAAGTTGTTCTTATCTTTGTTCCACGCCGAAATGTCGGGATTGGACGACCCGGGGCCAACGAGCGTGTATATGGTCACCTTGTCGGGCGGCGCTCCGGGCACAGTGACGGTGTTGCCTGTTCTCACGGCTGCGGGCGCATCCACATATATCCTGTTCCGCATCCAGTTATCCCACTGGCCTTCAGAAATGCCAAAAACATTTCTCGAGGAGTCGCCTTCGATCCGGACTGTCATACCTCTGTCGGTATGCGGAACGCCGTAGTATTCGTAACGGATACCCAGGTTCAGAGTCAGGTCGTTGGTAACTTTCCAGTCATCTTTAAAAAATAAACTAATTTCCTGGTTCGATATTGTGAAATCATAATGATTTTCCCCAAGTGTAGGATCGTTCCATCTGACGTTTTTGCCGTCCCTGACCGCGTAGAAGTATTGACGCGCCTGGTTGATCGATCCGGAGAAATACGTCATCATGGCGTGAGGAGTCTGGAAATTTCCATTGTTTGAAGAATTTGCGCTGCCCGGCCAAAACCCCTGCCATGCCTCAGAACCTTCAGCAGTCCTGGCGGCTTCAATGGCTCCGGCATTCCTGCGGCGTGTATTAGTGTCGCCTGTAACTCCGCCGAAAGCCACCGGCATATCGATGTAGGCTGCCGCTCCGGCAAAGCCGCGGTTCCCGTAAGATTCCTGCCCTGAAGCCTGCCAGCGATACTCAACACCGCCTTTGAATGAATGCGAACCCTTCATCCATGTCAACGTATCTGCAAACGTCCAGCGTGGATCAGAGCCGCCCCAGGTTGTCTGGATATTGCCCCAGCGGCTGCCCACCGGATGACTTTGACCGGAGCCAGTCTGTGGATCCGCATGAAAGAGGAGCGGAGCGTCGCCGGTACCGACAACCATCAACTGGTTGCGGCTAAAGCTTGGTGGAAACAGCGTTTCAAGCACATCTCGCATTTTGGCGCCATCCGAGGAATCAATAGGCGCCCAGGTCCACGTATCTGACAGTGAAAGGCCGAAACGCGCTTCGTTCAGCAGCGTCGGCTTAAGCGTGGAAGTAAGTGAAACCATCATGTTTTGCGGTTTCCGGGTAGCGCTTCCACTGTAACCGCCATACTGCTCCGGCCACAGCCGCCAGCCGTCATGTATAAAGAAGGTTTCGTAGGTGTAAGTCCCGCTTAACCTGTGCTCGTTGCCGATGTTGTGGTCGAGCTTGAAGGTAATCGACTTGCGATTGGGATCGCCGCCGGTGCCCCAAATAGACGATCCGTAACCTATAAGCGGGTTTCTCCAGCGAAGGCCGGCGTAATTCAGACCGTCGCCAGTATCGTAATTATTCAATGGAGGCATTTCAACTCTACCGGAACCGTAATCAGCGCCGTACGTAAAACGCGTAACGTAACCGGTGGGATCGTAGGCGTAACGGTATACGCTTGGAGCCCAGTAAGAATTGGGTTTAAGCACGTTCATACCGTTGTACTGACTGTAAAAGCTGCTCGTGTCCTGATAATTCCATGGGTTCGAGAAGTCGCTGCTCGGGGGAGTGAATGTCAGCGAAGAACAGTCTCCATATACGCCGGTGGGGCCCTTGTCTGCAAGGAGTGCCGCACGTACGGCAGAATCCAACTCGCCGAACACGCTTTCAAATCGCAGTGTGCTGTTCAGATTGTAGGTTAAACTGGGGTCGTTGACATTTTTAAACGTGTTTGACGTTAGCGGAGTTCCGTCGGCATTCACGCTTGGCACAACCCCGGTAATCGGATTGTACGTAAGAGCCGAGTTTTCGATCCCGTTACGAGCGCCGGGAACCCAACCGTCAATGTAACGATAGATGCCTTTCCTCGCGCATGGCGTGAGTACTTTCACGTTTTGCACGATCTTGTCAATGGCCATCTGATGTTCCCAGGTTACGAAAAAGAACGTCTGGTTCCTGACGATAGGACCGCTGGCCGTCAGCATGTAGTTGTTAAGATTTCGCCAGTTAGGCGGATTGTTTGTTCTCTTTACCGAGAAATCTTTCGCGTCAAGCGCAGTGTTCTGGAAATTCCAGACGACTGAACCGTGGAACGCGTTGGAACCGGATCTGGTGGTCATCTGCACCTGTCCTGCTCCACGCCCCATTTCCGCGTCAACGGGAGACAGAACCATTCTGAATTCACTCACCATTTCAGTATTGATATTGGTGGCTGCGGCAATGCCGATTTGGTTGCGGACTTCAGTAACCGACATGCCGTCGCGCGTAACGTTGATCTGACCTGCCGCCACGCCGGCGAACGTCTGATTACCCATGCCCATGGACGGATCGGTAATAGGCGATGCGCCGCCCATGATGCCTATAAGGTCCATAATGTTGTTGCTTAGCATAGGAATTGACGCTATGGTTTCTTCCTGCATCACAGTCCCCGTCGATGCTCCGGCTTCAAGTACCACGCTTTCAATCACTCCGGTGACCGATACTTCCGTGACGGTACCGGCAACCGATAAAATAAAATCCAGCCGGGATCTAGCGCCCAGGTTAAGTCTTACATTACGACTTTCGCGTGAAAAACCAGGGGCATCCGCGGTGATTTCGTACATACCGATTTGCAGGCTTGGGAAAGTATAACTTCCCGTATTGTTGCTTGTCATTCTTGATTCCACGCCGGTATCGACGTTTCGGGCGACAACAGCCACTCCAGGTACGACTCCTCCCGAAGTATCCGTGACGGTTCCGGTCAAAGAAGCGCCGGCTCCCTGTCCGAATGCCATTGCCGACATGAACAAAAACGACAAAAGCACAATCAGGCACGCCTTAATCTTTTTTTGATTTCTATCGAACATTCATTTACCTCGTTAAAAAAAGCTCATTCCGACAAGACAGAACGAGAATAGCTAAAAAACGCTTTTGAGGCCCTTCTTCCTCAAAAACAACCGAAACGCCATTGATAATAATCATTTGTATCATTGATGCTAAATTACTCTCGTGACATTATGCATCGCGTAAGTCTTGAGAGCGCCGGATAACTTTTAGAAACCGCTGATCTAATACCGCATATCGGATTTTGCCTTTGTCTACGTACTGTTCTTTGAGTTGCGGGAAAGCTTCACGCGTATATCTTCCGCCTTATCTCAATTTATACCGTTGTCTGACTTTTTGTATTATATTGCCTGTCGCCCATAAGCATTACGCGCTCGCGAGGATAGCGCGTTTAACCATCGTTCGGGCAATCTGGATTTTCCACTTGTTCCTTTCGCCGGGAAGAACCATCGCATCTTCAACAGCCGCGGCGCCGGCAGCGTCCGCGTTATCTTCCGTAATTGCCTTGCCTTTGATCAATTCCTCCGCCTTTGCCGCTCGCCGCGGTTGATTATATACTGCGTTCATGAATATCCGCGCATCGCCCGCGCCGATTACAGCCGCGCAGTTAACGACCGGAAAATCTATGGATTTGCGAATCGCGAATTTTATAAACGCGCTCTTTGCGCCATTGGCGGGTGTTGGTATCTCGATTTCCGTTACTATCTCGCCGACATCAAGCACCGTTGATCCCGGAACCGACATGTCCCAGAAATTTTCCGCAGGGATCATGCGATTGTTTGTCCGGATTTTGGCGTCAAGCGCAGCAAGCGCGGGCGCCGTATCGCTCGGGTTTACCGCAAAACACGACTTTAACGCGCCGAATATCGAATGATAGCGATTATCTCCCATAACCGCGAAACACTGCGTACCGCCCTTCCTCACACAGTAGAACCGGTTGTCCGGGATGCGGAAATACCAGCAGCGATTCTGCTGGCAGATATTGCCGGATATCGTTCCCATTTCACGTATATGCGGCGTCGCCGTGCGATGCGCCGCTTCGGCAAGCGCCGCGTACCTGGACCGGATAAGACCGCTGTGCGCTATGTCTTCGAGCCTGGTCATTGCGCCGATTTTTAACGCACCGCCTTCTTCCTTTATGTAATCAAGCCCGGGAATCGTTTTAAGGTTTACCAAGGTTTCCGGATGGGCAGGCAATATCTCGAACCTCAGGCCGCCCAGAAGATCGGTGCCTCCAGCTATCAATGCGGCATTGCCGGATTTCAGAATTGACGATGCCTCGTCAATGGTTCTTGCGTCAACATGCGCGAATTTTTTCCAGGTTTTCATAATTATGCCTGCCTCAGGTTTTTGGCCGCCTGCAATACTGCCGGCGGATGCTGTTGGTAGGTTGCGCATCGGCACAGAT
>Ga0082212_10004251_pt1 | contig 19926 bp, 20 predicted proteins | sample TergutNt197P3_FD_71548 | JGI IMG/M metagenome (GOLD analysis project Ga0082212, IMG submission 71548) | Neocapritermes taracua P3 segment gut microbial communities from Petit-Saut dam, French Guiana - Nt197 P3 | ecosystem: Host-associated > Arthropoda: Insects > Digestive system > Gut ... | reverse complement strand
AAGGCGCGATTCAATAAACATCAGCAGTTTGAAAAAACCGTATCCCAGCACTGCTCCTAAAATCCATCCTCCCAGTATGTCGAGCGGATAATGGTTTCCGTTGTAAATTCGCGAATAGGAAATCAGGAGCGCCCAAAATAAAATGGTGGAAAAAGCAGTTTTATTTCGAAATAAAAATAAAGTAAATACCAGTACGAAAAACGTATTCGAGGCGTGCGACGAAACAAACCCGTGGAGACCTCCCGGCCGCAAAACAATGTGTACCAAGCCTTCTATCGCCGGTTCGTGGCCGGGACGCAAACGCTGAACCGTTTCTTTCAGGAGCGTGGAAAGTTGGTCGCTAACGAAGATACCTGCCAACAAAAAAAGAATAATCAGCCACGATTTCCATCCATAGCGACGTATGTACACAAAAATCAGCGCCAGATAAAAAATCAGCCACGATTCCTTACGCGTGAAAAAAAGCATGGCGGTATCCCACCATGGAGAATTTAATCCGTTGAGCGCCAGAAACAATCTGGTATCGAGTTGCAATATAAAATCGAGTGCACCCATCAACTTTTATTTAATATCGACCAGATTGTATCTTTCAACTGCACAATGTTATAGCCTGTCACCGATGAAAAAAACAGGTGCGGGATATCTTCCAGCTCTTTGCTGATTTCGAGCGTCAACTCCTCGTCGAGCATGTCGGCTTTGCTGATGACCAGAAACCTGTCTTTGTCCAAAAGTTCGGGGTTATATTTTTTCAGTTCGTCCAACAAAATGAAATACTCCCTGCGATGATCCTGCGAGTCGGCGGCTACGAGAAACAGCAGCATGGAATTACGTTCTATGTGACGTAAAAAACGTATTCCCAAGCCTTTTCCCTTGTGCGCGCCTTCAATAATTCCGGGTATGTCGGCCATGACAAAGGATTGCTGGTTTCGGTAGCTCACAATTCCCAGATTGGGGACGAGCGTGGTAAACGGATAATCGGCGATTTCGGGTTTCGCCGCCGAAACCACCGACAGGAGCGTCGATTTCCCGGCGTTAGGAAACCCCACCAATCCCACGTCGGCCAGAATTTTCAACTCCATGATCATCCAACCTTCGGCACCGCTTTCGCCAAGTTGCGCATAACGGGGCGTTTGGTTGGTCGCCGATTTGAAATGTGCATTCCCTTGTCCGCCGCGTCCGCCGCGCATCAATATTTTTGTTTCGTCATCGTGGGTTATTTCCATCAGAAATTCGCCGGTCTCAGCATCGCGAACCACTGTTCCCATCGGTACTTCTATTATCTTGTCATCGCCGTTGGCGCCAAAGCTGGTTTGTTTGCCGCCCGCTTCGCCGTTTCCCGCTTTGATATGTCGCTTGTATTTGAGGTGCAGCAAAGTCCACATCTGGGCGTTTCCCCTGACGATAACATGTCCACCGCGTCCGCCGTCACCGCCATCGGGGCCTCCCTTGGCGACAAACTTCTCGTGCCGCAAATGTGCAGAGCCGGCGCCGCCATTGCCCGACCGGCAAAAAATCTTTACATAATCAACAAAATTACTTTCAGCCATTAAATCCTGTTTACGGCCTTTTCATGCCTTTATTAATTTGTCGATGGTTTGTTTCAGACGCGCATAGATATCTTCAATACTGCCCACGCCATCAACTCCGTAATGCTTTCCCTGCTTGCTGTAATAGTCGATGAGCAGAGCCGTTTCCCGGTTATAAACGTCAATGCGGTTGCGGATTATTTCTTCGTCCTGATCGTCAGCTCTCCCCGATGATTCACCCCGTTTCAGCAAACGATCTATCAATTCCCGCTCATTCACTTCCAGCGACAACATGCCCGAAACCGCCATATTTTTAGTTTCCAGCAGGGCGTCCAGTTCTTCGGCTTGCTTCACCGTGCGAGGAAATCCGTCGAAAATGAAACCCTTTGCATGGCTGGTGGTATCCAACTTTTCGTCGATAATTTTTATGACCATCTCGTCGGGAACCAACTCTCCCTTGTCGATAAGCTCTTTGGCTTCCATCCCAAGAGGCGTTTTCAGGGCAATTTCGTGGCGCAACAAATCGCCTGTCGAAAGATGCGCCAAATCGTAAATTTCTGCAACAAGTTTGGCCTGCGTTCCCTTTCCTGCTCCCGGAGGGCCAAAAAGAATCAAATTTTTCATATAGTTGTCAACTTACAATTGAATATATATCGGTCAGGTACCGCCCAAATTCGTTGTAATCAAGGCCGTAACCCACGATGAAATCGTTGGGGATTTCGAATCCCAGATAATCGATTTTCACTTTTTTCACCATCACTTCCGGTTTCGAAAGCAGAGAGGCAATTTTCACTTCAGCAGGCTGAAGAATGGCAAGCTGATCCATCACATTTTCAATGGTGAATCCTGAGTCTACAATATCTTCGACCACCACAACCGTACGTCCTTCGATAGCCTCGTCAAGCCCAATGATTTGCCGGATGGTTCCCGACGAACTAGTTCCATGGTAGGAAGCCATTTTTACGAACGTAATCTGGGCGTCGGTAATTTGGATGTTTTTCATCAAATCGGACATAAACATGAAAGCGCCGTTGAGCACACAAACAAAAAGCGGATCCTTGCCGGCCAAATCGCAATTCATCTTCTCAGCTATATTTGCAACGGCTTTCCTAATTTTCTCCTCCGGAATGTATAGTTTGAACTCCTTATCCGACAATTTGATGGTTTTCATACAATATTTGTTTTGTTTCGCAAAATTACCTAATTTTAGCCATCTAAAACCGGAAATTTATCAGGAAACGTAAAAACATCATATATAAGCAATAAAAATTGACGTATGACGCCAAAAATCAGCATTATTATGGGCAGCACTTCCGATTTGAAAATTATGGAAGACGCCGCCCGGGTACTCGAGGAATTTGAGATTCTTTTTGAGATGAACGCTTTATCGGCACACCGCACTCCCGCCGAAGTAGAATCTTTTGCCCGCGGCGCCCGCGATCGCGGCATTCGAGTTATTATTGCCGGAGCGGGCATGGCGGCGCATCTGCCCGGCGTAATTGCAGCAATGACGCCGCTGCCGGTTGTGGGCGTACCCATAAAGAGCGGTTTCGAAGGTCTCGATTCGTTATTGGCAATTGTGCAAATGCCGCCCGGAATACCCGTTGCTACAGTAGCCGTCAACGGAGCAATGAACGCCGCGCTACTGGCTGTGCAGATTATGGCCGTGGCCGATGAAAATCTCATGGCCAAATTTATTGATTACAAGGAAAATCTGAAAGCGAAAATTGTGAAGGCAAACGAAGAGCTTGCCTCCGTAAAATATAATTTTAAAATAAATTAAAAATCGTTCCAGTCCCCCCTGCGACGAAGATTTTCATGGAAGATGAAATTTGTATGCACTGCATTCATAATATTTGTTTTATCGTTAGCGTCAGGAGCAACAGAAAATCGTTTTTCAGGCGCCAGATCGCTGGCATTATCCCATGCAACTGTAGCTTTGGGCGGCAGCGAGGCGTTGTTTCATAATCAGGCGGCGATAGGTTTCAGCAACCGCATTTCGTTGGCAATGGCCTACGAATCGAGGTTTGCAATGAAAGAATATGCACTCATGTCGCTGGGGGCTGTCATTCCTTTCAAGCCGGTTGTTGTCGGACTCTCTTTCTATCAGTTTGGCAACAGCGTCTACCGCGAAAACAAAACCGGCCTTGTTCTGGCCCGCAATTTCGGCGAAAAATTTTCGATGGGTTTGCAGTTCGATTTTTTTTCGGAAAAAATTCCTGAAAACCGCGAAGCTTTTACGGCTGTCACCGTCGAATTGGGCTTCCTTTACAAGCTGAATGAAAAAATCACGGGTGGCATTCACATTTTCAATCCGGTGAAATCGGCATTGCATACGCCTGTCGGAAAAATTGAACTCCCTGTTAATGTGCGTATTGGTGGTATTTGGCATATCAAAAGCGATTTGTTTCTCGTTGCCGAAATCGAAAAACAAAAATCCAGGCCGCTGAAGCTGAAAGCGGGTGTGGAATATTCGCCACTGAACAGCGTCAGCTTCCGGCTGGGAATTTCGGACGGCCCTTTTATGCCTTCCGGCGGCGTCGGATTTCATTTCGGGAAATTCCTGTTCGACATCGGAACGGCATATTATCAATATCTGGGGTTTTCACCTTCGGCAAGCTTTGTTTTTGTGCTATGAAACGACGGGTGAGATATTGCATTCTGGCATTGATGATGACGCTGTCGGCAGCTTGGGCCGACGCTCAAGAACCGCATTGCAGTTTCCTCTCTTTCGACGATTTCATCGAAACCCTAATCGACGAACAGGAAGAGGGCGACGACATCGCATCGTGGCTCGAAGAGCTACAGATTTTGTTTGAAAATCCGCTGAATCTGAATGCCGCCTCAAAGGAAGATTTGCTCCGTATACCTTTTCTGAATGAACTGGTTGCGGATAACATTATAGAATATCGGCGAAAAACCGGCGCATTTTTCTCTTTCTTCGAATTGACTTCGGTAGCTGGCGTGGAACGCGAGTTAGCGGAAAAAATCGCCTGTTTTGTCGTCGTCGGCGATTCTGCCGCGAGCAGCAGCGAAGAGCGTCCCGCATACAAAGCCCAGCCGCGACATCAACTTTTGGCAAAAGGGTGGCAAAGCATTCCCCGACAAGCGGGATATATTTCCACCGATGAAAAAGCGGCGGCATACCAGGGCGGCCCGACCAAAATTTACGTCCGCTATGGGGTTCAGCAAAGCGACCGTTTTCAAGCGGGAATCACCGGCGACCGCGACCCGGGAGAAGAATTTTTCAAAGGCAGCAATAAATGGGGGTTCGACTTTTATTCGGCGCATCTGAAACTGCGAATAAACCACAGGATTCCTCAGGTAATCGTCGGTGATTTTTCGGTGCGCGCCGGACAGGGATTGGTTTTATGGCAGGGATTCGCTATGAGGAAATCGGCCGAGACGCTGTCGGTTTCAAAGGGAACAGGACAAATAAGGCCATACACATCGGCCGATGAGAATTTCTTCTTCCGCGGCATAGCAACAACTTTGCAAACAGACAATGCGCGCCTTCACCTTTTTGGGTCAAGGAAAAAATCGGATGGAAACATTGTCGAAACCGAAGAGAGAATCACTTTCAGCAGTTTGCAAACGTCGGGTTATCACAGGACGCTTTCTGAAATTGAAGATAAAAACAGCGTCAGACACTCGGTTGCAGGCGGTATCTTCAATTATTCGTTGGACAAACTGAAAGTGGGCGCCAACTTTCTGTACGAGCATTTCCAATATCCTTTCATCCGAAGCGGGCAGCTCTATCAGACTTTTCTTTTTTCGGGGCGGCAAAACTACAACGTCAGCCTTGATTATCGCTTTATCAGCGGGAGTTGGCAGTTTTACGGCGAGGCTGCCGTTTCGCGATCTGGAGGGGTTGCGCTGTTGCAGGGAGTCGACACGCGACTTCACGACCAGCTTTACCTGTCGCTGCTGTTCCGCCATTACGAAAAAGATTATCACACCACGTGGGGCAACGGTTTCGGCGAAGGCGGCAATACCATCAACGAAACCGGATTTTATGCCGGATTCAAGATTCTTCCTATTCCCAAAATATCAATCTCGGCATATACCGACTGGTTCCGGTCGCCGTGGCTCAATTACGCCACCATCGGCCCCTCGGCAGGCCACGATTTCCTGTTTCAAACCGACTTCAGGCCGACGCGTAAACTATCGGGATATATTAGGCTGAAAACCAAGATAAAAGAAAGCAAAACCAAGGATGAACACCTCTATTTCGACAAAGCGGAAAAACGTACCAACTTGCGTTTTCATGCAAAATATCAAATTCACGAGAGCTTTTCGCTGAAAGCACGCATCGAATCGGTGTGGTACGACTATCTCGAAAAAGAGAGCGGACTCGCTGTTTATCAAGATTTTGTATGGAGTCCGCAACGCCTGCCCTTCAATGCATCGTTCCGCTTTTCTTGGTTTAGAACCAACAGCTACAATTCGCGAATTTATATCTACGAAAACGATTTGTTATACAATTTCTCGACGCTTTCGTTCTACGGCGAGGGAATTCGCACATACCTGAACCTGAAATTCAGCATTTCGAAAAGAATTGACGTCTGGCTGAAAATGGCCAATACCTCTTATTTTGACCGGAATAGCATCAGTTCGGGTTACTCGCTCATAGAAGGAAATAAAAAAACCGACATTAAAGTTCAATTGCGTTACAAGTTTTAATTTGTTATTTTGTTACGTTTGTACCTGTAAAACATAAGTGCCATGGCGTTGAAAGAATTTGACGATATTCGTCCCTATAATGATGAAGAGTTTGAGCAGAAGTTGAAAGAGTTGCTGCAAGATCCGGAAGTTGACAGAGTTTTGAGTTATATATTCAAAGACCTGAAGGTTGCACAAGAAGAGAAAAAGAAGTTGGGGCAAATTGAAACACGGAAAGAACTTCAATCGACTTTCATAAAAAGCGTTCTGGATATTATAATTAGCAAAACAACTCAGGGGCTTGAATGCAGCGGCCTCGAAAACTTGGACAAAACCAGCGCCTACCTGTTCGTTTCGAACCACCGCGACATCATTCTTGACGCCGCTTTTCTGAATTATATCATTCTCTCAAACGAAATGAACACCACGCAGATTGCTATTGGTGACAACCTGCTCATCTACGACTGGATTACCAAATTTGTGAAACTGAATCAGGCTTTTGTGGTGCGGCGCGGAATCTCGGCACGGGAACTGCTCGAATCGTCGATGAAAATGTCGGCATACATACGCCGCTCCATTACACAGGATAACCAATCGGTGTGGATTGCCCAACGCGAAGGACGCACAAAAAACGGCGACGACAAAACCCAGAAATCAATGCTCAAAATGCTCAACAAGAGCAATATAAAAAGTTTAGCAGAAGGATTCGGCGAACTGAAAATCATACCATTGTCTATCTCTTATGAGATTGAACCCTGTGGGGTCGAAAAAGTGGAAGAACTGATAAAAAAAGAGCGCGAGGGCTACCAGAAAACTACCATGGACGACCTTACAAGCATGGCCAAAGGAATTTTCGACCAAAAGGGAAAGGTGCATTTTTCGTTCGGGAAACCCATTCTGCAAAGTTTCCTTAAGGGGAATAACAATCTCACCGTCAATGCTTTCATCGATGAGCTGGCAACACGAATTGACCACAGGATTCACCAATATTGCCGATTGTGGCCCTGTAACTATGTAGCTTACGAAATGCAGAACGGAACCGGCGAATTTTCAGACTGCTACTCATCCGCCGACGTTGCGGAATTTAAGAATATGATTGCTGGCGCGCAGCTTCAGGTAGGATTTAGCCCCGATGAAGTGGCACAGCGGTTTACCACCATGTATGCCAAACCGGTAGAAAACTTCCTTATCGCCTGCGACGTTTTCCGGTGAAACTATTTCTATCGTTCGTTATACACTCCAAATTCTGCGATGTCCGGCGGCGAATCAAACTCTTCGACAGTGATTTTCATTTTGTCGCCCAAACTGCATCGAAGCGGTGAATTTTTATCACATTGCTGTTTGCGCCTGAAAAAAAAGGATGCCACGTATTATTGTGAAAATACTCCAATTTGTATTTTTTAATGCGGTTGCCGCTTCCCTTAGTTTTCTCATAGGACAAAAGGGTTAATTTAATTTGCTTATTCCCAATATAATATTTTAGATGCATCAATATTTTTCAAAAAAAACCGGATTCGTCGAATAAATATCCTTCTGAATACAATATTTCGACAAACCCGAATTATTTCACTGTTAATTAACAGCTTGACAAATTATTGACTTCGCATTTTCAGCTATAAAGAAATTAATACTCGTCTTCATCAAAGAAAAAATCGTCTTTGCTGGGATAATCCGGCCAAATTTCTTCAATGCTTTCATACACTTCACCTTCGTCTTCAATTTCCTGAAGATTTTCAATTACTTCCAGCGGCGCGCCCGAACGAATGGCATAGTCGATCAACTCATCTTTCGTTGCCGGCCAAGGGGCGTCTTCAAGTTTCGATGCTAATTCAAGTGTCCAATACATAGTTCAGAAAATTAAGCGGCGGTTACGCCTTATTTTAAAAAAACTCACGAATATAGAAAAAAAATTACTTCTAAGCATAATTCCCGTGTTTTTATACGGGGAACCAATATATTTCTTCAATTCCTTGATTTTTAGCTAATTTTCGAGATAATACAAACAAATAATCCGACAATCTGTTCAAATATTGTATGATGAGCGGCTCCACATCCGCGGTTTCGTTTAACCGCACAACACTCCTTTCGGCGCGTCGGCAAACAGCGCGTGCAACGTGGCACTGACTCACAAGTGCCGAACCGCCGGGAAGCACAAAGTTTTTCAACGGCGGTAATTCCCTGTCGTAAGCATCAATAGCTTCTTCGAGCGTGTCGATGTCTTTCTGCGAAAACACCAGTTTGGCGGTATAAACTTTTCCCTTTTCGTCCGACGCCAGTTTTGAACCCACCACAAAAAGCGCATTCTGCACTTTCAGAAGCAGTTGATTTACGGAATCATCGGCGTTCATGTTCATCAACAGCCCGATGTGCGCATTCAGCTCATCCACAGTTCCGTATGCGTCGAGCCGAATGTCGCTTTTCAAAATGCGATTTCCGCCAACCAAGCCGGTTTCGCCTTTATCGCCGGTTTTTGTGTATATTTTTGCACTCATAGTTTATAAATTATTTAACTCTGATTTAGCGGATTAACCAAATAAAATCTAAATACCTGATGAATTATAAAACCCGCTCGGTGGAACTTTCCCTGTCGAAAAATTGCCGATTTGCGAAGGTCAATTCTCACATCATTTAACTCCTTTTTGTCCCTTTTATTTCACTGTCCCAAAAATTTATGAAGAACTTCAATAGGATTTGCGCCCTTTTATTATATAATCTTCTTTTTGAAGCCCGCAGCCAAAAACAACAATGCCATGTGTCTTCAACTCAAAAGTTTGCGATACATTGTCGACTTCTTTTAACCTGTTGAAAAAATCGCGCATTTCATCGCCATTAATATTTGCCAATATGAAAATTGCATCGCCGACGGCATCGTACAATTCCTCTTCGTTTCCGGGAACCGACCACCACACATACAATATTTTCCCGAAAACCGGCGCTTTGTTGCAAAGCAGGTTTAGCATATCCAAACGTATAAGATTATTAATAATTTCTCCTGATTCGTCGCCCTGAACCATAATTTCTTCGAAACCCAGCGAAATGGCGATTCTGCCGACGAGTATCAACAAAGTTCTATATTCCTTTGGAAGGCACCCATTTACATACGATTCCACAATGTCTTTTTTCTCCTTCGGAAAAAGAATTTCAGTAACCATTTTGAAAGCAAAAGGCGAATGGATACCTTTTCCTTTGCGATTACTTTTTATATATGCCATAAAATTTCTGTCGGTTTTTTATCTTTGCAAATCATGCCATCATTTCTTGCCCAAGATATTAAGTTTTTGCCGGGAGTAGGCCCCAAAAAAGCAGAATTATTAAAAAAAGAACTGCGGATTGAAACCTTTGGCGACTTATTGTATTATTTCCCATACAAATACGTCGATCGCACGAAGTTTTATAAAATCTGCGAAATCGACCCGCAAATGCCGCATATTCAGGTAAAGGGCAAAATCACATCGATGAATGTGGTGGGCGTCGGCGCCAAACAGCGGCTCACTGCGCAGTTACACGACGAAACGGGTTCACTGGAACTAATTTGGTTTCAAGGCGTTAAATGGCAAAAGGAGAACCTGAAGACCAACGTCACCTACACCATCTTCGGAAAACCTGCTGCGTTTGGTGGGCGCATCAACATTGTGCATCCCGAAATCGAAGCCGAAGGCGACATAACCCTTTCGCAATCAGGAATTTTCCATGCCCACTATATCACCTCCGAAGGCATGAAAAAGAGCTTTCTGAATTCGAGAGCGCTTCTTAAATTAATATTAACCCTGACAGAAAAAATGCAGGGTAAAATCGAAGAAACGCTGCCTGCAAAAGTTATTACGCAGTATAAGCTGATGCCGTTGGAAAAAAGCCTGCAAACCATCCACAAACCCGACAATCCGCACGAACTGAGAAATGCGGAATTTCGCCTGAAGTTTGAAGAACTTTTCTTTATCCAGATAAAAATCCTCGGCCTGAAAAACAACCGTCAGGATAAATACAAAGGTTATCCTTTTGCAGAAGTCGGCTACAATTTCAACACTTTCTATCGCAATTATCTGCCTTTTGCACTTACGGGGGCTCAAAAAAAAGTTCTTCGCGAGATAAGGCGCGACCTTGGCCGCAACATTCAGATGAACAGACTGTTGCAAGGCGACGTGGGAAGCGGGAAAACATTAATTGCACTCATGTCGGCGCTCATCGCCATGGACAATGGTTTTCAGACCTGCATCATGGCACCCACCGAAATTTTGTCGCAGCAGCACTATAACAATATTTCACAGATGATTGCAGGGATGAGCCTCAACGCGGGTTTGCTCACCGGCTCCACCAAAGCCGCCGACCGCACCGTTATCCACGAGCAACTGCTGAATGGCGAAATGCAGCTTCTCATCGGCACACACGCGCTGATTGAAGATGCAGTGAATTTCAGCAAATTGGGATTGGTAATCATCGACGAGCAACACCGTTTTGGCGTAGCTCAACGTGCACAGTTGTGGAAAAAAAACGACATGATACCGCCACATGTACTGGTGATGACCGCAACGCCCATTCCCCGTACATTGGCCATGACCGTTTATGGTGACCTCGACGTTTCCGTTATCGACGAACTGCCGCCCGGCAGAAAACCCATCGAAACACTGCATTTTTTCGAAAATAAACGGCCGGCGCTTTATAAATTTCTCCACGGGCAATTGGAAAAGGGAGGGCAGGCATACATTGTTTTTCCCATGATCACCGAATCGGAAAAGATTGACCTCAAAAATCTGGAAGAGGGTTTTCGCCATATTTCCGAAGTTTTCCCCGATCTGCCCATCGGTATGGTGCACGGAAAAATGAAGCCCGGCGAAAAGGATTTCCAGATGCAGCTTTTCAAAGAGGGGAAAACGCGAATACTGGTGGCTACCACCGTCATCGAAGTGGGCGTGGACGTTCCCAATGCTTCGGTTATGATCATCGAAAGTGCCGAGCGTTTCGGGTTGTCGCAGCTTCACCAGTTGCGCGGGCGCGTGGGTCGCGGCTCCGAGCAGTCTTATTGTATACTGATGTCGGCATACAAAATTTCGGAAGAAAGCCGCAAGCGCCTATCAACGATGGTGCGCACCAACGATGGCTTCGAAATTGCCGAAATGGATATGAAACTGCGCGGCCCCGGCGATCTCGAAGGTACTCGCCAAAGCGGAATTGGCTTCGAACTGAAAATTACAAACCTCGCCAAAGACGGCCAGATTTTGGAAATAGCGCGCAACTGCGCCAAGGATGTCCTCGACGAAGACCCGCGCCTCGAAACCGACGACTACCGCATCATACGCAAATCGTTGATGGAGGGCAAAAAAACGGAGTTTGAGTGGAGCGTGATAAGTTGAGACGCCTGTTTATGTCCTATTTTCACTATTTTTGTTCTGTTTATGAAATACTAATTTTTATTATATCATGAAAATCAATATATTAAGTAACAGAAATACCATTCTCGATCAATATCTGGCGGAATTGCGCGACATCAATATTCAGAAAGACGCTTTCCGTTTCAGGGAGAATCTGCAGCGTATCGGCGAGTTGTTTGCTTTCGAAATCAGCAAAACGCTTTCTTACCGCGAGAGCGATATTGTAACGCCGCTGGGCATTTCGAGAACGCCGGTGCTGGCGCAACAGCCGGTGCTGGCCACCATTCTCCGCGCCGGACTTCCCATGCATCAGGGGCTGCTTCGTATTTTCGACAAAGCCGAAAACGCTTTTATATCGGCCTACCGGAAATATACTGACAAGAAGCATTTCGAAATTGAATTTGAATATATGTCGTCGCCACCGCTCGACGGCAAAGTGGTGATTTTGTCGGATCCAATGCTGGCGTCGGGCATGTCAATGGAAATCGGCTATCACGCTTTGCTGCAAAAAGGAAGCGCCTCACATGTCCACTTGGTATCCATCATCAGCAGTCAACAGGGCGTTGATTACGTTAAAAAAAAGATTGTTGCCGACAATGTTACGCTTTGGCTGGGAGCTGTCGACGGAAGCATGAACAGCAAATCTTACATCGTGCCCGGGCTCGGCGACGCCGGCGACCTCGCCTACGGTGAGAAAACCGACTCCAAAAAATGAAAAAACTACAAGCATTGAGCTTGTAGTTTTTCGTAGTAACATAAAAAAATAAATAACACAAAATTTTAATGTAGTAGCATAAAAAAATAAGATTTATAGTAACACAAAAAATATAGAAAAATCATTTTATATTATTGTCTGTCAGCAATATTCATTTTATATTCAAAACCGATTTCAACCATTCCGAAATTTCGTTGAGCGCTTTCGGAGAAAAAGTTTCTTCAATTTCGATATATTCAGCAGGACTGCCTGTTTCACATTCCTGAAAAAGATGGTTCAGGTTGGCCAACTCTTTCGTTTTATAGTTTTTATTTCCGCCTTTTTTCAATGCATTTCCAATGGCCGATAAGTTAACTTCAGCCGGAGCCTGCAAATCTTTGCTGCCATTGAGCGCCAAAAAGGGGCATTTCACCCTTTCGAGCGTAGGCGCAGGATCGTAATTAATGAAATATACCATCCACGGGTTTGAGCATTGTGCCGTCAAAACTGAAATGTATTGCTCTTCAGACATTCCTTGCGTAAGCTGCGAAGCCTGCAAAATATTTTTATTTTCCCTGAAATAATCCGATAATTTTTGCGGTAGAGAGTCGCTTCGGTGATATTCCCTAACAATCCGAAAAGCGCCCCTGTTAAGCAGTTGAGCCGATTGTATTTCATCGTCGGATGCTCCTTGCACTCTTGCTATGAGGGCCTGTTGCAAAAGCAGGATGCTGTCGCCGGGAACGCCTGTTCCGGCAAGGCTTACGATAAAAGCGACGTCATTTTGCCCTGCTGCAACAATCGGCGCTATAATTCCGCCTTCGCTGTGGCCTATCAATCCGATTTGTGCTGCATTGACATCATCGCGATCCTTCAGAAAATCGACAGATGCACGCACATCGTTGGCAAAATCGGCGCTGGTGCCTGCACGCGAACCTCCCGACTGGTTTACGCCGCGATCATCGAAACGGAGAACAGCGATACCGTTGCGAGCCAAGTGATCGGCAAGCACCTTGAATGGCTTATGTTCATATATCTCCTCGTCGCGGTTTTGCGCTCCGCTGCCGCTGATAAGCACCGCAGCGGCGTATCTACCCGCTTCCTGCGGACGCGTAAATGTTCCAGCCAGTGTAATATCATCAATATTGTTATGAAATTTAACATCCTCGGTGTGATATGGATAAGGGGGTTTCGGTTCCTGTGGACGCGAATAAACCGTCTTCTCAACGGGTTGCCGCAAAAGATTCATATCGAACGACATTCCCATCTGACTGAATTTTCCTTCAATGGAGCCATCAGCCTTCAATTCGCCTGAATATCCGGCCATTATTATTTTTATACCAATTTCCAACTTGTTGTCGATAAATGTTATTGATGAAACAGGTACTCCCGTAGCATTCTGATCGGGACTATCCATGGTGGCTTTGTATGTTTCTTCTTCTTTTTCAATATTGAAAACGATACGCAATTGTGTACCCGGTGCAGTAAACATTCCATACCATTGCCCGGTTATGTCCTGTGCTTTCGTTAGAAACGAAGCTAACAGCAATCCGATTATAAAAAATATCTTTACCATAATTTTCAGTTTTGATTTTCAGTTTCGGTTTTCTTTTCTGCTTTCTTTTTCAAACGTTTTGCATCTTTCAGCGCATTGTAGATAATCCATTCAAGCTGCCCGTTGACGCTACGGAATTCGTCGGAAGCCCATTTTTCAACCGATGAAAGTATGTCGCTGTCAACACGTAATGCAAATGTTTTTTTCTTCATCATTGTTTTCCGAGCTTGCAAATTTCGTTTGTTACTGATTGTTTTGCATCATTTTTTTTATGGCATATTCGATGGAACTCTTTTGCTGCGTTCCTATCATAACGATTTGCCCGCCTTTCAGAACCAGTTTCAGGCAGAGCCTCCCATAAACCGTATATGATTTTTGCCTCCTGAACTTTATCTTTATTCCATATCCGCCAAATTTGGAAGGCACAAATTTTTCTACCGACCAAGACTCGATAGTTGAGGCTTTTATCAGCTTCCATTTATTGACAAAAGGGGCATAGCGAAACCTGATCGCTTCAGAATTAATTTCCGTTTCCAATTTTATAAATTTGAACATCAGCACAAAAAACAACATGATTCCGGTAGTAATCACCGACGTAAGCAGCAATTCACTACTATAACTTACGGACACCCCTTGACTGCGCCGTTGTGCAACATCTTCGATGAAAATATACCATAACGGCAGTGTTGAAACCGCAAAAACCAGCAAAATCAACAGCCACAACCACCATTGGGTGTAGCGTTGTTCTTCCTTATGGTATATTTTTCCCATGGCCTATGGATTAAGTGGATTAATACAAGGTTCCTGCGTTTACAATCGGCGTAGTTTCTTTGTCGCCGCAAAGCACTACCATCAGGTTGCTAACCATGGTCGCTTTTTTATCTTCGTCGAGTTCGACAACTTGCTTGTTGCTCAACTCCTCCAACGCCATTTCGACCATGCTGACAGCGCCTTCAACAATTTTATAGCGTGCCGCCACAATTGCCGCCGCCTGCTGCCGTTTGAGCATCGACTGGGCAATTTCCTGAGCATAAGCAAGATAATTGATTCGCGCTTCCATTACTTCAACGCCGGCAATATTGAGGCGCTCGGCAAGCTCTTTTTCCAACTGCTCGTTCACCTCTTCGCCACCGCCGCGCAACGTGACCCCGGCGTCTTCATCTTCAAAATTGTCGTACGAATACAAACCTGCCAACTTACGAATAGCCGCTTCGGTTTGTACGTTTACGAAATATTCGTAGTTGTCGACCTGAAAAGCAGCTTTAAATGTTTCCTGCACGCGCCAAACCAACACCACACCAATCATAATGGGATTTCCAATCTTATCGTTCACTTTGATAGGTTCCGAATCGATATTCCGCGCGCGAAGCGATATTTTCTTCTTCGTAAAGAAAGGATTGACCCAGTAGAAACCGTTCCGCTTCACGCTTCCTTTGTAGGCCCCGAAAAGCACAAGAACCGAACTTTCATTGGGTTCAACAATCAAGAAACCAACGCTGATAACAATAAGAATCAAGACAGCAAGTATTGCGATTAGAATCATCTTTGTAAAAAAACAAAGAATTACAGCCCCCAGAAGCACCAAACCAATCAGTACAAACAGGTAGCCCGAAAGTGGTGAATAATTTTTTTCCATGATTTATTTTGATATTAAAATGATATCACAAAGATATTATTTTGAATAATGCAAACAACAAAAAATCGATATTTTTTTAAAAAATTTACATTTATTTTCCTGTCGGGATATATTTCCGCGCCAAAATTGAGCAATTTGAATGTAAGTGTTAATAAACCAGAATATTAATTACGCCTCAAGGCGGGAAACTTTGCTGCCGGGAAATGCTGCAAGTGGAGAAAAATTTATAGGCAACGGTGATTTTCCGCAAAAAAGATGTGAAGGAATTTTGGTTTCACGGAAATAGTGCAGGGAAGAAGTGAAGAAATTTTTGAACCAAAAAAAATCCCGAAGCGTAACTCCGGGATTTTTACATTTTTAATTAAGAACCCATTCAACTTTACCAACTGCTTCGGTTTCTTTCACCTCAAGCGATTTGGCGTAATTTAAGATTGCGTTTACCGACTCCTGCGGCGGGGCAAATAACCCCTTTTTATCTTTCAGACAGGTCTCTTCGCCTTCTTCCGACGAATGCAAAACCGATAAAGTTTTATAATCTTTATTAATCTGATTGATAAGAAAAATCAACGTAGAAATTTTACTCATAGGCATCATTACAATTTATTTTTGAAAATAAACGACGCCTCGCTTGTTAATATTGTGTTAATAAAGGTTAAATCTTGGTCAATGTAAGATTTTTCTTCTCAATAATTTTCCGAAGGTTTATCAGAGCATAACGCATGCGCCCCAGTGCGGTGTTGATACTGACATCGGTCTGGTCGGCTATTTCCTTAAAACTAAGCCCCATATAATGCCGCATGTAAATAACCTGCTGTTGATCTTCGGGCAATTCCTTAATCAGCTCTTTCACCTCGAAAAGAATCTGGTTGGTTATCATCTGGTCTTCGATATTGACATCGGAGAATTTCTGCGAATTGAAAATATCGGTTTCGCAACTGTCGTTAGAGATGGTTGCATTCAGCTTTTCGCGTCTGAAATGGTCGATGATGAGATTATGCGAAATGCGTAAAACCCAAGAAATAAACTTCCCATTTTCCACATATTTTCCATGCTTCAACGAGCGGATAACTTTGATGAAAGTATCTTGGAAAATATCCTGCGCCAAATCTTGGTTTTTCACAACAAGCAGTATATAAGAATAAACACGATTCTTATGCCTGTTAATTAATATTTCGATGGATTCAAAATCCCCATTGACGAAATGCTGAACGAGTTCGTTGTCATTCAATTTTTCTGCATTTAACATTGCTTTCTATTTTTAAGGAACAAATAGTAAAGTTGTCGTCAATAGGCCTACAAAGTTTAATGAGTTAAAACTATTCTTAATTTTGTCGGGTGTAAAAATGAATTTTTTTTATGAAATATGCAAATTTTTTTCACATTATAATTTTTTCTGCAAAAAATGTTAAAAAGTAAAGATTGCAAATGTATTGAGTTAAAAGGAGTAAGAGTACATAACTTAAAAGATATCAGCTTATTAATCCCCAGAAATAAATTTAATGTCGTTACGGGAGTTTCGGGTTCGGGCAAGTCATCTTTGGCTTTCGACACGCTGTTTGCCGAGGGACAGCGGCGTTATGTGGAGAGTTTATCGTCGTATGCGCGGCAGTTCCTTGGGCGTATCGACAAGCCCGAAGCTGATTATATAAAAGGTATTCCGCCGGCCATCGCCATCCAGCAAAAGGTGAACAACCGCAACCCCCGTTCTACGGTAGGCACATCGACAGAGATTTACGACTATTTCAAATTGTTATACGCCCGCATTGGCAAAACCTTTTCGCCCGTGTCGGGACAGGAGGTAACCCGCCATTCGGTGAGCGACGTGGTTGACTACATCGTTTCCCATGAACCCGGAACGCGCATCATCATTGCCGCTCCCATATATTTCAAGAACAAGGATTTCAATCTTCCGCAAATCGAATTGCTTTTGCAACAGGGCTTTACAAGGATAGAAAGCAACAACGAGATTTTTAATATCGATGAACTGATCGCGCAAAAGAACAACCATTTTTGCGGCGATTCCTGCAATCTGGTTATCGACAGGGTGCAAGCCTCGCATGACGAAGACAACATGAACCGCATGGCCGACTCGGTGCAAACCGCTTTTTACGAAGGACACGGCGAGTGCGTCATCAAAGCATTCGCCGCCAATGGCGTCAACGAAAAGCATTTTTCAAACCGATTTGAGGCCGACGGCATTACATTCGAAGAGCCATCTGTCGATCTGTTCAGCTTCAACAATCCCATGGGCGCCTGCCCCACCTGCGAAGGTTACGGGAAAATTATCGGCATCGACGAAGATTTGGTGATTCCCAACAAATCGCTTTCCATTTACCAAAACGCCATTGTTTGCTGGCGAGGCGAAAAAATGAGCGAGTGGCAAGACCGGCTGGTTTACAACGCTGCCAAATTCGATTTTCCCATTCATAAACCTTATTATGAGCTGACTGATGAACAACGTCGGTTAATATGGACGGGAAACCGCTGGTTCGAAGGACTGAACAACTTTTTCAAACATCTCGAAGAACAAAGCTATAAAATACAATACCGCGTGATGCTGTCGCGCTACCGCGGCAAAACCATTTGCCCCGAATGTAAAGGGAGCCGCCTGCGTAAAGAAACCGATTATGTGAAGGTGGGCGACCATTCCATTCAGGAACTGGTGTTAATGCCCGTGTCCCAATTAAAGCGGTTTTTCGACAACCTGAGCTTCGGCAAACACGACGAGGAGATTGCCAAACGGCTGCTCATCGAAATCAACAACCGTGTTTCGTTTCTCACCGAAGTGGGGCTGGACTACCTCACCCTGAACCGTTTGTCGTCATCTTTGTCGGGCGGCGAATCGCAAAGGATAAATCTGGTGACCTCGCTGGGCAGCAACCTCACCGGATCGCTATACATACTCGACGAACCCAGCATAGGATTGCACAGCCGCGACACGCAACGCCTCATCGGTATATTGCAAAAGCTGAAAGATATGGGAAATACGGTTTTGGTGGTTGAACACGACGAAGAAATCATGCTGACCGCCGACCACATCATCGACATGGGGCCGCTGGCAGGACGTTTGGGAGGCGAAGTGGTTTTCGAAGGAAATCACAGCCAGTTGCTGCACAGCCACAACAGCCTCACCGCCGATTACCTGACCGGAAAAAAATCCATTGAAGTGCCAACATACCGGCGCAAGTGGAATAACTTCATAGAAATTGTGGGCGCACGGGAGAACAACCTAAAAAACCTGCGCGTGAAATTTCCGCTTAACATTATGACGGTTGTCACCGGCGTGAGCGGCTCGGGAAAATCATCGTTGATTTCGCAAGTTCTCTACCCTGCTATTTCAAAGATTGTGGGCGCCTACGGCGAAAGAACAGGCAGCCACGATGCACTTTTGGGCGATGTTCATCTGCTCACAGCCGTCGAATTTGTGGACCAGAATCCGATTGGCAAAAGTTCGCGTTCCAATCCCGTGACCTACCTGAAAGCTTACGACGAAATTCGCAAACTCTTTGCCGATCAGCAGGCGGCAAAACTGATGGGTTTCAATCCTTCGCATTTTTCGTTCAATGTGGATGGCGGCCGCTGCGAAGAGTGCCAGGGCGAAGGCATCATCAAAGTAGAAATGCAGTTCCTTGCCAATGTATATTTAGTGTGCGAAAGCTGCGGCGGAAAACGCTTCCGCGAAGAGGTTCTGGAAGTCCGTTACAGGGATAATAGCATCGACGATATTCTCAATCTCACCATCAATCAGGCAATAGAACTTTTCGGCGCCGGAAAATCAACAACCGAGAAAAAAATAATCAAAAAACTAAAACCGCTGCAAGATGTGGGGCTGGGCTACATCAAACTTGGGCAATCGTCGAGTACGTTGTCGGGCGGCGAAAGCCAACGCGTGAAACTCGCTTATTTTCTTGCCCAGGAGAAAGACGCTCCCACCCTGTTTATTTTCGACGAGCCGACCACAGGCCTCCACTTCCACGACATCAAAAAGTTGCTCGAATCATTCAACTCGCTCATAGAAAGAGGCCACACCATTATCATAATAGAACACAATCTGGACATCATAAAAAGCGCCGACTGGATAATTGATTTGGGTCCCGAAGGTGGCAACGAAGGCGGCCGGATTGTTTACGAAGGCGTCCCTGAAGGATTGGTTAACGTGGGGAATTCGCATACAGGAAAAGCGCTGGCGGAGAAGTTGAAAACAAAAAATTGACAGCGGTTTTCGCCACCTGACAATCATTCCTGCATGGCATTCGAGGCACCCGAAATTTCGACAATTTCTTTTGTTATGGCCGCCTGACGCACTTTGTTGTAGTGAAGCGTTAATTCGCCAATCAGGTCGCTGGCATTGTCGGTGGCGATGTGCATAGAGGTCATGCGGGCGCCATGTTCTGCAGCATTGGAGTCGAGCAGGACACGGAAAAAACCCATTTTTAACACAGCCGGAATCAACTCATTTATTATTTCCTCCTTCGAAGGTTCGTAAA
>Ga0082212_10004250_pt1 | contig 19934 bp, 13 predicted proteins | sample TergutNt197P3_FD_71548 | JGI IMG/M metagenome (GOLD analysis project Ga0082212, IMG submission 71548) | Neocapritermes taracua P3 segment gut microbial communities from Petit-Saut dam, French Guiana - Nt197 P3 | ecosystem: Host-associated > Arthropoda: Insects > Digestive system > Gut ... | reverse complement strand
GTCCCAGCCGAGCGCTTTCCAAAACGGGTCAATGAAGTCTCGGCGGGTTTGCGTTTCGTTGTAATCCGCTTTTTTGTACGACTCTTTCTGCTCGTTAAACCGCTCAACAAGTGATTCAATTTTGATAATTGCTTCTTCTTTTGTTGGCATACGCTACCTGTTTTATTTTAAAGTGCAAAAATACAATTTTTTTCGTGTTTTCTTTGGAAAAAAAACGTGTTTTTTATTGTTCTTTCTGTCTGTCAATTTCGCACTGCACTGTCCGCAGACTGACGGCTAACGGGCGGCTTTATGAAAGCTGGGGTGTATGCCCGCAGACACTTTTGTGCGAATTTGCAAGTGCATCACCCGCCCAAACCTTTGTGACCCCCCGCCTTCACCAAGCCGCCAGCCCGATAAACGCAGATTTTTAATTGCTTATCATTTAGGCATATACTATCTGAGAAAATCCGTCTCATCAGCGTCATCTGCATTCTTTTAAGTCAGCCTCTGCAAAAATATTATTTTCATGGAAAAATATTGGAAATAATAATTTACTTTTGCAGTTGTAAATCATTTCAAGAATCATCAATCAACAAAACCATCATCATTAACCATAAAACATATCACAATGAAGAATCATTTAAGAATTTTTTCGCTGGCATTGGTCATTTTCTTAATGATTGCCAACAACATGAATTGTACGGACAGTAAGCAACAGTACCGGCGCTTGCCTGTGAAAGTCTACCGCGACAAAATGAAAGCGGGCTGGGTCGGACAAATTGCGGGCGTTTGCTGGGGCGCGCCTACCGAATTTCGCTGGAAGGACAGGATCATCCCCGAAGCGGACATGCCTGTCTGGAAACCGGAAATGATCAACGAAGCCTTTGATCAGGACGATCTGTACGTGGAAATGACTTTCCTGCGGACACTCGAAGAATACGGTATCGACGCCTCGATCCGTCAGGCGGGAATTGATTTCGCGAACAGCGAGTATCCGCTCTGGTGCGCGAATGCTGCGGGGCGTAAAAACTTACGTTCGGGTATCGCGCCGCCCGATGCAAGCCACCCGCAATTCAACAAATGTCCGAACGACATTGACTATCAGATTGAGGCCGACTTTTCGGGGCTGATTGCGCCGGGGATGCCAAACGTCGCCATTGAGATGGGCAACAGGTTCGGACGGCTCATGAATTACGGCGATGGAGTATATGGCGGACAGTTCATCGGCGGCATGTACTGCGAAGCGTTTTTCGAGGACGATATTCTGAAAATCATCGACGCCGGATTGGCCTGTATACCCGCTGAAAGCCAGTATGCCGAAATGGTGCGGGATATGGTTGTATGGTACAAAGAAAACCCCGATGACTGGGAATCTGCATGGCAAAAATGTCAGAAAAAATACCGTGAAAACCCTGAATATCAGAAAGCATCCAACGGCGGAATTGACGTCAAAATCAACGGGGCTTACATCCTGATGGGGCTTTTGTACGGCAAGGGCGATTTGGACGGGACGATTGTCATCTCGACCCGCTGCGGACAGGATTCCGATTGTAATCCTTCAAACGCGGGAGGCGTGCTCTTTACGACGGTCGGTTTTGAGAAACTTCCGGCGCGTTTTACCGAAAAACTTGATTACGAAACGAATTTCAGCTTTACAGCGTATAATGTCAATACATTGCTCGACGTTTGCGAAAAACTGACCCGCGAGATTCTTATCCGTGAAGGCGGTCGTATCGAAAAAGACGCCAGCGGCGACGAGGTATTCGTCATCCCAGTCAAGGCGCCCAAGCCGAATCCGCTTGAATTGAGCTGGGAACCCGGCCCGATTGCAGGCAGTCTCTTCACCGACGAAGAAAATGAGAAAATCCGCTTTAAAGCATTTACGAATCTGCAAAAGGCGGTCGATCATCTGTTCCCCGGCTGGACGATTGGCGAAACCGGTACGGACATGAACCCCGGCTTCCGTGAATCATTGCGCGGAAAAAAGAATGTACTCGTCACGCACCCGATTGATCGCGAAACGCCCTGCGTACTGACCACCTCGGTGGACATTCCGGCAGGTAAAAAATCGACGCTTCGCCTCGTGGCCGGGCATCACGAACAGGGCGACTGGGATCTGGTCATTCGCGTCAACGGTTCGCCGCAGAAAACCGTTGTTATCGGTAAGACGCTCACCGGCAACACAGGTTGGGCGGAAGTAACCTTCGACCTGACGCCGTTTGCCGGAAGCAAAAACGTCAAAATCGACATGGAAAACAAGGCAAACGGATGGGCATGGGAAGCCGGTTATTGGGCTGAAATTGAAATTAAATCGGAATAAGTAATCATATATAAAACCAAACTAATGAAAAACATAATGAAGATATTTGTTTTCCTTGCAATGAGCATCATACTTTCGGATTGTAAAGAAAAACCGGATAATGGTAAAGAACAATACAGTATAGTGGTTGAGAACAATGAGGCGCTGAATCAGGAATTGTTTGCCGATCAGATAAAAGCCACAAGCGTGGTTTTCATTACCACCGGCAGTGCATGGACTTCTACAGTTACTGAAGGAACAGATTCGTGGATTGAATATACCCCCGAAAAGGGCTATTCAAACGGACGATACACTGTTAATATAAGTCTCAAAACAAATACTACGGGTAATGACCGGACGGCGCTCATCACCATTCGCTGCGGCGATAAAGAATTCGACATTTCCATTAAACAAAAGGCAGTTGACAGCAACGGAAATATTCTGGAGCCACCCGTCGATCCACCCAAAATTGTGGTGGAGAATAGCGAGGCGTTGAATCAGGAATTGTTTGCCGAACAAACGAAAGCAACGAGCGTAATTTTTGTAAATACCAAAGCATGGACTTCGACCGTTACGGAAGGCGCCGATTCGTGGATTAACTATGCCCCTGCACAGGGCAATTCATTAGGAAAACACACCCTTTCCATTTCCCTCAGGCGGAATGCTACGGGTATTGACCGGACGGCGGTGATCACCATCAGTTGTGACGGAGAAGAAGTCGAAATCACCATTACTCAGTTGGCAGTCGACAGCAATGGAAATCTGTATGATCCCGGCGACTATGAAACGACCATAGAAGAATATTTAAACAAAGATTGGAGTATCTTGCAAAGCGCAAGGGCACAAGCCCTGTCGGAAAACAGGGAACCGCTTCATCCGCCTGCGTTACAGAAAATCCTTTTTGTTGCCTGCACCAGTACTTCTTTAGGCGGAACAAGATATACCATGGACGAAATGCAAAAGCAATTCTTCAAAGACGTAGCGAAGAATTATAAGGAAGTTGTCGAATTATGGTCAAATAATAACGTGGAAATAGAAACTGACCTTCTGTTCATCGACCGCGAGGTAGTTGTTCCGGATCAGAACCCGACATGGGTCACTCAGGCGACCATTCAGGCGGATCTGGATATACACGCGCCTATCGGTCAATACGACGGCGTTCTTGTAACCGCGGCACGAAGTTTGCCTAACGTTCACATGGGGGTAAAAACTGCCGGATATGAGAATCTGTACGGATATTCGTGGTTTAAACTGTACGTACCTACCGGAGGTTCAACGCCGCCCACGTCTTATCCATACACTGTACCCGCAGCAAACGAGGCGCCCTTTTTATCAACGGATGTAGCGGTACATGAATGGATGCACCAGCTGGAGTTCCTTGGCGGCCTGTTAGACTACACTTTTCCGGCAACTCATGCCTATGCGGGTCCGCCGGAATTTCCGGAGTACGTCAAATATCCGGGCGACCCTGTGTGGGATTTTGCCGCCTATTACCGCGACTATGTTTCGGGAAATGTTCCGTACACTTCCGGAGGAGTTACGCGAAAGATCGGCATGTTTCCGCAAATGTGGATGATCACGCCCAGATTTCTCAACAGTAGCGCTGTTTACATCGTCAACGAAGCCAACGGCCTGTATTTGACGTATTCGGGAAACAATACAGGTTTTTCAACGACTCCCTGTCCGTGGTACTTTAGATACAACGGTAAATTCAACGGCGACGACAGATATTTGGTACTTACTTCTGACAACCGGAGTCTGGACATCTCTAATGCCTGGAATACTGAAGGCAATGCCGTTGGTATATTCGGGGTGAACGGAGCGTATCCTCAGGCTCAAAACTTTCGTATTACCAAAAACAGTGATGATACATATAAATTGACCACCACCTTCTCGAGCAATAACAAGGTGTTGCAAAGAAATACAGGCGCTACTCATGCGACAGCCACCACAATCAACACTGACAATGGCAGTAATGACCAAAAATGGCGATTCATCAATAATCCTTTATAACCAATATGTCAAAAATCTGAAAAGTTAAATCAAAAAAATATGTTATCCACACATCGAATCACCAAATGGGTGAACAGCGGCTTTGGCAGGATTTTTCTGTTGCGCGACATCAACATGAGTATCGCTAAGGGAGAATTTGTTTCCATCATGGGCCCGTCGGGTTCGGGTAAAACTACGTTGCTCAACGTGCTGGGTATGATTGATACTTTCGAGGAGGGCGAGTACGACTTCATGGGGTATCAGGTGCATACGTTCAAAGAATCGCAACGTTCCGACCTTCACAAAAACTACATCGGGTTTATCTTTCAGGCGTATCATCTGATTGACGAACTTACAGTTGCCGAAAATATTGAGGCTCCATTGTATTACCACAATGTAAAACAGAGCGAGCGTAAGGCAGCCGTAGCCGACATACTTGACCGGTTCAATATCGTGGGCAAGAAAGACCTGTTCCCGTCGCAACTTTCAGGCGGACAGCAACAGTTGGTAGGCGTCGCCCGGGCGCTCGTCATCAAGCCCAAACTGCTGCTTGCCGACGAACCTACGGGTAATCTCAATTCAAAGCAGGGCGAGGAAATCATGCGAACATTCACCACGCTCAACAAAGAAGAAGGCATGACGATTGTTCAGGTAACTCATTCCGAAAAAAATGCCGCCTACGGAAACCGGATTATTGAATTGCTGGACGGAATGATTGTAAATTGAGAAATCCGTAAGATATGTGGAAATTGTTAAAAATCAAATTTTCAAATGCGAATACGTGATGTTATAATCTGGATAGTATTGCTGGTAAGTCATACAGGTAATCTTTTTGCCGATCAGCCTTTTTTTGCGACAGGGATTGCGATGACGGAAAAGGGTGAGATTCTGCTAACTCAGAAAGGGACAAAACGGATTGATATATTTTCCTCCGACGGAAGGGAATTGCTGCATTCGTTTGCCATGGCAGAAACGCCGACCGGTATATGCGCGTATGGCAACAAAGCGTATATCACCGCTTTTGAAACAAAAGGAATGTTGCATGTCCTGAATCTTTCTTCAAGACGTGTTGAAGCGGATATTTTGGTTGGATCGGGCGCGTGTTATCCGGTTTTCAGTCAGGATAAACAAAAAATATATGTTTGCAACCAATTTGCAAATACAGTTTCGGAGGTTGATGTGAAACGGCAAAAAGTTACGCGAACAGTGGGTGTGTTGCGTGAACCAAAGGCTGCTGTTTTGAGTAAAGACGGGAATTATCTGTTTGTGGCCAATTTTCTGCCGCATCAGCGCGCCGATGCGGATGTTGTCGCCGCGTGCGTATCGGTTATCGAAACGAAGAATTTCACAAAGATAAAAGATATTCAATTGGCCAACGGGAGTAATGCTTTGCAGGATATGTGCATCACGCCGGACGGAAAATACGTATATGTAACGCACAATCTGGGACGTTTTACCGTACCTACTTCGCAAGTGTTTCAAGGATGGATGAATACGAGCGCTTTCAGTGTGATTGACGTTGAAAATCAGGCATATCTTGGAGTAGTTCTGGTAGATGAACCGGAAAGAGGGGCGGCCGGCGTCTGGGGAATCCGGTGCAACAGGAACCATATCTACGTCTCACACTCCGGAACGCACGACGTCAGTATCATCGATCATCCGGCCATGCTGGAGAAATTTTTGGCATATCCTGACAAAAAGCAATTGGATTATGACCTGCGTTTTCTTTACGGACTAAGGAAACGCTTGCCTTTGGAAGGAAACGGCCCCCGCGCGATGTATCTTAATGAAGATAAATTGTTCATTCCTACTTATTTTGCAGATATACTGAATATTTTGGACGTTACATCCAACAATCTGACAACGGTTGCCATGAATCCGGATCGCAAGGAAACAGAAGAGCATTTGGGCGAAAAATATTTCAATGACGCTACCAAATGTTTTCAGAACTGGCAAAGTTGCAACGGTTGTCATCCCGGCAATGCAAGAATGGACGGTATGAATTGGGATTTAATGAATGATGGAATCGGAAATCCAAAAAACTGTAAAAGCCTATTGTACAGCCATGTAACGCCTCCCTGCATGATTTCGGGAATCCGTGAGAATGCTGAGATTGCTGTGCGCGCCGGTTTTAAGTTTATTCAGTTTTTTGATATTGACGAAGAAACAGCCGCTTATGTCGATGCTTACTTAAAGGCATTACGTCCGGTTCCAAGTCCTTATCTGGATGACGGTAAATTATCGGGAAAAGCGGAAAAAGGCCGGAAAACCTTTGAAAAACTAAACTGTAACGTATGTCATAGCGGGCCTTATTTTACAGATATGAAAATGCACCGGATCGGAAAAAACATTGAATTTGAAAAGGGTTGGGATACGCCGACCCTGATTGAAGTCTGGCGTACCGCGCCATATCTGTTTAATGGTTCGGCAGCTACTCTTAACGAAGTGTTTACGAAATTCAAACACGGAATTGAGAATAAGAAAGTCTCTCCAGAGGAGATTGAAGCGTTAGTGGAATATGTAAACTCATTATAATTTTAATACTATGAAAATCAAAAGTATATTTATCATACTCTTTCTTGTGACGGCTGGTTTCACGTTGAGCAGTCATTTGAAAACTGTCGGTACGAATCATGTTTTTTATGACGATGTAACATTTGTACATAACTTGCAGGAAGATCTTACATGGCTGAATATGGATGCGATCCGTCTGGCTTTTGCCGATATGAAGCAGTCCGGGTCGTATCATTCAGACGCTTACCAGCCTTTGATGGATGAATTGGAAGAACTAGTTAAAAAAGGATTTGACGGAATCAGTCAAATGGACGGGCAGGCTATCCGGGATGCAGAAAAAGCGCTGGCGATTAAGCGGACAATTTTATTGTCCAATCCGCTGTTAGATAGCGACAAAATTATCGCGGCCCGTTATAAGACCGGACGAAATGCGCGGCAAATAATGTCGCCTTCGCTGGGTACGCAGTCGAATAACTGGAGTAACCAACAGTCGGCTAAACGACGCGGATTTGACGCAGAAATTGTTGAACTGTCCGGTTTACGCAACGACATCCGTTTACGCTCAGTTTACAAAACGCAGGATTCGGCTTCCATTGCCGATTTGAAGATGCACTGGGATGGCGACAGGGTGATGTTCACATCTCTGATGCCCGACAGACGGTGGAACGTCTTCGAGGTTAAGTTAGACGGAACAGGCTTCCGGCCGTTAGTTGAAACCGTAGAGCCGGAACTTGAATTTTATGACGGCGCTTATCTGCCCGACGGCCGCGTGATTGCGAATGCAAATATCGGCTATCATGGCGTGCCTTGCGTGAACGGAAGCGATCCGGTAGGAAATATGATGCTGTACGAACCAGAAACAAAAAATCTGCGTCGCCTGACATTTGATCAGGACGCCAACTGGAATCCCGTTATCATGCACAACGGACGAATCATGTATACCCGCTGGGAATATACCGACCTGACGCACTACTATTCCCGTATCGTGATGCACGTTAATCCTGACGGAACCGAGAACAAGGCTTTATTCGGCAGCGGTTCCATGTTCCCGAACAGCACGTTCGACATTCAGCCTCTGCCGGGTCGTCCATCCGCTTTTGCCGGAATCATTTCGGGACATCACGGCGTAGCGCGTTCTGGACGGCTGCTCCTTTTCGACCCGATGAAGGCGCGTAAGGGAACTGAAGGCGTAATACAGGAAATCCCGTACAGAAACCGTCCGGTCGAAAATCTGATTAAAGACGAATTAGTGAATGGCGTCTGGCCTCAGTTCATCAAACCGATGCCGTTAGACGATAAATATTTCCTGGTCTCGGCCAAACTGACGCCCGATGACTTGTGGGGGATATATTTGGTGGATGTATTCGATAATGTAACTTGCCTGATCAAGCAGGAAGGAGAAGGATTTATCAGTCCGGTTCCCGTCCGTAAAGCGGCAACGCCTCCCGTTATTCCCGACCGCGTTAAACTGGACGACAAGGAAGCGACGGTTTTTATCCAGGATATATATGAAGGCGAAGGCCTGCGCGGCGTACCCCGCGGAATCGTCAAGGAACTTCGCATTCATGCCTACGAATATGCTTATATCAACTCGCCTTCCGATCATTATGCGCAGGGTATCCAGAGCGGCTGGGACATTAAGCGTCTGATGGGAACCGTTCCCGTTGAGGAAGACGGGTCGGTTATCTTTAAGATCCCTGCTAACACGCCCGTTTCCCTTCAGCCGTTGGATGCTGACGGAGCGGCTGTTCAGTGGATGCGCAGCTGGTTTACGGCTATGCCGGGCGAAGTCGTATCGTGCGTCGGATGCCATGAAGACCAGAACAGGATTGCCATACCCAAACGTGTGATTGCCTCTCAGAAAGCGCCGGTCGGGATAACAAAACCGGAAGGAGGCGTCCGTTCATTCACCTTTGATCTGGAAATACAGCCCATCCTGGACAGGGCCTGCGTCGCCTGTCACACCGGCGAAGGGCGCGCTTTCGATTTACAGGGCGGGAAGAAAGACCGCAGAGGATACGGTACGGCTTATCTGAATCTGCATCCATACGTCCGCCGTCAGGGGCCGGAAGCCGATATGACAGTTTTACAACCATACGAATACCACGCCAATACAAGCGAATTGACGCGCTTGCTGAAAAAAGGACACTATCATGTACAACTGACTGACGCGGAATGGCGAAAAATCTATAACTGGATTGACTACAACGCGCCTGACAAGGGAACATTCACGGCAACGGCATACAACGGTTTTCCTTACAAAGGTTTTGACCAGATTGAACGGAGAATAGAACTCGCCAATAAATATGCGCTGGAATCCGGCGTCGATTGGAAAAAAGAAATTGCCGGTTATGCGGAATGGCTGAAGTCAAAAGGTGAAATCACGCCCGTCAGGCCTGAGCGGAAACCCCGTGAGGAAGCAAAAGAAGTAAAGATAGAGGGATGGCCTTTTGCGGTTTCAGAACCTTTGTTGAATGCCAGAAAGAAAGTTGAACTTGCTCCGGGCGTTCATCTGACATTGGTTTATATCCCTGCCGGTCAGTTTGTGATGGGCAGCAATCATCCCGCACATCCCGATGTGTCTCCCGCTTCCAAAGTGGAAATCAAAAAACCTTTCTGGATGGGGGAAGTAGAAATCACCAACGAGCAATATCAGGCGCTTGTACCGGAACACGACAGCCGTTTTGTCGACCAGTTCTGGAAAGACCACGTAGGTCCGGGTTATCCGGCCAACCTTCCGCATCAGCCGGTGATCCGCGTGAGCTACAACGATGCGGCGGAATTTTGCAGGAAACTGAGCGAAAAGACAGGCCTGAAAATAACCTTGCCAACTGAGGCCCAGTGGGAATGGGCATGTCGTGCGGGCGGCGATAAGGACTTCTGGTTTGGCGATCTGAATACGGATTTCAGCGCGTATGAAAATCTGGCAGACGCTCAACTGAGCAAAATGGCCGTAACCGGCGTCGATCCGCAACCTATGCGGAGAACGGATTCCTGGTTCCCTTATTATAATTTCATTCCGAAAGCGGAATCAATCGATGACGGAAACATGCTTCAAACGGCTTCCGATGCGTACCGGCCGAATCCTTTCGGATTATTCAGTATGCACGGAAATATTGCCGAATGGACGCGTTCCAGTTACCTGCCCTATCCTTACAACGAAAATCCAGACGAGACGTCGGCGTATAAAGTCGTGCGCGGAGGCTCCTATATCGAACGTCCGAAATTTGCTGCGGCTTATGCCCGTAAGGCTTATTATCCATGGCAGCGGGTGTTTAACGTCGGATTCAGGGTAATCATCGAAGAATGAGAAAGCGGTAATTTAACATAACATAAACCTTTTCCCGGATTTTTTGTCTTCGGAAAACGACGTCTAAAAGACAAAAACCAGCCATTCGGCTTTATATTGTATCGTTTATTATTTTACACTGCCTTAGTATTTCATTTAGTATTTATAAAATACTTCATTTACCTTCATTTCAAATTTAAAATTATTGATGACGGTATCCTTATTAATCGTCAATAATTCGATACCGGCAATGTCGGCGTAATCCTCCATGTATTCGCTGGTGAGCGCGTAGGTGAAGGCTGTGTGATGCGTTCCGCCGGCTAAAATCCATGCGGCGGCGCCAATTTCGAGGTTCGGTTCGGGTATCCACAATGCGCTGGCAACCGGAAGTTTCGGAAGGGCGGCTTCGGGTTCTATTACCGTTACGTTGTTCACAATCATACGGAAACGGTTGCCCATATCTACAATGGTTGCCGCAATACCCTTGCCGGGGTGCGCCACGAATACCAAACGCGCTGGATCGGCTTTCCCGCCGATACCCAGAGGATGAACTTCCAGACGCGGCTTTTCGGTAGTGATTTCTGGCGAAACCTCCAGCATGTGCGCTTGCAGAATGGCGCTTTGCTCTCCCTTGAAATGATACGTGTAATCTTCCATGAACGATGTGCCGCCGGGCAATCCCTGCGCCATTATCCAGAAAGTACGCATCAGGGCGGCAGTTTTCCAGTCGCCCTCTGCGCCGAAGCCGTATCCTTCAGCCATTAAACGCTGACATGCCAAGCCGGGCAGTTGGTTCAAGCCGTGCAAAGCGTTGAAATTTGTGGTAAATGCCTTAGCGCCCTTATCTTTCAGGAAACGGCGCAATGCAACCTCTTCGCGGGCGGCTTCGCGTACCTGACCGTAATATTTGGCGCCTTTTTTGCAGTTGTCGGCAAAGGTGTACAGACTTTCGTACTCGGCAACCAGCGCATCAATATCGGCGTCAGTAACTTTATCCTGATATTCCACCAAATCGCCCACGCCGTAATAATCCACGTGATACCCAAGACGCATCTCGGCTTCGAGGCGATCGCCGTCGGTTACGGCAACACAGTTCATGTTGTCGCCGAAACGAACGATGAGCATATCCTGCGCATCCGCCCATGCTGCGGCAACGCGCATCCATACGGCGATTTTGTCCTGAACGCCCGCGTCGCTCCAATGACCCACCACCACTTTGCGGGTTTTACGCATCCGGCTGACGATATGCCCGAACTCGCGGTCGCCGTGCGCCGACTGGTTGAGATTCATAAAGTCCATGTCAATTTCGCTCCATGGAATCTCTTTGTTGAACTGCGTGTGAAGGTGCAGCAACGGCTTTTTGAAATCCTGCAAACCCTTGATCCACATTTTTGCCGGCGAAAAGGTGTGCATCCACGTGATCACGCCGATACATCCGCTGTCGTTGTTGGCGGCGCTCAATGCGGCGGCAACCTCCGGAGATGAGTTCACCGTGCCTTTGTACACGACCTTCACGGGCAGACGTCCCGAATCGTTCAATCCCTTCACCATTTCTGCCGAATGTGCATCAACGGCTACTACTGCGTCGCCGCCATAGAGCAACTGCGCTCCGGTGACAAACCATACTTCCAAGTCTTTCATGTTATTTGATTTATAATTATTCAATGATTTAAAAATTCAATGATTCTGTTATGGTATCATTTTATGACGCACACTGTCCATTCTGGCGTCAATAAACGATTCTAATTCTTTATCCTTTTCGTCCATATCGTACCGGTAATCGCCATGTTTATCCAATATCATTATGGTATAATCTATGAGTGCATCTATCCATGGGAATATATTCCAAATAGTTGAACTAAAAGTATCTGAAGACATCATGGTGTAAAAAAACACAGAAGTTTTATTATTCAAAATAGCATCAAAGTACTTGTACGGATCGGGTTCAGATGGAATTGCTTTTTTTTTGTTATCCCAATATTGTTGCATGATCAATTCTTCTATTTTGTTAATCCAATAATAACAATCCGTTAATCTGATGATTAACTCTTTATTGGTCATTTTTTGAATCATATCAGAATTTTGAAATATATGCCATGCTGAAGTTGTCAATTGAGAAAACTCTAAAGCAACTGTCCGCGTAAGATATACGGCTAAAGTATCTTGGGGAATGGACGTCCAATCGCTTTTGCTCTCTAATATTTTTTTGTAAACATAGCTATCTTTCCTCATGATCTTTTCCTGAATTTTGAACCATTCTTTATTGGTTTCCAATTCATTTCTTACCAAAATCAATATTTCTTTTGTTTTTTTCTTTTCTTCGCACTGCTGCCACAGGGAGCTAACGCCAAAAGTAAGCACAATACCCAGAATAACCCCCAGCAGGTTCGTCAGAAAGCCCGACCATATCTTATTTTCCTTATTTCTCATGATACATTCAATGATTCGGTTTTAGACTGCAATGATAATAAAATACACACATATATGAAAAATATTTTTCATATTTTCCCATCATCCTTCATGGAATTAAGTACAAAAACACAGCAAAATATAATGTTTATTTCATAATTCAGGCTAAAAGTGATATATTTGCATCCCTCAAAAATCGAACAATGAATTGGGATTTTCTTCTTTCGTCCAAACGTTTCGGCAGCGCCAGTTCGTTGCCCGAAGACAAAATGATGGCGCGCTCGCAGTTCCAGCGCGACTATGACCGTATTATCTTTTCGTCGCCATTTCGTCGGTTGCAGAACAAAACTCAGGTTTTTCCGTTACCCGGGAGTGTTTTTGTGCACAACCGGTTGACGCATAGCCTCGAAGTGGCAAGCGTCGGGCGTTCGTTAGGTAATGCGCTGGCTGTGGAATTGGAAAAACGGGAAGAATTGGCCGGTTCGGATTTGTTTTCGATGCTCGGCGCCATCGTATCGGCTGCTTGTTTAGCGCACGATATGGGCAATCCTCCGTTCGGTCATTCGGGCGAAAAGGCTATTTCGCACTATTTTTCCGAAGGTAAAGGTACGACAATCAAAGAGATGGTTTCTCCAGACGAATGGATGGATTTGACTCATTTTGAAGGAAATGCCAATGCGTTCCGTGTGCTGACCCACCAGTTCAATGGCCGACGCAAGGGAGGATTTGCGCTTACCTGCGCTACGCTGGCTTCATTGGTCAAATATCCTCATGGATCGGAGGCTGCTACCGGTAAAAAACACAAATACGGATACTTTGTCTCGGAACGCGACGCATTTGAGGAAATTGCCCGCGAACAGGGTATCATCCGCTTATCGGACGATCCGGCGCGTTATTGCCGGCATCCGCTGGTTTATTTAGTAGAGGCTGCCGACGATATTACCTATCAGGTGATGGATGTGGAAGACGCCCACAAACTGAATATTCTGTCAACCGCCGAAACAAAAAATATCCTGATGGCTTTCTGGGATGACGATTCTCCTGAATATCAGTCGTTTCATGCCGGAGTCAGGAATATTTTCTCGATGGTTACCGATCCCAATGAACAGATTTCGTATTTGCGGGCGTCGCTGATCAACAAACTTGCAGGAGAATGTATTGCAGTGTTTATGAAGCGCTATGACGACATCATGTCCGGAAAACATACATCTTCATTAGTCGATTCGCTCGAAGGGGTTTCGGCGTCTGCCATGAGTTGTTGCAGCAGTCTGGCGGTAGAGCGGATTTACAACCATCCGTCGGTGGTGGAAGTGGAATTAGCCGGCTTTCGCATATTGGGCGCCTTATTGGATGAATTTATCGACGCCGCGCTCCATCCGGAATCGCATTACGCAAAGAAACTGCTTGTTTTACTGCCCGATCAGTTCGGCAGTACGCCGGAAGCGTCCGTCTATACGCGGATACAATCGGTTCTTGATTTTGTATCGGGAATGACGGATTTGTATGCTTTGGAATTGTATCGGAAAATACACGGATTTGAAATTTAAAAGATTATCATGATTTCCATAATTGCAGTCATTGATCAGAACAATGCCATCGGCTGGAACAATCGCCTGCTGTGCCACCTGCCCAACGACCTGAAATATTTCAAACGGATTACATCGGGATGTCCGGTCATCATGGGATGGCGCACCTACGAATCGTTACCGGTTAAACCGTTGCCCAACCGCAAAAATATCGTCATCTGCGACTTGCCGGATGCGTTGTCGCCGGGGTGCGTTTTGGTTTCATCCATTGAAGAAGCGTGCGGGCAATGCGGCGATGCGGAAGAATGTTTTGTCATCGGCGGGGCGCAGGTATACCGGCAAATGACGCCTTTAGCGCAAAAGTTGTATATCACCCGCATCCATCATGCGTTTGAAGCCGACGTCTGGTTTCCGGAAATAAAAGCCGGCGAGTGGCAACAACAATCGTCTGAACGGAACGAACCCGATGAGAAACATCCTTACGCCTATTCGTTTGAGATATATACGAGAATTAAATAACTGAATAATCCGATCATTCCTATGCACCGTTCCGGTTTTGTCAATATCATTGGAAATCCCAATGTTGGAAAGTCCACCTTGACGAATGCGCTCACAGGCGAACGTTTATCGGTGGTTACCGCTAAAGCGCAGACAACGCGCCATCGCATCATGGGTATTGTGAGTGGCGAAGATTATCAGATCGTATTTTCGGATACGCCGGGTATCATCAAACCCAAATACAGGATGCAGGAAGGCATGATGGATTTTGTGAATAACGCCTTTACCGATGCCGACGTCATTGTGTATGTGACAGATGTGGTGGAAACGCCCGACAAAAATATGGAGTACATCGAAAAAATATCTGGTATGAATATTCCGGCGCTGGTAGTGATCAACAAAATAGACCTGACCACGCCCGACAAACTCGATCGGTTGAGCGACCAATGGAAAGGCTGGTTACCGGCAGCGATTGTCATACCCGTTTCGGCCAAAGAAAAATTTAATGTCGATGCGGTCAGCCGTGCTATTAGAAACGCATTGCCCGAAGGCCCTGCTTATTACCCGAAAGATGAAATGACCGACAAACCCGAACGTTTTTTTGTGTCGGAAATACTGCGCGGGAAGATTTTCGAGAACTATGAAAAGGAAATCCCGTACTGCACCGAAGTGGTTGTGGAATCGTTCAAGGAAGATGCAAACCTGATTCGCGTTCAGACATTGATATATGTGGAACGCGATACCCAAAAAGCAATCCTGATCGGGAAGAAAGGCGCGGCATTGAAAAAAACGGCAACCGAAGCCCGTAAAGAAATGGAACATTTTTTTTCCAAAAAAATATTCCTCGAAACTTTTGTAAAAGTCCGGAAAGATTGGCGTAATGATGAAAATTACCTGAAAAATCTGGGATACATATAATTAAGGATTAACGATGAGCATATCCATTCATGGTTTGAATATGATATACCCCGGCGGCAATCACGCTTTGCGCGACGTTGATATGGAGATTCCCACAGGTATGTTCGGACTGCTGGGGCCTAACGGCGCGGGCAAGTCGACGCTGATGCGCATTCTGGCAGCGTTGATGAAGCCGACGTCGGGCGAGGTGAACATTTTTGGATACGACCTTCGACGAAATCGTAAGGAAATCAGAAACATACTTGGTTATCTGCCGCAGGATTTCCGTTTTTTCGCCAAGTACAAAACGCACGAATTTCTTGATTATGCCGCACGCCTTTCGGGAATGACCAACACCCGTAAACGCAGACAGGCTGTGGACGCCATGCTCGAAACCGTTGGCCTGTTCGACGTGCGCGAACGCTATGCCAACAAACTTTCGGGCGGTATGAAGCGTCGGTTAGGTATCGCACAGGCTTTGATTCACAACCCGAAGATGATCATCGTGGACGAACCAACCACCGGCCTCGACCCGGAGGAACGTATCCGCTTTCGCAATCTGCTGGCAGAGTTCAGCAAGAATGAGGTTACCATTATTCTTTCCACGCATATTGTCGGCGATATTTCGAGTACCTGCAACTGCATGGCGCTGATGAACCACGGGCAGATGGCTTTTTACGGTTCGCCGCAGCAGATGCTCGGACATGCCGAAGGCAAGGTGTGGCGCCTCCATGTTACCGGCGATGAACTTTTTGAAATAGACAAACGTTATCCGGTAATTTCCACCATCCCGTCTGGCACGGGTTGGGAAGTACAGATAGTGGCCAATACTGTGGAAGGCTTTGCCGCCGAACCCTATCCGCCCAATCTGGAACACGCTTATGTGTATTATATGGAAGGTTTAAAGAAGGACAGTTAAATGATTAAAAAGGCGCATCCATTACTTGTTGTTTTCTTAGGAAGCTTAACCCACTTTGAATATATTTGATTTTCATTGTATTGTGTATTTCGCAGGATCACAAACACTTACAACCATCAATAAGCCTGATTTTTTGTAACTACTCAGGTACTTTTTGAAAAAGATATCCGAAAAAAATCATCAATAAACGTCATATATTATTGCGCATAAAAAAACACTTCTTAACTTTGCGCCAAATTTATAATGATAAAAGTCATGAAACGATTGGTTTAAAAAAACAGGAACTGTATGTTTCCTCTATAATTTTTGCTGAAATTTTATTCGTCTGTGTGTAATACGAAATATTTCATGTACATTTGTAAAAAAAAATTGACGTGTCAAAACGCATAAATTACATAATATCAGAGATTAAAGACCAATATTTGTCTGATGAATCTTTACGTCCATGGATAATTGGGTTCAGCGGCGGGAAAGATTCTACTGCGTTATTGCAATTAGTTTGGCTTGCAATAAAACAAATTTCCCGTGCAGAAAGACAAAGGGAAAGAGAAATGGGAAGAATATACAGAACAAACAATCAAGAATATAATAACCAAATTGTCCAAATTGTTTGAATTTGAATAAGATGAAACAGCGAACAATCATGGAGGCGATTTCTAATGTATTTAAAATAACAATTCATTACTTATCAAGGATATTTATGGCCAAATCTATATGAACAAAATATTTTTTATATGCCTGATACAGTAGAATTTCGCACCAACAGTTGGGATAAGGAGGACAGGGAGCTCGACCGCACGTTACGGCCTGCCGGATTTGTGGAGTTCAGCGGACAGCCGAAAGTGGTGGAAAACCTTCGCGTGTTTGTGCAGGCTGCACGAATGCGCGGCGAAGCGCTTGATCATGTGTTGCTGCATGGCCCTCCCGGATTGGGCAAAACTACTTTGGCCAACATTGTGGCGAATGAGTTGGGCGTTAATCTGAAACTGTCATCCGGGCCGGTGCTCGACAAGCCCGGCGATTTGGCGGGCGTTCTTACCAATCTGGAAAAGAACGATGTGCTGTTCATCGACGAGATACACCGGCTCAGTCCCGTTGTGGAGGAATATCTCTACTCGGCCATGGAGGACTATACCATTGACATATTGATTGACAAAGGCCCCAGCGCCCGTTCGATACAACTCACGCTCAATCCGTTCACGCTTGTGGGCGCCACTACGCGGTCGGGACTGCTTACCAGTCCGTTGCGGGCGCGGTTTGGCATCACCTGCCACTTACAGTATTATAACGCGGACGTACTGACGCAGATTGTGACGCGCGCAGCCCGTATTCTGAAAACGCACATCGAACCGGAGGCGGCTGTCGAAGTGGCTTCGCGCAGTCGCGGTACGCCCCGTATTGCCAATGCGTTGCTGCGCCGTGTGCGCGACTTTGCACAGGTGAAAGGCGACGGAACCATCAACTTGGAGATTACCCGTTATGCCCTGGACGCCCTGAACATTGACCGTCACGGCCTCGACGAGATGGACAACCGGATATTACGCACTATGATTGAAAAATTTTGCGGAGGCCCTGTAGGTTTGACAACCATTGCTACTGCCGTCAGCGAAGATCCGGGAACCATTGAGGAAGTTTACGAACCGTTTCTGATCAAGGAAGGGTATCTGAAACGCACGCCACGCGGACGCGAAGTGACGGCCATTGCATATACCAGCCTCGGTATCAGTCGGTACAAAGACCCTGAATTATTGTTTTAATCCACGTATGACAATTTGATCATATTCGTCTGACCCTTTTCCTCAAAAGGTGTGCTTCCCACGTGCACCACCACATCGCCTTTTCCGATATAACCGCGCTCTTTCAGGTTGGCGATGGATTGCTCAATGGCGTCGTCGATGTTGTCGGTTTCTTCGGCATGGTAGGCGTGCGCGCCCCAGATGAGCGCCATTTTACGTACCAGCGCCTTGTTGCGGGTGAACACAAAGGTTTCGGCCTGCGGACGGTGACTTGATATGCGCATGGCTGTGTATCCCGAAAAGGTAAATGTCACTATTGCCTTGGCGTTTGCCTGATCGGCCATACGACAGGCGTTCAGGCAGATGGAGTCGGGCAGGAAGGTGCGGTTGCGCACATCGGGCAGGGTTTCGCGGTTGTATTGAAACCCGTGCGTTTCTGTCCAGTCGATGATTTGACGCATGGCTTTGACCGTTTCCACAGGGCGCTTTCCGATAGCTGTTTCGCCGCTGAGCATCACGGCGTCGGCGCCGTCGAGTACAGCATTGGCTACGTCGTTGGCTTCGGCGCGGGTAGGGCGGAAATTGACGATCATGCTTTCGAGCATCTGCGTGGCGATAACTACCGGCTTGGCCTGCTCAATACATTTTTTGACAATCATCTTCTGGAGCATCGGCACGCGATCGAATGGCACTTCGACGCCCAGATCGCCGCGCGCCACCATCACGCCGTTGGATGCATCGATAATGTCGTCGATATTTTCTAACGCTTCGGGTTTCTCAATTTTGGCCACGATGCGGGCGAATTTCTTTTTTGAACGGCACAAATCGCGAAGAGGCATCAGGTCGTCGGCAGAGCGCACAAACGAAAGGGCAATCCAGTCCACGTTGTAATCAAGGGCAAACGCCGCGTCTGCCAAGTCCTTTTTCGTCAGGCTTGGCAACGATAACTTAGTGTCGGGCAGGTTGATACCTTTATGCGAAGTCACCGGCCCTCCGTAAATGACTTTGGCGGTTACCTTGTTCTTTTTGTTGGTTTTTACTGCTTCGAGTTTTATTTTACCATCATCAATCAGCACCGCCTCTCCTTGTTTCACATCTTTGGCAAAACCGGCATAATTGATATGGAGCCTTTCGGATGTACAAAGACATTCTTCGGTTACCAACTCGATCATCTGACCGTCCCGAAGATTCACTTCTTCATTTTCGACCTTTCCAATGCGTATTTTCGGACCTTGCAGGTCGGCAAGAATGGTGACATTGGTGCGCATTTCCTGATTCAGTTCTATGATCTTCTGAATGTTCTGACGATGATCGTCGTGAGCGCCATGTGAAAAATTAAGCCGGCAAACATTGATCCCCGCTGCAAACATTTCGCGGAGCACCTCTTTCGACGAGGTCGCCGGCCCTATAGTGGCTATTACTTTTGTGTGACTCATGAAAATATTTTTTGGGGTTTTTGATTTTTTAATTACTTTTGCGGTATCCTTATATCTCTTAGTTTCAAATCTTGTTATAAGGATACCGACGGCGTTGGACAGCGATTGTTCCGGCGCCGTTTTTATTTTGTTTTCCTTTTAACGGATTTTACTTTTCAAAAAGACTGTAATTCAACATAATAAGCAAATATTTTAGCGTATTAATTGCTACGCATTTTTCTAATACACTTATTTGAAAGATTATAGCAAATAATGGACAATCTATTTATCGCACAAAAGTACAACAATTTTTAAAAAAATGCAAAAAAACATGTTTTTATCAGCAATTCCGCTACAAAAAAAATATTTTGATTTTTAATGACTTATGACATTTGGAAAAAAATATTTTTCAGGCTAATTTTGCAGAGAATTTGAGACAAAAAGCCCGACAAGCGGGC
>Ga0082212_10004249_pt1 | contig 19934 bp, 8 predicted proteins | sample TergutNt197P3_FD_71548 | JGI IMG/M metagenome (GOLD analysis project Ga0082212, IMG submission 71548) | Neocapritermes taracua P3 segment gut microbial communities from Petit-Saut dam, French Guiana - Nt197 P3 | ecosystem: Host-associated > Arthropoda: Insects > Digestive system > Gut ... | reverse complement strand
CCGTCAGGCTTTCGCCCATTGCGGAAAATTCCCCACTGCTGCCTCCCGTAGGAGTCTGGGCCGTGTCTCAGTCCCAGTGTGGCCGTTCACCCTCTCAGGCCGGCTACTGATCGTCGCCTTGGTAGGCCGTTACCCTACCAACAAGCTAATCAGACGCGGGTCCACCATTATGCGGTAGCTTCCTTGGAGAGGCCACCTTTTCTTACCTGTCGATGCCGATAGGTAAGGTTATCCGGCATTAGCAGCCGTTTCCGGCTGTTATTCCGGTCATAAAGACAGGTTACCCACGCGTTACTCACCCGTTCGCCACTAACTTACCTCCGTCTGCCCGAAGGCTTTCGAAATGTAAGTCCGTTCGACTTGCATGTGTTAGGCACGCCGCCAGCGTTCGTCCTGAGCCAGGATCAAACTCTCCATAATACTATTTCGAGCTTTGTTCGGCTCTTTTTGTTTTGTTTTTTCGGTTGATCGTTCTTGGAACGCTCTTCCGTTTTAACTGAAAATCGTTTTTACGATTCTCGGGTTAACATCCTATTCCGCGCTGGCGCGATTTTGGATGCTTTTTGTCCTTCGTCGTCTCTTGCTGTTTAGTTTTCAATGACCAGGTTTGGGTTTCGTTCTTCGAATAAGTAATGGAAACCCTCGATTCTACATGCCTTCTGTCGAATTTTGAACCCACCTCTTCGACAGACGCTTTACTATAATATCACGCTGTATTTTGGCTGTCAACTTTTTGGAGAAAGTTTTTTTATCAAGATCCGGATAAGTATCGACACAAACAATCTGACATTTCAACATATTCTGTATCAATAACAAAAGTGACTATCCGCTAACAAAAACAAATTGAAGCTTAACGCGTTCGAAGCCTATCCGGCCGAGCCAGACATTCTGTTATGGTTACCTCTCAACTGTCAACTGACAAAATTTCCTCTTGCCCACTTTCAGCACATCCCCGCTTTGTACCTCCACATGAGTCGTCTCCGCCTGAACCTTCACATCATTAATCCGCACGCCCCCTTGCTCAACCAACCGGCGCGCCTCACCCCGGCTTGGCGCGAACCCAACCGCCACCAACAGGCTGATGACCTCCGGCCGCGCTGTTAACTCAAGATCGCCCAAACAAAATTCCGGCATATCATCCGGAACCCCTTTTTTGCTAAAAACCTTCTCAAACTCCTGCCGTGCCCACGCCGCCGCCTCCCGATCATAAAAAAGCGTGACAAGCTCCATCCCAAGCCGCATCTTCAGATCCCGCGGATGATATGTTCCCGCCGCCAATCCTCTTTCAAAATCAGCGGTCTCTTCCTTATTAAGAGGCGTAACCAACTCAAAATACCGAATCATCAACTCATCGGGAATTGACATGCTCTTGCCAAAAATCTCCCGAGCCTCCTCTGTAACGCCAATATAATTGCCCAAACTCTTGCTCATTTTCTGGACGCCGTCCAACCCCTCCAGAATGGGCATGGTCAATGCCACCTGAGGCTCCTGCCCATAAAACCGTTGCAAGGAGCGTCCCATAAGTAAATTAAAAGTCTGATCGGTGCCGCCCAACTCCACATCAGCCTCTAACGCCACCGAATCATACCCCTGCATCAACGGATAAAAAAACTCATGAAGACCGATGGCCGTCCCCTCGGCATACCGTTTCGCAAAATCATCCCGTTCCAACATCCGCGCCACCGTGGTCTGAGCGGCCAAAGTTAAAATATCAGCAAAAGATAAATCAGCAAGCCAAGAGCTATTGAACACAACCCGAGTCTGATTCGGATTCAGGATCTTAAAAATTTGCTCCTGATAAGTCCTCGCATTATCCAGAATCTGCGTCTCACTCAAAGGTTTGCGTGTTTCCGATCGCCCGGTAGGATCTCCAATCCGCGCCGTGTAATCTCCGATAAGAATCACCGCCTGATGCCCGAACTCTTGAAACTGCCTCATTTTATGCAAAACGACAGTATGGCCGATATGAATATCCGGTGACGTAGGATCCAAGCCGAGTTTGACCACCAGAGGTTTCTGCTCCCGCAGAGACCTCGCGATTTTGATCTCAAACTCATTTTCCGGGATAACCGCTGTTGTTCCCTCCGATAGACTTTTGAGTTGATCCTGAACAATATCCTTCATGGAGTCCTTCCTTTCCGATGTAGAAAATATTTTAATATTTATGATATTTTTGCATCTTTCCCAGAGCATTATTTTATTAAGCATTAAATAAACGAGCGTCAGCTCATTGCCTTAATTATACCGGTTATGATGGAGCTTGGCAACACAAATTCTATCCCAGTAATCTATCAAAACCATAAAAAATATGTTATAATAAAATGTCTCGAAAAAGGCATTCATAATAATAGAGATCATGAGAGAACACAACAGGGAGACAAAGCGCAACATACCGCGTTAACGAGGAGGCAGTTTGTCAGACATGAAAGCATTAGATAACACTTCGGATTCATCCTTGAATCCCAATAACGAAAACACCGGTTCTGGGCTGGAAGACATACTGGACGAGATAATCCTTGTCGAAAAGAACTATGAAGCCCAAAACCACAAGGCATCCGAAGAAGAGAATGCCTTTTTAGAAGATCTTCTTAACGCCCCCGGCACCCCTGAACTTTCCCCGACACCGGATCCGGAACCTGCCCCGACACCGGACCCGACACCTGCCCTAACACCGGACCCGGAGCCTGCCGCGACACCGGAACCTGCCCCGGATCCGGCACCTGCCCCGGACCCGGCAAACCACAACAAAACCATTCGCATCGACTTCCCTGCCAAAGAGTCCCGCAAAAACCCCACTGTCACTGATACATCTGCTGATATATCATCCGCCGATGCGGTTATCGTCGAAAGAATTCTTAACATCGACGAATCCGGCTCAGATGAAACTGTCGACGAATTCGTCCGAGAATTTCAAAACCGCTTGTTAAGTAGCCGGATGACAGAAACCGCCCACAAAATGGAAACGTCTCCCTCCGATAAGCCTCTCCCGACGACCCTTTCTTCTACCGGGCCCGGCAAATTCAGAAAACGCTTCAAATCCGATGTGACAAGCGGTTCATCCGGCCGCGTTAAGGGATCAGGCGATCCCCCCGACGGCAACAAACCTACAACCAAGAAAAAACACTACATCCTGCAAAGAATGTTTTTGCTCTCATTCATCATGTTTTTTGTTGCCTGCTTGGGCGCCGGAGCCTTCGTGTGGGCGACCGTCCAGGAAACCCCCGAGTGGGACCCCTCCAAACTGGAAAACCACAAATACGCTTCCTTTATCTACGACAATCAGAACAACAAGATAGCCCAACTCAGCGCGCCAGGAGAAAACCGGCTGCCTGTAAAATACGAAGAACTCCCGGATCTCTTGAAAAACACTCTTCTCGGCGTTGAAGACAAACGCTTTTACGATCACTTAGGATTTGATCCTGTCCGCATCGTCAAAGGCGCAATCAACACCGCGCGCAATCCCACCAGGCCGGAAGGGGGCAGCACCCTGACCGTCCAATTAGCTAAAGACACATTCATTGAATTCGAAGACCGGAGTATCCGCTCCGGTAAAGATGGCGTCCGCCGAAAACTCCAGGAAATAGTCCTGTCCCTTCAGATCGAACGCAACTACACGAAAGAAGAAATCCTCACAACCTACCTGACGCAGATCTTTTTCGGGCACGGCGCGTACGGTATACGCTCCGCAGCCTTGGTGTATTTCGGCAAAGAAGACCTCAACGACCTGACCCCTCCGGAAATCGCCTTGCTCTGCGGTCTCCCCCAGGCACCGGGAGAATATGATCCCTACTTCTACCCCGAAAAGGCTAAAGCCCGTCGCGAACTCGTCCTTGGTGTCATGAGCGAAAACGGCCTCATAACCTACGAGGAATATCTGACCTACAGAGAAGAACCCTTCTATTTTATTGACGATATCAGAGAAAGTCTTGATGAGCTTAATCTGGGTCCGGGACAAATGAAACAACATCCCTACTTTGTTGACTATGTCGTCAACTGCCTGATGGACAAAAACATGTACGATCTCACCTACGATCAGATCTACAGCGGCGGTCTTCACATTTACACCACCCTTGATTCCAAAGTCCAAGCCACCGCGGAAAAAGTTATGGCAGACCCCGCCAACTTTCCTCCTGACGCCGCCAGTGACGGTGCCCCCGTCCAAGGTGCTTTTGTCATGCTGGAAAACGAAACAGGCAACGTGGTCGCCATGGTCGGAGGGCGCCAATACACCAAGCAACTCTGTTTTAACCGGGCATGGGAAGGCAAACGCCAAGTCGGATCAACAGCCAAACCCCTTATCGTCTATGGCCCTGCCCTGGAAACCGGCCGTTTTGACGCCAACACAGTTCTTGTTGACGAACCCTTCAGCTATCAAGGCTGGTCACCTAAGAACGCTATGGGCGGATACTCCGGCGCGATCACCATGCGCACAGCCGTAGCTTCCTCCATCAACATCTACGCCGTCAAACTCTACCTTGCGGCCGGCCCCGAACATTGCTACAACTTCGCCAAAAACTTGGGGCTGGAAATGATCGGCAGCCAAGCCGGGTTCATCTCCAACTCCCTCGGCGCCTTTGAAGCCACCCCCCTTGAGATGGCCAGAGCTTATTCCGCCTACCCCAACGACGGCATGCTGGCGGACGTGAGATGCGTAACCAAAGTCGTTGGCTTTGACGGCAAAGTCATCATGGAACCCTTGCCCCAGAGCCGCCGCGTCATGAACGAAATGACCGCCTACGCCATGGATGAGCTGCTGCGGGGCGTTATCACCAACGGTACCGGTCGCAACGCCATCATCGGCAACTGGTACATCTGCGGCAAAACCGGCACCACCAACCTGGACTATGACATCTTTGGTCACGTCTCCGGAAACCCGGACGCCTGGTTCGTCGGTTATAATCCGCTCTACACCGCCTCGATCTGGATCGGCTTCGACAAAACCAACTGGGACCACTATCTCAAATTAGAATATGGCGGAAACAGGCCGGCCACGATATGGAACAAGATCATGACCGTCGCCCTTGAGGACAAAGAAGTCAGAACTCAGCCCAATTGGCAAATGAAAGGCATCAACGTTCCTAAGAAAAGCAGCGTATGGCCTGAAGGCTATGACTCGACCGGAAAGAAAAAGAAAGATCCGGAACCTGATGCGGATAGCGAATAAGCCGCAACATGCGACCACAAGGAAAATTATTCCGGGAACTATCGTTCTTGCCGACATTGTGATAAGATGACACTATGGCTTCGCCCGAAAAGTGCACAAAAGCACATCCTGTGCGAGGAGGTATACAAGATGAAAGAGCCCCGAATACCCATAGAATCCCTTTCAAGAGACCGGGACAGCGACTTGTTTGCGGAAAACAGGGACTTCGCTTATCAAGGCAGATCCTTCGCCTCAAACGACGACCCTTTGTCTGCCTATAGCAACCCGTTAAGTGAGAAAACGAATAATCCAACACACCTTGACAGAACCCTCCCACCAAATAGAACGTCTGCGAATACCTTTGATTTCAGCGATGCCACAATCGATGGCACCGGCAATGTGAGCGGCAGACGATCTAACGGTTCCGGACGCTCCCAAGGATCTGGCGGCAAAAACACAAAAGCCGGCAAAAACACGAAAATCGGCAAAAACGGTAAACCCATAAACACAAAAGTCGTCATCGTCAAAAGAGTTCTGCTCATCACATTAATTGTTTTTTTAGTAAGCTGTTTTGCCGTTGGAGCTTTTGTCTGGGCTTCTGTCAAGGACATGCCCGAATGGACGCCCAATGCTTTTGACGCCTTCAACTTCGCATCATTCGTCTACGACAAAGACGGCAATCAAATCGCCCAACTTAGTAGTGACGAAAACCGGCTACATTTCACCTACGACGAGGTCCCGCAACAACTCATCGATACTCTCCTGGCCGTCGAAGACCAACGCTTCTACAAACACTTTGGATTCGACCCCCTCCGGATCGCGAAAGGGGCCATCAACACAATCATCAACCCTGACAAACCGGAAGGCGGCAGCACCATAACCACCCAGCTTGCCAAAAACACCTTTATTACAGTTGAACAAAGAACATCCGGCGGTGTCAAAGGCGTGCAACGCAAAGTTCAGGAACTCTTCCTGGCCATGCAGATCGAACACAATTACGGAAAAGACGACATCCTCTTCGCCTATATGACCCAAACGTACCTCGGCCACGGCGCCTTCGGCGTACGGTCTGCCGCCCAAACCTACTTTGGCAAAGAGCTTGACGAACTCACGCCTCCGGAGATCGCCTTAATCTGCGGATTGCCTCAAGCTCCGGGCTCCTATGACCCCTATATCAGGCCTGATCTGGCGAAAGCCCGCCGCGACCTCGTCCTGAGCGTCATGCGCTCCCACGACATCATTACAGAACAAGAATACAGAGACTACCTCGAAGAACCCTTCACCTTTGTTGACGAAGTCAACAGCGGCGAGAAATCCATAAAAATGGGCTCCAGCACATCCGAAAAACTCTACCCCTATTTTGTCGACTATGTGGTGAACTGCCTTTCGGACAAATACAACCTGACAACCAATCAAATCTATTGCGGCGGCTTGAAAATCTATACCACTGTCGACCCGGCTGCCCAGCAAGAGGCGGAGAAAGTCATGAAAGATCCCGCCAACTTCCCGGCCAACGCCAAAGATGGTTCCCAGGTTCAAGGAGCCATTGTTGTCCTTGAAAACGCCACCGGTTATGTTATTGCCATGGCCGGCGGCCGTGAATACCCGGAAGACCAACAACTCTGTTTCAACCGGGCTTCCCAAGCCAAACGTCAACCCGGCTCCTGCGCCAAACCCGTCATCGTTTACGCCCCGGCCCTGGAAAAAGGCGGCTACTTCGCCGGAACCGTCCTGGACGACTGTCCCACAACATTCCCCAACAACTACAAACCCAAAAACGCCAGCGGAGGATACAGCGGCCTGATTACTCTGCGCGTAGCCATCCGCAACTCCATCAACATCTACGCCGTCAAGCTCTACCAACAAGCCGGCCCGGAGTATTGTTACAACTTTGCGAAAGGATTGGGCCTGGAAATCGAAGATTCTCAACCCGAATTCCTTGCTAACGCCTTGGGTTCCTTTGGCGTCTCCCCTGTGGAGATGGCACGGGCCTATTCCGCGTTTCCCAACAGAGGGAATCTCAACGACGTCAACTGTGTCACAAAGATCCTTGACAGCAACGACAGGCTCGTTTTGGAAACAGAACTCAACAGCAATAAAGCTATGAAAGAATCCACCGCCTATATCATGTGCGACCTCATGAAAGACGTGGTCGAAAACGGCACCGGCCGCAACGCCATCCTCTCCAACTGGTACGTCGGCGGCAAAACCGGCACAACCGACGCCGCATTCGGGGGAAGCCCCGACATTTGGTTCACCGGGTTCACGCCCCTTTACACAGGCGCGGTTTGGATGGGATTTGACAACTCCGACAAAGATCACACGCTCCCATCAGGAACTTACGGCGGCGACAGACCCGCCCGACTCTGGCAGAAAGTCATGGTCAAAGCCCACGAAGGCAAACAAAGGCAATCCATATTCAGCAGACCGGCTGACGTCATGGATGTTCAATTCGACCTCTTCTCCGGCATGATTCCAAGCCTTCTCACCCCCTCCGACTTGGTCGGAACCGACCTGGCCACACCCCAAGGCATGCCAAACCGTGAAAGCGATATATGGATAGAACTGTTTGTAGACAGCCAGAACCGTTTGATCCGACCCGGAGTCGTAGCCGGGACACCCCAGATTTTCCTGAATATGCCTGATCGCCCGATAGATAATTGGCGGGAAAAAGAGCTACCGTACAAACCACCGGGCGAATACTCCTCTGAAGACGGAACAGCTGAAGACCCTATTGACAATACGCCTTTGGTCTATAAAGCCAATTCGGGCAATAACGGCAAAACCGTTACCTTCACAACGACCGTGCCAAAGAACTCGATATACAAAAGCGCGTTTATTTACCTTTTTGATGACGACAATAAAGAATGGCTGCCGGCAAAAATGGTCAGCAGCATTGGTGATTTTCAATATGACATCCCTGACTATATAGAAGACCAAAGCTCCTATAAGTTTCAGATCCAATTGCTGGACAGACATGGTGAAACTGTAACGACAACGGATATTGAAGTTGACAAAGGCAGTTGAAAACGAACTCCCACGCAAAAATTACCGGCGAAGATGCACCAGTTGTATAACTTCGCCGGTCAACGCGTGGACAGTGAGCATAAAAAACTACATACGGAGATGCAACGCGAGGAGGCTCTATTCGATGATAAATCCTAATTTTCACACAAACTCAATAAATCCCAGCGACAAAGACTCCTCGCCTGATAGATCAGCACGGGATACCAGGAAGGCAACCGGCCCCCAGGTCGTCCCAGCTCCGGCAATCCCACCCGATTATTTCAGCCGGGCTTTCAATTCGCCCACGAGCCCCCTTCCCGCAACCCCCACGCCCACGAACCACAAGCCAAGCAACCCCCTTCGACCGGCAGACCCCCTCCGACCGGCAGACCCCCTCCGACCGGCGCAAAGAGGCACCGTCAAAAAACACAGAAAACCCCTCAGCAAAAAACAACGCATCATCAAAAACACCCTACTCATCACCCTCATCGTCTTTCTTGTGAGCTGCATCGGTTTTGGCGCCTTTGTATGGGCCTCCGTCAAAGACATGCCCACCTGGAACCCCGGGGCCTTGGACAGTCTCAGCTACGCCTCCATCGTTTATGACAGCGCAGGCAACCAGATAGCTCAGCTCAGCTCAGTAGAAAACCGGTTACCTTTCACATACGAAGAAATCCCTGATACACTCATCAAAACGATCATCGCTGTTGAAGATCAACGTTTTTATAAACACAAAGGGTATGATCCCCTCCGCATCCTTAAAGGAGCCTTCAACACCATAGTCAATCCCGGCAAACCGGAAGGCGGCAGCACGCTGACGACCCAATTGGCCAAAAACACCTTCATAGACGCCAAAGACCGAACCTCCGGCGGCATCAAAGGCATCCAGCGCAAAATCCAAGAGCTTGTCCTAGCCATGCGCATTGAACGTGCTTATGAAAAAGACGAAATCCTCCACGCCTACCTGAGTCAGGTCTATTTGGGTCACGGTGCCTACGGCATACGCTCAGCTGCCCAGGTATACTTCGGCAAAGAACTCAACGAACTCACCCCCTCTGAAATCGCTTTAATCTGCGGCATGCCCCAAGCCCCCGACACCTACGATCCCTATCAACGTCCTGAAGCCGCGACAAAACGCCGTACGGTCGTCCTGTACGTCATGTTGGAACAAGGCATAATTGCCGAAGAAAACTATGCCCAGTATAAAGAAGAGCCCTTCACCTTTGTCGCAGAGGTCCAGAGCGGTGAAAATGTTATAAAAATGGGGTCAAGCGCTTCCGAAAAACGCTATCCCTACTTCGTCGAATATGTCGTTGCTTGTTTGCTGGATCCGGATCAATACAACCTGTCTGACGATCAAGTTTACAAAGGCGGCCTTCATATTTATACAACCGTAGACCCCAAGATTCAAGAAAACGCCGAACGGATCATGAAAGACGCCTCCAACTATCCGGCCAATGCTAAAGACGGAGCCCAGGTCCAAAGTGCCATGGTCATGCTGGAAAACGCCACCGGCAATATCGTCGCTATGGTAGGCGGCCGCGAATACCCGGAAGACCAACAATATTGCTTCAACCGAGCTTCAGATACCAAACGCCAACCCGGCTCCTGCGCCAAACCTCTTATAGTTTATGCCCCTGCCCTCGACAAAGGAAGCTTCTTTACAGGTACGGTCTATGACGACTGTCCCACCACCTTCAATGGTGAATATGCCCCCACCAACGCCGGCGGCGGATACAACGGCCTGCTCACTTTGCGCGAGGCCATTCGTAGATCCATCAACACTTACGCTGTCAAACTCTATAGAGACGCTGACCCTGACTACTGTTTCAACTTCGCAAGGAACTTGGGTCTCGAACTCGAAGATGCCCGTCCATCCTACCTATCCAACGCTCTGGGCACATTCAGTGTCTCCCCTTTGGAATTGGCGCGAGCCTACACAGCCTTCCCCAACAAAGGTATGCTCAATGATGTTAATTGCGTAACACGGATCACCGACAACAGCGGCGAACTCGTTTTTGAACCCCAATCGAACAGCACCAGAACCATGAGAGAATCCACCGCCTATATCATGTGCGACCTCATGAAAGATGTCGTAGAGAACGGAACCGGTGTCAAAGCCATTATTCCCTACTGGGTTGTTGCCGGAAAAACCGGAACCACCGACGCCGACGCCTACACAGGCAGCCCGGATATATGGTTCGCAGGGTTCACCCCACTTTACACCGCCGCGGTCTGGATGGGTTTCGACAACCCGGACAAAGACCATGTATTCCCGGCGGGAACTTACGGTGGAGACAGACCCACTCAATTGTGGCAGAAAATTATGATCAGAGCTCTAGAAGGTAAACAGCCGCAATACACATTTTTCACCAGACCAAACAATGTCATTGACGTCCAGTTTGACGCCTTCTCCGGTCTGAGACCCAGCGACCTCACCCCAAAAGAACTCATTTATACCGACATCGCTACGCCTGAGAGCATGCCAACCCAAGACAGCAATATATGGGTGGAAGGCACGGGGTTTTCCTTTGATTGGAGCGGGGGATGGCAAGATTGGAGCAACTGGTTTGAACGAAGAGTCTACTTAAACAAACCTGAGGAATTCTGGACCGCAATTGAAAGATCACCTGAGAAGGAGCTTAAGTATAAGCCCCCCGACGAAACATCAGGCCGAAACAACAACGATAACGCCAGCAACAACGACAGCAACAACGACAACAACAACGACAACAACAATAACAATAATAACAGGAATAACATCCGCAACTGGTGGCCCTTCTAGCTGACATGTCTTCTCGTCGGCAAACACGAACCTCTAACTTTACACCAAGTGGACTCTCAAAGACGAATACTCTCACTGGTTGCCCCATGTTTCATCCGATTCACTATCTGAAAGGAATGGTCATAACAATGAACGAACCCGTCAACGGCAAGCCAGACCCGGCTAACAAACTCTCCAAAGCCGGTGTGCCCGGTGACGAAAACAATCCTCCCGCCAAAGATGCAGGTGAGAACAACCCTCAACACGCATCTATCTTAGAGGTGTTTATGACACATTACGATTCTGCCACATCGCACACCACCCCAAACAAAGAATCCACCGGGACAGATACCCCGAACAGCGATTCCACCCGGATCGATATCCCCCCGAACAACAAATCACAACCTGCAACAATTCACAAACGTCGTGCCTATCCCATTCTCCCCAACCTCTACACCCGCTTTGTAAGCTTTCTTCGTTCAATCCGACTGGAACCTGTTTCCCCTAGTTCCTCTGGATCCCCCGACTCCTTCCACGCCTCCGACTCCCTCCACACCCCCGACTCCCTCCACACCTCCGACTCCCTCCACACCTCCGACTCCTCCGACACCTCTGACACCCCTGACACCTCTGACTCTCTCGGCTCCCCCGTTTTCCCCGTTTTCCCTATTTTCCCCGATTCCCTCACCCCGCCCGGCCCTTTCACCCCCTTTAAGTCTACTGGTTCCCTCGACACCCCCGGTTCCCCTGACACCCCCGGTTCCCCTGACACCGACGCCCTCGCGTCCCAAGCCCCTCCCGACTCGATCACGAAACCAACATCCCTGATCACCAAGCTCAAGAATCGCCTCGTCCCATCAAAAGCACCGACAGATCCCTCCAACGTCGAACATACATCTCTGATCACCAAGCTTAAAAATCGCTTCGTCCCATCAAAAGCCCCGGCTAATGCCTCCGACGATACCAAACCTACATCTCTGATGGTCAAACTCAAGAGTCTTCTCCCCTCTAAGATCCCGGCAGCTCCCTCCGACAACACCAAGCCAACATCCCTGATCAACAAGCTCAAGAGTCTGCTCCCCTCTAAGATGCCAACAAATCCTTCCGACGACACCAAATCGCAAACCACAGATAAACAGAAACCCTCCCGCAAACTCCGCCTCACCGTGCGAATCCTGTTGGCGATGGCGATACTGTTTCTGCTGAGCACTCTTGGCATCAGCATCTTCGTTTGGGCCTCCGTCAAAGACATGCCCGACTGGAACCCCGACGCTTTGGACAACTTCAGCTACGCCTCTGTCGTATTCGACAACACCGGCAACCAGATCGCCCAACTCAGTTCCGTAGAAAACCGGTTGCACTTCACCTACGAAGAACTCCCGGAAACCCTGATCAAAACCATCATCGCTGTCGAAGACCAACGATTCTATAAACACAAGGGTTACGACACACGCCGCATCATAAAAGGAGCCTTCAACACCTTACTCAACCCTGATAAACCAGAAGGCGGCAGCACCCTGACGATTCAGCTGGCCAAAAACACCTTCATTGATATAGACCAACGCTCCTCCGGCGGTATGAAAGGCATCCAACGCAAAATCCAGGAAATCAAACTAGCCAGACAAATAGAAAAAAACTACGACAAAGACGAAATCCTTCACGCCTATTTAAACCAGGTCTACCTTGGCCATGGAACATTTGGCGTCCGTTCTGCCGCCTTAGTCTACTTCGGCAAAGACCTGCACGAACTCACGCCCCCAGAAATCGCGTTAATCTGCGGTCTCCCCCAAGCTCCCGACACCTATGACCCTTACCAACGCCCCGAATCCGCCAAAACCCGCCGAGCCATCATCTTGCAAATCATGCTCCAGGAAAAAATCATCACAGCTGCAGAATACGAACAGTGTAAAGAAGAACCCTTCACATTCGTCAACAATGTCAAAGCCGGAACGGAAACTGTTAAGATGGGTGTCGACTCCAAAACCATATACCCCTACTTCGTCGACTACCTTGTCAGTTGCCTGCTTGACGAAAACAAATACAACCTAAGCTCCGATCAAATCTACAAAGGTGGACTGAAAATCTACACCACCGTTGACCCGGCCGTCCAAGAAGAAACAGAAAAAGTCATGAAAGACCCAGCCAACTTCCCCCCCGACGCCAAAGATGGAGTTCAGGTTCAAGGAGCCGCCGTCATCCTGGAAAACGCCACCGGCAATATAATCGCCTTAACCGGCGGCCGCGAATACCCGAGTGACGAAAAACTTTGCTTCAACAGAGCATCAGAAGCCAGCCGCCAGCCCGGATCCTGCGCCAAACCCCTTATGGTCTACGCCCCGGCCTTGGACAGAGGCGGCTTCTTCACCGGTACAGTCCTTGACGACTGTCCCTCAACATTCGGAGGAAGCTACACCCCCAAAAACGCCAGCGGCGGCTACAGCGGCTTGATCACCATGCGCGAAGCCATTCGCAGATCCATCAACATCTACGCCGTCAAACTCTACCAAGCCGCCGGACCGGAACACTGCTTCAACTTCGCCAAAAACAATCTCGAACTCCAACTCGAAGACGCCCACGCCGACTACCTCTCAAACGCATTGGGATCCTTCGGCACTTCCCCACTGGAGATGGCACGCGCCTACTCAACCTTCCCCAACCAAGGTTTGCTCACCGACGTCCATTGCGTGACGAAAATCACCGACATCAACAACAACACCATCCTGGAACCGGAAACCCATACCAAAAGAGCCATGAAAAACTCCACAGCCTACATCATGTGCAACCTTCTTCGCGACGTTGTCGAAAATGGAACTGCCACCAACGCCCAAATCTCCAACTGGTACGTCGCCGGCAAAACCGGTACAACCGATTCCGATCAATACCCGGGAAGCCCCGACATTTGGTTCACAGGATTCACCCCCTTGTACACTTGCGCGGTTTGGATGGGATTCGACATCAATGACAACAACCACTATCTTCAATCCGGAACCTACGGCGGCGACCGCCCGGCCCGCTTGTGGCGAAAAATCATGGTCAAAGCCTTGGAAGGTAAACCAAGCCAAACCACAATATTTCCCAGACCCAATGATGTCATAAGCATCCAATACGATGCTTTCTCAGGACTACGGCCCAGCAACCTCACCCCAAGCGAACTCATCAGAAGCGACATCGGCACCCCTGAAGGCGCCCCCGCCGGTGTCAGCGACATCTGGATAGTCCTCAGCTACGAAATCCAGACACCGAATCGGAATTGGTGGTTGGGTCCCACCACCCAAACAGAAACCGGTGTATATCTGAACAAACCACCCGAATTCTGGTCTGTCATGTCCAGATCCCCAGACAAAGAACTCAAATATAAACCCCCAGACAAAAACACGGTAGACGGAAAACCCAACGACAATAATAACAACAGTAATAACAGTAATAACAACAACAATAACAACAATAACAATAACTATAACAGCGCCTTTCCACAGTACACCGGCTCCCTGAGCCAAAATGGCAACACTGTGAATTTCAGCGCAACCATCCCAAACAACACACCCTATCGAAGTGTCAATGTCTATGTTAGAAATCCACTAACCCAACAATATGTCTATCTCACCGAATCATCGCGTCTGAGTGAGTTTTCCTATGATATCCCGCCTCTGTATAGAGGCATGAGCTCATTCACATTCCAGTTTGTGTTTAGAGATGGGAACGGCTATCAATACACGTCCCCTCAGGCACTCACGGTAACCCGCTCATAAATGACACATCTCCCAGCCGTTGTGATATAATGATCTTAGGGGGAGGGCTTTTCCAATAAACGGTAAGTTCCCAGCGATCAGAAACAAGATCCCCCGAGGAGGTGTAGAATGATGGACAGACCCAAATATCCCATAGACCCCCAAACCAGAGATCAGCAAATCCACACTGCGAATATAGAAAATCAACCAACAAATCAATTCGATTTCAGCGGCGCCACATTAAGCCATCCCACTCATAAAATACGTAACACGAACCCTCCCTCAAAAAGATCCGGCAAAACACGAACCCCCTCCACAAAAAAGGCCCTGCTCATCAAAAAAATCCTGCTTATCACCGCAATCGTCTTTCTGGTAGGCTGCATCGGCTTTGGCACTTTCGTTTGGGCTTCCACCAGAGACATGCCACCCTGGAAACCCGAACTCATTGACAACATGAGCTACGCCTCCATAGTCTATGACAGCGAAGGCAACCAAATCGCCCAGCTCAGTTCCGTAGAAAACCGCTTACCCTTCGCCTATGAGGATCTTCCGGAAACCCTCAAAGAATCTATCATTGCTGTTGAAGATCATCGTTTCTATAAACATATGGGGTTTGACCCCCTCCGTATCGCCAAAGGGGTCATCAACACCATGATCAACCCGGACAAACCTGAAGGCGGCAGCACAATAACAACTCAGCTGGCCAAAAACACCTTCATTGATGTCGAAGACAGAACCGCCGGCGGCAATAGAGCTGTCAAACGCAAAATCCAGGAACTCGTCTTAGCCATGCGCATCGAACGCAACTACAGCAAAGACGATATTCTCTTCGCCTACCTAAGCCAGATCTACCTCGGCCACGGTGCCTATGGCGTGCGTTCCGCCGCCCAAGTCTACTTCGGTAAAGAACTGGACGAACTCACCCCGCCGGAAATTGCCTTAATCTGCGGCATGCCACAGGCCCCCCACACCTATGATCCATATACGAATCCAGAGTCTGCCATCGATCGCCGTGCCACCGTCCTCTACATCATGCTGCAACAGGGCATCATAACAGAAGAAGACTATGAAACCTATAAAGAAGAACCCTTCACCTTCATCGAACAAGTGCAAAGTGGTGAGAAAATTATCAAAATGGGATCCAGCTCCTACGAAAAACACTATCCCTATTTTGTCGATTATGTCGTCAGCTGCCTACTTGATCCAAACAAATACAACCTATCCGACAAGCAAGTCTACCAAGGCGGCTTGCAGATCTACACCACCGTTGACCCCAAAATCCAGGTAGAAGCCGAACGCGTCATGAGAGACCCCGCCAACTTTCCGGCCGACGCCAAAGACGGCGCTCAAGTTCAAGGGGCCGCTGTCTTACTGGAAAACGCCACCGGCAACGTCGTCGCCATGGTCGGCGGCCGTGAATACCCCGAAGACCACCAACGTTGTTTCAATCGGGCCTCAGAAGCCAGCCGCCAACCCGGCTCCTGTGCCAAACCCGTAATCGTTTACGCCCCGGCCCTGGACAAAGGCGGCTACTTCACCGGTACCGTCTTTGACGATTGCCCCACAACATTCCCCGACAACTACAAACCCAATAACGCCAGTGGAGGCTACCTCGGCCTACTCACCATGAGAGAAGCCATTCGCCATTCCATCAACATCTACGCGATAAAACTCTATCAAGATGCAGGCCCGGAATACTGCTTCGCTTTCGCCGAAAACTTAGGTCTCACCCTTAAACCCTCGGATCCCAGCTACCTCTCCAACGCCCTGGGCACCTTTGAAGTCAGCCCCCTTGAGATGGCTCGGGCTTACTCGGCATTCCCCAACAAAGGCATGCTCAACGAAGTCCATTGTGTAACCAAAATCCTCAGCAGCGATAACAGAACCATCTTAGAAACACAACCCAGTGCCATCAGAGCCATGAAAACAGCCACCGCCTACATCATGTGCGACATGATGCAAGACGTTGTTGAACAAGGAACCGGGAGAAACGCCATAATCTCCAATTGGTATGTCGGCGGCAAAACCGGTACCACTGACGCCCCTTACGGAGGAAGTCCCGACATCTGGTTCACCGGTTTCACACCCCTCTACACCGGCGCCGTCTGGATGGGATTTGACACCCCCGACAAAGATCACACCCTCCCCTCAGGCACCTACGGCGGCGACAGGCCCGCCCGATTATGGCAAATGATCATGGTCAAAGCCCTCGTAGGCAAATCAAGACAAACCACCATCGGTCCAACACCCGACGACGTCATCAAAATCCAATATGATGCCTTTTCCGGCCTCCAGCCCAGCCAACTCACCCCCCAAGAACTCATCAGAACCGACCTTTGCGCCATCGACAGCTTGCCCCCCAACGAAAGCGATATCTGGGTACCGGCGACTCCCGGCACCCCCGGGCGAAGAGGCGACAGAGTCTACTTGAATATGGATTCCACATTCTGGAGCGTCATAGACAGATCCCCGGACAAAGAACTGAAATACCAACCCCCCTGGGAAGCCACAAACAATAAAGGAGGCCCAAGAACAGATGACACCATACCGACTTATATCGCCAGCCTTAGAGGCAACACCGTAACCTTCGTCGCAACGCCTTCCGTGCGCAGCAACTCCATCTATGTATCCGCCCGTATCACCATACGCAACCCGAACAACAACCAATATGAACGCATTAACACAACCACAAACTTGAATCGATTCACAACAACAATACCAAGCTCGCGGAGAAGCGACAACACCCACGAATTCCGAATTGAATTCACGAACATCTACGGCAGCACGGTAACTTCCCAAACCATCACAGTGCGTTAGCCATCACAACTCGCTGCTCTATACGGCTCGCTCATCCCAATGCGCCGCTCATCCCAACTCGCTACTCATCCCGATGCGCTACTCATCCCAATGCGCCGCTCATCCCAACTCGCTGTTCATCCCGATGCGCTACTCATCCCGATGCGCCGCTCATCCCGATGCGTTTGTCATCACGGTTCGCTACCCGTTTCACTGCTCATCGTCGTTCGCTAATTGACATATCTGGCTCTATTTCGTTCATGCTCCGCATTGGTCTCGGCGAAAACCTGGGTTCCGTCCCCCTTCGCGCAGAAGAACAAATACTTCGTATCCGCCGGATCCAACGCCGCCTCAAAGGACTTCTTTCCCGGACAGGCGATGGGACCGGGGGGCAACCCTTCGTAGATATACGTATTATAAAGAGAATTAATCTTAATATCCTCATATGTCAGAAAGGGTTTGTTCTCTTTGAGAACATACTCAACCGTCGCACAGGATTCGAATTTCATACCTTTTTTGAGCCTGTTCTCAAAAACGCTGGCTACAAGAGGCCGCTCCACATCCACAAGAGCTTCCCGTTCCACCACGGAAGCCTTGATAGCCCACTCAAAAACACTCATATCCCTAGCCGCCAGCTTCTGCTTCACTTCGTCGGTAAGCTCCGTCTCGAACCGCACCAGCATCATTTCCAGAACCTGCTGCGGCGCCATATTCTTATCAAACAGATACGTATCCGGAAACAAGAACCCTTCCAACCGATTACCCGGCTCAACAATTGTCGCGGGCACTTCCTTCAGAAAGGCAAACTTCTCCACCGACACAGCTTCCGCGGCGTCATAAAAACCCTGCTGATCGCCAAACCCGCTCTCCACAAGTTTGTCAATAATTTGATCAACCCTGAAACCTTCCGGGATAGAAACCGACACCCGTTCAACCTTAGGGCCTGCTTTCAGCACATCAATAATCTCCTGCATGCTCATCGCGGGAGATATCTGATAAACACCAACTTTCAAAGTCGAATCCACCTGGTAATAACGACATAACAGATCAAAAATCAATTTATTACGGATTAACCCCTGTTCTTCCAAGTCCGCTGCAATCCCCCGGGCCGTAGCCCCACTCACCACCTCAACTTTTTCCGTCTGCCCCACCTGAGCGGCCGGGCTCATAAAAAACAGAACCCCCGCAGTACATGCAATAAACCCCAACAAAACAAGAACAAAGAAAACCCCCACCACTTTGGGCATAAGGCTCTTTTTCCTGCGCATATGCTCCCTTCCTCCATCTCAGATATCGGACAAATCCTCAGATATCAGACACAAATCCTCTTATGGATCTAAACCTCTTTAGGGCGAATCCTCGTCCGTGGACTCTTCGCTTGCGGACTCTTCGTCATCCTCAGCGAACTCATCATCCAGGATCTCGTTCCAAGTGGCTTCGGCCCGTGCCCATTCATCATCGTCTTCAATATCGACAAAACACTCTTCGCCATCTTCATCAACGATAAGCTTCATAATAACAGCTTCTTCAGCTTCATCGGGAGGCAGCAGAACATAATAAGTATCGTCTTCGATATTAAACGTCTCCAGAACCATGAATTCATGCTCGTTGCCATGATCATCCTCAAGGATGACAGCTTCCACTTCAATCTCCTCGAAAGTGTTGTTATCATTGTTTTTGTCAGAAACCATACAAACCCCCCCTTAATCAAACATAAAACTCCTGTTAACAGTGTCATTGTACCCTCGGTGTCTGGATTTGTCAAATTGACACAACCGATTTGTGTTTCTGTTGCTTTCGTGGTACTTCCGTGGTGCTTCCGTCTCGGCTTGTAGGAAATTCCTCAAACATTGTTTGGATTCATAGCGAGGTCATAGCGAGAATAGCGGTTCTTTCACTTCAAAACCATTGAAAAACCTCCGCGGAATATGGTAAACTCTAATTATCATACCGGCGTGGATACACCTGCGGCATTTGCGAGCGGGTGGCGTGGGCATTACCGGAGAAAATGCCGAGGATAAGGAGAAAGAAAGATGACTCAACGTGTGAAAGAGAAGCTTCCCATACCGCCTCCTTTAGACAACTTTATGTTTGCAGCCGGGTTTCAAAACATGGATGCCGCGCCAAGTGCCTTGAGCCTTATTAATGCTGTTTTGGAGAACACCGGCAGACCACCCCTTACAGGTGTTGACAAACTGACTTGTGAACAGGTTCTTCTGGGCACTGGCCGCAAACTGCGCGGCTGTCGGTTGGATTTGGGAGTTTCCAAAGGTGATTCACACTTCAATGTAGAGGTGCAGCTCTCTTCTCTCCAGCACATGGCGGATCGCATGGTATTCAATTCGAATCGGTTGTTAAGCGTTAATACCGCTACAGGGACAACATACGATAAACTTCCCAATATTACGGTGATTTCCTTTCTGAACTTTTCCTATCGTCATACGCATCCGGATTTCCATCAGCCTTTTGGGTTGTATTACGAAAAGGATCCTGAACG
>Ga0082212_10004248_pt1 | contig 19936 bp, 22 predicted proteins | sample TergutNt197P3_FD_71548 | JGI IMG/M metagenome (GOLD analysis project Ga0082212, IMG submission 71548) | Neocapritermes taracua P3 segment gut microbial communities from Petit-Saut dam, French Guiana - Nt197 P3 | ecosystem: Host-associated > Arthropoda: Insects > Digestive system > Gut ... | reverse complement strand
TGAGGAGCGTGTTGTGCCGGTGTATGGTGATCCTTCACTACGGTATGGTGAAGGGTTCCTTTTATCGAGTGCAGCAGAGTTTTGGGTGTCTGATCAATGGTGGAAGGAGTGAATAATGGGTGATCCGTTGACTCCAACCGAGGAGGAGTGCCTAATTCTCAGCAATATCGTGTATACGACCAAGGTGGGCACGGATCCTCTTACGGGGAAGCCTAGAACTGTGTATGGTGGTCCAGAAGACAAGACGGTGTATGAGTGGGCTGTTAAGCTGAAGGCGAATCCTGAGAAGTTGGAGGCGGCTGCTCATTGTGGGTTTGATGGGTTGGGTCCTGCGCATATGCAGCCGGAGGAGTTTAAGATGATGGTTTATCAGATTGCTGATAATCCGGGGGTGTATGGGCAGATGAAGGTGGTGAATGTTGCCCAGGCGCCTAATAGTCCACTGTCGGGGGAGAATGGTGGTGCCCCGGAGTTTGGTTCGAGGGCGGAAGCTGATTTGAGCGCATGGGTTGTGATTGATTATGGTGGGACACCGGTGTTTGTGTTGAAGGGCACTAGTGGTGATATTGATTGGCGTGATGATGGTGTGGGTGGGTATGTGTCGGTTGCTGACACGATTGGTCAACAGCAGGCTTTAGACTATTTCAACCAGCAGATGGACATTTATGAGAAAGCCCATCCGAACGCGAAGGCTGTGGTGACGGGTCATTCGAAAGGTGGGAATGTTTCTATGTATATTACAGTGGTGGGTGGGGATCGGGTGGATCGTGCTGTGTCGTTTGATGGGCAGGGGTTTAACCGGATTTTCATGTTGAAGTATGGTCCCCAGATAGCAGCCCATGGTTCGAAGATTACGAATATTTCTAACAAGCATGACTATGTGAATATTTTGTTGCAGCAGGTTTATGGGAGCACCCAGTATTATGTTGATGCCCCGCTTTTTTTCGGTGACCTTGAATCAACCATGAAACGTCCTCATGTGCCGGCCTCAATATTCCACAATGATGGCAGTACTTTAACCCTGGATTTAGAGCATAGGGCCACCCAACAAAACCCTGTGATGACACAGTTGCAGGATTTGATTTGGTTTTTGAGTGGGCATATGACTGCGGAAGACTTCACCTACTTGTGTTATAGAGCGGTGTCTGAGTTTATGGATACGAGTGAACCTTATGGTGACCCGGTATCCATGCCACTGGTGTTCTTTCTGCATTTGCTTCCTCTGCTTAAGAACTATCTGGAAATCCAGGGAGTCGATGAACATGATGTGGTGATGTTCATCGAGGGATTCGTGGAATCTCTTTTCCCGTTCAGTGAATACCCTGCTCTGAATGCTCTTATTTCTGGTGTTGGTGGGGGGACTTTGGGTGGGTTGATACTTGCCACACCTTCTGCTGGTTATGCTGGGGCTCCGAGGGATTTTACTGATGAGGTGAGGCAGAGGTTTTTGGGGTTGGTGACGGAGACCCAAACCGTGACTGAGTGGGATTACACGTATTGGGATGAGTGGGAGCTAGTGAAAAACGCTCTGGGGGCAGCTGGGTTTGTTAATGATGAGGAACAGCGTCAAAGTATTTACGCCAATATCCGTCATATTAATGACACGACGAGGGATGCGGTGGAACGTATTTGGCCACTGGTCGCGGAGGCTGATAACGCGTATGCGGCCACTATTGGTGAATGGACTGCTGATGTGGAAGCTATCACTCAGCAGTTACACACTCTCGCAGAATCGATACCGGTATGAGCATCACTAGTTGTCTTGTGTCTCGATCCGGCGTTTCTTGTTCCGGTGGGCGACTGTTTGTTTTGCTTGTGCTGGTGTTGTTTTTCGTCGTCAATGTGGGTGGGTGTGCACCAATAAACCAGGAGGATTCTATGATTCCCGATTCTAGTCAATCAACTCGTGCGTCGGCTGATTTGCCGGAGATGACTGCGCAGGAGAAGGAAACCAAGCTGGCTATTGATATGTATATTATGGAGTTGGGTATGTGGCTTCGATCTCAGGGTGTTGATTCCCGGCAGTGGGTTAATCCGATGGTGGGTACGTGGGTGGTTGATGGTAAGGACGAGTGGTTTGTTTTTGGGGAGCAGGATTTCTTCTGGTATGAGGATCATACGCCTGATGGTAACTACTATCAGGGTACTTATACGGGTATGCGTGGGGCGAAAACTGGTGGTGGGTTTGTGTTGGATCGTGGTGAGGGTCGTGATTGTTTTTCTTTGTTCCAGTGGTATAAGAATACCCATGATGCCGGTGAGGATATTCCCACTAATTACAATGGTGCGTTTATTGTTGAGTTCCTTGGTGGCCCTGATAATGCCTATGTGATCAATCTTCGTACCGGGGGAGAAATGACACTCACCAAAACCACGTAGAAACCAACTCGCATGCTGAAACCCCACAAGCAAATCGAGCTTCTATAGCGAGAGCCAAGCCAGAGGTGTGGTTTGACCTTGAGGAAGTGGGCGTAATCCGGTGTCTTGTGATGATGCGTAGAGTGGGGTGACAAATCTGGGGTAGAGCATATTCTGGGTCGTGAAGTCTAGGGTGTCGCAGACGATGCCATCGTCGGTGGTGAGGGCGAGGTTCTCCAGCGCAGAAGCAAGGGTAAGTTTCTTGTCGGCTCTTGCTTGTTCGGCTGCTCTCACGAGAACAACAACAGCATCATGGGCGCGCACATCTGATTCGATTAGAGCCTGGGTTGACCCTTCCTCACCCAGCAGACCTGGTTGGTGGCTGTCAACAGTCATGCGAAGGGCCTGCAGGAAGGTCGAGATCGCCTCGGCCTGGTCACCTGATTGGAGGGCAAGATTGTCTTGGGTTCTCTGACCCGCAGTAACCAATACGCCTTTAAGGTCAGCAGCGAGACCAACATTGTGGCTGAAGCTGGAGGTGAGCGCTTGGGGTGTGAGCAGAATGGGAAACTGTTGAAACCCTGTGAGGCCCTGAATCTCGTTGACAATAGTCGCCTGGTTGGTTGCCGATGCTTGAATGATGACACTATCAGCAGTTCTGTCATTGATTGATGCCACCACTGCTTGCGCAGTTTGTTTCGGGTCGCCCGTGAAAGCAATGTCTTGCTCCCAATTATCCAGCACTGCATAACCATCTTGGGTGATAACCACAGGATCAGCCATCTCTGTGCGAATGGTTAACATTTCCATGGCTGTGGCAAGACTGGCTCGATCAGGTCCGAGGTGATAAACAGGAGCTGACACACTATTGATATAGTCAAAAGGCAGAAGCGTGGGAGTCTTAGTTCTCTCAGCAAGCAATAGCGCCTCTGTTAAATGTGGCCCCTCACCAGCGACAATGATCCCTTCCACCTTTGAATCAATGAGCTCCTGCATCGATGTGAGTGCCCCCTGGGATGTTCCATTATCAACCACAACCTTGAAGTTGATAGTTAACCCACCTTGAGCGAAACGGTACGCAGCAACCTGCGCACCATGCGCTGGTCCGCGGTATTCACTACCTGGACCATGGTGAGGCCCCATGAGTATCCCAATCGTCAGCCCAGTTGTTTGAATCGCTGGTGTTGAATCCAGGCGGACAGGATTCGGTGGGAGGGGATCCCCAAACGATGGTTCATCCGAGGAGCATCCAGTCAATGCACAACACCCTAAAAGAGCTACTGTCAAAAGGAGCGATATACGACCCATCTCATGCCTGACCAATATGGTAGGTGTAGATCAATGAACGCTCAGCGGGTTTGTTTTCAGTTGAGAACCATGGGAGGTCTGCTATTTTCTGCTGGCCCATCTGCAACTGCTGAAGATGAAGATCCTGTACTTGGGTGATCAACACCTGGGTCGTAATCTCTTGGTCGACCAAACCAGAAACAGCACCCAACTGGTCAGCTGCTGTGCCAGTGACCTTGGATGTTGATCTTAGTTTTCCAATCAATCCAGTCGGAGTCTCGCTAGAAGGATCACCCAGATCGATCATGAGCGCACGGAAATCCTTGTCCAACGACTGCCGCGTCTTTTCAGCACCCAACACTGACGAATCAACACGATCATTCAACTGGGTTAACGCCTTCTCCACCTGGTCAGCAATGGACTGGGAAGCATCCTTCTGCGCTTGGTCCAGCCCGTTACGTACTGTATCTGTGGCTGTTTGGGCTTCCTGGATCACCCCCGAGGTTTGCTGGTCAAGAGTTTCCTGGATTCGAGCGCTCAGATCGTTGATCCGATTCTGAGCCTCCCTCGACGCAGTGGTCGCTGACTGAGCAACAGTCGCCAAACGCTCATCAGTCTGGCTGAAAGCCTTGTCCATGCCATCTGACCATGCGCTCGCACTAGAAGCAAGCCCCTGATAGCGACACAGAATGTCGTTCACTTGAGCAAACAACTCATCCGAACTCGTAGCCCCCTTGAGCTTTGAGGTGTCTCGCGAAGCTGAGCACGCCTGATCAGCACTACTCGCCACAGCGACCTTACCTGAATAGGCATTGCCAAACGAGACAACAAAACTATTCACCTCAGAAGGAGACATTACTGAACCATTGGGCAGTGACGCAGTCAGCGCGCTGATAGAATCAGATAATTCCGCCTCCTGCTCTGTCACATCAGAAAGTTCCGCAATCTTGACCCACAGCGCCTGATTCGCATCCAGGTCTAGCTGGGCCTCCACCAGAACAGAAGCAAGCTTCTGCAAGGAACAATCCTCCAACTCGACCAAGTCTTCCACGCTCTTCGCTGGCTGGCACTCGTTAACGTCTTCAGCTAACACCATGAGCTCTTCAAAAGCCGACTCCAAAGATAACGCCTCGTTTTCCTCGATGGCAATCGTGTGAATCTGGGCGAGAAGACCCTGCATTTCCTTCATGGAAGTAGACATGGTCTCTAACTCTGCACCAGTTTCACGTAAAGCCTCCTGAGCCTTCACAATCTCCTGGGTTCCTGGTGAAGAACCCAAAACCATCTGCACCCCCGACAACTCTGCTTCAAGCCTCTTCGCTGTAGCCCACAAGGTTTGAGTGTTCATAGCAGCCAGCTGAGACATAGTATCCACGCGTGAATTTTCGACATCTTTTTGTGTTTCGTTCAACGCCTTTTGTGCCTCACCAATGGAACAGATGATGGAATCACTTTGCCCGCCCTTAGCCAAACACGTGACAGAAGGATCACCAATACTCGCAGTAACGCTATCAACAAGAAGTTGTCGACAACTCGGCGAAGAAGCACCTTCGTCGTCAAACAACTTGGACAGAAGATAGGTTTGCTCCTGGAGCAACTGCAGGGTTGAACTCACAGTCACCGGCTGGTCATCCGCCAGAACAGGCACCTCGAAACCACACTCATCCACCACACTAGGAGTGAGAAGCACAGGCTGACTTGGGTCACCCAAGATATTCTCGTCAACACCGCGAATGGTAGACACCAAAGTTGAATTCAACGACGATGCCGCAGCCCGATGGTGAGTGCTCGCCTGCCCAGCAATACTACGCATGGAACCCTTCAACGATTCAATCTCGGCCAAAGTCTTAGCTGAACTAGCAGACAACTCAGCGAAAGTCTTCCTGCCAATACTCTCAGCATCACCAGATAGGGTTTCACGAACCTCATCGACAAGCTCCTGTGTCCTATCAAGTTGCTGGCGTACCTGTGTCAAAGCAACAACAGCCTGCGCATTATCTTCCTGTGTGCCATTATGAACCGACACCAACGAAGGATCAGTGACCAAACCAGGTTCAACAACAACATCAAAGGTGGGAGGATCAAATTTCTTGGCATTGATGACGAGTGTGAAATGAGCAACCGGCGAAGAGACAGGAGGAGCCAACATAGCAGTCCACATCACCTGCGCTATCTCATTATTCTGCTGGATGATTGAACCATCCGTAGTGGGAGACGCTGTCTCCCCTTTCACCACTTGCCCCATAGCGTTCACAGGCATCGACACCCAAGCCACAACCGTGTACGGAATGCCCAGAAGACCAAAGCGACGATACTTGGCACCCTCAGATTCAAACTCTAATTCTGTAGAAGTCGTGGACATGTTCTCCACTGATAACTGGATTACTACTTGACCTGAATAACCCTTCAGGTCGGCCAAATTAGTCCCCGAAAGCTCACCAGCCTGATAAGACAACCGCACGCGAACAGGAAGCTGACCAGCCGCCTCAGAATCCAGCATGTGCTGGGAAGATTCCAATGCCTTGCCTGGTGTAGACGTCACCACCGAGCTCTCTAAGGCAGTGATGGACTGATCCCAGTCCATGTGAATACTCACAGCCTCCATGCCAGACTCAGGTGCAGCCTCCGCTGGAGTCGACAATCCCACAACGCCTACACACACGGTCATGGCGAGAGCAAGGAAGAGCCAGCGTTTCCTAGACCTCCGTGGCGACTCCATTGTTTCTGGCTGGCTCAGTGTCGATCGCTTGATAAGCATATGATTCCCCCTATTATGTGAATGCCCCGCTGAACTTCAGACTACTACAAGTATCAGTATTGGAAAAATTGACGACACGCTCACCCAAGTTTCGCGCTCACTTTCAAATGAGGTACCTCGAGTGGCCATCCGTTATTTCACCATCTCTTGATCAGGCACGCGTAATCCGCGAAGTGTTCAATATGATTGATCAAGTCGTGCACGAGGGGAGTCTTTATTGTGTCACCAGTGAGTCGAATAAAAAGGCAGTATAAGGATGCTATCCGCAGCGTAGAAGGCTATGCGCAAGCAGTAGGATCGACTGTTAGTGATATAAAGTCCTTTCGTAGTGATACCGTTCCATGGATGCCCGGTGCAGAAATATGTGATGATAATCATGGCGAGTACGTCGATGCGCTTGCTGACGCTCATCAGCAGTGGAAATCGAAGATGGATGTTCTCTTCGGTGAATCAGGGGCGCTTGTTCAAGCTAGCGAGGAGTTAGATGAGAAACTCTCCGTTCTTCGAGAGCGATACAAGACTTTATGTGACATGCGCGATGAAGAAAAAGCGGGTGGTTTCGTCTATGAAGAATCGGATATTCCGTTTTAGTGGGGAGAGGATATGGAGACGAAGTTTCAGTGGAATGAAGCTGATATGCAAACGGTGAGTGATGCTATTCAGGCTGCTCATGATGCGCTTGCTGAAGCGTGGCTTGAAACAGAGAGACTGCACATTGATGTGGTTAGTGACGCTGGGTGGATAGGAAAGCACAAAAATGAGTTCGCTATGTGGATAGATTTGGTTCGACAGTTTAATCAGCAAATGGCTAGCGAGGAGATTGGCCCCGCGGCAGTTGAGGCTCTTGATGCCTTCTTAATGGTTGCTGCAGAGTTCTATGATAACTCTGTGCTGTATCAGTTATTGAAGAGTGTTTCATGATTTTCAGTAGCGATGAATTACTTGGCCTGTCTGCCATTTCTGGGGGTGGAGTTCTTCCAGGTTTCCCGCCTCCACAAAGTGCACCGCGCCAAGCCACCCTAGCAATGGAAGGATTGATCAGTAAAGGTGTTTTGGACGAGCGCAAACAGGTGACCGAGTTCGGCGTGCTTCCCGTGCAAGCGGTCGAACAGTATCGAACAGCTGACCGTTATGTCATCATCAACCATGTCAAGGCAAGCGTGAATAGTGATGGAGCATTGACAGTTTTTCACCCAGTCGATGATCAATGGCATCTGACGAGAATGAGTCCTTTGCAACTGATGGTTGGTCTTCTGAAAGCATATCCATGGATGTGTGGCAGTAGTAGGGAAGTTCTTCCCACCTCTTGGGTGCCTATGACTATCCTCCAATGGGCAGAAGCCCAGGAATCACAACCTGGATCACCATTGATGGTTCGGACAGTGTCAAGGTTGGGTGGGCGTTCTCAGGTATTGGCATATAGCCATGTAGAAAATAGTGGTTTTGTGTTCGTTCTTTCTGAGGGCAAGGGAAGGGAAATGCCAGTTGGGCAGATTCGTACAGAAATCGCGGACAGTCTGGGGTGGCATCCACAAGAGGGAGGTGAAGATCATGGATGATGATGTGAAGTATTCAGGTGTTTGCATCTTGAACTATTCAGAACGAGTGATGGGAATCATTGGGTCGCTATCCGAGGCTTCGTTGCAGGTGGACTTGGCAAAAGCTCTTCTTGAGAGCGAAGAAACGTATGAGGGTAAAGCGCGAGAGGAAATGAGATTGTTTCTTGATGCTTATGCTGCGCGGGTTGAGCAGTTGGTTGTGTTTCAGTCGGCTGCTCAGCGGTTTTTGCAGTTGTCTCTTGAGTCGTTTGCAGATACTGAGGAGAAGTTGTTGGAGGTTGTTGATGCGTGGTTGGAGGAGCATAGATGACTGATATGTATCTAAATACTGTGTCGTGGCGCCAGCGTGGGAATACGTCTGTTTGGCATGCGGATCGGTTGCGTCAGGTGTTGGATGAGACGAATATCAAAATTATGATAGCTGATGCCGTCCTTGGGGATACCTGGCATATGGCGGGGATTGATTATTGTGATCAGTGCGAGGTTATTAATGAGGTGTCGTTCGCGTTTTCTGTGATGGATTCGTTTATTAATGGTTTCCCAGGTGAGGTGGAGGCGGTGGATGAGGTCTTGTTTTCTGCTTTCTCTAATGGGCCGACTCATGGTATTTCAGGGATTAATGCTGAGGATTTCACAACATCGAATATCACGGGTGTGTCTTATGAGGAAATGGTGGAACACTATCATATTTCTGGTCCGATGAAAATCACTCCTTGGTCGTTGTCTTTTGAGGATTTTCTTGGGGTGGGAGAGCACAAGCTGGTGGTGGGGGAGTTTCGTCGGATTTTTGGGGGGGCGTTTGAGTCGTGGTCCGGCCAGCAGTGTGTGTCTATGGATATGGATGACTATATTTCGATGGTGTTGTCAGCGGGGGAGTTTGAGCATCGACGGTTTCATCCGGTGAGGGATTTTGTTTCCGCGGTGCTTGATGTGACGATCGTGTGGGCTATCTACAAGTCGGTGACTGGTTTTGATCCGATCACCGGTGAGGATTTGTCGGATTGGGAGCGTGAGTTTGGTGTGGCGATGGCGGTGGTGCAGCTGGTGGCTTTGATTGTTGCATTGCCTAGTGGGGGTGGTTCTTTAGTGGGTGCGGCTGGGATTCGTGCAATGTTTGGCGCTGCGGCACGGTTTATATTGTTAGAGGCTTTCGCGGTGACGGGGGCTTTGCTAACGTATGAGATTGCTGTGGCGATGGATTTTCCTCCGGCGGTGTGTGCGTTATTGGCTTTGGGGGCTGGGTTGACTGTCGGTCTTCATGGGGGCAAATATGTGATTTATCATAACGGTCGGGCTATTGCTGAGTTGGGTGTGACGACGAAGACGGTTCCTCAGGGTGGTCGTAAATACACTGATGTTGATGTGGAGGGGGCTTTGGGTCGGGCTCCTCATGATGGTGAGGGTTGGGCGTTGGATTGGCGTACGGGTGAGCGGTTGCGTGTGGGTGAGGGTGGTAGGCGTGGGTGGATTATGCAGTGGGATCCGGTGAATGGTCGGTGGGTTGCTGAGAATCCGGGCGCGGGTTTTGAGGCGACTGGGGTGAGGTTTCCTGCTCGTGGTGAGCCGAATAGTTATGGTTATGATGAGCGTGGGGTGAGGCTTCCGTATGCGAATCAGCGTCCGAAGCTCAGTGAGAAAGAGATCAGACAGATTTGGGAACAGTCGAAGCAGCCCACGGGTGGCACGAAGACTAATAAGAGCGACAAATCGATTTTTAAATTCAATGAGGGTGATGTGATTGCTCAGAATCATAGGGGTGATTGGTATAAGGTGGAGTGGAAGCCGGGTCAGAAGGCACCCCGCAACTGGCAGGCAGGGCATGTGAAGGGTCAAGAGTATTGGCGGATACGTGACGACTATATGAACGGCGCTATCGACGAGAAGGATTTTCTTAAGCAATACCATGATCTTAGTCGCTACGAGGTTCAGGATCCGCTGAGAAATGCTTCGCATATTGATGAGGCTCCAAGATAGGTCGTAGTGAGTGATAGCGGATAGAATCAGGAGTTTATAATGGAAAGCGCTTATTCTAATGCGGGTTACATGACGAGGAAAGAGTTTGTGAAGGCTCATCCTGAGGTGACCAGGAAGATGGTGAAGACTGATCCGATGGAGTTGGCTAAGTTGTTTCGCCAGGCTTTGTTTAGTAGTGATGTGGAGGTGCGGTTGAGTTTGGCTCCTATGTTTTTGGATTGGGGTGTGGAACCGGATTTGGGTGAGGTGAATCATCGGGGGAAGTTGATTGCGTCTCATGTGTTGCATGGGTGGGTTGCTCATGTGGAGGATCCTGTCAGGGAGGCTCCGTTGTTAAAGAGGTTGTTTGATGCGGGTGTGGATCCGAATACTTGTATTGCTCGTGATGGTTGGGCTTTGGAGAAGCTGTTGTATGCTATTCATTTTAATGAGCGTGATTTGGCTCCGGTTTATGATGTGTGGTTTGCTCATCCGGGTTTGGATTTTTTGGAGCAGAAGAATGCGCACGGGTTTTGTTTATGGGAAAAGGTGTGGCGGTGTGTGATGAGTTATGGGGTGATTATGCGTGCTCAGTCTTACATGCTTGAGCGGGGTTTATCTATTCCGTGTCCGAGGTTTCGTCGTGATGTGAGAACTGATGATCAGAAACTCTCGACACCTGTTGGGGCGAAGAAGAAGGGCCGCAAAGATGAGGAGGTGTGGGAGTATTATGATGATCCGAAAGCATGGCAGGATGATCAGGGTTATTGGCATCAGGATGAGCCGATGATGGCGGACCTCTTGTATTATCAAATTGCTAATGATAAGGGGTTGGATGAGTCACAACGTGTTATTCGTGTGGCTGCTTCAGGTGAGGAAGCACGGGTTAGCATTGTGGCTGAGCTGAGTAGGCTACAGGAGTTCTACAAAACTGTTCTCCCTGTTGAGGTTACTGCTGTTGGGTCGCTGGTGGAAGCTACCCGGATCAATGAGGAGCGCCTCTTGGCGGAGTGACGAGCTTAGACGATGGCGATATTTGGAAGGTGTTGGGCTTAGAAATCCATGGGGGGGACATAGAACTCTTCGCGAGGAATAACTCGTCCTGTGGGGGTGTCGACGATATGTACACCGTTGTCATCCTTAACAATTTGGAGATCAGAACCAACTGGGAAATCCCATATTCCAATCAGCGCGGGCTCAAACATGCATGCTTGATTGAAATCGATGACCTCCAGGTTATCGGCATTCGCCAAGTCCGCGTCAGTGTCCACGTCTGAAAAGATCACCCACCCGTTGTCTTGTGGCGCTTGCGATGGTTTGCGGACCATCCATTTGACGCGACCGCGTCCTTCGGTAATGCTTTTCGTAATGACACAGCCTCCCGCATTGGGGATGAATTGTGTGATGAATTTCATTATTTCCTCCTTGCCAACTGATGGCAATCAGTATACTGGGATCACTGCCAATGATGCGACGCGCCTGGATATGGTTCACCTTCTCGCGATGGTGGTTGAAGAAGTAGAGCCCGATGTTTTCGCAGTTGCCGAACATCATGGCGCAGGACACGTCGAGTCCTGCCCTGCGACACTACCCGCTGGGATAGCTACGGAAATGTTGTTGATCGGTTTGAACCGGCAGACAATGCGCCTATCCGTAGCTAACGTTCAAGCTCTCGTCAGTCTCGCGATACTTCGTTGCCACCAGCTTCAAATAGTTAGCCATCGACGGCAAAGCCTCCAACCCTGTACGCGTACTCGTCGTGAACTGGTTATACGCCTCATCAAAAGAAGACGAAGCAGTATCAGTGACAAAACCATCAGCAACAAGCCCATCAACAACACCCACCAAATAGGTCAGCTTCTCAAGCATCTCCTCCTCAGCAGAAGTCAACTGCCCAGCAACCATCTCCAACTTCTCATAATCAACCCTGGTAGCCATACTATCTCCTTAACTAGCCCCATATGGCGGGGATACTTTCACTTCCCCCCAAGAGAGACGTGAACTTCCTCACTACCCAACCAACAAACAACACAAAAGTCAAACTGACAAGTCCGCTTCCCACGATCAACAAGTCAAAACCCATTCTTTTCCCCAGTCTGATCGCACCCCTGCTAGACAGTTCACCCACCACTGAGGTTGATGGTGAACCGCATGGGAGGGCTAGTGAGGTCCCCAATGGTTGCCTGGATGAAGCAGGAGGTGGTTGATTGGTTGGCGAGTACCGTGATTCCACGTACTTGTGTTTCTGGGCAAGCCTCCACCTTGACTCCCTCTAGCCCTCGTCCGCCAGTGAGGCTCTTCAGTAAGTCAGTGGCTTGGAATGCCATCGTGTCATGGCGAAAAAGAACTACCTCGCCGCCAGTCCATTGTGCAAAGACAGAGTAATTCACTGATGGCGAATTGGATGTTCGGGTGAGGGAATTTGCTTGAATGGTTAACCCCGTTATTCGCTGAAGGGGAAAACCATCACCCGTCACTGTGGCAAGAGCCTCTTGCGTTTCCCTGACAATGTTGGATAGCCATCTATCCAGGTCATTGCCGACTTTTCCCTGCACGTGCATGGTGAAAGTTTGGGATTGTCCAGCCTCCACATAGATGTGGTTCTTGAAAGAGCAAGGTGTCTCGACACCATTATCAAGTATGGTTGTTTCTGAGAAAACAGTCTCGCTGATGGTTGGGCATTTCTCTCCATCAACAGGAGGGATTGCGACTAATACGTCACCGGTCAAGGCAGTAGACCGTGGAGCAGTGATGGTGAGTGTCAACTGGGTGGTGTTGCGTTTCTCACCTTGAGTGGCGTCCAGATCGATGCGTAGCCCTGTTGCTGCTGGCTCACCAGTGAGATGTGCTGGGGTCAGAGCGGTTCCTCTTCCCCCCAGTGGCGGAAGCAGCACTGCTTTAACTCCCCAGATAACGCCGCTGATCACTAATCCAAGGACAACAACACCTATGAGTATGATCAGCCATGGGGGCAGTCGCCGTTTAGTTGGGGTTGTAGATGGGGTGAATTCGATTTCAAAGCCGGGTTTTCCACCCAGAACAGTACCCTCGGCGTCCATGTTTTCATCGGGATCTGGAACAGTTGTTGGTTCGCGGGTCGAAACTTGTTTCCGCAAGCGGGTGGCGGGACGTCTACTTGCTACTGTGGCTTGAAAATCTCGCTCGGCAGGTGGAATATCAGCATTCTCCGTTGTCACAAGAGAAGTCTCCCATTGTGGTGTGACCTGAACAGGGAGTTGCTTTCCCCTTAGGGCGGTCTCAGGTAACCTCTGGACTGCTTCGATTGCTTCACGTGCGGTCATTCGATCTCTGGGTTGCTTAGCCAGCAGGCGTTCAATCAGCAGCCACAATTGGTGATTAATCATCAGTTTTGGTGGATCGACCGTAACATGGCGCCATCCAACCGTGTGTGCAGTGCCAGGTCCTGAGAAGGGGGTTCGACCAGCCAACAATTCGTACAACATCACACCAACTGCGTAGATGTCCGAGGCGGCGCTCGCTTCCCCCGATGTGAACAGCTCTGGGGACATGTAGGCTGGAGACCCAACCAATCCGGTGAGATGAACATCTTTTCCCTCCAGAAGCGACGCAACACCGAAATCACCGAGTTTCACACCATGAGGATCAGCAAGACCCTGCGCACTGAGCAACACGTTTCCTGGTTTGACATCTCTGTGGAGCACCCCTATGCCGTGAGCATAGGCTAAGGCTTCTAGCACTGGCATCATCAGGGGAATGGCCACGTGAGCGGGGAGTGTTCCATTCTCAGCCAAAACTTCAGCTAACGATCCGCCAGGCATGAACTCCATCACAATTCCTAAACGATCACCCTCGGCAACCATGTCTATCGTCTGGATGACATTGCGGTGCTGAAGACTCATCAGCAGGGTTCGCTCTTGGACAAACCTTCGCACAATATCTGGATCATGTGCGGATTCGGGGCGTAGGAGTTTCGCGGCGAAGATTTCACCTAGAGTCGAAGATGGTTCGGTGGGGTGGTTGGTTCGTTGTTGGGCAAGCCATACATGGCCTTGGGAGCCAGAACCGATCTGTTTGACTAGTACGTAACCACTTCCGAGGAAACTTCCTGTGCTATTCACACCTATCATTGTGTCATGTCTTTCCCTATGAGCATTTGCCCAACATCTGGGGTGGACTGTCTTCAGTCTTCTGTCTTGGGTGTGCCGGTTCGGCATTGTGGGTTGCGTGAGTGTGTTGTGTGGGCATATCTGTGTATATGATTAGTGTCATGGTTCTTGTACGAGGTAGGGGTAGCAGCATGGATTGTGGGCGGGGGGTTGTGTGGTGTTTGGGTCACCGGTGAAGCGTCGGCGGCGTGAGTATAAGAAGGTTATTCGAAAACTGGAGAGGATTAATGAGGGTGTGGCTTCTTCTCGTGATTTTCTTGCCGCCAATATAGACATTTTTTCTTCCCATTATCATGGTGAGGGTGATTCTAGTGCTGGGGAGTTTGTTACGACTTTTGAGAGTGCTCTTGACCGGTGGGGTAAGAGTGCGGGTTCTCTGGTCGGTAGATTCGGGGTTTATGGTAGAGCAGTTAGCGAAGTGGATTCTCGGTTGAGGACGTTGCGATACCGTGTGAGTGTTTTGACCGACATGGCTGATGAGGAGGATGCTGGTAGGGATGAGTACACTGAGGAAGAGATACCTTTCTAGGGAGGGGGGTGATCATGGAGATTGTGTATCAGTGGGAGGCTGTTGACATACAGTCTTTGCGGGATGGAACACAGGTTGCTTGTGAGGCTGTGGATTGTGCTTGGGTGAAAACCCAGGAGTTGGTTTCAGTGGTTGAGGGTGACACGCAGTGGGCGGGAGTTCATCGAGATAGGTTTATTGAGCTTGTGGATTTGTTGCGCCAGTATTGTGAGCGTGTGGCAGATGAGAGTGTCGGGACAGCTGCGGTGGGTGCTTTGGATAGTTTTCTTAGTGATTGGGCTGGCTACTATGAGGGGTCGGAGCTGTATTCCTCTTTGGAGCGTGTCGTGTGATTATCAGCCATGGTGAACTTCTCGGACTTTCCGTCATTTCGGGCGGACAGGGTTTTCTTTCTGGAATCCCACAGTTTCTAGCAGACCAGGCTATGGCTGTTTCTGCTATGGAGGGTCTTTGTGCGCGCGGGATTGTTGATAAAGATGGGCGGGTCACCGGTTTTGGTATGGTTCCAGTGCGTGTTGTTGAACAGTACAGGAACGCTGACCAGCATGTGTGTTTCAACCAGATCCGGGTGAGTGTGAATGATGATGGTGCGGTGACAGTGATTCGCCCGGTCGGCCAGGATTGGCATCTTTCGAGAATGAGTTCGCAGGAGTTGTTGGTGGCGCTGTTGAAGACACACACGTGGCTGTGTGGGGGTGGGTTTCCAGGAGCAGCAGAATCGTGGGAACCTATGACAATTCAGCAGTGGATTGATGCGCGACCAGTGGATTCGTCGTTGCCGTTGGTTGTTCGCAATTCTTCTGTCTCGGGGAATGTCACCGAGGTGATTTCATATGATGTGAGGAATGGGTCGGGTTTTGCTTTTGATCTTCAGCGGCTTCGGGGCCGTAGTCAACAGGTATGGCAAATTCGCTCGGCTATTGCTGGTTTTCTGGGGTGTTTGCCTGAGAACGAACCGGGGGTTGTTCCATGAGTGGTGGTGTGGTGTATTACTGTGTGCAGATGTTGGAACACGCAGCGGCTATGTCGAGCATTGTGGGTGACTTGGCGGTGGCTTCTGAACAGGTTGATGTAGCGCGCTCTCTTCTGGGAGGTGGCGCCTATCAGGGTAGTGCGTTAGATGAGATGGTCTTGTTTTATGATTCTTATTTAGCGCATATTGACAAGTTGGCTCTGTTCTATATGGCGGGTCAGAGGTTTCTTATCGACGCAGTGGGTGAACTAGCCGACACTGAGGAGAAACTGGCCGCGGTGGTTGACGCGTGGTTGGAGATTCCACGGTGACTGATATGTTTTTGGTATCGGGTTCGTGGTTGGCTCGTGGTGATGGTGTGATGTTGGATGGTCATGGTTTGCGGTCGACTTTGGATGATTTGAATGCGAGGATGGTGGAGGCTGAGGGGTTGTTGGAGTCGGCTACGAATATGTGTGGGGTTGGTTTTGTTGATCAGTTGACCCGTAATGATGAGGTGTCGACGGGGATGGTGTTGCTTGAGTCTTTTGTGGCTGGTTTTCCTTATGAGGTGAAGCGAGAGTTGGATGAGCCTTTGTGTCAGGCGTTCAATACTGGCCCCACGAGGGCTGTGGGTGGTATTCGGGTGGAGGATTTTGTCACTGTTAACCGGGCGATGGATGGGCGTGCGCTTGTTGATTCGGGGTTTATCGCTCCTGGGGTGAATCAGAGTGATCCTTTGATGGATTATTCGTTGAAGGGTGTTCCCGGTATGGTGGGTTTCGCTGATTTTGTGGGTGGGTGTGATCGTGGGGTGTTGGTTCCTGGGTTTGATCAGGTGTTTAGGGAGTCTTTCCAGTATTGGCAAGCCCAGGGTGGTTCCGATATTAACCTGGGTGTTTATCTTGATGGGTTGCTTGCTAGTGGTGAGTTTGATCATCGGGGGTATCATCCTGGGTTGGATTTCGTGTCAGCAGTACTAGATGCTACGGGTGTGTGGGCTTTCTATAAGGCCATCGTGGGTCATGATCCGATTACGGGGGAGGATCTCTCCACGGTGGAGCGTTGGTTTGAGGGTGTGGTGGGTGTTGTTGCTCTGGCGTCGTTTGGTTTGGGTGGTTGGGCTGTTCGCGGGTCTGCTTATACGGTTGGGATAGCGATAGCACGAGTAATGGTTGTGGATGCGTTGGCTACGGGTGGTTCACTGGCTGTGTATGACACAGCAGCATGGTTGGGTGCCCCATCGTGGGTGTGTGTCGCGTTGGCACTAGGAACAGGATTGGTTATCGCTCCTGCAGCAGCTGGTAGATTCGCGTTGTATCGTGGCGGGAAGATGGTGGGGGAGCCGTTTTATTTGAGTCCTGTGACGAGTGTTGGGTATCCGGTGGATCGGGTGATTGTGGGTAGGCCTGGTTTGTGGAAACAGGACCCGATGCCCAGGGGGAATGAGATTGATGTGCTTGCGGGCAACAACACCGGGCACAATTTCCATACATTCGACAAGTTTGATGCTGCGACAGGGCAAGCAACTAGTATCAAGAGTCTGGATACGAGTAAGGCTAGTTATCAAACCAAGAACGGGCTATACAGCAAACTCAACTCCTACCTCAATGGCCTCGACAAATTCCCAGGGGACAAACTACCGAACGGTATGTGGGTTTACCCTAATCATGTGCGATCTCAGGTGTTGGAGATTGCTATCCCTGATCGGCGGTTGACTCCGGCTCAGATCGAGGCTTTTGATGCGATCAAGTCGACGGCTGCACAAAAGAACGTGACGATTGTGATCACGGTTGTCACTTAGAAAGGATAATGATGAACAACAATGATAACCCGGTGAGACCGAAGCGTATGCATGGACCTGGGTCAGGGTATCCCCAGAAAAATGTAGCTGTGTATTACGGTGAGGATGGGATGTTTCTGATTCTCCCGCTGGCTGAGAACGCTGAAGGATGGTTGTCTGAGGTGAACCAGCCAGAGTTCCTTGCGTGGGATGGGGTGTCAACAGCTGCTTTAGGTGAGAAAGTGTTGTCGTGTCTGGCGGTGTCAGAGACAGCTGTGGGTCAGCCAGCGGATGCTCCAGCGTTTCAGTTGGCCACGGGAGCAAAGAATCATCGTGCTTTTGCGAAAACACGCCAAAGTGTTAACATCCAAGTTCCTGATGGTGGGGGTCAGATGGTGTTCCAGTTTTGGGGTCGTAGTCCTTCGTTGTCGTTCACGGGTCCTCCTCGTGATCGGGAGGATTTAACAGTAGTGATTGCTGAGGATGCGTCCCCAGAGTTGGTGGGGGCGACGGTGGTGCAGGTGTTGGTTGCTGGTGGGGTGGATATGGGTGCCCCGGCTTGTGACGTTCGTAGCGGTGGTGATGATGATCGGATTACGTACAAGATGTTTAGTGATGGTGTGCGATCGGAGTATCAGGAAACACTTGGTCCTGATTACACTCATGTGGAAGCGGTGACGTATGTGTTTGATCGTTATCAGCGTTTGCTGATGGAGGAGCCGTTGTTGTTTGTGTGTGCGATGGTTACTCTTGGGATTGAGTGCGGGCAGCGGGGGATTATGCCGGATTTTTTGGATGAGCCGATACGTCAGCTTGGTGATATTTCGTCGCAGCTCACTGGGATAGATTTGGAGTGTTATCAACACGACAATGGTGTTCTTCAGGAGTTGCTTGATGCACCGTTGAGTGTGGTTGAGGCTCCGTGTCCTCCTGATTTCTTTCCGGGTACGTGGAGAGTGAACCCTCAAACTCTGGCGTGGTGGGATAGTCTTCTTCAGGGTAAGCCTTCCCCCACATAGAATCATGCGATATCCCAGTTCAGCACAGTATCAACACCTGATGGTGGTGGTGTAGTTGACTGATATGTTTTTGGTATCGGGTTCGTGGTTGGCTCGTGGTGATGGTGTGATGTTGGATGGTCATGGTTTGCGGTCGACTTTGGATGATTTGAATGCGAGGATGGTGGAGGCTGAGGGGTTGTTGGAGTCGGCAACAAACATGTGTGGGATTGGTTTTGTTGATCAGTTGACCCGTAATGATGAGGTGTCGACGGGGATGGTGTTGCTTGAGTCGTTTGTGGCTGGTTTTCCATATGAGGTCACTATATGAAGGAACAACCACTGCGAAACAGCCTGTTCTGGGCTCTCTGTGGAAAGGCTTTGATGATGAGATAAGACGATACGGGCTAGCTATCAATGATCCCAGTGAACCCGTACATTACCTTCGAGTGGTGACTTCTACAGAGCAAGCGCAAATATACCTCACCGAACGAATCCTCATGCTCCAGAAAATGAATGGAACAGATTTCCCCTTCGAAGTTGTTCACAGCCCCTAACCAATAGGAAAAATATGTTATTACTAACACGGACTACTCTCTCCCCTGATTATCTAATATGCATTATTGATGCCCTCGTTGGAGCGTTCCCACAAGCTTCGACGAAGGTGTATCAACACACCCCAGCGGAGAAACTGGCTAATAGTCTTACTCTCATTATTGAACCAGAGGGAGAGCCATGGTTGAGAGTTAGTTTGCTCCCAGGAGACAATGACTTCTCGTTAGATGGGAGCCTAAGTCAGAACTATCAGGCAATGATTGCGATTCGTGATGCTCTGCCGGATGCTGGTCCGATGATCGCGGTTGTTCCGGAGCAATTGATGTACGTGGATGTGATTTCGGGGATGACGGTCGAAGACTTTCCACAGGATTTCGAATTAGATCATGGGTGGAAGAGCGTTGAAGAGCTTGACGATTTCTGGCAATGACAAATCACAGGGCAAAGCAACATGGCTATCCCTGATAGGCGGTTGACTCCGGCGCAGGTGGAGGCTTTGGATGCTCTCAAATCGAGGGTGGCGGAAAAGAACTTAACTGCGAAAAAGAAAACAACGATTGTGATCACGGTTGTCACGTAGAAAGGATAATGATGAACAGCAATGATAACCCGGTGAGACCGAAGCGTATGCATGGACCCGGGTCGGGATACCCGCAGAAAGTCGCAAGCGCATACTACGGTGAGGATGGAATGTTTCTGATTCTCCCGCTGGCTGAGAACGCTGAAGGATGGCGATCTGGGGTGAACCAGCCAGAGTTCCTTGCGTGGGATGGGGTGTCAACAGCTGCTTTAGGTGAGAAAGTGTTGTTGTGTCTGGCGGTGTCAGAGACAGCTGTGGGTCAGCCAGCGGATGCTCCAGCGTTTCAGTTGGCCACGGGAGCAAAGAATCATCGTGCTTTTGCGAAAACACGCCAAAGTGTGTATGTCAAAATACCTGATGGTGGGGGTCAGATGGTGTTCCAGTTTTGGGGTCGTAGTCCTTCGTTGTCGTTCACGGGTCCTCCTCGTGATCGGGAGGATTTAACAGTAGTGATTGCTGAGGATGCGTCCCCAGAG
>Ga0082212_10004247_pt1 | contig 19938 bp, 20 predicted proteins | sample TergutNt197P3_FD_71548 | JGI IMG/M metagenome (GOLD analysis project Ga0082212, IMG submission 71548) | Neocapritermes taracua P3 segment gut microbial communities from Petit-Saut dam, French Guiana - Nt197 P3 | ecosystem: Host-associated > Arthropoda: Insects > Digestive system > Gut ... | reverse complement strand
AAACTCAAAAGGCTTTACCCGGTATTATTGTAAAGATTTAGTTGACACATCATACTAGTATCGTTCCCGTAATTCTGCAACTGATTGTTCTTAAAGGCGTGGAGCATCATCGCGATGTTATAGCCATATACTTTTTGGTTAGGATCACTTAGCATTACATCATACTTTTCCACGCGAGGATCATCAGCTCTGCTGCCCGTAAAAGGCGGGTTCGCATAGGGATCGTACACCCGTGTTGGTTTCACGGTGACCACCACTCTCGCATCGATGCCGTAGACGTTGTATGAGCCTCCTCACATCTTAAGCCCGGCAATGAGCCTTTCGACTATATAATCATAATCATCATCCGAAATGGGCTCACTGCCTTTACATCCGGCGAAAATCTTGGGGAAGTAGTCGATGTAAATCGTATTTTTATATATCGATATCTGAATAACACTGTTGCTTGGGTTTGTCTTGCCTCGCCAAAACTCCTCTTCAAGTGAGTTGTGGATAAGCTCGTATATTAGGTTGCCAAGGCTGTCGTAAGTGTACGTATGGGACTTGTACCCCAAAGCCCAGTAGTGCCGGTAAGACGGTTAAGGGCGTCATAGGTGTGCGTCAGGTCGAACTTCTCCTGGCCCCCGGCGCCGCTGCGGGCCTCGCTCGCTATGTTCCCGTTTTGGTCATAGTTCGCGACAGTGTTGTCAGGTTGTCATTCTTTGGAAAACGCGAGTATCACGCACCGTATGAGAAATATACGACCCTCTCCTCGTTCTCTTCAGCCATAACGAAAGCATATATGTAACGAGTTACGAACGGTTTGCTTTCTTGTGACAATGGCACTCCTGTTCCATATCTCCAGTATATCCGATCCACTCTATCAAAATCGACATCAGGACCGCTTGAGTAGCGATGTATTACCGGTTTTGTTATCTCAACATCATCACTGACTATTCCTTTTGAATAGTCACATCTTGGCTCTTGAAAAAAGCCCACTATTTGCTGCTCAAAATTTTCCAACTCCGCACTGCTAATGGTTACTTTCAAGTGGAAATACTGAATCCTTATACCCTCTGTGGGTTCTTGCCAACCATGGAAATAGTTTTCAATAACCGCGTCATCAGGTTTTGTTATTCCGAGCATTGCCTCCACTACTTCCCTAGCTTCCGGCATCGGACTTTCGCTTGGTGGTGGTTCAGACGGTTCCGGTTCTTCTGTTTGCAAAGATGGGCGTTGCTCCCCATCTCTACACCCAGCAAGAGACACTGCCGTAAACGACAGCAACAAACCCGCAGCCAGTATCATGCTGATACTAAACTTACTTTTCATTGTACTCACCACAATCCCGCTTTTTTCGGGTTCTGGTGGATATATTTCAGCACCGTTGTGAAGTATGAGTCGGATTCTGCGGCTTCGCTTTTGTATCGGTCTTGAAACAAGTGTCCGTACCGCCTGTATTTCCAATTGTACCAGAATACATATCTTGCCCCCATGCGCTTGAACACAAGGGCGAGGTCTTCTTTTCCCTCTTTCAGCAACAGATGCGCATGGTTCCCCATCAGGCAATAGCCATAAAGCTCGAATTCGCTTACGGCCTTGCATTCCTTCAGTGTTTGCAAATACTTTTCATTGTCTTCGTCGTCCAGGAATACCGGCTGTCCGTTGATCCCCCTCAGCATTACATGGTAGATTCCTGTCGAACTCTTTTCCCTCGCTGCTCTTGGCATATTCACGCACCCCCACGCCCAGAGTATCATTTCAGTTTTCTCATGTCAAGCAAATGAACCGTCCCCCTGCTCATAGAGATATAGCCGATTGCGAAACTCAAAAAACCTAGTGTTTCTGTGGCTTTCAGAGTGAAATTACTGCTGATTTTTCTCCACTTTTGCGGTATAATTGAAGGTGTTCAAACAACAAAAACACCGACAAAAGAGGAGAAAAAATCATGCGAAAGAATAAGATGCAAATGTCGTTGCTCGACACTTACAAAGATGTGTGCCTTGCGATGGAGGACAAGAAATCAGAGTTTTTATCGCTGCTCAAAGAACACATCAATTTGCGGGTACTGATACCTGCCGAGTTTATCTGGGCGTTCTACCGTCAATTCGGTAGACCACGGGAATATACGCTTGAAAGTTTCATGTGGTTTTGCATTCTGCAAAAGATAATCGGTATTGATAAAGACTCAACGCTACTGACCATTCTGGGGATGAGCGCGGAACTTCGCGAGTTCTGCGGATTTGATGATGTGCCTGATGGTTCGAAAATCACGCGGTTCAAACAAGACTTCGTTCATTATATAGAGAAAGTGTTCGAAAATCTAGTCGAAGTGACCGAGCCGATCTGCCGAGAACTTGACGCTAAAAAGTCTGATTATCTGATATTCCCGTTTGCATCATAATTGTATCTCGTTTGGTTCCCGTTTTTGTCAGTGACGGAGGTTATCCTACCGAGGGCGTCGTAGGCTAAGCTGTCAGTGTCCCCGAGCGGGTTTGTGACTGTCAGCACCCTGCCTAGTGCGTCAAAGGTGTAGGTCGTCGGGTTGCCAAGCTCGTTCGTCTCAGTTACCAGCCTGCCGAGCAGGTCGTACCCGTAGCTGCGCACCCCGCCCAAAGCGTCGGTCACCGTTTCAATCTGGCCTGTGGCTGTGTAGGTGTATGAGGTAATGGCGCCTCGGGCGTCTGTCATCGTGGAGACCCTGTTCATGGGATCGTAGGTTAGCATGGTAGCGTTGTTCAGCGTGTCAACCACGCTGACTATGTTACCGTTTAGATTGTAGGAATAATTTGTAACTGCGCCTTCGGGGTCCGTTGCGCTGATGACCCGCCCGTCGGCGTCATAAACCACCGAGGACACGCCGCCCGCCGCGTCTGTGCTGCTCACGGCGCGGTTCAATGCGTCATAGGCCGTTGTGCTGCCGTTCCCGCGACCGATGTGTCCACGTCGCTGTCCTCGCCGGCCACGCCGTCCAGCAGGTCGCCCCACTGGCCGAGGAAGCGCCTCGTTATTATGTACCCGAGCCTCACCCCGCCCTCGTCGCAGAACTCTATGCTTATCTCCTGCGACTGCTCCTGGTTGAACTCTATTATGACGTCCCCGCCGCCGCTTGACGGCACGTACGGCTTCGTCTGCACGAACCCCCCGCCAGTGCCGTGGGTGGCCCAGCCGAAGTAATCGTTCGTGCCCTCCCTGTACAGCGCGAAGTACTTGCCCACGTTGGGGTCCTCGAGCAGCCCGCGCCCCCTCCCTGCTTCGAAACCGGGCTCGGCTGCAAATGCGGGGATGACGCCAATCAGCATGCTCGCTGCAAGCAGCAGCGTCGTTATCGTTCGTGTTATTGCTCTTCTGCCTGACATTGTTTCGCCCTCCCATTTCTAAATCCGTTTTCACTGTTGCTTATTATTATTGGAGATCGCCAGTTGCTAATACTAGCTGAAGCGGCTTGTATTTCGATTCATTCTAACACCGTTTTCAGAATTAATCAACATTATTGACAGTATTATACGTCATATTAGAAGAATTATTATGCATTATCCCCATAACATTCAACAAAGCAACAACGACAAACTACAATCACGAGAACACCAACGGGTTGCATTTGCTTCAGCGCTTATGTACAATATGGTGCATGAACATAAGAGGATGGGCTTGATTATGAGTCGCAATGATTACCGCATTTTGGAGCTTGACAGCGGCCTTAGCCGCTTCAAGGGCGATATAGAACTGCGCATGGAGCGCTATCAAAACGCCAGAGGCAGGCTCGCCCCCGGCAACGCGTCACTCGCTTCCGTAGCAAACGGGCATTTGTATTATGGCTTCCACCCGACTGGCAGCGGATGGGTGTACAGGGAGTGGGCCCCAAACGCGCAGGAAATCGCGCTCACAGGCGACTTTAACAACTGGGACGATCAAAGTCATAAGATGCACAAGCTCTCAAACGGGGACTGGGAACTGGCGCTTGCCGGGGAAATCCCCCACCAGTCAAAGGTTAAGCTTAAGATACTAGCAGACGGCCGCGTGCTCGACCGCATCCCGCTATACTGCAAACGAGTGGTGCAGGACCCCGGTTCAAGGAATTTCAACGGGGTGATCTGGAGCCCACCCGAACCCTTCGCCTGGCGCAACGAAGGTTTCTCTCCGAGGGACCCGCTGTATATATACGAGTGCCATATCGGTATGTCGGGGGAAAAGGAGGGGTTTACGACCTTTTCCGAGTTTTCCGAAAGCGTCCTTCCCCGTATCAAGGCGCTGGGCTACACGGCCATCCAGATAATGGCGATTATGGAGCATCCGCACTATGGCTCGTTCGGCTATCAGGTGTCGAACTTCTTTGCCGTGTCCTCGCGTTTCGGGACGCCCGAAGACTTCAAGGCGCTTGTTGACAAGGCGCATGGCGCGGGTATCGCTGTTATAATGGATATTGTCCATTCCCACATCGTAAACAACACGACTGAAGGGCTTGCCGAGTTTGACGGCACGAGTTATCAATTCTGCCACGCCGGGGCGAAAGGCGAGCACCCCGCCTGGAACACGCGGCTGTTCGATTACGGCAAGACGGAAGTCCAAATGTTTTTGCTGTCAAATATCAAGTACTGGCTGACCGAGTACCACCTCGACGGTTTTCGTTTTGACGGCGTCACTTCCATGCTTTACCACCATCACGGGCTTGGTCTGGCGTTCGACAGTTATGATAAATATTTTTCCATGGATACGGATGTTGATGCGGTGGTTTACCTCCAGTTGGCCGCCGAGCTCGCCAAAGAGCTGGATCCCGAAAGCATTTTGATTGCCGAGGACATGAGCGGGATGCCGGGCATGTGCCTCCCCATCGCGGACGGTGGGATTGGGTTTGACTACCGCTTGAATATGGGGCTGCCGGATTACCTCATCAAACTGATGAGAACAAAAGATGAGCACTGGCGCCTCGGCACGCTATGGTATGAGCTGACCAGCCGCCGTCCCCATGAGAAAGTGATAGGTTACGCGGAGTCTCACGACCAGGCCCTCGTCGGGGACAAGACCCTAATGTTCTGGTTGGCCGACCAGGAAATGTACTGGCACATGAGAAAAGACGATAGGAGCGAGTCCATCGACCGTGCTATTTCGCTCCATAAAATGCTGCGGTTCATCACTTGCGCCGTTGGCGGGGACGGGTACCTGAACTTCATGGGCAATGAGTTCGGGCATCCGGAATGGATCGACTTCCCGCGCGAAGGCAACGGGTGGAGCCATAAATACGCAAGGCGGCAATGGAGCCTTGCGGACAATCCGGATCTGAAGTACGGATATCTGCAAAACTTTGACGCCGCCATGCTGGAGTTTCTGTCAAGGCCAGGTTTGCACGGTGAAACGGGGCGATTTGTAATGCTGCACGAGGATAAGAAAATACTTGTGTTCTCGAAAGGGGATTACACCTTCGTTTTCAACTTCAGCCCCCACAGCAGCTACTTCTATGAGCTGGATGATATGCAGTCATACAAGCTGGTTTTCCACACAGCGTGGGAGCGCTTCGGCGGTTTTGTGAACGAGGCGTCGAATGAGGGATTGATCCGGCAGGACGGGATTGTTGTCGACAGGAGGGCGGCGGTATCCGTTTTACATGATTTGCGCCTTACAAGCGGGGGGCGTAAAGGGCAAAAGCGATAATAGGCCCGATAGGTTGCGGGGCGGGGTCCCGCGTTAGTGCTGTACAGCCGCTTCATAGAAACTGAAATCGATTATATCCGTAAATGCAAATTCATATCCGCCCGTCAACTCCCCGTTGTGGATCATCCAGTTGACAATAGCCTCGTACTGTTCTTCCCCCGGCGTCTGTAGCGGGTTGAAAGCCATGCTGCGCAGCACGTCGCCAATCTCAGCGGCAAACTCGCCTTTTTCCGTGACAAAACCAATATAGTCGTCCGGATTGGCAGTTTGCAAGTACCGCAAACTGTCACGGTATCCCGCGTAAAACGCCATAATAGCGTCGCTCTTGCCATCGATTGCCGTTTCGTCGAAAGCCATGACTGCAGCCTGTATGCCCAAATCGGCGTCCGTTGCAATCATCACGGCGCCGTTTTGCACTGCCATCGATCCATATGGCTCCGGCACGACGGTCAGGTCAATCTGATTCGCCAGCAGTTGCTCAACCCGGCCGCTGACCGATGGCAGCGATATTTTCCCGGCGCTGCCCGCCATGTCGGCTATGTATTCGATTATTCCGTTCATGGAAATCCCGCACTCATGCTGCGGCGTTATGTCGGATAGTTGCCGGATTCCGCCCCCCGGGCTGGCCAGGACTGCAAAACCCGTTTGGACAAGCGATGTGATTTTCCATTTCATGCCCGCTTCAAGGTACAGCGTCAGGGCAACCATGTCGGTCATTACGCCGTCCAGGTTTCCGGAAGCAAGTGCTGCGTCGCGGTCGCCCGGCGACTGGAAGTTCAGGTGGATCACATCCAACCCATACGCGGCGAAAAAGCCCTTCTCTATGCCGACGATCAACGGCACCTTATCGACAGACGGCATTGTGGCGACAGTTAGCCGCATTTTCCCGCGATTGTTTTGCGTCCCCGCAGGTTCACAACCGCACGCAGCCAGTAGCATAGATACTACCAGCACGAAGATGAACAGGCTTTTTTTTTGCATTATCCCTCCACGTATGATATTTTTTATCGTAACAGAGCAGTTGCGTAAAGTAACATGCTGCGGGTCAACAGCGTCCCCCTATCCAACTCGCCCCAACCGGGGAGTGAACTCAAATAGTAAACTCAAATACGGAGGGTCACCCTTGCTTAGATTAGAAAACGTCGGCGTTACCTACGGGAAAAAAGAGGTGCTAAGTGGCATTGACCTAGCGTTCGCCAAGGAAAAAACCTGCGCGATCATAGGCAAGAGCGGCGCTGGTAAGAGCACGCTTTTACATGCTATTGCAGGTATAAAGCCATTCACGGGCCGAATAACGCTCGATGAAGAAATACTGGACCGGAACAGGCGCCGTATCGCGTTGGTCCCGCAGAAGAATTCTTTGATCCCCTGGAAGTCGGTCAAGCAGAATATCTACATGCCTGCTTCGCTGCGTCCCGGCCCGGATTCAAACCAACCGGACAAGCTTTTCAAGCTGGCCGAGGAGTTGGGCATTTCCTCTTTACTGGATAAATACCCCAACCATTTGAGCGGCGGCGAGCAGCGAAGGGTAGCAATCGCCCGCGCGCTGTTGTTCGATCCTGATATCCTTCTCCTGGACGAAGCCTTCTCCGCTTTGGACGCAATAACTAAGAGTGAAGTGCAGCATATTTTCTTTGCCGCGATAAGTATACGGAAAATCAACACCATTCTTGTTACGCACGATATCGACGAGGCGTTGTTCCTTGCCGATGACATATATATTATGAAAAGCGGCAAATGCACAGAGTCGATTATGCAAAACACCCTGGCCGGCCGCGAAAAGGAGCATTGTCCTTTGGAGTTTAATGAGATTGCTTGTTTGCTGAGGGATAAGATATGAAAAAAGTGCTGCACGGATTAGGCGTATTGCTGATTGCTTTACTTTTGTGGCAGATACTCGCCATGATTGTCGCCGCGCCCATGCTGCCTTACCCCATTCAAGTCCTCCGGAACCTCGCCGGCGCCATCTCCGGGAGTCTGCCACTGCATATCGCATATAGCCTTGCGCGTATATGCATCAGCGTGGTTATTTCAATAATTGTCGGCATACCGCTTGGTATAGCCATAGGTTACAGCCCTTTGCTGAACCGCTTGCTGTCGCCTTTTCTATACTTGTCATATCCGATACCGAAGCTTGCGCTGCTGCCAATAATCATGCTGTTGTTTGGTTTGGGGGAATCATCAAAGGTAATCATGATTTTCCTTATACTCTTTTTCCCGATAACCGTCGATATCGCAGGCAGCGTGCGCGCCATGGACAAGGAGATATTCCAGACCATGAAGGCTTTTGGCGTCGGCGGTCCGGCGATAGCCCGGAAAATTATCCTGCCCGGCATACTCCCGGCTATCCTGGATAGCCTGAAGGTTTCCATCGGCATTGCCTTGTCGATTCTGTTCTTCGCGGAGAATTATGGTACAAGGTACGGTCTGGGCTACCATACAATGAACAGTTGGCAAAAAATGGACTATCTTGATTTGTATTCCGGTATATTCGCCCTTTCAATACTGGGGTTCATACTTTTCCTACTCCTGGATTTTATATACGACCGGGTAACCGCCTGGAGGTAGCGTCATTAGTATCGGCAAAATAACTGCGCTTCACACATGTCCGGCAGGGCGTTTTTTAGTGCGTTCCGAAAGCGAAGCTGAGTGCGCGGTTCCCTTGTTATGTAATCCTTTCAAAATCCTCCGGGTAGTTGATGTTCAAAATTAGCCTCTCATCCCAAAGGTCGCCGAGCTCCTCTGTATCGACGAACCGCGTGTTGGCGCCGTACAGGACCCCGGACATCCTGTAGTCGCCGGTCCTGATTGCATTTTCGCAGCTTCCAAGCAGCGTTTTGTCATAATACCCGAACAGGGGCTCAAGCTTGCCGTCAGGTAGCCTGATGACGCAAGCCTCGCAGTCGCCGCAAAGCTTTATCATCTTTTTAGCCGCTTGCGGGCAGGCATAAGGGAGGTCTGCCGCGACCAGGAATGCCCCTCGGTGCGGGAGCGTCGAAAGCGCGGCGTGCAAGCCTGACATCGGGCCTGCGCCCGGAAGTATGTCTTTGATCCTGCGCGCTGTGACGCCGGGGTATTTTTTTTCGTCCGCAACGCTTATGAAGACGTCCTCGAAGTCCGCTTCGAATCTGCCGACGGCGGATCCGAGCAGTGTTTTTCCATCCACGGGAATATCGAGTTTGTCGCGCCCCATCCTCCGGCTCTTTCCTCCCGCCAGGATAACAACCGCAATCATGATTACCACCCTTGTTGATACTTGATGTAAACAGGATATAACGTTTGCGCGCTTATTGCAAGTATCTGAATTATCTAATATACTAACACGGGGCTCCGCCAGTTACAGTTCAGGGGTAGCCGGGGTTGACCCTGAATGAGCCATAATACTCTGTAAAGGAATGTTGAAGTATGCTAAAAAACATCACGCCGGACGACGCCAGGGATATGCTCTATGCCCTGCCTGCCTCGCCCGGAATCGAGAAAATCGCAGTCGAGGACTCGCTGAATCGGATCATTGCTGCCGACGTCTCGGCAGGGATCCCGATTCCGCCGTTCGACCGCAGCCCTTACGACGGGTACTCTTTCCGCAGCGCGGACACTGCCTCCGCCTCGCGCGAGAATCCGGTTGTGTTGAAAATCACCGAGGAGCTTCCTGCCGGGACTGCGCCGACGATCCCTATAGGGCCCGGATATGCAGCGAAAATCCTCACAGGCGCGCCCATCCCCCCGGGGGCCGATTGTACTGTGAAATACGAGATAACAGAATACACGGATTCTGAAGTCAAAATATTCGCCCCCGTCAAGCCATGCTCCGATATTGTGTACGCCGGGGAGGATATGAAGGCCGGGACCTCCATCGCGAAGCGCGGCACTTCGGTTACCCCGCCGCTCATGGGTCTTTTGGCAAGCGTCGGGCTCGCCGAGATCGACGTCTACAAGCTGCCGCGCGCGGCGCTCATCAATACCGGGATGGAGCTTGTCACCCCCGGCGCCCCGCTGCCCCCCGCAAAGATATACAACTCTAATGTGTATACGCTAACCGGGTACCTCAGGGATCGGGGTATAGACGTTTACAATGCCGGCGTGGTCGACGACGATCCCGTGGCTATCGCGGAACGCATCAAAGAGTCTATGGCAGGTTCGGATATCGTCATCACGACAGGAGGGGCAGCAGCCGGGGACTATGACTTCGCCATACGCGCCTCGGAACTGGCGGGCGCTGAAATGCTGTTCTGGAAGTCCCAAATGAAACCCGGCGGGGCGGCAGTCGCGGCGTCGCTGGACGGTAAGCTCATTCTCTCATTGTCAGGGAATCCGGGTAGCTCGGTCATGTTCCTCCTGCGGTGCGCGGCGCCTTACTTGAGGAAACTGTGCGGGCGGGCCGACTGTTTCCCGGAGCCTGTCGACGTGTATCTGAAGTCCCCGTGCAAAAAGCCGTCGGATCGTATCAGGCTGCTGCGCGGGCAACTCGAGATAATCGGCGGTAAAGCATTTTTCTCTGAAATCGGGACACAGGGCGGCGGAAGTATCTCGTCATTCGCCACCGCGGATTTGATCGCGGAGATCCCGGCGGACAGCCCCCCCGTTCCCGCAGAAAGCATTGTCAAGGCATGGCGTTTATAAGAATGCGCAGAGTGAAATCCCGGCTTCCCCTACACCTTGATGTCATGCCATTTCGTGCCTGAGAATCGCCGGTGTACCAGGAATAACCTCAGACACATGTCGCAGAACGTCGCCGACCACGCCCCTATGGCCCCGAAACCGAATACATACACGGCAAGCGAGCTAAGTATAGGGCGTGCGATTGCCACGCAAATCAGCATTGTGAACGCAACGTACAGGTTGTCACCTGCAGCGCGGAGGCAACCCGCATACACCACGGCGGACGTCTGCGGCGGCTGTATCATCGCGACCACCAGCATGATATCTACTGCGGTGCTGACCGAAAGAATATTCGCCGCGTCGCCCCTGTCGAGGAAAATACCGACAAGCGGCCCCCTGAAAAGCAAGATGGATCCGGCAAGCGTGACTCCAATCAATAGTGCCAGTCTCTGCGCGCATTTGCCGTATATGATGGCAAGATCTGCCCGTTTTTTACCAAGCATCTGACCGACAAGGGAAATGGCGGCCGCAGCCAGCCCGTTCCCAAAATTGAATGATAGGGATAAAAACTGCATACAAACCTGATGCGCCGAGAATACCGCTGTGCCTAGGTTCGCGATTATAATCGCGTAGATAAAAATGCCTATACGCTGCGCTATTTGCTCAAACGCGGAGTTTCCTCCGATTTTCACAATGGACATGACAGTTTCCTTGTGCAGCCGCCAGCTATCCTTGAACGAGATGCGGATGAAACCGTTGTCACCTTTGCTTGAAAAGGCCGCTGCAAGAGTTATAGCCATAGCGACGCAAAAGCCAACTCCACTTGCCCACGCATCTCCCTTCACTCCAAGCTTCGGGAAACCCCAGTTACCGTAAATCAGCAAGTAGTTGAAGAAAACATTAATTACGTTCGCGGCCAGATTGGCTATCATAGTTATACGTGTGTTCCCGACGCCGCGCTGCGCCGCATTTATGCACATGGTGACAGCGTTGACAGGCATGAAGCAAAGCATTATCCTGAAGTAATCATCCGCCATGTCTATTGTGTCGGGCTGAGCGCCCGCAATGAGCATGATCTGACGCGAAAATACTAATGCAAGCGTCATTACCACTATTGTTAGGCCCAGCCCCAGTACAAGCGCGTTCCGGACGGCAAGTTTCGCCTGATCGGGCAACTCCTCCCCCTTCCGGCGGGCGACGATTGCCGTGACCCCGACATTCAATGCAAGGAAAATCGTCATAAGGATGAAGCGGGGTTGGCTGGCGAGCCCCACGGCAGCAATAGCCTCAAAGCCCAGTCTCCCCACCATGATGACGTCCACCGAACCAATCAGCGCCACAAACACCATTTCAATGATTGATGGAATGGCAATCTTGAGAAGGTTCCGGTACGCTTCTCCCGTGCCGATAAGCCCGCCGTGCATGTGTTCCGGTTTTACCATATATTCTACAGAAAAAAATCTCCGAAAGATGTTCATCGCCTGGATTCCTTTTTGATATTTCCCGAAAAGTATAACATAGTTTTTAGGAATCATAAATGATTTTTTGGCGGCGGATTTCCTATTGTTTTTTTCGTGCAGTGGTGCTAGTATGTTGCCTACGGGGGCACAACGAAGCCCCGTAATACTAAAAATACGAGGATGGATGACAATGAGTTACAAAATTACAAGAAAAGACGAAGCATATACCTACGAAGCGCCGGGCCATTTCGATGTGCGCACAACCCGCCTGCACGATCCCCAGGACGTTAACTCCGGGGGCATCACCATGGGATTGAGCCACTTTCTTCCGGGTGGCGGCTGCAATTACGGTTCAAACGCCAAAGAGTCGATATATTATGTCATAGAAGGCCAACTGTACCTCGAGAGCGAACTCGGTACGCCAGACGAGGTCAAAACAACGCTGTATGCGGGCGACACTTACCATTGCGGGCCCGGCACCAGCAAGTCGATAGTCAACTCAGGTTCCGTTTGCTGCCAAATGCTCGTAGTACTGATCACCCCGCCGGAAGTCTAGGCGAACCCGCTTTACCCGGGGATCCGGATCTTTGGCGGGATTCACCGCATTTCGCGCATTGCTTTTAGGTCACAAATGTTGTTACAGTTCACGGGTAGCCGTGAACCGTATCCAGATGACTAAAGCGCCGCTGACGCGGCGCTTTGTCGTCTTATTATATGCTTATTTACTTCGGGGGTTCTTCCATTGCTTTACCCACCGTAGAGACAGCCCACTTTGCGACTTGGACGCGAACCCTGTCCTCGCTCGTCTCGAAGGTGATTTTTTCCCCGTCGATGTTGACGACTTTGCCGAAAATCCCGCCTATCGTCGTTATTGTGTCGCCAACGGTAAGGGTTTCACGCATCTCGGCCAGTTTCTTTTTTTTCTTGCTTTCCGGTCGTATCATAAAGAAATAGAATATGGCGACCATCGCCACAATCATTATGATCATCGTATAGTCCATAAGTGATACCTCCTGACAGTTCATGCCATTATACTTGAGTGTTTACCAAAAATCAATACCTTATTAGCGCCTGACTGTCAGCCTATTACCGTTAGTTGCCTTCCGAGGTCGCCTATCGCCGAGACCAGGGCGTCATACTGCTCCTGCGTTATTACGCCGCCATCCAAAAGGCGCGTTAGCAAAGTCAATGCAGATATGTGCAACTCCATTATGAGTTCTGTGTTTGGTTCGATGCTGCCGGTCTCTATCGCGGTTATCAGTATACCGTAGAGGTTTTGCGTTATTATGCCTTCTTCCAGCGCTGCCGCCAGGCCTTTTTGCAACTGTTCCTTGGCTTTCGCTTTCAGGTCGGCTTTCATCCCGTCTGTCAGCTCGAACTCCCCGGTCTCCATCGCGGTGATAATAATATCGTAGTATTCCTGTGTAATCGCGCCTTCTTCCAGCGCCTGGTCCAACGCTGCAATGGCAAGCGGTTTGAAATCTTCATCCCCTATCGCGGCGGTAATCATATCGTACCACTCTTGTGCGATTTTACCCTCTTCCAACGCCTTGTCCAGGGCCATAATAACCAGCGGTTTGAAATCCAAAGTCCCGATTGCCGCCCGGATCGTATCATAGTATTCAGTCGGAATCATGCCCTCCGCAAAGGCCCGGTCCAGCATACCCAAAGCATATTCTTGCAGTTGGGCAATCTGCTCCGCCGTCGGTTCGAAATCCCCGGTCTCAATCGCCGTTACCGCTATGTCGTACAGTGCTTGCGGTATCTTCCCCTCCGCAAGGGCCTGAGTAAGGATCCCAACTGCGAACGCCCGCAGCTCCGCCGCTTGCCCGTCGTTTACCGCAATCCCGCCGGTCTCCATAGCGGATACTATCAAATCGTAAAGCGCCTGCGGGATCGCGCCTTCATCAAGCGCGCGCTCCAAATGGCTGTTCAGGTATAGGTCGAACTGCTGTCCTTCCCGGAGCACAGCCGGGAAATCGCCCATCCCGCTGTTTTCATACATGGCAAACATCCGGGAGAAAACCTCCGGATCGATACTTCCAAACCCTGCGGCGAACCCATCTTCAAAAAACCTCATAACTACTTCGTACAAATCCGCCAACTGTTCCGGGGTGAGCTCCGGCAGCCTGCCGTTCTCAATTGCATACATTATCCAGCCCAGTTGCTCCTGATTGAGGCTTCTTTTCGCCGCTGCAAAGGCCTGGTCACGGTTCGATACAGTCAGCGCCTGTTCCGCTTGCTGCACTGCCTGTACCGCGCCGGCTTCTTCTTCAGGGTTGCTTTTTACTGCGAAAACCGCAGTCACCCCTATTGCCGCCAACAGGATCACAGCTATGATTGCTACAGCTATCTTCTTTGTTCTTGTCATTTCTATACCAGTCCTTTCAGCTCTTTGGGAGCTCAGACGCCATCGTTGTTGCCAACCAATGCCGGGTTTATTTCGATGTGTTTTCCTATTGTAGTCTATTTGACCCTATATAATCAACACAAAAGGTTTAAAATCAGCCGTTATTATGTAAACATTTTGTTAATGCGGGAGTTGCCCGCAATCTTGCACGTAGCACCAAACGGTACGCTCCCTTGTAAATAACGCCTTTATCTACTCTACGACCTCGTCCATTTCACCCCTTGAGGCGTGTCTTCCAATGTAATACCCATACCTGCGAGCTTCTCCCTTATCATGTCCGCCCGTGCCCAGTCTTTCTCTTCCCGCGCGGCCCTGCGCGCTGCGATCATGACCTCAACCTCTTCGCCCAAGGCGCTATCGTTCTCTTTTTCGGCGTAGAACAAACCTAGGACCTCTGTAAGCTCATTGAGCATGTCCAGCGCGGCCGACGCGAAGGCCTTAGACGGGTCCGGGCTTGCCGCGACCGTGTTGCTTTCGCGTACGAGCTCGAATATCACTGATATGGCGTCTGCAGTATTGAAATCATCGTCGAGCGCTTCGATAAACCGCTCGCGGTATCGCGGTAGGGACCCGACGAACCCTTCCTCGGCGGGTTTTGCCGTCCCGGATCCGCTTTTGGTGATGAACTCAAGATTGCTCTTTGCTGTTTTGAGCCGTTGCAGCGCATTTTTTGCCTGAATCACTATATCCCCCGAGTAATTGAGCGGGCTTCTGTAATGGCTCATCAGTACAAACGCCCTTATGTTCTCGTATCCGTAAGCCTCTGCGGCCTCGCGTACGGTGAAGAAATTCCCGAGGCACTTTGACATTTTTGTATTGTCAATGTTGATAAACCCGTTATGCAGCCAGTATCGCACGAACTGGCAGCCGTTATAGCCTTCCGATTGCGCAATCTCATTCTCATGGTGCGGGAAAATGAGGTCGAGCCCGCCGCAGTGGATATCTATAGTCTTACCGAGATATTTGTTTACCATCGCCGAGCACTCGATATGCCAGCCCGGGCGGCCCCGGCCCCATGGCGAATCCCAGTAAGGCTCGCCCGGTTTTGCGCTTTTCCAAAGCGCGAAGTCAACCGGGTTTTCCTTTACTTCAGAGACGTCGACCCTGGCGCCCGCAATAAGGTCATCCAGCGGCTGGTGCGAGAGCTTGCCGTACTCCCGGAAGTTCGCCGTTCGGTAGTAGACGTCGCCGCCGCTTTGGTACGCCAGTCCTTTGTCGATGAGCCCGGATATTATCTTGATCATCTCATCAATGTTCTCCGTGGCCCTGGGGTGTATCGTCGCCTCACGAATCCCCAAACCCCGCGCGTCAGTCCAGTATTCCGCAGTGTATTTCGAAGCGATATCAGCGCTTGACATCCCCTCTTCATTGGCGCGGTTTATGATTTTATCGTCGATATCGGTGAAGTTCTGCACGTACGTCACTTCGAAGCCCCGGTATTCCAAGTATCTGCGAAGTGTGTCGAAAATTATGAACATGCGCCCGTTGCCTACATGGAAGTAGTTATATACGGTCGGGCCGCAGGCGTACATCTTCACCTTGCCCGGCTCAAGCGGCACGAACTCCTCTTTCTTCATCGTCATAGTGTTGTATAGTTTCATCGTAGTCCTCTATTCTGTTGGGGTTAGTTCCAAAACAAAACTAGCCCCTATATTATTACCGGGGCGCCGCCTGAAATGCGCGGCAGGCCCGTTACCTCACGCTGAACAGCAGGTCGCCGTAGGTCGGGAACGGCCAGTGCTTGCGCGGGACCAAGAGTTCCAGTTCGTCGGACAGCCTACGCAGGCCGTCCATTATCACAAGCACCACGTCTTTGAAATACCGCGCCTTTTCGAGTGTCCCGCGTTTTTCCGCAGCTTTGAAGAGTGAGTCATAAAGCTCGGTCACCTTTCTGTGCAGTCCTGCGGTGATTTCAGATATCCGCAGGACTGTTTCGCGCTCGTAGGTGCAGTCCGCCTGCGGCATAAACCGCTGTTTTGCGTTTGCGGCTTCGCTCAGTTCACCCGCGTAGGACGCCGCAACGTAGAGCACTGTCTTTTTAATCAGTTTGTACATCGTGACGGCTTCGATGTTGCAAAGTTTGCAGTAGTTCTCGAGGCCAATCTCCAACCGGGAGCAGAGTTCCGCCCGGGTAAGCACTTTGTGCTGTTCATACAGGGCGACGTTTTTATCCGCCAGCAGGTGCGGCAGCGCGTCAGGCGTCGTTTTCAGTTCCGGCAGTCCGCGTTTCCCGGCTTCATGCACCCATTTTTCATCGTATCCGTTTCCGTTGAAAACGATTCTCTTGTGTTTCTTAATTGTCCTCTTTATCAGTAGATGCAGTTCCGACTGAAAATCTTCCGCGTTTTCCAGTTCATCCGCGAATACCCTCAGCGATTCCGCGACCGCTGTGTTGATTACAACGTTTGCGTTGGCTATCGACATGTTCGAGCCGACCATCCGGAACTCGAATTTATCGCCTGTGAATGCAAATGGGGACGTCCTGTTGCGGTCGGTCGTGTCCTTCGGGAATGTCGGCAGGACTGAGACCCCGATTTTCATCACTGTTTCTTTCCCGCTGGCCCTATACGGGGTATCGCTTTCTATCGCTTCAAGGATGTTATAAAGTTCGTCGCCCAGATATACGGAGACTATCGCGGGCGGGGCTTCGTTGCTTCCAAGCCTGCAGTCGTTGCCCGCGCTTGCCGCAGATATCCTAAGCAAGTCCTGATAGTCGTCTACTGCTTTGATTACTGCGGTCAGGAAAAGCAGGAACTGTGCGTTATCGTGCGGCGTCGCCCCGGGGTCCAGCAGGTTCGAGCCGTTGCCTGTCGCAAGCGACCAGTTATTGTGTTTTCCGCTCCCATTGATGCCATCGAAGGGCTTTTCATGCAGCGTGCAGATCATTCCGTGCTCTTTCGCGATGCTCTGCATAATCTCCATTGCGAGCTGGTTGTGGTCTGTCGCGATATTTGTAGTGGAATACATCGTTGCCAGTTCGTGCTGCGCCGGGGCTGCTTCGTTATGCTCTGTTTTTACCGGTACCCCCAGCTTCCATAATTCCTCGTCAAGCGCTTTCATATACGCGGAAACGCGCGGTTTTATAGCGCCGTAATACTGGTCGTTGAGTTCCTGCCCTTTCGGCGACTTCGCCCCAAGCAGGGTCCGGCCCGTATACATCAGGTCTTTTCGTTTCTCGAACATGGCTTTGTCGATGAGGAAGTATTCCTGTTCCGCGCCCGCCATTGGCTTCACCACGGTAACATCTGTATTCCCAAACAGGCGGAGTACCCGCATCGCTTGCTTGTTCAGAGCTTGCATCGAGCGGAGAAGCGGCGTTTTTTCATCGAGCGCTTCGCCGCCATATGAGCAAAATGCCGTCGGGATGTATAGTGTATTCCCCCGGACAAAGGCGCTGGACGTCGGATCCCACGCGGTATATCCCCGCGCTTCGAATGTCGCGCGAAGTCCGCCGGACGGGAGGCTCGAGGCGTCCGTCTCCCCGTGTACCAGCGCTTTCCCGGAAAACTCCATGATTATCCTCCCGTCGCCGGTCGGGGACAGGAAGCTCTCGTGCTTTTCAGCGGTGATGCCGGTCATAGGCTGGAACCAGTGCGTATAGTGAGTGGCCCCGCGCTCGATTGCCCAGTCTTTCATAGCGCCGGCTACGGCGTCCGCGTCTCTACTGTCGAGTTTGCTGCCGTCCTTTATTGTGTTGCTGATGGAGTCATAGATTTCAACAGGTAGGCGCTGTTTCATCTCATGTTCGGAAAACACCATCGTTCCGTACATTTCGCAGAGGTTTGGCATAAGTGTAACTCCTTATCATGGTAAATGTTCAGTTGCATTATAATGGTACATCTATGAATCCCTGTTTTGTCAGGCGTTTGATGTATCTGAATCCGCAGGTTTTCAGAAGATCTTGCATTTCGTCGAACTTGTAACAGATTGACTCCGCTTCATGGGAGTCGCTCGATAATATCACTTCGCCGCCGCGTTTGCAGAGTTCTTTGAGCAGGAATACGGACGGGTACGGTTCAGGCTTTTTCAGACGGTACATCGCGCCTGTGTTCACTTCAAAAATCCTGCAACGCTCCAGTATTCCCTCCATCGCGCCCAGCGCGGCTTTTACGTACCTCGGATGCATCTCATCGAACAGCTCCCCGTTTTTGTTGTATTTTGCGATAAGATCGAAATGCCCAATTATGTCCGGGTTTGCTTTCTCCGTGATTTTTGGCAGGTCTGAGTAGTATTCCTCCGCAAACGCGTAGTAATCACCGCCGAAGACATTGACGACCATCTCTTTCTGGTCCCTCGATCCCGCATCGACAGGTTTGTGGCTGTCCGCGCTTGTCACATAATGCATCGCGCCTATGGTGAAATCAAGGCCTTCGGGCGTCTCGCCGGTATAGTAGTCCAGTTCGAGGCCCGTAAATATCTCAATCGTGCCTTCGTATTTCTCTTTCAGTGCGGCTATTTCTTGCAGATAACCGCCCATCGAATCAGGGTGCATCGAGTATTTCAGGTCAAATGGCACGTATGAATGGCCGGAGAAGCCTAGCGATCCGCACCCTTTCGCGATAGCCGCTACCACCATTTCTTCCGGCGATTGCTTCCCGTCACAGTATTTGGTGTGCGTATGCAGATTCTGCCCCCCGCCCGGGCGTAGTTTACCGGTATCAACTCTCAACTCTCAACTCTCAACTCTCAACTCTCAACTCTCCCGGTGCCTGGAAGCAAGCTCCCGGACTATCTCATCGGGGGTGACGTCCATCTGCGCCATCAGCACCATCGCATGGTAAGTCAGATCTGCTATCTCATATATCGTCTCCGCTTTGTCCCCTGATTTGGCTGCAATGACTACCTCGGTCGCTTCCTCCCCGATTTTCTTCAGAATCTTGTCTATGCCTTTATCGAACAGGTATGTCGTATAAGATCCGGGCTTCCTGTTTGCTTTCCTGTCAAGCACAATGTCATATAGCGTGCTTGTCGTGAATGGGGCGCTTGCGCCATCGGTAAACACTTCTTCAAAGAAGCATGAATCAGAGCCTGTATGGCAAGCGGGGCCAGTTTTGTTGACGGTCACCATAAGCGCAGCTTTGCAGCAGTCTGTTTTGATGTCGACTATATACTGGATGTTCCCGGACGTCTCGCCTTTTCGCCACAGTTCTTTACGGGAGCGCGACCAGAAGCACGTCCTGCCTTCTTTGATGCTGATTTTCAGGCTTTCTTCGTTCATGTACGCCAGCGTAAGAACGGCGCCTGTTCCCGCGTCGACAGCAATTGCCGGGATAAGCCCATTCGAGTCATATTTGAGTTCTTTGATATCAATCATAGTCGTTACCCACGCTCCTTTCCGCAAATTGTATCATAGAGTTTAATTTATTAACAATGTTTTTATTCAAAACTATGGAAATAGACATGTTCATGTGTTATAATATGTCGCTAAATATAGGCAGAATATCTAACCTGGGAGAGTCCAATCGTGGGAGAGTCCAATGCTTGAAGTACAGTCGCCCGCGGGTTCGCCGGAGGGAGTGGTCGCGGCCGTTCAGAACGGGGCGGATGCGGTTTTCTTTAGGCTGGAGCGGCCCGGTGCGCGAGAGATTTCCGTCAACTTCACAAACGCTGAGCTCGGGCGTGCGCTCGAATACTGCCGCGTCCGGGGGGTCAAGGCCTATCTGTCGATTGACACCCTCGCTTTCGACCGGGAACTGCCTCAGATTGTCAATCAGGTCAAGGAGGCTGCACAACTCGGCATTGACGCTATCAGTATATCGGATCCCGGAGTCATGATAGCTGTGCGGCAGGCGCTCCCGGACATCCCCCTGCACGCCGGGACGCTGATGGTCGTCCACAACC
>Ga0082212_10004246_pt1 | contig 19942 bp, 12 predicted proteins | sample TergutNt197P3_FD_71548 | JGI IMG/M metagenome (GOLD analysis project Ga0082212, IMG submission 71548) | Neocapritermes taracua P3 segment gut microbial communities from Petit-Saut dam, French Guiana - Nt197 P3 | ecosystem: Host-associated > Arthropoda: Insects > Digestive system > Gut ... | reverse complement strand
CGCGAATTCCCGCAAGAGATCGGCCTGCCGCTCGGAAAGGTCCACCGGGGTCTCCACCATGAAAGAGACGATGAGGTCTCCCGGGGCTCCACCGCCGGGGTTTTTGAACCCCAGGCCGGGCAGGCGCAGGAGTTTGCCGTTCTGGATCCCGGCCGGAATGACCAGAGTCCGGCTCTCGCCCGTCACCGTGGGCACCTCTATTTCCGCGCCCAGGGCCGCGGCCGCCATGTCTATCTTTCTCTCCAGCAGCACATGGTTGTGTTCCCGGCTGAAATATTCATGGTGGCGGACGATTATTTCCACATACAAGTCGCCCGACGGCCCCCCGTTCCAGCCGGCCTCGCCCTCCCCGGACAGGCGCAGCCGGGAGCCGGTATCCACCCCGGCCGGAATCTTTACTGAAAGGGCCCGGGTGCGCTTGACCCGGCCCCGGCCCTGGCAATCATCACAGGGGTCGGCGGCGTAGGTCCCGGCCCCTCGGCAGAGGGGGCAGGTGGTGGCCATGCGGATAAAGCCCCGGCCCTGGTAAACCTGGCCGCTGCCGCCGCATTGCCGGCAGGTCTCGCGGCGCCGGTTCCGGGAACCGCTGCCCTCGCAGGCCGGGCAGCTTTCCTCGCGGGGTATTTTGATTTCCAGGGAAGTGCCGGTGAAGGCCTCGGTGAATTCAATGACCGCTTCGTAGACCATGTCCCGGCCCCGGCGGGGACGGTTGGGCGAACCTTGGCCGGCGTTGAAAAAATCCTGAAAAATACCGCCGAAGGCGGAAAAAATATCGCCGAAATCCTGGAAGCCCCCCCCGAAGCCGGCCCTGTTCAAGCCCTCATGGCCATATTGATCATAAAGCCGTCGCTTTTCGGGGTCATTCAAAGCCTCGTAGGCCTCGGCCGCCTCCTTGAACCTGGTTTCGGCCTCGACATCGCCGGGGTTGCGGTCGGGGTGGTATTTCAGGGCCAGGGCCCGGTAGGCCTTTTTCAAGGTCGCCGCATCGGCCTGGCGCTCGACGCCCAGCACCTCGTAATAACAGGTTTTGCCGTTCATCCCGCAAATCCGCTTAAGTCTTGGCTTTTATTTGGTTTCGGCCAGGCGGGCCCGGGCCTGGGCCGCATAGAGGGCCTGGCCGTTTTTCTCCGCCGTGGCCGCCAGCCTTTCCAGGTCGGCCCGGTGGGTCTCGGGCCGACAAATATCCCTCAGTTTGGCCGCCGCGGCCTGGTAGAGGAAAAAATGGCCTTCGGCCGCCGCCCGTTCCAGGACGAGCCTTAAGGCCTCCTCGTCGCCGGCCCGGCCCAGCAGTTCCAGGGCTTCGGCCAACTGGTCCAGTTCCATAAGCTCCCGGCCGGCCCGCCGGAAGGTCTCCGGGCTGGTGGCGGGATCGTCAGTCAGGGCGCGGCGGCCCTCCCAGGTGGCGGCGTCAGGCATGTGCACCTCGTCGGCTCTTATTCAACTGTATAAATATAAGCCCCAATTCCCAATAGTCAATAGTTAGGGGCCAGCCGCCCCTTCCCGGCCTATAATTATTTGAAATAACGTGGATTTTAAAACCTTGACTAATATCTGGCACAAAGGTTGCTTCCAAAAGGGCAGCGCGGGCTTGCCCGTCATTATTCCGGCATTTTCCATAGCGAGGCAGACATGAAAAAAAACCTGATGGCCTTCCTGACCACCCTGGCCTTCCTGGCCGTTTTGACCGGTTGTGCCGAGCGCATCCAGCAGCCCGTTTCCGTGGCCAACCAGGAGGCGGCCCTGATGAACCCGCCGGTGGAAACTTTTCCCGAGCCGGCCGTGCGCACCGAAGGCTCCCTTTTTTCAGAGGATTCGGTCAACCTCTTCGCCGACGCCAAGGCCCGCCGGGTGGGGGACATCGTCACCATCAACATAGTGGAAAATTCCCGGGCCACCAAAAACTCCAATACCAGCCTGGGCCGCCAGAATTCCATCCAGGCCAACACCAACGCCCTGATGGGCTATGAAAACCCCACCAACGTCCCCCTCATAGGCGGCGTTTTCAACTCCCTGAACTATCAACCCAATGTCGGGGTCGACGCCAGCTACAACTCCTCCTTCACCGGCTCCGGCTCCACCAACCGCACTGAAAACATGACCGCCCGCATCTCGGCCCGCATCATCCAGGTGCTGCCCAACGGCAACCTGGTCCTCCGGGGTTCCCAGGAGATCCTGGTCAACAACGAACGCCAGTATATAACCGTTCAGGGCGTGGTCCGGCCCCACGACATCACGACCGAAAACACCGTCCTGTCCACCTATATAGCCGACGCCCGCATAGATTACACCGGCCAGGGCGACATAAGCCGCAAGCAGCGCGAGGGCTGGCTCTCCCGCTTCTTCGACACGGTCTGGCCGTTCTGAGGCCGGAAGGAAAACGAAAATGAAAAAAATCCTGACAATTACCGCCCTCTTGAGCTTTTTGGTCCTCCCGGCGGTCTGGCCGGCCCCGGCCTGGGCCATCCGCCTCAAGGAGATGGGCTCCTTTGAAGGGGTCCGGCCCAACCAGGTGCAGGGCTACGGCCTGGTGGTGGGCTTAAACGGCACCGGCGACAAGGACAAGACCATATTCACCAACCAAACCCTGGCCACCATGCTCCGGCACATGGACGTGAACATAAACCCCACCGCGGTCAAGGTCAAGAACGTGGCCGGGGTCATGGTCACGGCCGAATTGCCGCCCTTTGTCAAGCCCGGCACCATGATCGACCTGGTGGTCAGCTCCCTGGGCGACGCCACCAGCCTTCAGGGCGGCACCCTGTTGACCACCCAACTGACGGGGGTGGACGGCAAGGTCTATGTCGTGGCCCAGGGCTCCCTGTCGGTGGGCGGCTTCGCCGCCTCAGGCCAGGGCGGCAGCGTCCAGAAAAATCATCCCACCGTGGGCCGCATTGTCCAGGGCGGCACGGTGGAGCGGGAAGTGCCCGTCCGCTGGCAAGGGCGGGAAACCCTGAGCCTTAAACTGGGCCGGCCCGATTTCACCACCGCCGCCCGGGTGGCCGAGGCGGTCAACGCCCGCCTGCCCGGCGCCCTGGCCCGGCCGCTGGATTCCTCCACCATCGAATTCAACGTCCCTCTCAATTACCGGGAAAACATGGCCGTGATGGTGGCCGAACTGGAAAACCTGGAAGTGGAGCCGGACGCCATCGGCCAGGTGGTCATTGATGAGCGCACCGGCACCGTGGTGGTGGGGGAAAACGTCAAAATCTCCACCGTGGCCGTGGCCCACGGCAACCTGTCGGTCCAGATAAAGGAAGGTGTGACCGTTTCCCAACCCGATCCTTTCTCCATGGGGCAGACCGTGACCGCTCCGGACACCAATATAAACGTGGAAGAGGGGTCCGACCAACTCCTCCTGATCGAGCGGGCCACCACCATCCACGACCTGGTCAAGGCCCTCAACGCCATCGGCGCCTCCCCCCGCGACCTGATAATGATCTTTCAGGCCATCCGGGCCGCCGGCGCCCTGCACGGCGAGATAAAGTTCATGTAATTCCCGAAGGAGTCGAAGATGTCCCAAGAAACAGCCGCTGTGGGCCGCCCGGCCGAAACCGCCGCCTCTCTCCGGCGCGGCGGGGGCGCTATCAAACCTCTCCGGGCCACCGCCCCCAGCCGGACCGTGAGCGTCGAGGACTTGAAAAACGGCGGCACCCTGAACCTGGGCGGAGTTTTGGAGGAATCCGGCGAAAGCCGCCCTTTGCGCGAGAGGATGACCGGCCGCCAGGCCTCCCGCCCCTCGGGCCGCCAGTCCCGCTCGGCCGGCCTGAGCCTCCCCGAGCGCCTCCAGAAGCTGGCCAAGATAAAAAAATCAGCCACGGAATACGAGAGCATCTTCGTCGACCAATTGGTCAAACTCATGCGGCCTTCGCCTTTGGCCCATACCTCCGGGCGCGACACCTTCAGCGAGCTGGCCGAGCAACCCTTCCGGGACTACCTCAGCCGCGCCGGCGGCCTGGGCCTGGCCAACACCATAGTCGGCCAGATCGCCCGCCAGGAAGGGTTGGAACAGACTTTGCTAGAACATCCTGAAGTGATGGGGCCTTCCTGGAAGCCCACCATACCCAGGAGCCTGGTGAGGTCTTACGGCGGCTTGGCCATAACTCCGAACGGCCTTGAACCTCAAGGGACGCCCCCGGTTCCCGGGCCGGCCTCCCCGAGCCGCCCCGGCCGGGCCGAAGAGACGGCAGAAATTGCCGGGAGCCCGCCGACGGCCCCAGGCCTGTCGGCTGAGGACGGCAATTTCGAGCCCCGGTCTTAACCAAAAAGAGAGGACGAGCATGGATACCCGGCTGATACATGGACTCTGCGCGCTTCTGGACGAGCACCTGGAACGCTACCAGGCCCTGGTGGACTACCTGGCCGAAGAAAAGAAGCTCCTTCTGGCCCTGGACCTGGAGGGCCTCTGGGCTTCTTCCCGCCGCAAAGAGGAATTGGGGCTGGATATCCAGGCCCATATCCGGGAACTGGAAGCGGCGATCAGCGAAACGGCCCTGGCCCTGGGCCTGCCCCCGGACCCTCCACCTCTCCTGGCCGATCTGGCGGCCCGCCTGCCCCAACCCTGGCGGAACCGCCTGAGCGACGGAGCCCGGCACCTGGCCCGGCTCAAAAACATCATCCTGCGGGAAAACGAGGCCAGCCAGGCCTACATTGCGGAAAGCCTGCGCCTGATCAACGAATCCATAGATATCCTGACCGGAGCCAGCCAGCTCCGGGGCGAAGGCTACGGCTCCGGCGGAGGCCAGGGGGAAAAGCGGCCCAGCCTCCCGGTCAAGCTGTCCAGGGAGGTGTGAAGTGGGCGTTTCCTCCAGCCTCTATGTGGCCCTGACCGGCCTGAACCTGTCCCAGTCCGCCCTGGAAGTGGTCAGCAACAACATCGCCAACGTCAACACGCCCGGCTATTCCCGCCAGCGGATCAACCTGGAAAACCTGGCCACCTGGCGGCACGGCCGCTGGGGGGCCATGGGCACCGGGGTCACGGCCCAGAACATCACCCGCTACCACGACCAGTTCCTGACCCGCAGCCTGATCACCAAGAATTTTGAACTGGGCTCGGCCGCGGCCCGAAAAGACGCCCACGACACCCTGGAAGTCTATTTCAACGAGAGCGACGGCAACGGCATCAACGCGGGCCTCAACTCCTTTTTCGCCACTTGGGAAAGCCTGGCCGACGCCGCCGAACTGGACCCCACCCGGGCCGAACTGGTCCATCTGGTGGACACCCTGGCCAAGCAGGTGGCCCAGCGCCGGTCGGACCTCGACGGCCTGAGGCAGGACTTAAACGGCCGCGTCAAGGAGGCCGCGGACAACATAAATATCATCATCGGCGCCATCGCCAAGCTCAACCACCAGATAATGGTGCTGGAAGACCCCAGCCGGCGGCAGGAGGCCAACAGCCTGCGCGACTCCCGGGACGCCCTGATGTTCCAACTGGGCGAACTGATCGACTACGACTTCTGGGAGGACCCTCTCACCGGCGCCATGAACATAACCTTCAAGGACGGCCCCTGCCTGGTATCCAACACCGTGGCCCACGAGGTCGGCGTGTCCAGGGACAGCTCGGGCGACCTGCGCATCATCGCCAACAACCGCCGCACCTCCCCGCCCTGGCCGGAAGACGTCACCAACAAAATAAACGGCGGAGCCCTGGGCGGCTGGCTGGAATTCCGCGACAAGACCCTAAAGGATCTTTACATAAAATTTGAATCCTTCGTGGACAACCTTATTTTCCAGGTCAACCACCAGCACGCCCAGGGCGTGGGCCTGGACCTCTACACCGACACCATATCCGACAACCAGATATCCAATAATCCGGCCTTCACCTTCGCCTTCCCCGGCCGCGACAACGACCTCAAGCTCTCCGCCCTGGTCCCTCACCTCGACAGCCGGGAGCCTTACCTGGCCCAGGCCGACCCGGAAAACATCTCCGTGCGCTTCGTCAAGGGCGAAAGCCACACCAACAAGATAACCTCCACCGTGGTCTGGAACGACGACCCCAGGGTCCAGAAGTGGGAAGTGACCATAGTCCTGCCCACGGACGGGCGCGGCAACATCACCGCCACAGCCGAGGATGTGGTCCGCCACATCAACGATAACCGCACCACCACCCTCGGCTCGGCCGCCCTGCCCCCCCGCAGCACCTCCTCCGTCATCCAGATAGGCGATCTTCTGGCCGCCCAAGCCGCCCCGGACAACAACTGGGACGGCCTGATCCAGTTCCCGGCCGGCGCCGATTCCGTGCCCCCGGGGCCCGGCCAGTTCCAGCGCCTTAACCGCTCTCTGGCCGAAATGGCCGCCCAGGGAAGGCATTTGAGCTACGGTGAGGAATACGCCAGTCTCACCACGACCTTGAAGCACACCGACAACAACGTGGTCTTCACCGCCCTGGACCCCGGGGCCGCCGGTGAAAAGATCTCCATTGAATACGCCCTGCCCCGGGACCCCTTCCGTATCGGTGAGGTCCGGACCGATTCTCCCTTAAGCGTTGATGTTTATACCGATTTCGACGGCTCCAGCCGCATTGTGGTCCAGTTGGCCACGGACCGGAACGGCAATGTGATCACCACGGCCGCCGATATCGTGGACCTCATCAACCGCGATGTCGAGACCCGCAACCTGGTCCAGGCCCAGACCCCGGGCGACCAATACGGTCGGGGCCTGGTTGAGCCCATGAACGAGACCTATCTCGACCGCAGCGGCTACTTTGAACTCATCACCTATCGGCCCGACGGCGAGGGCGGCCTTATTCCCCAGGTCCACCGCGTCACCGTCGATCCCACCGATTCCCTAAAGGACGTGGTCGACCGCATCGGCACCGATCTTGGCGGCGGCATTCCCGGGATCCGGGCCGAGATCATCTCCGAACATAGTGGGAACCAGAGCATCCGCCTCATCGCCGACGAGGGCGTCCAGTTCGGTTTCGGTAACGACACCTCCGGGGCTCTGGCCGTGCTGGGCCTAAACAACCTCTTCGCCGGCACCGGGAGTTCCACCATCTCCGTCAACCAGGAAATACTGCGCAACCCCAGGCTCCTGGGGGCCGGCGCCGTGGATCCCGACGGCTTCCGGGTCCCCGGCTCCAACGAGAACGCCCTGGCCATGGCCGGCCTAAAGGACGAGTCCTTCAGCTTCTACAACCTCAGCTCCTCCAGCCTGGGCATGGCCTTCAACACCCTTTACTCCGAACTCGGGGCCGAAAGCCGGGCCGTGACCACGGAATACGATTTCAACTACGGGGTCATGAGCGAGCTGCAGGACCGCCAGGACAGGCTGGCCGGGGTCAATATCGACGAAGAGCTGGCGGACGTGCTGCGCTTCCAGTATATGTATCAGGCCTCGGCCAAGATGATCTCGACCGTGGACGAGATGCTGCAAACCATTCTGGCCATGAAATAAAGACAAATAAGGGGCCGGCCATGATCTACCGCACCGCGCATCGCGCCACCTACCGCAATATCAACGACAACCTGGGCCTTATCAGCTTCCGCATCGCCCAGCTCACCAACCAGGCGGCCTCGGAAAGGCGCATCAACAGCCCCTCGGACGACCCCACCGGGGCGGCCCGGGTGCTGGGCACCCGTTCGACCCTTTCGGCCATCACCCAATATCGCACCAACGTGGCCGTCTCCGACCTATGGCTGGCCGAATCGGGCAACGCCGCCCAAAGCGTCAAGGAGGTCCTGGACCAGATCTACACCCTGGCCGAACAGGGCTCCACCGACACCTACAGCGCCTCCCAGCGCGAGGCCATCCTCACCGAGGTCGAGGGCCTGTTCCAGCAGCTCCTCCAGAACGGCAACACCAAGATCGGCGACACCTACATCTTCTCCGGCCAAAAGGTCACTACCCAGTCCTTCGCCGCCCAGGTCGAGGCCATGAAGGTCAAGGCCGGCTGCCAGAATTCCACGGCCTGGACCGGCCAGGTCCTTAACTACGGCAGCCCGGTCTTCAACAACCGGCCGGACCTGCCGATCCACAGCCAGGATTTTCTCGTCGAGGTCGTCCGGGCCGGCGGCCTGGATTCCCGCTGGTTCGCCACCACCTCCAAATTGGCCGGGACCACGATCACCGGGGGCGCGGTCGGCACCGGCAGCCCCACGAGTTGGGAGCCCTACAGCCTGAATCTCAAGACCACGGACCCGCGCTACAACGACTACCAGGTCCGCTTCGTGGCCGGCACGGCCAACCAGACCACCACGGGCTCGGCCGGGCGGGACAACGGTCTCTGTTATTCGGCCGAGGCCCTGGCCTATGTTCTGGCCAACTTTACCGAGCCGCCCTATGACGGCCCGGTCACGGTCAACTACGTTCTGGGCGAATCCTGGGAAGCGGCCCGGGCCGCCGCCGCGGCCTCGGCCTCGGCCGCCGCCTACGCCAGCTTCACCGCCATTACGGCCAACATGTTCAGCGCCCAGGTCTTCAATTCGGCCATCGCCAACGGCTATTCCAGCGCCGAAGGCTTCTATCTGGCCTATTCCGGGGCCTCCGCCACCCCCCCCGGCCTGTTCGACGTCGATAAATTCGTCTGGGCCAGCGCCGTCAATGTGGATTTTGCCAGCGCCATCGCCCAGGCCTACGTCTCCGCCGCCGCCGGCCTGTTCTGCGCCCAGACCTTCAATGAGGCCCTGGCCATGGGCGCGACCGTCCCCGAGGCCATCATCTGCGCCCATGAAGCCGCCATCGCTTTCCAGGTCCACAGCGCGGCTTCGGCCGCGGCTGCGGCCGTGCCCGCGGCCACGGCTTCCTACAATTCCGGGGTCATCACCGTCACCATGATGACCGACGGCGGCGAGTCGCCATCCTCGGTGACTTCGGCCGCGGCGGTCCTAAAGGCCATGGACGTCATGGCCTCGGCCGAGGGCTGGAACGCGGCCGTGTCGGCCTTCAGCCACCTGCCCTGGAACTGGGGCTATATGTCGGCCGTAACCGCCCCCCAACAACGGCCCATAGCCGCCTGGAGCTACTTATTCAAACTCACCGACTCGCCGCCCAACACCGGCAACGGCCTGGTCGGGCCCGGGTCCATCACCTTCAACGATACGGAGATCCGCACGGAGATCAAGAACGGCCAGGTCACGGTCTTTCTGCCCCGGGAAAACGATCCTTTAGGCCAGGGCGACTTCTTCGTCACCACCTCGGCCGTGGCCTCCGCCCTTAATAATCTGATCGACCCCGCCACCGGCAACCGTATTTTCACGGCCTCGAATATAACCGGCTCGGGCCTCGTCTTCCAGCCCTCGGCCACCTGGCTCTCCCTGGACCCCAGCGAGCCCTACACCCTGGCCCACGCCACCTTGAGCCCGCGCGGCACCCAGAACGACCTGATCTGGTCGGTGCGGAACAACGGAAATTCATACGTCGGCGAGGCCGGGAACAAGCTGTCCGTCCAATACGTCATCCCCACCGACCCCATGGAGCTGCACCCGGAACCGCGCCTGGTGTTCAACGAGAGCACGGGTCTGATCACCGTCTTCGCCGGGGGCGACCGCAACATTTACGACGAAGTATTCGCCAAGACCTTACACGAGACCGGCAACAGGATCACGGCCCATGAAAAGGCCATCGCCGCCGCGGTCACCACCACGGCGGGTGATGTTAAGGCCATGATCAACGGTGACCCGGCCTATGCCGTCGGCTGCAAAGTCGTCAAGGATGTCGTCCAGTGCGACGGAACCATAAAAAAAGAAGCCGTGCTGGCCGACAAAGACGCCCAGCGCTACATCAGTTCCATTTTCGAGGTCAACCTGGCTGACGGCAATTCCGGAGACGGCCGCATCAATTTCGCCCATCCCCGCACCTATCTCACCGACGGCTATAACCAGCCGGCCCTTTTCCGGGTCTCCCAGGACGGGGGCCGGACCTGGGGCCCGCCCCAGACCTTTACGGCCGGCGAATACCAGACCGGCGAAATGTTCCACAACGCCTTCCTGGGCCACGCCTCCCTGACCACCAGCCTCCCCGGCAAGGCCAACGACCTGGTCTTCACCGCCCGCTACCAGGGCACCTGGGGCAATGACCTGCGCGTGGAATACCAACTGCCCGACCCGACCAGCCACCCCAACCCGGCCACCACGGTCACGGTGGGTCCCAACCCCTGGAACATCTGCGTCACCCTGCGCACCGATGCCCAGGGCCGGGTGCTCAGCACGGCCAAAGAGGTCATGGAAGCCATAAACAACCACCCCCTGGCCAGCCAGTTGGTGCTGGCCGACCTGGCCAACTACCATGAAGGCGGGGACGGAGTGGTCGATCTGATGAGATGCACGGCCCTGACCGTGGGCGAACCTTACCAGGTGGACGGCCGGAGCGTCATCACCCCCTTAGGCTACGCCACGGCCACGGTCGCCTTCCCCTATTCCGCCCCGAGCCAGAGCGACCCCAACATCATTTTTCAAGCCACCACCCAAGGGGTCCTGGGGAACAAGCTGGGCATCCGCTACACCACCAGCGCCGACCCGACCCTTTACGCCTCGGCCGCCGTGGCCAATAACAGCTACCAGTCGGAAACCACGGTCCGCTACGAGACCGACCCCAGGACCGGCCAGACCGTCCTGGTTGTCCACCTGGGCACCGAAGCCCTGCCGAGCTGCCCCGACGAGGCCGAGGATCCCAACGCCGCGGCCGGCTGGCGCGAGGCCTTCCCCTTATGGACCTGCACCGAGACCCGGGCGGTCACCACCACGGCCGGCGATGTCCTGAAGGCCGTCATCGACTACAACACCGCCCACCCGGACCAGGCCGCGGTTTGGCCCCAATTCGAACGCTACCCCGAAGGCTGGGATTCCACGGCCAAGGTCGGGCCCACCAACGGCACTGTCTGGCTCACCGGCGGCGAAAACCCCGATTCCGCGGAACTGCACGGGGTCAACTTAAAGTTCATCGCCGACGGCACGGCCCTCCAGGTGGGCGACATCTTCGAAGTGCCCGTGGGCTGGTATCGCGGCGATGAAAAAAACATGGACGTCAACCTCGATTCCAGCACCCGCGGGACCCTCAACACCACCGGCAGCGAACTTCTGGGCACCAACGGCGCCGGGGACAACATCCTCGACACGGTCCAGCGCCTGATGTTCGCCCTGAAACAGAACGACACCGAGGCCATCGGCCGGGAACTGCCCCACATCAGGGCGGCCATTGAAAAAGTCACCACCCTGGAGAGCAAGATAGGCACCAAGCAGATCCGCAACCAGTTCGTCTCCCACAGCCTGGACCAGAAGCAGTTCAGCTCCGAAACCTTACTTAGCTCCATCGAGGATGTCGATTTCACCCGCCTGATCACCGACCTGAAAAACGCCCAGACCGTCTACGAGGCCCTTCTGGGCATCACCGGCCTGACCACCAGGCTCAACCTTCTGAGTTATATGAGATAGCCAGGGCTTCGCCCTGGCCTCATAATCGGCCGAGCCGGGGTTGAAAGGAATTGAGTATCCGCGGTGATTTATGGCGTTTTCAAAATATCGCTCTTCCGCACCCTGAACAAACTTGTTCTTTCGGGGCTCGCGCTCGGCTGTCTTTGGGTGGCGGCTTCGGCTTCAGCCCAGGTGGAGCCTGTCATAACCTATCAATACTATCCGGTCACGCCCGAGGCCGGCCGCTCCCTCTACCGTCAGCTTTACGCCGACACGCCCCTTATCCGGCCTAAAGGCGGCAAGACGTCCGGCCGGGCCAGTTACTCCATCAAATACAACCTTAAAGTAAAATCGACCACCCTCGGCCTGTGCCGGGTCCGGAGCCTTGAGGTCACCTGCCCCTGCAAAATCACCCTCCCTCAACTCCAGAGTGAAGACCCGGCCCTGAAAAGCGATTTCAATGCCTATCTGGCCCTCTTGAAAGACCACGAACTGACCCATTGCCGCATTTCGGCCATTTACGCCGGACGCTTCAAAGAGGCCGCCCTGGCCCTGGACGAGCGGCCCTGTGAAGCCATAAAAAACGATGTCCGGGCCATTTATCAGCAGATGAAAGTGGAATTGGACCGTGAACAGGATCGCTTCGACTACAACACCGGACTGGGCGGCTATCAATCCCGGAAAGCTAAAATACTCCTGGACCAGCCTAAAAGATCCCCGCCGACGGACGCCGACGGGGCCGGACTGGGCAATCTGCCCGAGCCGGACCGGGACGCCTTCTGGACCGGCCCGGCCGAAGGCGACCCGGAGCCCGGAGTCTTCTACAAAGGTAAGGATGGAGTCTGGCGCAATTACTAGACCAGGCTTCCTAAGGCCGTCATCCCAATTCCTGATATTGAAAATGTGCTGAAGCTCTTTTCCGTTGTCTGGTACCGGGCAAAAACCTGGAATTTGACCTGGACGGATACGCCCCTCTACATACCAATTCGCCGCCAAGCCCGTCGCCATACCATTTCTCCGCTATTCGGCCTGTAAACTTAAGACCTGACGAAGCTGGAGAACGAGGGTGACGTATGCAGGTGATGACGATAGCGATGCTCAACGCGACTTCAAATTGAAAATAGACTATTACCAGCAGGTCCACAAAATCGTCAGCGCCAACTAGCTACCACCGGCTGTTGACAAGGCTATCAATCCCGGAAAACTAAAATACTCCTGGACCAGCCCCGCATTTCACCGTTCACAAGATCATTTGATTTTCAGGGTCTGCCCGGGGCGCAACACGTCTCCGGTCAAATCGTTCAGCTTCTTCAACTGGTCCACGGAAAGGTTGTGTTTCCGGGCCAGGCCGTAGAGGGTGTCGCCCTCGGCGACCTTGATCGAAGTCGGTGGAGGCGGAGGCGGGGCGGCCTTCACCCTCAACCTTTGCCCTATGCGGAGATTGGTGCCGGTCAGCTCGTTCATCTCCATCAGGTCCTTGACCTTCACCCCGTATTTCTGGCCCAGGCCGCCCAGGGTATCACCCGCCACCACGGTGTGGAACTCGGCGGACGGAGGCGGCGCCGGTCTGGCTTGGGCCGGAGCCAGCGAAGCGGGCGCGGGCTTGGCGGGGGCGGCAACCGCGGTTGGCGCGGGCCGGACAGGGGCCTGACCAGAAGGAGCCGAAGCCTGAGTTGGGGCGGCCGGGGCGGCCCTCACCTTGAGCCTCTGGCCCACGGTCAGGCGGTCGCTCTTGAGTTCGTTCAGGCGGGTCAGTTCCCGGATCGTGGTTTTATACTTCACGGCCAGGCCGCCCAGGGTATCGCCACGGACCACCCGGTGGGTCTGCGGCGGGGGGGCCTCGATGCGGGGCATGGGGGTTACCAGGGGCGCGGCCGAAGCCGCGGCCTCCAGCCCGGGCCGCAGGTGGGCCAAATCCGAGGCCCGGGGCACCGGGGGAGGGGTCTCGGCGGCCTGGGCCTGGCCCCGGCCGGCCTTCTGGTAGGCGGCGATGAAGTCCCGGCCTGAACCCTCGGGGAGGCGCAGGATAAAACCGGTCTCCTTGGGCGGCGTGGCCGACTTTCTGAGGTGGGGGTTCAACTCCTGGAGGCGTTCGACGCCGGTGCGGGCGAATTGGGCGGCCTCGGCCAGGGTCACGGGCTGGGGGAGGCTCACTTCCTCCCACTGTTCGGGGGGCTGGACGTCTATGGTCAGGCCGTAGGCGGCCGGGTCCTTGGCGATGAAAGTGGCGGCCAGAAAGCTGGGCACATATATCTTGGTCTCGTCGGCCAGGTGGCCGCCCACGCTGGACATGTCCCAAAAATTGCTGACTCCGTAATTCCTGATGCCCCTGATGATCTTGCCCTCGCCGCTGTTGTAGGCGGCAATGGCCAGGGGCCAGGAGCCGAAAATATCATGGAGGGTGATGAGGTAGTCGGCGGCGGCATGGGTGGATCTCACCGGGTCCCGGCGCTCGTCCACCCACTCATTTATGGCCAAGCCGTAGAGCCGGCCGGTGGAGGGGATGAACTGCCAAAAGCCGACGGCCGAAGCGTGGGAAACGGCCTGAGTGTTGAAGCCGCTTTCAATGAGAGCCAGATAGACCAGGTCCTCCGGCAGGCCCTTCCGCCGGAAAATGTTTTTCATCATGGGCAGGTATTTGGAGCCCCGGCCGAGGCTCCGGGTGATGAAGCCCCGGTCTTCGTTTAGGAAACGGTTGATGTTCAAAAGCACCTGGCGGTTAAGTTCCAAGGGCACGCCTTCCCGGCTACCGCCCAGGGCCTCGGCTTCCCGCCCCAGCATATCCTGAAGCCTATCCGTGAACTGGGGACCCAGGGTGTAGCGCTGGCCGCTTTCGGCCCGGCTCTCCTGGGCCACCGACACCGCCGAACTGCCAATGGTGGAGGGCGGAGCGCCGCCGCAGGCCAGGGCCGCGCCGACGAGGAGAAGGAGAGCCCCTGACCGAAAGCCCGGCCGTCCGGTGTTTACAATTTTCAAAAAAAAGTCATGACGCATGGGCTGGCCTGGATTTGAACTCATTTAAAGTCAACTCCTTTTTAGCAGAAAGCCGCCCTCTCTGGCAAGCCCCTCCGGCCGCGCCGGCCTGGTTGGCCCTGTTCTTGCTTAGGCATGCTTAGGTATAGCTCGACCGGGCCCTAGGGTCCCGGCCTGAATCCCTCCGGCCTTGAAGGCCCGGAACCCGAGACCGCCATGTCCCCAGCTCTCCAGCGCCGCCGCCTGGTGGCGGACCAGGACCCTGAAGCCCGCCTCGGCCGGCTCTTGGGCCCGGCCTTCACCGCCTACCGCGAGCGGTTCCGCGAGGCGGAAGCCGGCCGCCGCCCGGCCGCGCCCCTCCACCTGGATGTGGATGTCACCACCGCCTGCAACTTCCATTGCCTTATGTGTCCGGCCGGCCGGACCGGGCATTTTTTTCCCGGTTTGACCCGGGGCCTTTTTCTGGACCGGTCTCTCTACCGCCGAGCCCTGGCCGAAGGCGCGGCCTTTGGTCTCCCCTCCCTGCGGCTGGGCCTGACGGGTGAACCGCTCCTGGTGGAGGATATCCACCAGTGGGTGGCCGAAGCCAAGCGCGCCGGCGTTCTCGATATCAGCCTCATCACCAACGGCTCCCTCCTGACCCCGGAGAGATCCCGGGACCTTATGGAAGCCGGCCTCACCCGGTTGATGGTCTCGGTGGACGCGGCCCGGCCGGAGACCTACGCCCGGGTCCGTCCCGGCGGCCGCTGGGAAACCCTCCAGGAAAACCTGGGCGGCTTTCTGGATGTCCGCCGAAAGGCCGGCTCGGAACTACCCTTATTGCGCCTCAGCTTTGTGGAAATGGAAATCAACCTGGCCGAGCGGGACCAATTCCGGGAACTTTTCGCCCCCCTGGCCGACTATCTGAGCTTTCAGCGCTACCATAATATTATGGGCCTCCCGGAGACCGACCTGGCCCCGGCCGCCGATTCCGGCTCGGCCGGTCCGGGCGGCTTCTGCGCCGAGCCTTTCACCCGGTTGGCCCTCCAGGTCGACGGCGGCCTCTTCCCCTGTTGTTCCGATTTCGGCCGCCTGGCCCCCTTGGGCCGTTTCCCCGAGGTTTCCCTGTCCGAGGTCTGGAATTCACCCGCGGCCCTCCGGCTGACCGAGGCCGAAGCCGCCGCCCGCCCGCCCTGCCACCAGTGCTTTAGAGGCGCCGGAGGCGCTTTAACTGACAAATAACCACCAAAGGAGAGGTTTTGATATGCTTATTTTATGCCTGGGCAGTGAATATTTCCACGGGGCTTTCGCGAGCCAGGGCCACAAGGTGCTGGCCCCGCCCCACGCCGACGGCTTTCCCCTGGCTCATTTCTTCGACCGCCTGACCGACCGGCCGGACCTTTTGGTCTACACCGACCATCTCGGCCGCCACGCCTGGCCAGAAGGGCTGGAAGAACTGGACATTCCCAAGATCTACTACGCGGTGGACACCCCCATAAACTTCTGGTGGCAAAAGCACTTCGGGAGCCTCTTCGACATCTGCTACGCCGACCAGAAACCCTTCGCCGCCCGCTTTCAGGAAGAGGGCCTGGACGGCCGCTGGCTGCCGGTGGCCGTCAACACCGCGGCTTACCAGTCCACCTCGGACGATCCGGGGGAAAAAGTCTACGACTTCGGCTTTGTCGGGGTCCTAAGCGACCAGGTGCGCGGCAAGCGTAGCCAGCTCATCCAGAGCCTCTCCAGCCGCTTCAGTCTCAAGACCCTGGGCGACCGGGGGCCAGGCTGGGCCGGACCGGAGGAAAGCGCCGCCCTCTATCGCCAGAGCCGCCTGATTTTGAACGAAAACCTCTTCCCCGGGGTGACCACCCGCATGTTCGAGGCCCTGGCCTGCGGGGCGGCCCTATTTACGGAAAAGGCCGGGGGCGACCTGGGCGAAATTTTCCAGCCCGGCGAGGATTTCGCCTGGTTCGAGCCCCAGGAACTCTTTACCGCCGCCGACTATTGGCTGGCCGATGAGTCCCGCCTGGCCAAAATGGCCGCCCGGGCCCGGGCCAAAGTCTTAAGCGCCCATGATATAAGCCATCGGGCGGAAAAAGTGCTGCGCGACGCCGCTGAACTCAACCGCAACCGCAACCGGAAGGGCCAGGGGGACCGGGACCGCCTCGGCCGGACCCTTTTTCTAACGGCCCTGCGCTGGCCCGAGGAAAACGGCCGCCAACGCCTGGGTCGGGCTGAGGAGGTTCTGAGCCGGGCTGAAAAACGCGGCGAATTGTCGCCCGAGGGCCGCTTCATGCTGGGGCACATCGCCCGCCTCAAGGGCGAGGGGGATAAGGCCCGGCTCCGGCTCCAGGAGGCCTTGGAAGAAGGTTATCTCCGGGCCGGCCTCAGTTTGGGGGTTCTGTCCCTGGCCCAGGGGCGGACCGCCGAAGCCGGCGAATGGTTCGGCCGCCACACCGGCCTGGGGGAGGCTTTCCCGGCCCTGGAGGACGGCCACTTGAGCGTCGAGGCCCTTAAAGCCCTGGGAGACCGGCAGATGGAACTGGGCGAGGCCGTCATCCCCGGCTTCAACCTGCTGCCCCATGACCCGGCTCTGTGGCGGGCCTTTGAATTCTACCTGGCCGCCCATCGCGGCCGGCCCGACCACCTGGAGGTCGGCCGGGCCTTAAGCGGCCTGCTTTTGAACGTCGGCGCGCCGGCCGAGGCCCGGGAAGTGGCCGGGGCCGTTCTGGAACACCACCCCGGAGACGAGACCCTGAGCCAAATCTACAGCCGGGCCGCCGTGGACTCTTATATAAGCCTCAACTAAAGCTCAATTAACGATAAAAGGGGAATGGAAAATGAACATGGAAACCGCCGCTCTCGACCCGAACCAGTCCACCGGATTCCCAGAGGCCCTCTTGAAACTGGTGGGAGGGCCGCAGGGCCCCGGCCTCATATATAAGGACCGGACCATCCACCAGGTCGACGACCCCTGGACCGAAGCCGCCGGCTGGCTGGCCCGGGCCAGCCGCCACTTCCAGAACCAGGCCCCCGGCCTGGCCGTGGTCTTCGGCCTGGGTCTGGGCTACCACCTGAAGCTTTTGCGGCGCCGGCACCCCGATATCCGGCTCATGGTCTATGAACCGTCCCCGGACATCAAGGAATTCTGGAGCCTTCAGCCCGGGCTTGGCCCCGAGGACGGCGAAGCCCCCTTCATCTTCTCCTCGCCGGATGAATTCAAGACCGCGGTCAGCCGGGAAGTCGTCTACGGCCCGGCCCGGGGCCTGATGGTGGTGATCGCCGAAAGCTACCAGGAGATGGACCCGGAGAGCTGCCAGGCCTTTGGCGAATATATCCGCCAGGAAGTCATCCGCCGGGCGGTCATAGACCGGACCAGGGCCCAGACCGGGCCGGCCTTCATGGAGAACCTGGCCCTCAACGCCGGCCGGCTCCTGACCCTGCCGGACCTGATGCTGCTCAAGGGCCGTCTGCCGGCCCGGGCCGCCTTCCTGGTGGGCTCCGGGCCCAGCCTGGACCAGAACGCCGCCTGCCTGCGGGAGGTCGGGGCGCGGGGTCTTATCCTGGCCGCCGCCTCGGCCGTCAAGCCCCTCCTGGCCCACGGCGTCAGCCCGGATGTCATCGTGGTCCTGGAATCCGAGGACACCAGTTCCTACCTGCGTTTGAGCGAGGAGGAAAAGGCGGTCCTTTCACCCGGGACCGTCCTGGCCCTGGCCTCGGGCTGCCACCCGGCCAACTTTGAACTGACCGATTTCCATCAGGCCGTCTTCCACGTCTCGCCCGGTGAAGCCCTGGTCTTCAGCCGGGGCGCCTTCCTGCCCCAGGGGGGCAACGCCGGCACGGCCGCCTTTGCCCTGGCCTATTGCTGGGGCCTGGGCCCTCTGGTCCTGGTGGCCCAGGATCAGGCCTACGCCGGCGGCGGCCGCCTTCATGCCGAAGGCACGCCCGGCGGAGTGGTGGACCAGGACAACTCCCCCCTGGTCGTGCCCGGGGTGGACGGCGGCCAGGTGGCCACCAATACCGGCCTTTTGGCCTCCCTGAACTGGTATGCCGAGGCGGCCCGCACGGTCAAGGCCAAGCCCCCCGCCCCGGAACTCCTCAACGCCTCGGCCGGCGGAGCCCGCATAGAAGGTTTTCAGGAAGTCGACCTCGGGGCCGTGGTCGCCGGTCTCCCGCCAGTTTCCGGCCCCCTGGACCTGGCCTCCGTGCTGCCCAAGCTGCCCTTGAGTTCCAAAAAAGAAGTCAACGAAGATATCCATCAACTGGCCGGGGTCGTCAGCACCCTGCGCCGCCTGGCCCACCTGGATTATAAAAAGGCCTTCGCCGAAGTGGTAGCCATCGGCCAGATCAGCAAGTTTCTGGAGCGGGTCCTGGCCGAGGCTCAGGTGGCCAACAGCCAAAGGGAACTCTTAAGCGCCATGGAACGGGCCGAACGGACCATGAACACCATGATACTCTCGCTCTGATTACAAAGCCTTCATAAGCCCCGGGAGTGAACCTGTGGATGCTCCGCGCGGCCGGCCCACCCTGGGCCTGGCCATGATCATGAAGAACGAGGCGGCCAATCTGCCCCGCAGCCTGGCCCCTCTGGCCCCCCTGGTGGACGAGGCCGTGGTGGTGGACACCGGCTCCACCGACCAAAGCCCGGCCCTGGCCCGGGCCTGGGGAGCCCGGGTGCTGGACTTCCCTTGGTGCGGCGATTTCGCCGCGGCCCGCAACTTCGGCCTGGCCGCCGCGGCCACGGATTTCATACTCTGGCTCGACGCCGACAACAGCTTGACCCCCGAGGGCCTGGCGGAACTCCGCGGGCATCTTGAACCGGGCGGCGACCTCATCCTCTGGATCACGGAAGTGGTGGTTCCCCAGGGGGACAAGCTCTGGCAGAAAAGGGTCTTTCCCAATCGGCCGGGCCAGGTTTATTTCCAGGGCCGGGTCCACGAGCAACTGGTCCATCCTGAAAGCTACGCGGCCGTGGCCACGGGGGTGGAACTCCGGCACTGGGGTTATGCCGAGGCCGGCGCGGCCCGGCAAAAGGGCGAGCGTAACCTGGAACTCCTCTTGAACGCCCCGGAGACCCGGGCCGGAGATTTCTACTGGCTCTACCAAGTCGGCCGCACCCTTTTCACCCTGCGCCGCCCGGCCGAGGCCCGGCCCTGGCTGGAGCGGGCCGCGGCGGCTGAAGGGCGGGAAGCCAACCCGTCCATTTGGAGCCACAGCCTTATCCTCCTGAGCCAGACCCTGGCCCGCCTCGGGCGGGTGGAAGAAGCGGAAGCGACGGCCCGCCTGCTCACCACGACCCGGCCGGACTACGGCCCCGGCCATTATCACCTGGGCCGCCTGCTCTATGACGCCGGCCGGCCGGCCGAGGCCGCCCCCCACCTGGAGACCTGCCTGGTGCTGGGCCCCGGCGACAAGGCCTGGGGGGCCGACCCGGAAAAATACAACTATCTGGCGGCCTTTCTCCTGGGCCGGGTCTGGACCGGGTGCGGCCGCCTGGCCCCGGCCCGCCAGGCCTTTGATCTGGCCCGCCGCCTTAACCCCGGCCATCCCGAACCCCCCTTCGCCCTGGCCGAGGCGGCCCTGGCCCAGGGCCGGCCGGCCGAGGCCCGGGAATATCTGAAAAGCGCCCTGACCCTGGCTCCCGGCCC
>Ga0082212_10004245_pt1 | contig 19942 bp, 14 predicted proteins | sample TergutNt197P3_FD_71548 | JGI IMG/M metagenome (GOLD analysis project Ga0082212, IMG submission 71548) | Neocapritermes taracua P3 segment gut microbial communities from Petit-Saut dam, French Guiana - Nt197 P3 | ecosystem: Host-associated > Arthropoda: Insects > Digestive system > Gut ... | reverse complement strand
TTCCCGAACATTTTTCGAACGATGAAGTAGGCGAAATCTCCCGTCATGTCGTGCAGATTTATTATCGATTGCAGAAAACGAAACAGGCGTTGGTAACCGAGCAACAACGTGTACTGAAGCAGCAGGAAGATCAGGATCGTATCAAAAGGCAACTGACGCATAACGTAGCACACGAATTGAAAACACCGGTAAGTAGCATACAGGGTTATCTGGAAACGATTATCAACAACAAAAACATTTCACCCGAAATACTGGAAAAGTTTATCGAAAGATGCTATCAGCAAAGCACTCGCCTTTCGTCACTGTTGCATGACATTTCGACCCTCACCCGCATTGAAGAAGCACCCGAACTTGTCTCAAAAGAGCAAGTGGACATCTCAAAACTTATCGTCGATATCTTGGACGATGCCGCTGTGGCGCTAAAAGAAAAGAATATAAAAATTCATAACGAAACGGAAGCCTTATCGTTATACTGCGAAGGAAGCCTGTCGCTACTTTATTCGGTATTCCGTAATCTGGTAGATAATACGGTCGTCTACGCCGGTGAAAATGTCGATATTTATATAGGATGTAATACAGAAGACGAAAGCTATTATTATTTCACATACAGTGATAACGGCGTAGGCATCCCTGGAGAACATATTGACCGCATATTCGAACGATTTTACCGAATAGACAAGGGTCGTTCCCGCAAAGCGGGCGGTACCGGACTGGGTTTATCCATCGTCAAAAATGCGATACTCCTTCACGGCGGAACTGTAACAGCCACCCAACGTCCCGGAGGCGGACTGGAGTTTATCTTTTCAATACACAGATAAGATGAAAATTTTTATCTGTAATTTTTTTTTTCAGCTAACATATTATGAAAATTCATTTTTTTCATGTATGTTTGTCCCCTGATTATGGTGTGACCGTTGCGTTTTCGCGCACGGTTAGTAAAAGGGAATCCGGTGGGAAGCCGGAACTGTGCCCGCAGCTGTAAGTTCTTTATACCTCGGCGTTTCTATCAGTCACTGACTTTTTAAAGTTGGGAAGGCAGCCGGCGAAAGGGAGAACAAGTCAGAAAACCTGCCGAAATCATTTTTTTAATTACAACATTTCGGGGAAAAAATGTTGAAAAATTTTTCTTATGCAACTCGGACGTCTTGTACAAAAAAACATGTGCCTTGCATGTATGTGCTTTGTTTCATTAACGGCTGTTTCCGCCCGACATCATTTGGGGGCAGATACGGCAGAGATTTGTATTTTACAGAGTGGGGTAGACGACGTGCATGCAATAACAGATACCATAAAACTGAAACAATTATCGGAGGTGAAGGTTGTGTCGCAATCGCGTCCGTCTGTTACGAAACAAACAGCGCCATTGCAGGTCATGGATAATAAAAGTATCGAAAGGCTTGGCGTACAGGATTTGTCGGAAGCGGTACGACGTTTTTCGGGGGTGACCGTCAAAGATTACGGTGGCATTGGCGGGCTTAAAACCGTATCCATTCGCAGCCTTGGCGCACATCATACGGCAGTTAGTTATGATGGTGTATCCATTGCTGACGCTCAAACCGGACAGTTGGATATCAGCCGTTTTACGCTTGATAATGTGGATATGATTTCGCTGTCGGCAGGAATGAACGACGATATTTTTCAAACTGCGCGTATATATGCTTCGGCAGGGGTGTTGAATATTAAAACTCAAAAACCCCGTTTCAACGATGAAAGAGCCTGTCTTTTAACCGTAAAGATGAAAGGCGGTTCATTCGGGTTGTACAACCCTGTTTTATCATACAGCCAAAAATTGCACCGTAGCTGGAGCGCGTCCATTCATGCAGATTACATGCGGGCTGATGGCAATTATCCGTTTACGCTGGTGAACGGAACAGTAATAACACATGAAAAACGGATCAACAGCGACATTGAAACAGTTCGCGTAGAAGGAAATGTGTACGGCGATTTCGGACAGAAAGGCGGATCCCTTGAAACGAAACTATACGTATTCCAGTCGGAACGCGGACTGCCCGGTTCTGTCAATTTTTATAGTAAAATAGCAACAGAGCGCCTTTGGAATGATAACAGTTTTGTACAGTCACGTTATAAAAATCGGTTAAATGAGTTTTTCTCCGTTCAGGCGGTCGCGAAATACGCCTATACGTATATGCGATATAAGATTGTAGACGATAAATATGCGGCAGGTTTTCAGGAAGACCGTAATACGCAGCATGAATACTATGGTTCGGCAGGGGTTTTATATACCCCGTCGAGTAGCCTGTCGACGTCGATAACGACCGATTATGTCCGTTCGCAACTTCGTAATAATTTTCTCAACAGCGCACAGCCGCGTCGAAATACGTCGCTTACGGCCCTTGCCATGCAATATAAGAGCGAAATATTTACAGCCACAGGAAGTCTGCTTGGCACATACATTTCCGATGATGTTCAAACCGGCAATCGCGCCGACGACTTCCAGCGCCTTTCGCCTGCCATTGGTTTTATTTGGCAACCGTTCCGGCACAATGCCCTACGGGTAAGGGCGTCATTTAAGGATATTTTCCGTGCGCCCACCTTTACCGATCTGTATTACCTGCGCGTGGGGAATACCGGACTAAAACCCGAAAAAGCAAGGCAATTGAATGTGGGCGCGACATGGAGCGGACAGTTCGAACAAATAATCAACTATTTGAGTTTTTCAGCCGACGGATACTATAATAAAGTCGAAGATAAGATTGTGGCGCTTCCAACCCTGTACATCTGGCGAATGATGAATGTCGGCCAGGTTGAGATTAAAGGCGCCGATGTAAACCTGTCTTTGGAAATGTCCCTGTCGGCAAAGATAAACATGGCGTTTTCGGGTGCCTATACCTATCAACATGCAATTGATGTAACCAATCCCGACGCTAAAAATTACAAGGACCAGATACCCTATACCCCGCGCCATACCGGTAGCGGCTCGGCGACTGTTGAAACGCCCTGGATAGCCGTTTCCTATCTGCTGACGGCTGCCGGCGAGCGTTATGCCCTGCCGCAAAACATAAAAAGCAACCGCGTAAGCGCTTATACCGAGCAGGGTATAGCATTGAACCGGACTTTTGTATGGAGGAAAACGTCTTTGCGTCTTCAAGGCGAAGTTCTGAATCTGACGAACACGCAATATGATGTGATTCAGTATTATCCAATGCCCGGGAGGTCGTGGCGGGTTTCGGTGGAGATTAGATATTAGATATTAGAGTTTAATTGTAAAATTATTGTTTATGAAAAAGAAATTGTTTTTAGGGAGTTTACAGGCAGCTGTTTTTTTTCTTATTTTTACAGGTTGCAGTAAGGATGACGACACCGCAGAAGAACCGGCGGTCGTACCGTCCGAGTACATTTATGTACTTAATTGTGGAAACTGGAGTCATAACGATGCAAGCCTCACGATGTATGACATACTGGAAGGTACTGTGACGAAAGATATTTTTTATTCCCAAAATGGGCGTCATCTGGGCGATGTCGGTCAGGACATGGTCATTTACGGCAGTAAAATGTATATTGCCATGTCCGAAGAGTATATGATTGAAGTAACCGATTTGGAAGCAAGGTCCATCCGGCAAATCCCAACCGGAGAAAATAACCCGCGTTACTTTGCCGTTCATAACGGGAAAGTATATGTTACTTTTCAGAATGGCTATGTTGCACGAATAGATACAGCTTCGCTGGCAGTTGAGGCAACAGTTGCGGTCGGTCGGAATCCCGAACAGATGACGATCGTAAACGGGAAAATCTATGTCGCCAATTCCGGCGGGTTTGATTTTGAGACAGGGTATGATCATACTGTTTCCGTTATTGATATTGCATCGTTTTCCGAAATTAAAAAAATTGAAGTTGAGATAAACCCTACCGAAATAGAATCGGACGACTTAGGAAATGTATACATTATCTCAACAGGCAATTACGGCGACATTCCGAACACTTTGCAGCAACTCAACACCGAAACGGATGTAGTGACCGTCATGGAAGGCATTGACGGAACAATCTTTACTACAGCCGGTTCTATTTTGTATTCAATATATGCACAATGGGGCGCTGACAGTGTCTATTATTACGAATATAATGCTGCAGACAAGACGGTTGTGTCGGATAACTTTATAGGAAATACGCCCATCTCAGACCCTAACCAAGTCAATTATGACGCCACCTATGAACACCTGTTTATTTTAACGGGGACTTTTACGGGCAACGGCGATGTTTATGTGTTCGACAGGTCGAATCATTTAGTAGATAAGTTTGAAGCGGGAGCGTATCCGATGAAAGCCTTGTATTTGAAGAAATAGAGTTTAGAATTTAGATATTTGAGGTTGGATGCGTGGGTATTTTTGCTATTTAGCGCTGTTAGGTCTATTTTTTAGTTGTAATATAAGGCATAACACTTCTTCTGAAAACGGGTATGAATCGCCGGATATCAGCGGCATATCAGTCGATACAATTCGTTATGCGTTGGGTTATACGGTGACGCCCTGCAACGGATATACAAAAGTGGAGGTACGTGACCCGTGGCATGAAGGGAAGTTACTACAGCGCTACCTGCTTGTGCCGCGTGAAAATCCGTTACCTGCCGGAATGTCGGCAGGTACGGTTGTCCGCGTACCGTTGCGCAATATCGTCGTATATACGGCAGTTCACGCGAATGCCCTTGACGAACTCGGCGTTCTCGACAAGATCGTTGGTGTTTGCGAATCGCGCTATATCAAAATTCCTGCTGTGATAGAACGACTAAGCGCTGGATTGATTCACGATTTAGGAAAATCGACGTCGCCCAATATCGAAATAATGATTGATTCAGGTGCAGAAGCGATTATCGCTTCTCCTTTTGACAACGGGAGTTATGGCGCTGTGGAAAAAATCGGCATTCCGATTATCGAGTGCGCCGATTACATGGAAACCGACCCGCTTGGACGCGCCGAATGGATCAAATTCTTAGGTCTGTTTACCGGCCAAAGCGAGCTCGCCGATTCCCTGTTCCGCGAAACGGAAGCGAATTATCTCAAACTTAAAACCCTCGCCGATACCGTCGCCTCTCGCCCGAAACTGATGACTGAATTGAAATATGGCGCAACGTGGTATGTTTCCGGCGGCGAAAGCTACATGGCGCGTATTTTTGAGGATGCCGGAGCCGATTATCTGTTCCGTTACCTGTCCGGCGCCGGCGGCGTCCCCTTGAGTTTTGAAACCATTTTGGAAAAAGCCATACATGCCGACATCTGGCTGTTCACGTATAACCGCGAAGAAGAAATGACCTACCCCGCATTACGTTCCGATTTTGCCTCCTACGACCGGTTCGACACATTCCGCAACCGTCATATTTACGGATGCAACACAAACTACGCATTGTACTACGAAGAAGTCCCCATGCACCCCGATTACCTGCTGGCCGAACTCATCGCTATCTTCCATCCGCATTTACTGCCCGATCACACCTTCCGTTACTTCTTGCCGCTCAAGGAATAAGAAGTGACTGATGAGAAGTTGACAGGTTATCCGGTCATCAAATAACTATCAACTTTCACGTTATTTCTTTCGGTTGGGAGGTGTTTACAAATAGTATATCACCCATGTGATTGAAGTTGGAAAAGAAATTGAGAGGCTCGTGCCGGAGAAGGTCTTCGCGAAAACCGATGATGGTGAACGCCGCCTGCGCGGAGTGTTCGGTGACTGCTTCGCCGAAGGTCTGATGCTCGTCGATCATGACAAATTCAATATTGGCGTTTGTAATAGGTAACCGTCCAGCGGCAATGCGCGCACCTAAATCTTTTTTCATGTTGGCAAACTCTTCTTTGACGCTGGCAAGGAATATCTTGATCTGGCTTTTTTTCCAGTTAGGATGCGACAGGATAATATATCCCAGCAGGATCATAAAATTGGTGTTGTTTTCATCTTGTTCGCGTATCCATACATGGATGCCATTCACTGGCCGGATAAAATGTTCGGAGATAGCCAGTATGCCAACGTCGAAATTGCCGGCGCGTACAAGGTTTACATTACTGAGTATGTTTCGCAGTTCTTCCGGTTGACGCTTGTCGTATTCGAAAATGACGAAGTTGTTTTCCATCCCCGAAATGGAAGGCGTCTGTATCACCTGCGCAATAGCCGAAGTATACGACGGTGAGATCATCGTGTCGATATATAGCGTGCTGGCATTGTCTTTTACATTGTTGATCAGCTGTTCCAGAAGAATTTTTGACTCCTTGTACGTTTGTTTGCTGTAATAGCCTTCTATCAGATGAAAAAAAGTTCCAAAACCATGCTGGTAACTGATCCATTTCATTAACTCCAGAATTTTGATGCGTTCAAACGAATGGGAAGATACGCAGATAACGGCCGGGCGCCATTCTTCCGTGTCCATGTTTGCACGGTTCTTTTGCATGTAGACCTGCAACTGACGGTTCAGTTGGAACAATGCACCTTTAAAAATGTTTACCAGTCCTTTACTGTCTTTGTTGAAATGTTCGATCAGGAGGTAAATCAAGACAATTACAACCGACGAAACGAGCGTTTGTAACGGACTTATCTTGAACATCACCCATACGGACAGGAGGAATCCTGCCAGTGAGAAAAACCATTTTGACCGGAATCGTGGCCGATAGGAGGGGGGAGAGCCGAAATGGTTCAGAAACGAACTGAGGCATAAAGTGCCATATGTAATCAGGAAAAACATGGATATGATTCCTGCAACCGAATTGACGTCACCCGACAGAATGAAAACAGCCGCTATCAGGAACACAACGATGGATGCGTTTCTTGGCTCGTTTGTTTCGCCCTCGCCTTTCGAAAGGAAGGTTCTTAATCCTTTGAATGGCAGCATATTGTCGCCTGCAATGGCTTGCAGGGTACGCGGAGCGATCATCATGGCGCCAAGTGCTGAAGAAGAGGTGCAGGCTGCCAAGCCGACAGGAATAAGTATGTTGCCGAATATGGCTATTCGCGACATGATCAACTGGTCGTCGATCAAATCACTTTGTGAGGCGCTTACCGCTAATTTCCAAATGACAAAGATATACACGACCAACCCTGTCAATGTTCCAAGCATGGTTCCTAAAGGAATGGATTTGCCCGGATTACGCAGGTCGCCGCTCAGGCCGACGCCGGCTGTCATGCCGGTAAAGGCAGGGAAACAAATGGCGAAGATGAAAAAGAACTGTTCTTTCTGGAAGAAACCGAAATTATTGCCAACCACATACGCAGGGTCGTCGGGCATTTCTATCGGTTTGCCCAGCGCAAATAACAGCAGGGAGATGAACAGGATGGCATTGACGACGTACAGCAGTTTCATTCCGGAGCCGCTTCCTTTTTTCAGAATAAAGAAAGCAAGAAGTATCATTGTCGGAATACTGATTACTTGTCGGGGAAGTTCGAAATGAAACAGGTGCCTGCACCATTCAAAAAGGAAATGAAACGATTCCGCGAACGCAATGATATAGAACGCAATGCTGATGGTTTGCGACAGAAACAGGGCGATGCCGATAGTAGAGCCTATTTTCAAACCGAAAGAGCGGGAAATGATAAAATACTCGCCGCCGCCTTCCACGCGCGTATTGGTCGACAGCTCCGATAATGCCAGCGCAGTAGGAATCGTAATGGCATGTCCTAATACAACGATGCCAATCGCGCCCCAGAGACCAAGCGTTCCGGTAGCAAAACCGAAACGCAAAAACAAGATAGCGCCCAAGATGGATGATATGGCCGTCAGGTAAACCGCCGCAGTTCCGAATCCTTTTTTTTTTGTCTGTTTCATCCGGATATTGTGATTAGTGACAGGCAAAGATACAAACTTAATTGAAAGTTGAACGTGAAAATTGAAAATTATTTTCAATCACCAACCGAAGTACATTTGCAAAGAAGTACATTGTTATCGTCGGGGTCGGCAGCAACCAATTTTTTTGCAATTAGGGGTGTTCGGTAGAGCGGGATATCATCGGTCGGATCAGCATCCGCAGCAAGGCGTTAAATTCCCAGTATTTGTTTTAATGCCTGGTAGCGGGCGGCGCTGATTTTTATTTTTTCGTTGTTGGATAAGACGACTTGTTGCTTTTCGCCGTAGCGTTCAATACGGCTTATGCGGTGTATGTTGACAATGTATGACCGGTGGATTCGCACGAAATTGCTGACAGGCAGCCGGTCTTCCGTGTATTTCATCGTCTGTTCTTTCAGCCAGCTGCCCTCTGCCGTGCGAATAGATATGTAATCGCCGTCGGCTTTAATATATAAAATGCTGTCCACCGGAATGATTCTTATCTTTTGACCACTGCGAACCGTTATCCTGTCGACGATTTGATTGGCGGGAATAACGGTTTGATTTGTCGTATCGTATTTTTCAGCTTGCAAATAGTGAAATAGGAGATAGTACAGGTAATACATGATGCCAAGCAGAAAAGTGATAAAAACACGTACCGGTATGGTCGTAATAAAAGCTTCGAAAGATGAAGAAAAACACAGAAAAGCGGCAAACGTTTCGATTCCGGTAACAAGCGCGACTGTAACAGATGCAAGGACTAAGGAAAAGGCAATACGGTAACTCAGTTTATAGTGAACGGGCATGGCATACCGGAAGATGTTCCACAACACAATACCGGTCGAAAAAAGCAGGACGCCATAGAGTATGCCATCCACAAGACGGAACACGACAGGTTGGCCGAAGCCGGCGACAGAAGCATATATTACGGCTACCGCAAGGCAAACCGTAATATAGCTTTTGCGATATGCGTTGAAAGGATACATCTATTTAATTGTTATTCCGCCAAACGTGTTTTTTGCATAAATGACAAGTTTCCGGGTACGGTCAATATCCATGTATTTTGCTCTTGAATCGGTAACGCCACCGGCAATGGATTTTGATTTGATTTCAATATCCCACGTATCCGGCGCTTTTATTTCAACACCGCCAAATACCGTATTGATATGTAACGACGTATTCCCTTCAGCCAATGTTGTACGTCGCAAATCAAGTACCACACCGCCAAAAACCGTATCGATAGACCCTCCTTTAAAGACAGGCTCTAAGATTACCTGTTCTGTTCCGCTGAATACAAGCCGGTAATTGATTTTTCCGTCAACATTATCGTTTTCATCGGGCATAGGATCGCCGTTCCAGTTATTTTTGGAATGTATGTGTCTGAACACTTCTGGACGGATGAAAAAACTTAATATGATTGCAATGCCGGATACGATAAAAACGGCGGGCCAGAAATTTGACTTAATTAGCTCCACTTGAATATCATGTGGATAAATTACAGCGGCTTTTTCAATCAGGAAAAAAATACTGATAGCAGCAGTAACGATCCCGGTAATAAGATGAAACCTGCAAATACATATCGCCCCGATAACAAAAACGAGCATAGGCCAGGAAAAGAAGAAATTTTTCCATACCGGACTCATCATTCCGGTATTAAAGCAGATCAGTAACGTTCCGGCTGCAATAAGTAAAAAGGCAATCATCATCCCGGAATGTATACCTTCATGTGAATAGTGTGTTTTGAGGTGTACGCCTTCGTTATTACGGCAAGTGACAGTGACGCCGTCACGCACGTTACGTACTTTTTCTCTGTTGAAACGCTGCCCCAGTAAGGTAGTTCCTGCAACGTAAAGAAATACTGACAGTAAAGATAGCGATAATGTAACGAACGCGTTTGATACGCCATAAAGTTCATTGATCGTCCAACTCAGCAGGAATCCCCCGCCGAACATGAGAGTAATGGCAAGCATTACCCATAGACTTTTGTTGTTTTTTTTCATTGTGTTCATTTTTTTAAAATTTTAGGAAAGCGTTTGCGCAAACTGCCTTTCGGTTAATACTGCTGCAAAAGTAAGCGATTAATAACCCTCCCGCAATAGTTCATCGACGAAATAGGGTAAAAATATCGTTGAAATCCGGTGTTTACACGTCAAACAACGGCGTCACCCGCAAAAATACGCTTTGACAGCAAAAATATAATACCTATTTTTGCAATGCTAAAACGTAATAAAAATAGAAGAATTGACAATTATGAAACGAATAACCGTGTTTTGCGGTTCAAGTACAGGGACAGACGATGTGTATAAATCGCAGGCCGCGTTGCTTGGACAGACATTAGCAGAAAAAGGAATTGAATTGGTTTTTGGAGGCGGAAAAGTGGGTCTTATGGGGGTCGTTGCCGACGGAGCGCTGCATAAAGGTGGAAAAGTTATTGGCGTGATACCTGATTTTTTTAAAATAAGAAATGTTGTCCATGAACGATTGACCGAGTTGATCTGGGTGGACGGCATGCACGAAAGGAAAAAAAGAATGAACGAACTGTGTGATGGTGTGATTGCCTTGCCGGGAGGGTACGGTACATTGGAAGAGTTTTTTGAGATGCTTACATGGGGACAACTCGGACTGCACAATAAACCGGTGGCGCTCTTGAATACGAATGGCTTTTATGATCCGCTTATTGCACTCGTGCAGTCAATGGTCGCTAAAGGTTTCCTGAAAGAGGTCAATCAGCAATTGCTTATCGTCAGCGACAACATAAACGACCTGCTTGATAAAATGATCAATTATACGCCGCCAAGCGCAGGTAAATGGATTAGATAACTGTCTTTCATTGATTAGCGGGTATCTCATAGACGGGTCAATTTTTGTATCGTCCTTCTTTTTTCAGCTGGTCAATGAATTTGTTCCAATCGGAAGCAGCCTCTGACGGGGCGACGTCAGCGGGTTGTCTTGATGAATCATGGTTGAAGAGTTCGCTGCCGCTTATCAGGAAGTATTTGTTTTCGGTTTTGTTGTAGTAAAAAACCAGACCGTAATAAGTCGGCGTATTTGAATCGCTCACATAAACCATGGAAGAGAACAGATACTCACCGAAAAGAAAAAAACTGATCGCACTAAGACTTAAAACCGATGCTTTGATTAAGGTGTTATCCTTGAAACGGAGTTCTTTCGTTGTTTCATTATACCATAATATATCCTCTGTAGTAAAAACTACCGTACCGGTCGTATCACCTGTCAGGATGTTACCCGTAGATTTATCAACGTCTGCAGCCTTGACGGTTATGCCGGCTGTGTTACCGGCTGAGTTCTGGGCATATAATGCGTTTTTTTCCGAATCAGTCATGATTTCATCCGTAAAGCCCTTACTGCATCCGCTTAATAGAACGCCTGCAAGCGTTATGAGATATAAAAATCCTTTTTTCATTCTAAATCTTTATTTGTTATTGTTCTACCTCCTATACCGCATGGATATGAAAATACCCTACTTTTTTAATTATGAATTGTGAATTATGAATTGTGCATGTGGCTGTTTTATCTTTCGCGTTCAACTTTTCTCTTGTCTATCTGAAGTTCTGTGGATTTAATTCCACCGCGTTCTAACCGGAGGCTAACTTTCAGGAGTAGCATCCGGTTGTACGATTCGAGATGAAGGGTGGTTTTCTCGCGGTAATGGGGCGTGTGCATTTCTTTCATCTGGTCGTAACGCACGCCAAACGCGATAGGAGGGATGTACGACAGGGTAGCCGAGACACGATTATGCCACAGTTCCTTTCTCACGGTAACACACCAGTAATCCTTATCCGACATTTGATAACCCTGCCACAGGACGTCTTTCTTCATGTTCCGGTAGTAACCTAACTGCATGCCGAAAGTGGCGCCGGTGTGATAATAGTCGACCTCGGAATGGAAGTTCCAGCCATTTAACGAATTGCGGATTTTTTCATGTGAGGCCTCCCGGTGATAAAGCATCACTGCGCTTTTCAGTCTGAAACGTGTGCCGAGCGACTGGTCGTAAGAGGTAAACAGGTTGTACATGCGATAATCGACGTTGTCGAAGGTGCGGTACAGCTTAAACTCTTTTGGACTGTACGTTTCGCTGACGCCGTCGCGAATGAAATTGAATTGTGGCATGATTTTCAGTTTGCTCCATAAAGTGAGTTCCGCGAAAACCTGATGCCTGACGGCAGATAGCAATGCAGGGTTACCTGTTTGTGTCAGGAAAGTGTCGATGACGATGCTCATCGGGCTGAGTTGGTATAGGGCGGGATACGACTGGCTGGTGGCATAACCTGCTGAAATATTTGTCGCCGCGCTGATTTGACGGTTTATCCGGAGGAATGGCAACACCCTGATATAACCGGTTTGTTCCGTCTCGCCGTTTTGCTGCCGGATAAGTTCAGGTGCGAAGCCGAATTTCAATCCTGTCTTGTCCGAAAGGTAGCAGGTGAAGTAAACAAAAGCCTTGTTCCTGCGCTCGTTGTAATCCAGAAAACCCCTGCCCTGACTACTTGTCGACGCGTATTGACGATGAATATGGGAATATCCCGCCTCTATCGTCACACTTTTTGACAACAGGTATTTGCCGTCCACATTAACGACCGTCTGATGCTTAAATTCGTTCCACACGTCGGAGTAGTGATAGCCCGATGCCTCGTCCTGCCGGTAATCGTTTTCCATATCATTGTAATAATAGTTATACGAAAAATCGCCGTAGAGGTAGAGGCGGTCGCTTGCCTGTCCGCGGTAGAACAGCGTACCGGTAAAGGTTGAGGCATTTATCATGTTTTCGGTTGTGTTGGTCAGATACCGGTTGCTATTAGTCGTCAAGTCGGTACGCTGCATGGGGTATTCCTGAAAAGTCGATGTGACGCCCGACGCGAAGTCGGCCTGAATGCCAATAAGTTGACGGGGCGTAATGTGATAATTGGCTCCTCCGTTTACTGCATGATTTTCGTACCGGTATGAATTGTTCGGACGGAAGTCCTGATTGGAAACAAGTTCGTAATTGCCATACGACAAGGACTTTGAGGAAGGCATATGATAATTTTCCATGTCGTAGTCGTATGTTCCGAAAAAGTTCAGTTTACGAGTCGTGAAAATCATGCCGACAGATGGGTTGTTTTTCGACAAACGACTGTTGCTGGATGACATTTGCGAAAGATTCAACGAAGAAGCGTTCGATATATATATATCGTAACCGGAATAATCTTTTTTGAGCAGGAAATTGACGATGCCCGCATAATCGTCGGACACAAACCGTCCCGAAAGCGCGTAGACGACGTCAATGGCTTGCACCCTGCGGGGTGAAAGATGATGCAGGTAGGCAGTCGACTGTTGTATGCCGTCCACCAGAAACAGCAGGTTTGCCTGATGATTCAGCAGGACACTCCCCGAGGCTTCGTCGAAATAGGCGCCGGGTATACTGTTCAGCAACGCCAGCGCATTGTCCGCTCCTTCCGTCATGCGTGCGGTTACGGTATATGTTGCCTGGTTGATGGACGACTGCAGGTTGTCGGCGGTCACGACAGTTTCATCCAGCGCGATCACGCGCTCTGCCAACAGGAACATGCCGAGATCGCCCTCCCGCCGGTCATGAATATCTTTCGTCAAGGTCTCATAGCCGAGATAACTGATTTTTATCATTGTGGGCTTATACGACGCTTGAATCGTAAATAGTCCGTTTGCTGTTGTTATTCCGTTTGTCAGCAGCAGGTTGTCATCGTCGAGCAGACTGACGACCGCAAATTCCAGCGGTTCGCCGGTTGATGCCGATACGACCGTTCCCTTGAACGTAAAACGTTCTTTTACATATTTACGTAATGCAACGTCGACGTCTTTCGTTAGCTGGTTGTCGCACGGAACAATGACATATGCCGTACCGATTTTTTCGATGCGAAACGGTTTCCCTTCGAGCAGCCATAACAACGCTTTTTCCTGATTTTCAAACTCCCGGGCAGCCGACACGCTATATGCCGACAAAGCCCTGTCGTTGAACGAGATTTCCAGGTCAAGCCTGTTCAACACCTTGTTCAACGGTTCATCGTGAACATCCATTTGGAATGTCTGTGAAAAAACGTTTGCAGTTGCTGCCAGCAGCAAAAACAAAATACAACCGTTTCGTTTCATCTATTGGATACGGAAAGGGATATCGAACGGTTTACCGATGATTTCGAGTACTTCTTCCGGTGTATTGTCCGTTTTTGAAAAGTTACCCGAATAAACATGATTGGGATAGCGATCAGGTGTCACGGTGATATTGTACTGCCGTTCCACTTCGGCAATGACTTCCTGCAGTGGCGTTTCGACAAACACAAACATCCCCTGCATCCACCCTGTCACTGCAGTAGCCGTCACGTCGCTGCTGACGCGAAACTGCCGCGTGTCGCTAACAACCTGCATATTCGGATTCAAGATGACCGTTTCTTTTCCAGCCCGCTCGGCGCCAGCCCGAATTGCTTCTAACTGCACTTCCACCTGTCCCGAAAGGCAGGTTACGCAGTACTTTTCGACGCGTGTAAATACATTAAAAGTCGTACCCAGCACGGTTACGCGGTTGCGACCTGATTGAACATGAAACGAACTGCCCGGTTTCACATCAAAACAGGCTTCGCCCTGTAACGTCGCTTTTCGTACGACAAACCATGCAAGCGGCTTATAGGATAATTTGCTTTCCGCGTTCAATGTTACAATCGAACGATCGGGCAACCTGACGGCCAGATGCTCTCCCCTTGACGTTTCGGTGGTTACCGTATAGAAATGGCAAATCAGCAGAACGGGTATCAAAAGGCTTGCCACATAACCCCATACTGGGATTCTCCGCCATAACACTTTTTTATGTCGCAGTTCGGCAAGGTTCTCAAACGCATTGTCACCGTGTTCGTCGAGATGATCAAACACCTCGTTCCAAATATCGACTTTGCTTTTCGACCATGCAGGTTTTATTCGTATCTTATCCATCATCATAATTATAAAAGTTTCGTTCTTAACAGTCGTAATGCGCCGCTGATATGTTTTTCGACCGCTTTCACACTGATATGAAGGCTATCGGCTATTTCCGCATATTTCATCCCGTCTTCGCGGTGCATGAGGAAGACGGAACGTCGTTTGGCAGGCATCTGTTCCAGCTCTTGGGCGTAGGATGCCGCAAGTTCGTTGTATGACAGCTCATCGTCAGGCGAGAGCGCAGTGTCAGCCGCTGCAACCATGCTCTGTTCAAAATTCATGCGACTTCGGTTTTTTCGGTAATTGCTTATATAACAATCCATTGCCATTTTGTAGAGCAATCGTTTCAAGTTACGTCCGTCCAGGAAAGACCGTTTTTCCCAAATCTGCATGAATACATCCTGCGCAATGTCCGAAGCCGTTTCGAGATCGCCGCAACGATAGAAAACGAAACTCCGGATAGCATCGAAATATACGTCATATACGTCTTTAAATTCTTCCTTACTCAACATGTACGCACCAAGTTATATCCATACCGCACAAGTCGCGGCTTACCCTACCATGTACAGTATTTTTTTTTAAACAATCGTTGAAACAGTATCTCCCCTTACTTATTTGCTTACCAATCCGCCTTTGGCGCTGTCGACGGTGATCGTATAATTCCGGTTACCTTTGACAATCCATCGTACGGCGACGGTATTGTTACCAGGGATATTGCTTAAAGCCAGTTTGGAAGGGTTGACTTTTTGTTCGACGCACTGGTTGTTGTACACACTTTGCATCCCCGAACTAACCATTCCGCCCATGCCACCCATTCCCTGATTACCGGATGCGCTCTGCATGATCATGCCGGCTATCACCTGCGGACCGCTGATCGAAACCCAGTCGGGACGTTCGATTTTGTTGAGTACATCGAAACTCGAATGAGTAGGCATGACACGGTGATTGGTGATCATCGCTGTTATCTCACGGTATCCGCCTTCGATGGATTTTTCAGTTACGTCACTGATTGTCAGCAATGGTGTATTGTAGGCATGAAAGATCACAAAAGCGGCGTTCCGGTGTGCATCGCCTTCGAGCAAAAAGCCGGGATGTAGCCGTTGCGGGGCATTTTTCTTGAGTCCGCCGATTTCAATTTTCCCGTATTGGGGATGGTCAAATTCTTGCCATTCTACAAATGAATCGTAAAACAGCAACGATTTCTCAAATTCATATAACATCGCTGCCGGTTCGCCTTTGTATTTACCGCGGTACATCATTGCCGACGACCAGAGCTCGTTCGAGAACGTAAAGATACCGCGTCCGAATGCCGTCCAGTCTATCTCACCGCCATAAACGGTATACAAGTCTTTGTAAAGCACCAGATAATCATAGTCGGGGATCAGTTCTTCACCTTTCTTTCCAATGGCGTCATACACGGCCAAGTCCGAACGGTTGATGTTATTCCGGTCGCCTTCGGTGCCCGGAGGGGTTAGCAGTTGACCGCCGTTGTTGTGGAAACTCTGAACGCCGGCTATGTTGTTATGTTTCACGATAAAATCTCTTACTGCCCGCGATTCGGGCAAGGAAAAGGGATATTTCAACGCGCCGTTCTGGATGAAGTTGGGCTGCCAGTTGTATCCCCAGTCGCGGTTCGGGTCATACCCTCCGACGCCATCCTCGTTCACGCGTCCGTCACCGTCATTGTCAATCCCTTCGTTGCCCAACAGGTCGTATTCGCCTTGAACACCTTCCGGGGCAAGAATCATGCGGTTAGGATACTTCGGGTCGACAATGTATTGTCCGTTGGGATTCCGCTTTCGCATCTGGGTGATGAATCCGTCGCCGTTCAGGTCTTGTGCTTCGTCTTCATCGGCTATACCGTCACGGTCGTTATCCAGGGGGAGGATTCCCGAACGCAAAGCGCCGGGTGTTTCCGTGAATGCGGCTCTGCCGTCAGGGTTGATGGTCGGTGCGATATAGAAAGTCTTTTGTTCCAACAGTTCCTGAATGAATTTATTACTCGGAAACATTTCCGTTAGATACCACGCAATATAGAGTGCCATTTCGCATCCCTGAATTTCGTTGCCGTGGATATTCCCGTCGACCCACATGGCGGGCTTGCGGTCGGGTTCGCCTTTGGAAAAATCGGAAATGGTCAGCACCCAGATGTCGCGTCCGCCCACCGACTTACCGGCGCTTTCCAATTTTGCCAAATTGGGATAAGCCTTGACAATTTCTCTGCATATTTTCTCAATGCCTACATTCGTGTTATAATGGTTCCAGCTGATCTGTACTTTCGGATACATCGGCGAACCGGCAGCCTGAAAGAATAAATCGCTGTAGGATTGACTTGAAAGAGTCATACAAGGAAGACCCAGGATGGCTATCAGTGTAAGTTTCAGTATTGTTCTCATCTTTTTGTCTGTAATGTCAAATCTTTTTTTACGTATCCGGCGGTAGGGCATCCGGCTTCTATGGTGATTGTTCCGCTGCCATGAATCAACCATGAATAATCGGCAGTCTCGCCTCCTTTCAAAACAGGTTTGGTCACTTTGGTATTGCCCTGCAACAAACTTTGTCCCGATGCGGGGGTGAGTTGAACTGTCACATATTTCAGGTAATAGGATCGTTCGCCGATTTGGTTGATCGTAGGCATAACGCCATTATTTTTAACTGTCAAGGTTACACGAAACAAATTTTTGTCCAATACTTCGCATTGGAGATCGGCGATCTCACAGCGGGGAGCCGCTTTTGTCAATGCACTGACAAAAGTAACATGGTCGTCCGCTATCTTGGAAACCATTGCATAAGGCGGATTGTACATGACGAATGGCTTGATCCCGCCAACTTCTACTTCGTTATCGGGAAAGTCAGGATGATGGTCTGCTTTCATAAACGAATGAACGGGATGAGCAACGATGGTCCATGGAACAAAAACATCGTTTAGCTCGTTTTTTTCTGCCCATTTCAGGAATAGAAGTTCGAGATTGCCGGTTATATCCTTATCTTTTTCGTCCGCTAAGACAGGCCACCATGCTTGCGAAGTAAAAGAATACCGTCCGTAATGCTGGTATGCCCAGGTGTAAAATTCGCCTCCCTCATCGGGCGGGACTGCCGTGAGATGCGCCATATCGGGAACAGATTGAAGGTATAAACTGTTGACATAACTGTATATCTTGCTGTCGCCCGTATTTTCCTGATTCCTGTTGATGCCGTTCTGGGTAGTCATATAGACTTTGGTTGCCTCCGACAGGTTATTATTTAAACTGAAACTCAAGACGGTATGTACGTTGAACGCATCATAAAGAAAATCGGCGACGGCTATGCTTTCGACTTCCGATACGGCATGTTCGCCCGATTCGGGTTGGAAGTTCTTATACCCAAATGTAAAATTACGGTTGAAATTAACGCCTCCTTCGCCGTCTTCATTGAACAGTCCGTCTTTGTCGTTGTCAATCCCTTCACTCAATACGATGTATTTTCCTGTTTCTCCTTTGGCAGGATCTGCCAGAATCATCACCCTGGGATCGATGGGCGATTCGATATAAGTACCTTTAGGCGATGCGATGCGCATCTTTGTGATCATACGGTCGTTATTAAGGTCGTCAAACGGGTCTTCATTGATGCTCCCGTCGCGGTCGTTATCGGTATTTCTTGCATTGACCGTCCGTTCATAACGCAACGGGGCAAAGTACTGTTCGGTAGCATCGGGCTGGACATTGGGGAAAATGTAGTAGGTGTTTGCAGCAAGCAGGGCATCTATATCTGGCAAGGCGACGAGGCGTTCTGCCAGACTCATAGCTATTTCAACGCCCAACAGATGCCGTCCGTCAACGCCCCCCACGATTGCAATGGCGGGATGCTTTTCTGTTTCGCCTTTCCCAAGCGTGATCATCCAAATGTCTTTGCCTCCGTCGGTTTTTCCAAGACTTTTGAACTGCACCTTATCGGGATACTTGTCTCTCAACGCCCGGACGCGTTGCGTAATTTGCGCAAAATTGCTGTAATCCTGTGCATGTAAACCCGACACAAGGAAAACAACAAGCAACATACATACAAACTTTTTCATGTCAGGGTATCATCTTAATTTCAATTTATACGCAATAATTTCAATTTCAACCAATCCGTTTTTAGGTATTGTTTTAACGGCAACAGCCGAGCGGGCGGGGAAATCGCCGTCGAACTGTGAAGCATAAATTTCATTCATGGCGGCAAAGTCTGCCATGTCAGCCAGAAAAACAGTCGTCTTGACAATGTCTGACATTTCGTAACCCGCTTCGACAAGAATCGCTCTTATATTTTTAAATACCTGTGCGGTTTGTTCCTGAATGCCTCCGTCTACAAAATCATTTGTGGACGGATCAATACCTAACTGACCGGAGGCAAATAAAAAATCACCTTTCCGGATTGCCTGACTGTATGGGCCGATGGCTGCAGGCGCTTTGTTTGTCTGAATTACCCGTTTCATAATTAATGTGTTTATGGTGTATAACTGAGAGCATGTATTTCTTGTTTATCAGAGCGCGATGCTTACTTTTGCCCCGAACTGTAAAGGTTTGCCCCGTTGCATGAAAGGTTTGTCGAATGACTCAAAGTAAAAAGCAGCATAACCGGTATTTGTCAGGTTTCGTGTCCATAAATGGAACGAAACAACACCTTTCCGAATACCGGCCTGTGCGTTGATGATAGCATATGATGGCTGTGACAATTGGTTTGCTTCATTCCAGTAGATTTTTCCCGTTCCGTTGAATTGTGCGGAAAGAGAAAATTGATCGATAATTCGTTGGTTGTAAAGTGTTTTGTTATAGTTTAACCCTAAACTGAATGTTTGTTGCGGGATGTAAGGGATATGGTTGCCTTTGAAATCCTCTCTTTCATTGTTATAATAGCGGAATGTGGCATGTGTAAAACCATAATTCAGGTCTGCGGTAAATGCGTGGGATAGCAGCGTGCGTAGTGACAGTTCTGCGCCGTAACTTTCCGCTTTTCCGGCATTACTTAAATACCGCCCGCTTCCGCTCTCAACAAACTTGGTGATTTGCAAGTTTTTAACATCCATATAGAAAAGCGTGAGTTCTGCATATAGCCGGTTTTTGATCAGTTCGCTTCGTGAGCCTAATTCATAGTTCCAACTTGTTTCGGGTTTGTAAGAGATAACCTCTTTGACAGGACGGGGCGGAGTTATTTCGAGGTCGGCAAACATTTCCCGAAAAGTATACATCACATCGTACTGTAACCGGCTTTGCATGATGTCTGCCGACA
>Ga0082212_10004244_pt1 | contig 19944 bp, 11 predicted proteins | sample TergutNt197P3_FD_71548 | JGI IMG/M metagenome (GOLD analysis project Ga0082212, IMG submission 71548) | Neocapritermes taracua P3 segment gut microbial communities from Petit-Saut dam, French Guiana - Nt197 P3 | ecosystem: Host-associated > Arthropoda: Insects > Digestive system > Gut ... | reverse complement strand
ACAGCAACAACCCGGGCGGAAACCCGGGCAGCACCAACCCTGGCAGCAGCACGAACCCCAACCAGCAGGGTGATTTTAACGTGAACAACAGCGGGACGCTCCGTTATTACAGCGGCACTAGCCCTGAAGTTGTAATACCAGGTAATGTAACATCGATTGATTCGTGGGTGCTGTGGAAATGGACTACGTCTAATGCCGGAGCGCTTACTCGCGCAACGAGCCAAACGGGAGCGCCAAAAGATTTTGTGACGAGCATTACCATTCCCGTGAGCGTATCAAGAGTCGGCAACAGCGCGTTTCTTGAAAGCAAACATTTGAAAACCGTCACGATAACACCTGGTGGTCTTACAAGCATTGGAGTCACGGCATTTGCCGATTGCCCTTCATTGGAAGCTTTTACGATTCCATATACAGTTACAGCTCTTGAAAGCCGCGCGTTCGAGAATTGCACGAGTCTGGAGAAAGTGGTCATCCCACCAAGCGTTACTTCGTTTCAGCAGGCAAACTCGCGAGCAGTAAGAATGAACGCTGCGGGCAGCGGGAGGTATTATACACACATTGACTTTAACTGGGAAATGTATTATGAAGAAGATTTTCATAAGGAAGAGATTGATACTATCAAAGAACACCTGAGAGTTGGTGATGTGGTTGTTTTCGAGTGTAATGGTCCTTATAGCGATAATTTAGGAATGGCGGCGGGGAATTACGTTTTTGAAACCCTATCGGACTTTAACTCGCAAAGACCTAAAAAAATTGACGTTGAAACATATTTTGACGACTATAGCAAACCTGGCTTGAACATCTTCAAAGGTTGTTCGCCTAACCTGATTATCTATGGCGCGGTGGGTTCGGCGGCGGAAAAGTATGCGAGGGACAAGAGCTTGCTGTTCATGCCTGTGCAGTTTGACAGCAAGGGCAACATTATTGCGACTGACAACCCGCAGACGGCGACGCCGACGCCCTCGCCGGACGTGATCACATCGCCGACGCCCTCGCCGTCTTCGCCTGCACAGGGCAGCGTGGTTATCGAGATCGTCATCGACAACCCGATTGCAAGGGTAAACGGCGAGAATGTGACGCTCGACCAGCCGGCAACGATACTCAATGACCGGACGGTCGTCCCGGCGCGGTTTATCGCGGAGAATTTGGGCGCGGACGTCGATTGGGACAGTTTTACGCGGGTCGTCACTGTCACAAAGGACGCAACAGTGATCAAGATTCAGATAGACAACAACGTCGCGCAGGTCAACGGCGCTAGTGTGACGCTCGACCAGAGCGCGGCGATATTGAACGACCGCACCGTCGTTCCGGCGCGGTTCATCGCGGAGAATCTGGGCGCTGAAGTAGATTGGGACGCTTTCACGCGCATGGTGACTGTGACGGGCAGCGGGGATGCTCCCGACAAACCCGGTACGACAGAAACTCCGTCGCCGCAGCCATCGCCATCGCCGTCGACGCCAACACCGACGCCAACACCGACGCCAACACCGACGCCGACGCCAATGCCGACGCCAACACCGACGCCGACGCCAACGCCAGCCGATGATGTTAAAAAGGAAGAAACAAGTAATGTAGATATAACCATGGATTTTTCACACAAACATGGATATACGTTAAAGAAAAGAAATATTTCCGAACAAATCAAACGGAAGTATGTTTTTGATAAAGCGGAAGCCAAGACTGTTGAATATCATCCTTCAGGCACTCTTACTACCGGGGACACTCAATTTAACGCTGAAAAGCAGGTTATGCTTGTGCGGTTGGGAGACGGGCCTTTTAAAGAAATTACCATCGAAGTAAGGTCTGCTCTTAATTTTACGGAATATCAAATAAGAGAGGCTATTGTGCATATCTCTTACGGCTATCAATCTAATAACAGGTCGGCAAGGTTGCATGAAATCAGCGTGATGGTAGACGCCAACAATCCGCGAAGATTTATTAATTTCTTTGTAGATGATTATGGCACAATGACCTACGACTATTATGTAGAGTTTATTCATGAACCGGGAGCCATTATCGGCGTTTCCGAAACAAAAACCAGATCGCGAGAGTTCAAAAACGTAACCGAAAGAGATATTGCCGTGAATATTGACGATCATTCGCCATTGATGCCGATAGAAATTCAACCCGGTAATCTTTCTTTTTCGGACGAAGGGATACAATCCGTACAGGTATATGTAGCGCCTGATAAGGCAGGAAACGGGCGTACAGTCATATTCAATCAGCAAAATGCGGCTGTGAAAAAGTACCTGATTTACCCATCGGCGGACAGTAAAAATTATTACAAAAAAGAAGAGTTTTTCTTTAAGGAAGATTCCGTTAAAGAAGAAAGTGAAAATCAAACAAGTATGCAGCTAATTGTAAATCGTCCCGTAACAAGGATATTAACGATCGCTCCCATTTTGGTTAATAATTACAATATAATAAAGAAGGCTATCGTAAAGGTACAATATGAAAATGCCCAACGTAAAACCCTTATGCGTTCTATTCTCCTTGATGCTGAAGATATGAACAGTACAAAAGAATTTTCGATTGTTGTAGAAGAAAAAGATCCGCGTTCATGGAAAGCCCAAACAGATTTCCTGCTATCGAATGGTCAGTTAATCGGAGGATATGAAGTCAAATATGACATAGAGCAGCCGTTTATCAGCCTGTCAAGTTGCGGACTTAAAATATTAAAAATATCCCCGCTTATGGGGCCGGATACATTCACTCAAACGATTGTTGCCGTCCATGTGCATATTTTCAGTTCTGCTTCCGTCGCTACCCCTGCGGCGAGTGTTATGTTAAGAAAAACAAATCCTGAAGAAGTAATTGTGTTGAAAAACATTATGCCTGCAGAGCCATTATCCGCAGTTGTTACCATTTACAGACATGACGAAACGGAAGAACTTCTAAATATGGTTGTTCCTGCAAACTCCGAAGAATTATTATTAAAAATTTTCAATTTATAAACCCTCAAAATTTTACGATTATGTTAATGCTTTTTCCAGTTTTAAAAATTAAAGGTCTGAGTGATATAGACATCCATTTAGACCATCAAGACCCTGAGTTGTTTTATGCGTTAAGAAACATTCCACGCATTGCCACCGAACCTGATGGTACGCCTCTGCTTTCTTTCCTGTTCATTGCCCGCGAAGCCAATATCGCTTATGCAAGCAGCAACAATAAAGATATGGTCGAAACTCAGTTAGGACAACTGTTGTTCACAACTGATATTGGTATATCCAAAGAAGAATATGAGATCATTGTCAACCAGCTTGCCAACGACGTAGTAAACAGCAACAGTGATAATTACAAGATCATTAATTTGGCTAATACGTTAAGGGGTATTAATATTCCAATTTTTCTGAGAGAAAAAAGACCCCCGAAAATACGATTAGGATCTGTAACCTGGAACGAAGGAATTGCCCGGTTGTTCCTGTTGGAAGGTCTTGGAGATACGTTTAAAAAACAATCCAATGCAGAAGTCAATCCTTCGTTGGGAGGTTGCAACAGCGCCGCTTTTTATGCTACATTTGGCATTGAAGGCGCGCAAATGATGTATGATGCACTGACCAAAGGGTATGCGACCGATGCCGATAAAAAAGAAGACACGCCGCTACATGCCATTGTTCAGTATAATCTGAAAGGAAACGCCTTCATTCCGAATTGTGAAATTAAAGTAAAAGCTAATGGAAGTGATATTTATAATTTTTTGCAAGAAAAAGATGAACACCAAAGCAAAAATACTGATAAAACAATAGTAAAAACAACAAAACGCAAAATACTTGGAATAACTTTTTACAAAAAATCTCATGAAGTAAAACCCGGAGTTATAGAAGATCAAACTGATATTAGAACTTTGGTAGAAGAAATGGAAAGCAATAAAATTATCGAAATTGAAATGACGGATTACGGTAGCGTTGGATCAAGTAGCGAAACCAAAGAATTTGAAAATCAAATTAAATCCTCCATGCTTAATTTGATAACCGATACGATTATTCCCCGATTTTTTGACGAGGCTTCATTTGGTTTTAAAGAAGAAACGGAAGACCTTTCAAAAGATTCGCTATTGAGTGATAAAGAAAAAAACAATAAAAATGTAGAGCATGATTTTTATACTTTAAGAACTGAAGACAAAGCAAATGTGCAAAATATTTCTTTGCATTTTAAGAAAAATGGAACCATAGAATTCATGCGCAATCCTCAAGGGTCCCTAACCGCCGATTTAACTCCGGAACAGAGAAAAAATTTGATAAAGACGATTGACATTACCAGTCCTGAAATTCAAATGTTAGCGGTTCCAGTGCATGTAAATGCAGACTTTACCACCGACAATATTTACAGCGTTGTCGTTAACCTTACTTACAAACAAAAGGATGCAAAAAGCGGAATTGTTAGGGAAAACTCCAAATCGTTTATCTACAAAACAGGAGATGAAAACTATGTATTCCGTGTTACGATGGCAAGAAACGAAAAAGGAGAATTAATTGATTCTTACGATGTGGAAGCAAAGATTACCTATAAAGGCACCGCCGAGGCTCCGCCGCCGATAAAACTCGAAAATATTAGGGACAAAACTCTTGTTATTTCGTATGATAATCTCGGGTTTATATCTGTGAATTGCAGAGCAGGCGATATAGATTGGAATGTTATCAAAGAAGCCATTGTATATTTGGAATATCCGTCGGCATCCAATAAACCGGATACAAAAAAACAAATCAGTCTAACACAAGATAACATCAGCAATTCATGGATCTGTTATATGTATGGCAACAAGGACAAGAGGTACAATTATAAAGTCAGATACCTTAACCATGACGGCCGCGAAGTTGAAGATAAAACGAAAACTGGCTTTGAGAGTGAATTATTGATTGACGATTTACTTACCGACAGGTTAAAGGCTTCGTTTGACGTGATATTAGACGCCAATACGGTCAAGAATGCTAAAATTGACGTCCTTTATCAGGATACATCCTTAAAATTGACCGAAGAATACGCTCGTTGGTTCGACCATACCGAATCATGGGATTGGACCATGCGTCTGCAAGAAGGAGCGGTAAAAAAATTCAAATACAGGTATATAGTAGAGTATCAGGATAATATTGTAAATACATCTCCATGGTTCCAGGTAACGGAAGGTAGTGAAGAATTGCCTGTTATTCAATTAAGAAGGTATCCGAAATCGCTTACCATTGATGCAGGAATGGTTGATTGGGATGTTTGGAGTCTCGTATATGTATCGGTAAGTTATACCGACGAAAGCAATAATTATTTAGTACAGAAGGTCATTCGTTTAGATAAAAATGACTTTTTACAAACTTTTGAAATTCTCGCTTTTGAAGCACAAGCCAAACCGTTCAAGTATTCTTTGAAATTTGCGAAAACAGGAGGCTCTCTCATTACTGAAGAAGAAAAAGAAGATAATAGCGGCTTATTGCTTATTCAATCTCCCGAAAACGTTTAATTTCTCAGATTATGGCAATAACGAGATTAACAACGGCGCAAACTATAGAGGAAGCCAAAGCAAAAGTTTTGGAAACAAGGGCGCAAACTATAGAGGCAGCCAAAGCACGAGTTTTGGATACAAAAGTCCTCCCTACTACAAATATAAATAGGGTAAATCTTTTGAAATCTCTCAGTGCGGCTACAATCACATTAACAACGGCGAAAGCCGTTGTTAATGTGATTTTGAAAGGAACGGGGACAGCCTCAATAAATTGGGGTGATGGACAAATCAATAATTACCAGCTTTCTACAGGGGCAAATGTTACCTGCACACACAGTTATGGCAACTCAGTCGTACGCAAAATTACCATAAGCGGCGCTACTTTTACCGCTATTGATTGCAGCAAGAATGAATTGTCCGACTTGGTTACAACAGGAAATACTTCATTGGAACACATTTGGTGTCATACAAATAAGTTGACGAGTTTGATTGTTAGTGGCTGTACCAAATTAGCAAGCATTACTTGCTACACTAATAATTTAACAACACTGAATTTAAGTGGGCTTGCCAATTTAACCACTTTGGATATTTATAATAATAAGTTGACAAGTTTGGCAAATCTTAGTGCATGTACAAAACTAAACGTTCTATGGTGCAATACCAATAATCTGCCAAGCCTGAATCTTAGCGGGTTTACCAATTTAACCAACCTGCGTTGTTCTGAAAACAAATTGACAAGTTTGACTGTTAACGGTTGTACCAGATTAACAAATATATGGTGCTACAATAATAGTTTGACAAGTTTGGTTGTTAATAGCAATAACCTTACTTATCTGGATTGCAAAAATAACAGTTTATCCGGTACGGCGCTAAACAGTCTGTTTGCTTCGCTTCCAGTGGTTGCTTCAGGAGTAACTGCCAATTTGAATATTGCCGGCAATCCGGGAGCGACAAGCGCCTCCGGATGTAATACAACAACGGCTACAAACAAAAGATGGATAGTAGATGTTAATATTGTACCGGTAGTTCATATAGCGGTTACCGACATCATCAATGTACCTACATCGGCAATGGCAGGTACGCCGTTGTCGTTGACAGGCGCAGTGGTGGCTCCGACAAACGCCACCAATAAAACCATCACATGGATCATATACAGCGCAGGCACTGCAGGCGCAATCCTTAGCGGCAACACATTGTCGGCGCAGGCAGCAGGTACGGTAACAGTGCGGGCAACCATTGCCAAGGGAGTTTCGCCAACGGTCGATTTTATGAAAAATTTCGCAATAGCGGTATCCGTTCCGCATGTAGCGGTTACCGATATCAATGTTTCGGTACCTGCAACGATTGCCACAGGAACGGATTTATCATTAGTTGGCACAACGGATAGGGTGGTTCCTTCAAATGCAACCAATCGTAACATCGAGTGGCGTGTGGCGGGCGGCGGCGAAACTACAGGTGCAACCATCCAAAACAGCTCGGGAATCGGCAAGTTATCTGTTAAAAACGCAGGTACAGTAGTGGTACAGGCGTTAATAGCAAAGGGAATTTCGCCAACGATCGACTTTACGAAAAATTTCGAAATAAAGGCAACTAACCATTGGGTTACTCAACGTATTGGCTCAAACAATGACATTACCATTCATTATCAAACACACACACTTCCCGATACCTATAATTTACTACCGCAAGAATATAGAATTAAGGTTAATGATGCAACAAACCTGCCCATAATCTCTTTTAATATGATTCCCGGAGAAAACCGCGAACAAATGGAATTATACAAAATACAGGTTGTGATTGAAGTAGGTCATTATTATCATCCAAAGTCAAGAACAGATTTATATAAAGTTCTTAACATGAATGATATAAATTTCAAGTATTGTGAAACTAATTTTGGGGGATATAAAAAAGTTACATTTATTTGGGAAAATAGTTTTTTATCATTATTAAGAGAGCATGGCGGATATGTAGACGAAGAAAGCAAAGAAATCTCTACGCCTGGAGACGGGTTTACTATTAATGTAATATGTCCCCTGGATTATTTTATTTTATTTAGAGATTCAATGATTGAAGGCTTCACTACCCCCGTAGGTCACATCGTTTTTGAAGTTGAAGGGGAAAATGCGAAAATCGAAGAAATAAGTATCCCTTTGAAATTAAATATCAAAAAATTAGCCCAAATGAAAATTTCCGTAGATAATGTATACGACGATGACAGATCCTATGTACCCTTTCCGATTGGAGCAACTCTGTTGAATCGTTTTAATCATGCCTTAAACATCGAAGGATGCCTAATGACCTTTCTTTCAAAAGAGGGCAATAAAACTATTGATGCATACTATCAAATCAAAGAGGATAATGAATTTTTAGTTCTTACTCCCGACGAACCTGTAAAGGTTAGTATCGGTTCTAAAAGTATAGATACTCTTAGAAGTCAAGGAAAAACTTGGACAGATTTTACATGTGAGCCTTATGGCGTCAGTCTTTCGGAAGATATTGCCCGGTCTATCATGGAAAAAGTAATGGATAACGCTTCCAATGCTATTCAAGAATGGACGTTAGAAATCTATTGCCCACCGTTGGAAAATTGGGACTTGCTTGATGAGACGGAAAAGGAACCGTTTAAATCAGTGGATAAAGTTGTAGTAGATGTGAAAACAGGTTTCAATATTTCACAAACCGCTATTCTGGCAAAAAACTCTGAGCCTAAAAAGGTAAAAATGTCAAATACTTTATCCAGCATTTTCAAAACGCAACAGATAAACACCCGTAATTATCAATACAGGCAAAAAACAGTCTATTTTACAACGGAAACAGAATGGACTGAATGGAAAGAGTCGGAGAATACTTCTTCAAGTTATTTAACCGTTTATCCACAAAAATTATAAATATTTTAAAATCAACAATTATGATTACAATTCCAAGTGTTCTATTACATGGCGATATTACAGTTTTTCCCGATGATGAGGATTGCAACTTGTTTTATTGCTTAAAAACAACTCCCGAAATAAGAATGGTGGATGGACAGCCTGTTTTCAGCGGTCTGTTCTGGACAGATCAGGCTGACGGTTCGTCGAATAGCGTTGCCGGATTGGCGGGAGGTTGGATAAATTTTGATTCCAATTTAGGCGTTTCTCCAACAGAAGAAAAGGAGATTGGCGCAAAAATTAAAAGTCTTGGCGTTCAGGAAAAACGAAGGAATGAATTAGTGAAAAAAGAAAGAGAACGGCTAAGATTAATAGCTAAGGCAACCGGTAGCGATAAAATTCCGGAACCAAATATCCCTGCTCCAAAAGAAGTAAGATTTGGTTCTATCAATTTTACGGAAGGTAACGTTACTCTGTTGGAAGAGAAAGGCGGCGGCGACATTGTGAACTGGTCGTCTGCCGGCGGTCCTGCAAGTTTATTCGGGAATAATAATGCGGCTTTTGCCTTGAGATTAAATCCCATGGGCGCTGCCATCTGGTATAAAGCGTTAAAAGAAGGAATAAAAGCAATCAGCATACGATATGAACTTAAATTCCAATTACGGCTTCCGTCTTTAGAAATAAGAGCATGGGCAGGATCATCGCAAAAAAACAGAATAGATAGAGTATTCGAAAAATTTTGGCAAAAAGGAGGAGCTTGTACAAGCGGTCATGACAAACATCTTCCAACAGAGATTACACAACTTTTGCTGGAAGAAGGGTTAGTGAATATTGAGATCAAAAAAGGATCAACGGAGATTTCGGATGAGCATGTAAGCCTGCTTCGTGAAATGGTAAACAAACTCATTGAAAGTAAAGTCGCTGAAATTATTAAAACCCGTGTACTGGGGTTAACACCGGAAGAAAGACAAAATTCAATGATCAAGGTTCTTGATGAAGAAGTCAATTCATTTGTGGAACTGCGGTATACGCAGGAAGATGTGGTTGAATGGTCAGTTGCACCCCAAGGCACTATCATGAATTTCCTTGATAAAGTGCCTGATGAAAAAAGAAGACACGTTACCAAATTGGTTGACCTCAGCCAGCACGAAGTAGAAACAATAGAACTGGACGTCAACGTTGACGCACCGTGGGATGAAGAGCCATATGTGAATATGGTTAAAGTGGATATGACATATCCAAGCGCCAAACAAAGTCATTCCATCATGTGCAAAAAAGGGAGTCCCATTGAAAAATGGCGTTTCAGACGACCTAAAAATGACGATGGAAAAGTTAACTATAGTTCTTCGATTTACTTTAAAGGTATTTCCGATCCATTGATACTTGCGGAAAAGACCACAAACGGTCATGTAAATGTCAATGTCGGCAAGGTCGGACTTATAGACGTCAACTTTAAGCCCCATCCTCTTTTAACTAATTTAAGCGGTAAAAATAAAGTAGGCGCCATTCAGGTTGATTTGTCATATAAAAATGAGGGAGAAGACGGTTATTTCAGCGATCGGTTAATATTTGTACCTGAAGATGCCGACGGGAAAACCTTCAGGAAAATAACAGGCAAAATAATTGACGCTCCCTTGATCTATAAGATTATCTATTTCCTTAAAGGCGGTAATAATATTGAAATGAATGAAAAGAAGTTTTATGTCACCGAAAATCATACGGAAAATATTATCACTCCATTCCCGTATGAAAATACCTTGGCATTGAATGTCGAATTACCGCTGATACCGGATGAATCGGTAACCAAAATTATTGCGGAATTTAAATATGAAGACGCAAAAAATAATTTTGAGAGTTCGGATCAGGTTACTTTATCCAAAGAAGACGACTGGGATCCGGTAAGGGCAACGCTTGTTTTACTTGATAAAAACATCTCTCAATTCAAATACCGATACAGAATTGTTTCGAAAGATGATATAGCGCAAAGCGCCTGGATGACAGGCGGCGGAGACGCCGAGATAATCATTCTTCGCGTAACAAAAGTAAGCGTCAATACTTCTCAACTTGGTCTTGGCGTCGACTATATCGGCGGAATATTGACGCTCAATTACAACGATGGCGATACCAAAGACAATAAAGAAGTAAATTTAACCGCGAATACTCCTGAATTAATCTCATGGTATATTCCAAAAACCGGAGAAACAGATGTTGAATATACTTATTCATTGATGCTTTACGATAGCAAAGGTAATACTGTCGAAAGTACAGGTAAGAATAAGGGAAAGATATTAATCATTCAAAAACCCCAATAATATAGTTATGTTAAGTTATAAACCTCCATTTCTTGAAGCAGGCAATCTTACCCTGTTTAGAGATGAGGTCGATTTGAATCTCTTCTATTATATCTGCAATCAACCTTCCATAAGTTTGCAGACAAACGGCGAACCTGTGATTGCAGCTTATGCCATACTCCCCGAATCGGGCGTAGGGACAAACAGTGAAAGCATCATTGAAGCAAGCCTGATGTTAGATATAAACCTCAAAGCTCAGGAGAAAGATATCGAACTGGCCAAAAAAGCCATACAAAAAAGTTTTGGCCGCGAACCTCGACTGTTAGCGCCTGCGCCATTATACTCAGGAAAGGTCTTTTTTATCATGGCGCAGGCAGGCGACACTCCTGACTTCAGGAAATGGTTTATAACTTCTGAAGTCAAACCCTCTCTTTTTGGGAACAACAATGCCTCGCTTGTCGTCAAAACTTCCGGTAACGATGCAAAGCAATTAATCGCCGCTCTTGATTCGGATGTTGTCCCTGCCGCTGTATACTACGAACTTGAGTTTATCGGTATTGCACCCGTTTTTAGAGCATCGCTTATCGCTAACTGGGAAATGATTTATCACCATTTTGACAGTTACGAAAAGACGAATTATCTTTTCTACAGTGAAGAAATCAGCAAAGCAGTCGACAGTCTTATTGAAACAAGAGCCATTGATATAATAATCGAAGAAACCGACCCTGATATTAAAGCCGAAGCCGCCAAAAGCCTTTTCAACGAATTAAAGACAGAGGTTGTCAAACGATTGTTCGAACCCGTACCTCTTCCTTCTTCCAAACCTTCCGAAAATATTGGAAATAAAATCGGTTCGGCAATATCCGGCATTTTTTCTTCCATTATTCCCGGAGTACATTACATCAAACGGAATATAGATGAAATACAAATGGTTACTACGACCATTAATCTTTCGCAGAGAAATGCAAAAAAATATCCGTTTTACCCGCAGAGCCTTCTTTCGTCATTGATCAATTCGGTTGGAGGCATACGCGATTCTATTAAATGGATCAAGTTAGATGAAATACCTTATGTAGATCAGCGAGTGGAAATAAGGTTATCTGCCGATACGTTTAAAAGTTCAAATATCAAGTCTGTGTTTATTGATTTACGTGTTTGTGATTTATCAACAGGAAATATTGTTACGCCTCCCAAGAGCCTTTCTTTTGACAACGACGACGCTTTGCAAAATCATTTCAACTTTACAAGACAAAAAAATGTCAAATACCGGTATGATTACAAAGTATCCATGTATATGGTTACTTCCTCCAACAAACTTCCAAGTAAAATGGAGTTGGATTGGAATAGCGTTGAAAGTCCTTACATCTATATCAATCCGGCTGAATATTTTAAAAATTATGACGTTGATATACACCTTGATGAAAGCTCAATTTTTACGCAAACTCACCTTATACAGGTTGACGTAGATGTTAAAGATGTTTCCGACAATGAAATAGTAATGCAACGCACTTATATGTTCAATAATGACGATAAGGAACATAAAAGATTGTCGGTAGTCGCAAATATAAACGCCCCACTAAAGTTTGACTTAAAACTAACTTATTTTATTTCAGAATCGAAAGAACATACCGTATCGTTCAAAGATTGGTCGGACGAAGTCTTTTTTATCCCCAACCCTTTTGAAAACAAATGGACGATCACCCTCTTTTGTAATGCCGATTGGGGAAAAGCGAATAGAATAATTTTGGAAACCAAAGTATTGGATGCAGAACGAGTAGACCCGATTTACAACAAGTTTACTTTTTCACCGCAAGTAGAGGAACAACAATTAGCAATTGAATGTAGCCTTGATACGCCAAAACAAAAGAGTGAATATCGAGTCACCGTGCTCACGCTTGACGGCGGGGTAGTTCAGGGTCCATGGCTAATTCATGAGGGACCGATACTGGTAGTCAATGAAAAAATCAAAGCGGAACGAATCATTCGGGCGTCTATTGTAAGCGCTCCCGATTTTGAAAAAAAAGAAATTAAAAAATTTACGATTGAGTTCAAATACGAGGATAATAATCACCAAATAAGTCATAACGATTCTGCAGTCTTTCAGCATAGGGAACAAACAGTTGAGTTCAGACATCCAATGCCTGACTACAATCAAAAAAAATATTTATACCGACTGATTATCAAAGGTATGAACGGAGAAAGTTACAAAACAGATTGGATTACAGAGGAAAATGAACGACTAGAGATAACTGTTAAAAACGATATTTGGTAAAAATTCACATCATGATAGATTTAGCAAAGCCATTAGGCATACATAATGATATTATATTTTATGGAGATCACGAAAATCCCGATTTAGTCTATTATTTCCCCGATGAAGTAGATATGACCAATCGAATAGACCAAAATGGAAACGGTCAGGAGTTTTATGAACTTTTTTTTCAGATATTTCATGAAGGGAATGTTTTGGAAGGCGGAATTGAAGAACTGCAAAAAACGGCAGGATCAATACTGCAACTGGGAGTTCAGTGTAAAGTCAACGAACAAAGACTTGAAAAAGCGGTTCAATCGTTGAAAAGTTCATCTCGATTATCCCAAAACCTTATTGTTACTACTCCTCCCTGGAAAGACGGAAACGTAAATTTTATCTCTTTAGACACCACTACATTGAATCCGGATACAATGAATGAAGATTCATTTGTGAAAAGTATTATATGTACAAACAAACCGTCGCTTATGTCGTCCGACTTGAAAAGTATATTTAATGTTCGTTTCGACAGGCGAGGCACTACTTTGATAAGCTCTGCATTGGAAGGAAATACTGGAAGTATAGCCGGCGTATTTTACGACCTGCAATATACTGCGTTGCGACCTGCAGTAGACCTCAGAATATCGGCTGACCTGAAAAATTGTTATAAGACAGCTTTGTTTAACATAAAAAGGGATGTAGGTTTTCAGGTTTCTGGCATTAACGCTTCCATCAGCGCCGGATTTGAAAAATTGACAAAAGAAATGGAAAGTAATGGAGATATAAAGGTTGAATTGCTTTCTCAAGTAGATGATATTGAAACAAAAAAGCAAATCGATGAAATGGTAAAAGATTTTAAAGATTTAATTATCAAAGAATTGTTCAATCCGATGGTCATACCCTCAAATTCGCCTAATTCTCTTGATATAAGCAGTTTAGTATCTAATTTAGTAAGTACTCCCAAGATAGGTATTTCTTTTTTATACAGTGAAGAAAAATTTGAACAAAGCAGGGTTATAGAAGTTGATTACCGTGAAAGATCAACTACGATCAGAAATCATACGCCTCAATCACATTTATGGTTATTCGGAAAGGAGATAGCCGATAAAAAAGACCATTATATTAAAAAAGTAGTTTTTAATGATATATGGCGAGAACAGGAATTACAAATTGACTTAATCAATGATTTTGAATCTAAAAACAGCGACCTTTTAAGCGCTGAAGTGATGATATGGAGAAAGCATTACGGTCTGGATAAAAATGTTCAAGTCGGCTATTTTGCCATCCCTGCAAACTCAGATTCGCTTAAAAATATAACTTTCTACAAAAACTATCACAATCCTGTCAAATTTTCATGGTACTATAATGCCGGAGAAGAGATCGGATATTATTACCAAATTCGCTTTTTATATACAGGAAATGTGAAAAAAGTAAGCAGCCCAAAAGAAATTCTTACCGAACCAATGTCCGGAAGCAGTCAAAATCTTATCATTTTCCCCGAAACGTATGTCTTTTATAAACAAATTCATATTCGTGCCGGAAATATCAATTTTGCCGACATTTTAACAGTCGACGTAACTATGCAATTAAAGAACACTGACGGAAAAATAATTGATGTTAAAACAGTCACATTAAATATGCAAAATATCGAAGAAGTATGGACAATAAGAGGAGAAGACAAAAATCATCTATATGTTGAAACAACAAAAGAATATCACTTCGTCGACAGCAGACCTTCCATCAAAACACAACCCGTATATCTTTTCAATGATGAGATAATTGTGAACAGACCCCTGAATAAAATGAGCGTTACCTTATTACCTGTAATTGTGGGAAATAAAGAGCGTGTCAGCCACATTTGGTTAAGTATTATGCTCCATTCTCCTCTTCTTGATAAACCTGTTATAAATTCATACTCAATTGTTGGACCTGATTTTACAATACCACAGATCGAAGTCAAATTAAATTCGGAAGATGATACATTATCGTATCAAGCCAAAGCTTTGGTTGACGATGCGATTATTGATATTGATTCCGAAGAGATAACATCAGATTTCTTTGTGATAGACCTTAACAAAACAAGTCAGAAAAAAGTCGTTTTTACGTGGGAAGGAAAAAGCCCTGAAGCCATGGATTTGAACTATCTAAGGGTTGAATTACAATCAAGAGAATCTCCGAAATCCCCTCCTGAGCCACTTCCGGCGATAGAATACAAAGGGGAGAGTCAACCGTCTCCTGTAACGAAATTATTTGACAATTCTTTAATCATTGAGATGAAAATCGTAAAAAGATATAACTCAGGAAATATCGAACAAGGGGTTTATAGAACGATAAATGAAGAAAAAGTTGTTATCAGGCCGGATTGATAAAGTTGTCCTTCGCCAGAAAAAGTTGACTCAAAAGAGTTAAAGAGTAAGCATCTCTACGATGAACGATTGTCAACACAAAAATCCACCTTGAGACACCTTATACTCTAGGCATTGCTAATTAGGGTCTGCTGAGAAACTAACAAGTTTTTGTAATATAGCGAATTATTGTTACTTTTGTAAGCAATAAATGCAAGCAAAAATGACGAAAGAGCGCAAAAGTCGTGCATTCAATCCTCGATATGAGAGTCCGAGTCAGGGAATCATACCGGGATTTGAGCATCCATTCGATCATGAATTAGATCCATCCAACCGTTGGATCGTATTATCCCGTCTTATCCCATGGGATGAGTTAACCGACATTGCAGCCTATCAGGTTGGGAATCGGTATAGATCAACAACATCCATTTTTTGAAACTCTGATTTGTGCACTACAAATTTTCGATTTATATTTGGTTTGGATTTGTAATTGAGTCGTTTGTAAATGGCATCCGCTTTTGGAGTAGGGTCACTGCATCGGTGCGAGATAATGACTTCGTCATGCCGATTTTGTGAAACGGTAGTTACTGCCTTTTGCGTATTCATGATACGGATAATTTCTTTCCACTGCGAGTTGTATTTTACAGGCATATCCCGATTGTTGCATACCTGTTCCTCTGTTTCTATTTTTGCAAGTTCTTTTACTTGACCGCTTTTGAGTTGGAAGCGAACCGTATTGACTACCCAATACGCTAGCAGTCCAAGATGCAGATGTGCCATGGTGTCATTATCTTTCTTATGGTCAGAACTCCTGACATGGCACAAATCAGATTGTCTCATTTTTAAAGAAGAGCCTAAGATTTGTACTTGGATATAGCGTATTTGTTTGGTTGACTTTGTCGCAGATTTTATTTACGGCATAGTTGCAACGCTGATTAGACAATGTATGCAGCGTAATGATTAACAAATCATTTTTAAGGTCAACCTCCATATTTATAGGAGTATGTATAATTGATTTGATTAACGCTCTGATTTCGTGATTTGCTCTCATATAGTAAGGACGCAATTGAGCGGCTAAAGCTGTTTCCGCTCTGTAACAAATCATCTTGACTATATTTTGCAACGCTTTGCTTTCACCGTTTAGCCGGTTATAGCGGATAGATTCCGGCATTTTACCAAGCGATATCTTATATGGAATTTGCTTACGCTTGTTTAACAGTCCTTTCAATCGTTGCTCTACGAGTTCTATCTCTTCAATCATTTCTAACTGTTTTTTCATCCATCCTTGCTGTTCTCTATATGGAGCGTGATTGTTGTCTTGCTGTTCGTGTTGATACAATTTAGCCTTTCGTTGTCCGAGTTTTTCACGCTCTTTTTTGATTCGATACGAAAAATTAGTGTATTCTTGATTAACAACTTTTATATCAATATCAAGTTTGTCAACAGAATATTGCATTATTTTGTCTAAAGCATATTCTTGTCTCATATAGCGAAAAAAATTCTCTTGCGCCCAACGGGCAAACATTAGAGAAGCAATAATAGCCGTTGTTAACATCTTATTGGTGGTAACAATGCTTGTTTGGTGCCCTTCATTACACAACTTCCGCACTTCGCGCATTGTACATTTTTCATGGCAACAGGTTTGTTCGTGGAGTTGCATCATGGTTCCACCCATAGAAGTTACTACTTCATAATCCGTAAAAAGAGATTCATCCCATTTGTCTTTTGCATTTTTGCGGTAGGTTATGATAGCTATCCGATGATCTATCCACAATTGGGCAAACAGTGCAGGAGACCATATTTCCCTGTCGAATACCAAGGTAAAAAGGGGTTCGTCAGGATTTCCCTCCATCTGACAGCGGCGTTCTTGTGATACCGGATGCAGTGCAAGCAAAGTGGGGACGATATCTCTAAGAAGCATCTCGCCCATCTTCTCATTGATATCTGACGTAACAAAAAAGTATGGCATCCCGTCTGACGCATTGACCCAAAATTCCATCATCCCGGGAAGACATAAGCGTTGTCGAGTAACATATTTCTTGCCCAAATTCGCTAAATATCCATGATATACTTGTATGTGTCCGTCTATGTAATATACTTCAGGGGTCTCCTGATGAATCCAACTCTCAGAAAGAGCGGATGCCCATGAACCCATCTCGTGCTGACTTGTGATTTGGCGTACCATGCTTCGCAGGGTCTTCACTTCGGGGATACGATCATATCCCGTCAACTTCCCAAACTCACCCGGAGAATAGTGCTTGGTCTGCTCAAAACTCTTTATTCGGCAAAGATAGAGAAACGCTATCAATATAAACAATGAATCAAAACTGTAATATCCGTTACGGCGATGATTGAAATGATGACGATAACTCAACAGACCACACTCCAACAGAAACGGAAGCATCAGCATCACACCGCCAAACGGGATGCTTTGACACGATTCAAAACGGATTGGCCCTTCTCCTAATAACCCAAAAGCGCATAATAAACGTTCTTCCATTCGAACGCTACCCATACCGAGATGAGCGCTCGCCTGTAAATCTAACTTGCTGCGTTCATATGGGGTAGATAATACTACGTCGCTCCCAATTAACTGATTACAGTTTTTTTTAAAGTACCTTTCTTTATATGATAACTGATCGCTGCCTCACTAATTTCATGATTAATTTCTGTACGATAGATGCTTAACCCACTATTTAAATCTTGCTGAATGGCGCCTAATTTCTCACCGGTCATCTTGTAACATTGACCGCGACGCTCTTTACGCGAAAAAAAGTATCCGCTCCCTTGCTCTCGGTAGGCTTTTGCATAACGTTCTATATTCTTACGGCCTTCTCCAAGTGCTTCACATAACTCGTGTATTTTGCACAAATTGTTAACTACCAAGTTTGCCAATATAAAACGATAGCCATTGCGGTCTGAGCGTGAATGACAGTAAATAGGGTTGCCATTGTGGAGGTAATAGACTGTTGCATCCTGTTCACGGAAACCGACACTTTCATTTATCAATTTTATGTCTGATGGGAAAAAGGGTAATTGTTGATGCATTTCTAATCAATTTTAAAATACAAATATACGACTTTTCCGTTCTTCCCATCATTGATATAAACTTCTGATTTACAGAATAGGAGTCAGGAGTTCTGAATATGCAAACTCCCAAAAGCACCACGGCATCAGAAGGACCTGCTCCAGATACTTATCAAGGAATACTTTGGGATTCTACTAATGCTAGTTGGCATAAGAACTCTACGGTTTTAAGCCATTGGTTTTATCTTTTGTGCCAAGGTGGTACCGGTCCCGGAACATTTTATGATTATAAGCTAACCAGTGCTGGAGTAACAACTATTATTCAAAATGTCAGCGTGCCAAGTGGTCGCTTTATTCAACTAGAACAACAACCGACGGGAATTCATGTTGTAACTGGAGACATGACAGCGAATTTAACGGTAACCTATAACGTAGATTCATTAGGAGTTTTTTATGAAGATTTGTTTTTGAAATTTAGCGTTATGTAGAAGTTGTAGAACTTACTAAAAACAAAGGAGGCCGTGAGGCCTCTTTTTGTTTTGGTAGCTGGAGCTGGATGTGGATTTGTGTCGCCGTATGGCGGCGGGCGCAGCCCGCCTAAGGCGGAACAAAGCGCAAGGGCAGAGTGAGTGCGCAGCACTGACTCAACCGAGCTGTAAGAAAGCAAAGCGCATTGACTGCTTGACGAAGAACAAAAGGGGCAAGGAGCGTATTGTTCATGGCGCGAAGCGACATTAACGAGGAGCTCCGCCCCTTATGCGCAGAAGAAAGGTGAGGTGGTGTGCATGGAGCATAGCGGAATAAACACGACCTCACCTGCATTACAAGCAAAGAAATATACAGCACTCGCGCACTAATCCTTTTACGGCGATTTTGGGTATAGCCTTTTCCCGCAAATCCTTTTTCGGGCTATTCTCTCAGATTCTTCAGGGGATTATTTTTCGGTTTACACTCTTTCGGCGCACCCCACACATTCTTTTTTCTGGCGTCAGCGGCTGTCATATAACGTGTTGGCGGCTTGGCGAAGGCGGGGGGCTTACCAAACCAACCACGAAGGTACAACTTTTTCTTTCACTACAAAACTGTCGAGACGTTACACCCCCGCTTGCGCCAAACCGCTCGTTGGCTGCAATGCGGCGAAAGCGCAGTGAGAAATCGAAATATTTTTTGCCGAATACAAAATAATAATTACTTTTGCCGTTAGTAACGTAAAACGTAATATTGAAAAGCGATGATAAATTCATTCAGGGACAAGGAGACGGAAAAAATTTGGAACGGAACGGTTTCAACTAAATTGCCTTTTGAAATTCAACAGATAGCACGGCGAAAATTAAGAATGATAAATAATTCGCAAAATATAAACGATTTACGAACACCTCCGGGGAACAGATTGGAAAAATTGCAAGGCGATTTGAAAGACAAATATAGTATTCGCATCAATGACCAATGGCGGATTATTTTTTGTTGGGACGGCAGCAATAGTTTTGAAATAGAAATAAATGATTATCACTAAAAAAATAGAAAAATGGGAACATTAAACAATGTAACACCGGGAGAAATATTGCAGGAAGAATTTTTACTTCCGTTAGGCATTTCGCAGTATCGTCTTGCCAAAGAACTGAACATTCCTCAAACTCGCGTTTCGGGTATTGTCAATTATGGTCGTAGAATTACTGCTGACACAGCATTGCGTTTAAGTTTGTTTTTTGGCAATTCGGCAAAGTTTTGGCTTGGA